>Ga0208865_1000225_pt1 | contig 18315 bp, 17 predicted proteins | sample CryBogCBE02Aug09_FD_184565 | JGI IMG/M metagenome (GOLD analysis project Ga0208865, IMG submission 184565) | Freshwater microbial communities from Crystal Bog, Wisconsin, USA - CBE02Aug09 (SPAdes) (version 2) | ecosystem: Environmental > Aquatic > Freshwater > Lake | place: Crystal Bog... | reverse complement strand
AAGCCCATCACACTTTTGCGTGAGTGGATTAACCGCACAGATGGGTCAATCTTTATCACTCGCGGTTCGACCTTTGACAACGCAACAAACCTCTCACCTGCTGCATTGCTCGAATTGCAAGCTCGCTATGCTGGAACGCGCATCGGTAGGCAAGAACTATTTGGGGAATACCTAGACGAATCAGACTCAGCCTTATGGACTCGCGCTCTTATTGAAGAAGCCCGAATCAAACCTGAGGATGCACCTCCGTACTATCGTGTTGTTGTTGCTATTGACCCTGCTGTAACAAGTAACGAGTCAAGCGATGAAACAGGCATAGTTGTAGCAGGTGCTACCCCTGATGGGCATTACTACATTCTTGAAGATGCCACTATGCGGGGAACGCCTGAGCAATGGGCGCGCAAGGCTGTTGAGATGTTCCGCAAACATAAATGCGACAGAGTTATCGGTGAAGCAAATAATGGTGGAGATATGATCGAAGCCTTGTTGCGCCAAGTAGATACAACTATCCCTTATCGCAAAGTAACAGCAACTAGGGGTAAAAAGGTTAGAGCCGAACCTGTATCAGCACTTAGCGAACAATTAAGACTTCACATGGTTGGCAGTAACTTTACTCAACTTGAAGATCAGTTAGTTACTTGGGAAGCCGATAGCGATTCATCTCCCGATCGTATGGATGCAATGGTGTGGGCTGTTACTGATTTAATGTCGAACTCAGGTGCGTTGCGCTCGCTTGCTGCTATGGCTGATTTTTGTCCATCTTGTAGATTGCCATTAGTTAAGGGAACAAAAGTCTGCCCTCGTTGCCAAACCGCTATAATTCCAAAAGATAATTAAGGGGTTTCAATGGCATCTGCTTACAATCCAGTCGTTAATCAAGGCATAGATTTAATTTTCACCGTCACTTGGACAGACTCAAGCGGTGCGCCTATTAACCTTACGGGGTACACAATTAAACTTGCCGTAAGTAATCAGGTAACCTTAAGTAACCTTTTGACTTTACAGATCGGCTCAGGCGTAACTGTTTCATCGCCATCATCAGGCGTAGCGCAATTTCAGATCACAGGCACACAAACAACTGCTCTTGGCGTGGGAACTTATTACTACGGCATCAAAGCTACTTCCGCAGGTGGCATTAACTACGACTGGCTAGACGGCAACCTCACTATCGCTCAGGCGCGTGTATGACCGACAACATAACCGTCACTAATACGATTCAGAATGTCACGGTTACTAATCAGCAACCCAACATCACCGTTGCTGCCGTTGGCCCACAAGGCCCACAAGGCCCATCAGGTTCATCTGCGGTTTTCTACACTTTCAACCAAGCAACACCTTCTGCAACTTGGACAATCACTCATAACCTAAGTGGATACCCAACAGCAGTAGTTCTCGACTCTGCCGGAACACAATGCGAAGGCACATTTTCATATCCCACCAATCAGCAAATGGTAATATCATTTACTGCAGCCTTTAGCGGTACTGCTTACATAATCTAGGAGAATAAATGTCGCGTAAATTTTTAGTCAATATCGACCTTAATCAAAACCAGCTTCTCAATGCGGCTATTCAAAACCTAGCGACTGCTCCATCATCGCCAGTATCAGGTCAGGTTTATTACAACACCTCTACTAAAGCTCTTTACATTTACGATGGCTCAAACTGGAATCAAGTTGGCGGTATCACCTACGGCACACTCTCAGCTCGCCCAACCGCTTCATCAGTTTCAGCAGGAACTTTTTACTACGCAACAGATAACTATTTGCTTTACTACAGCAATGCTTCAACTTGGCAACAAGTAGATAACTTTGGTACAGGTCAATCAACAACTACATCTGTTGCTGGTTCTTCTGCTGACGGAACATCTACAAACTTTGCTCGCGCCGACCACGCACACGCTGGCCCGGGCTTTGGAGCAGTAACATCACAGACAACATTTGGTGGTTCATCCGCTAACGGTTCAGCAACAACCGTTGCTCACTCAGATCACACACACGGTACGCCTTCACTTGGCTCATCTACACCCGGCGCAGTTGCTTCAACATCAGGTGCGGCTGGCTCTGCATCAACAGCGAGCGCAAGCGATCACACACACGGTCTAACACCTGCAAACTTTACCCTTGATACTTTTGGTGCTCCTGCTGCCAATGTGTCTTTCAATAGCAAGAAGATCACAAACCTTCTTGACCCAACAAGCGCACAAGACGGTGCTACTAAGAATTATGTAGATAGCGTTGCACAAGGATTGGATGTAAAGGGTTCTGTTCGCGCAGCAACAACAACCGCAGGAACACTTGCTACTTCTTTTGCTAACGGTCAGGTTATTGACGGAGTAACGCTTGTAACAGGCGATCGCATCCTGATTAAGAACCAAGCAACGCAATCAGAAAACGGCATCTACACAGTTAATGCAAGCGGCGCACCAACACGCTCTACCGACATGAATATAGGTACAGAAGTACCCGGAGCATTTACCTTTGTCGAAGAAGGAACAACCCTTGCCGATACAGGTTGGGTATGTACCACTAACGCACCTGTAACAATCGGTTCTACCAATATCGTCTTTGCTCAATTCTCAGGCGCAGGAACTTATGCTGCGGGTAATGGTCTTAGCCTTTCAGGTAACACTTTCAGCTTTAACCCAACCGCATCAGGTGGCTTACAGGCTGCATCAGGTGGCGCATCTATCCTGCTACAGACCAACTCAGGTTTAGCGACTACTTCAAGCGGACTAGCCGTAGGTGCTGGAACAGGTATCAGCGTTTCAACGGGTACAGTTTCTATTGACACCGCCGTTGTAGCTCGTAAGTTCTCACAGACTCTCTCAACATCATCTACCTCTTACACCATTACACACAACCTTGGAACACTAGATGTAATCGTTCAGGTTTATGCCGTATCCGATGGTTCAGAAGTTATTGTTGATAACCTAAGAGCCACAACAAATACAGTTACTTTGAACTTCTCAGTTGCTCCATCTGCTAACGCATATCGCGTAGTCATTCTCGGATAGTTTCTCAGCGTGTGGTGCGCTATCATTACGATAGCCTGAACCACAAGGGGCATTAACGAGGAGCAGACACATGGGTCTAATTGACCGTCTAGCAAAAGCAGTAGCACAGCAGATTGAAAAAGCACCAAATGTAAATTTGCCAGCAGGTGCAGTTGTGATGAGCGAACAAGATATGCGTAACGCTAATCAGTATCAAACTTATGGGCAACAAACACCGCTATTGCGTAATCCTCTTATGTCAGGAGTGCCATTTGGGCCGGGGCAACCTATTTTGCCGGGCGCGATCAACCCACTACGACCTGACGGCAGACCTGACCCACGCCGTTATGAATATCAAGTCGCGCAAAACCTTAACATTGGTAGCGAGCAGAAGCTCGTACAATTCAAAACTCTTAGAGGCGCAGCAGAGCAGATTGACATTGCTCGCCGTTGTATTGAAGTTCTTAAGGCAAAGATTTCAGGTATGGATTGGGATATTGTCATCTCAGAAAACGCCTCAGAGAAGATCATTGCTGAAATTGGTGGCGATCACACACGCGCTATGTCCACCGCGCGCGAAAAGTTTTCAGAGGAAATCTATCGCCTAAGAAGTTTTTGGGAGAACCCTGATCGTTCAAATGGATTGACCTTTATTGACTGGATGATGATGGCACTTGAGGAAATCCTTGTGCTTGATGCTTGGGCTATTTGGCCTCAAAAAACTGTAGGTGGAGATTTATACGGATTCCAAATCCTTGATGGCTCAACTATTAAGCCAATGCTTGACGATCGCGGTATGCGCCCAATGCCTCCACAAGCCGCTTACCAACAGATTCTTTACGGCTTCCCTCGCACAGAATTCCAAGCAAACAGCGATGACCCTGATGCAGATGGTGAGTTCACATCAGATGACTTGTCTTACTTTGTTCGCAACCGTAGAGCTAACTCTGTTTATGGTTCATCACCTGTAGAACGCGCTCTACCTTTGCTCGACCTTTACTTGCGCCGTCAGCAATGGCTACGCGCTGAATATACCGATGGCGTAACACCTGAAATGATGCTGACTTCTGATGCTGACTTTGGTAACGACCCATTGGTAATGAAGCAGTATGAAAACATCATTAACGATAACCTTGCAGGACAAACAGAACAGCGTAAGCGCGCTCTTATCTTGCCAGCAGGTCTAACACCTCAATTCTACGAAGGCTATGGCGAAAAGTTTAAGTCTGCTCTTGACGAATACCTCATCACCTCAATCACAGGTCACTTTGGCGTTCTTCCAACTGAAATTGGATTCTCTCAACGCGGTGGCTTAGGTTCATCAGGTCATCAAGCAGGAGAAGCAATGGCAGCGCAATCTATTGGTGTTGCTCCACTTGCTCAATGGATTGGCAGGATGCTGACAAACATCTCCTATACCTATCTTGGTATGCCACGCGAACTTGAGTTTAAGTTTATGGTTGAAGATGCCCACGACACAGAAGTTGAGGCAAAGAAGTCTGACCTTGAAGTACGCGGTGGAGCTAAGACTCTGAATGAACGCCGTACAGAATTAGGTTTGCCACTTCTTGATACCCCTGCTGCCGATCAGCCAATCCTTGTTGCTGGCAATGGCGTGTATCTATTCTCACCTGACGGAATTGTTAATGCTGCTAATCCAGCAGGGGCATCAGAAGAAGAAATTGACCCTGACACAAATCCACTTCCTGAGGCTATTTCAGCACCTTCTGTTTCTGATTCACAGACAAGCGTTAAGCCTTTACCTAACAAGAATAAGCCTTTACCTGACACACCAAAGCCAACAGATGACATTGTCAATACAGCAGACTTTGAAAAGGCTGGCGTTCCATCAAAAGCAGAAGTTAAGCAAGGACTATCTCGTTTGAAGATTTTGCCTAACGCTGCAGGAGATCATCCTGCTTCTGATAACCCTGAGCAAGTTGCCGATAGCGTTTCTAGCCCTTGGCCGATCGTTGAAACAGAGAACGGTAATTACCCAGTCAATCCTGATGTATGGGAAAAGGCTCAACTTACCCTTGTTAATATCAAAGAACTTTATGGCACAAACACGGCTTTAGATCGTTCTAATGTTGCTAATCACATTGAGGCTATGGGTCAAGCTCTAACTGCTTATCGTAGTTATCCGCTTGTCTATAACGATGGCGATAAGAACATCATCATTGACGGACACCATCGCCTATTTGCTATGTGGCTACTTGGTTTAGATCAAGCCCCTGTATGGCTAGGCACACCTGATATGGCTAAAGAAGCGAGCGCAGAAGTTAAAGCGTTCCTCAAGTGGGCTAAAAAGGGTGGAGCAAACCGCCGCGACTTTACATTCAAAGCACTAGACCCAATCGTTGCTGATGCTCTTAACCGTTGCGCCTTTGATGGCGATATGGATACTGCGTACTCCTTGGCTAAGGCTTATCTGCAATGACCCTCGGTGTCCATCAAGTCGATGGGCGCATAGCGGCTAACGCAGCAATCAAAATCCGCGCCGCGCTCCGAAAGAGCGTAAATGCGAAAAAGGTCATCTTAGATTACGCACTTACTCACCCAGTTAAGTCTGACAATCCTGCTCAAGATCGCGCTCGCGCTCGCGCGTGGGCTATGCACAATGTCAATTTAGATCAAACCGCTTTAGAGCTAGTGCTGAGAAAACATTACGCAGATATGTATGTGACTGGCGTTGTTTCTACTTACGAGGCATTTGGCAAGGTTCAGCGCAACAAGAAGGCTCAAAAAAATCCACCGCATAATTGGAATCCTGACAAACTAGCCCTTAACGCGCTTAAGAATGTTGTGAATTGGGATACTTGGAAGCCGGGTAACGCTGCCGCTTCTGCACTATTGAAGCCACCCGGCGGGTTAGAGAAACTACTCAACGGCATCAAGATCGTGTCACTAGATATGAAGAATACTAGTTATGACCGACTTGGTACTCAACTAGCAGATGGAATTGCAGTTGGATTAAGCCCTGCAAAGCTCGCATCATCTATTCAAGACTCATTATCAACCCCTGAACGCTCTTTGACTATTGCTTTGACAGAAGGCTCACGCGCTGCCAATGCTGCAACTATGGATTCTTATGCCGCACTTGGAGTAGCACAGATTCAATGGGTTGCTGCTGACCCTCAAGATGAGGAGTGCGATATTGACGGTGAGATAGTTGATGTTAATGGTGAGTTCTCTAATGGTTTGACAGGTGATGATTTACCAGTTCATCCAAACTGCCGTTGTTCTACAATGCCTGTTGAAACAGATTATGCAACATTTGATTACGGTGCTGCTTTGGATGAAGCTCTCAACGCAGACGAATGAAATAAGCATTACAATTTAACATAATCCGAGATAAGGAAACTCAATGGCTCTTAATCACTCAAATATCACCGTCGGTACAACTCCAACTTTGCTAGTCACAATTCCAAATGGTGTTGGTTATGTAGCCGTTCAAGTTAATAACCGAGATTCAGCCGCAATTTTTCTTGGCGACAATGCGGTAACAAATACAGTTGGTGTAAATGGTGGCCAAAATCTTGCCGCAGCAGGTAGTGTCCAAATATGGATGCACGGTAATGATTCTCTCTATGCAGTTTCAGCAGCAGGTACATCAACAGGCGCAGTTTCAGTTATCTACTCAGCCTAAAACTTATGTCAGAAACTTTTGTTCCACCTGCGGGTGCAGCGAGCGCAGCAAAACGCGCACTTGGCTGGATTGCAGATGGTAAGGCTGGAGATGGTTTTACTAGCACAGGTAGAACAAGAGCAGGACAACTTTCAAGACGAGAAGGATTATCAACCGATACCATTATGCGTATGGTGAGTTTTTTTGCTCGCCACGAAGTTGATAAAAAAGCCGAGGGGTTTAACCAAGGCGAAAAGGGTTTCCCATCAGCAGGTCGTGTTGCTTGGGATGCTTGGGGTGGGGATGCTGGAAAGTCTTGGGCTGAAAGTATCGCTTCAAAATTAAACAAGGAGAAAGCAAATATGGCTACAGATTTTACTAATTCGTACGCAGCGATTATTAAGCAAGAGAAGCAAGAGGATGGTTCACTTTTAGTTTATGGAAAAGCAACTGATGACTCTTTGGACATTGACCAACAAATCTGTGACGATGCTTGGCTTTCTTCGGCTATGCCTGAATGGTTTAAGTCAGGTGGAAATATCAGAGAACAACATTCATCTATCGCAGCAGGAGTAGCAAAAGAATATGAAGCTAAAAAAGATGGTCATTACATTAGCGTTCTTGTTGTTGATCCTGTTAGCGTTAAAAAAGTGGAGTCAGGCGTACTTAAGGGATTCTCAATAGGTATCAAGTCACCTCGTGTTGTACGCGATCAAAAGGCGGCTAACGGTCGTATTATTGACGGACAGATCGTTGAAGTATCACTTGTTGATAGACCTGCTAACCCAAATGCCAAGTTAATGCTTGCTAAGAGCGTTGAAGGCGAAACATCACTTGTCAAGGTTGAGGAATACTCAGAGATCGAAAAGAAAACAGATTATGAGGCAATTATTCCTGAGCGCAAAGGCTCACCTGCTGATAAAGACCTGTATGCAGAAGTAATTGCTGCTGCTAAAAAGAAGTTTGAAGTGTACCCATCTGCCGTTGCGAATGCGTGGGTATCAGGTGAATACAAACGGCGCGGTGGTACATACTCTAAAAAAGAAAAGGGAAAATCTATGTTGGCAGAAGTCATCAAAGAATTACACGCTGATTCGGCTAAGTTCGATCAGGCATCTTACGATGCAGCGCGTAAAGCAATAGCACAACTCATAATCGCAGAAGCAAGCGAAATGGCAGATACCGACTCTGATGAGCGCGACAGTATTGACATTTTACTTTCTGCCCTCAAGCACCTATTCAATTTTAAGGATGGGGAAGTAGAAGAAGGAGAAGCAATGGCTACAGATGCCTCAATGCTAGAACTAGCCGCTATGTCAGATGAAATAAAATCTATGCATAAAGAAGCTGGATGCGCTGACTGCGAATGCGATGGTTGCCAATCATGCGATGGTTGCGATGGCGATAACTGCAAGATGTGTAAGTGTGGATATGGAATGGCTAAGTCTGCAACTATTGACAAATGCCTCCAATGTGGTTGCCACCAACCTGCAAACGATCACGGTCTATCACAGGTCGTTGTCACAGGCGCAGCCCCAACACACGAAGTAGCAAATGTTTCTACTGCAACAATCATGACACCTGAACAAAACGCTGGTTCAATCAAGTCAGCCGAAGGTGAAGAAGTTGTTGCCGAAGATAAGCCAGCAGAAGAAGTTTCTGAGGAAACTCCTGCTGAGGTTAAAGAAGATGAAATTCTTGATGAGAAGTCAGTAACGGCTATCATCGAGAAAGCTGTAAAGAGTGCGACTGAAACAGTCAAGGCTGAGATCGCTGAACTTCAAGCTGCAACTAAGGCAGCGGAAGAAAAAGCGGTAGCACTTGAATCAGAACTCGTAACGGCAAAATCAGCGGCGTTATCCGGTGGCCCAAAGCGCACAGGTCGCGTTGCTGTAACTGATACAAACGAGCTACTGCTCAAGGCTGCTGAATACCGTCAAAAGGCATTAGCAACCTCAGACCAAATTCTCGCCAAGGGTTACAAAGCACTTGAAAAGGAATACATGGCGAAAGCCGTGCCTACCAAGTCTGTAACTTCTGACGAGGAATAACCCACACTCGAAAGGAACTACATTGGCTCTTACTGCCCCTAAAGCAGCAGACCTCTTTGGTGATGAAGTATCACCTAAGAAAGCGGCTAAGCGTATGGATGAGTTTCAGGATTCCCTGAACAAGTCTTTCTCGCTTCCAAACACAAATGGACTAACACCTGAGCAAGACCCAACAGCAGCACTAGAAGCACTTGCTGCAACTAAGTCACTTGCTCCTGATGCACTAGCAGGTCTTAACAATGCAATCGCTTCACAGCGTTTGGCTTTGCAAGATATGCAAAAGGACATCACACTTACAAGCCCACTATCAACATCTTTCGCAGCCTTCGACCTAGAAGCACCTGCAAAGCTATTGACACCTCGCCCAACACCACTTCGTAACCGTATCCCTCGCAAGAAGGGCGTAGGCACATCACACCGTGTCAAGCGCATCACCGGTTACACAGGTACAGGTACAGGTGGACAAGGTCAGATTTGGCCCGGAGTTACAGAATCTACAACCACCGCTTTTGGTTCAATTAACTTTGAGCGCGGTTCAAAGATTTCATACAGCTCAGATGATCTGATCTTGCCTTACAACTCTTACTCACTATCAGATAGCGTTTCATTCGATGCTAACTTCTCAGGTCTTGGTTACCAAGATCTCCGTCAGTTGTCATCAACTTCTACCCTCTATGCAACAATGCTTATGGAAGAAAGAATGATGCTTATGGCGCGCGGAACTGCATCAGGTTATGCTGGCGCACTTGCTGCACCTGCAACAGTCACACTAGCCGCAGTTTCACCTGCTGGTTCTGTTACTGCTCTCGCTAACAACACCTACTACATCTATGTAACAGCAGATGCTGGTATTTCATCAACTGGTTTTGGTGAGTCAGTACTTTCAACTGTTCAATCACAAGCAACAACAGCACAAGCAATTACAGTAACGATTTCACCTGTTGCTGGAGCTATTGCTTACAATGTTTATGCTGGAACAACAACTGGTGCTGCAAACGCTAAGTTCCAAGGCCGTACAACAGGTACAGTCTTTACTCTTGGCGGTTCAGGAACAGGTACAGTCGGAAACCAAGCACCATTTAACACAACAGGTGCAGTAGCAACTCGCGCTTCATCAGATACCTCTGCTTATGCAACAGGTTACGATGGAATCTTGCCTACAGTTCTTGGTTCTAACTCAGGTTACAACTACAACATTAACTCAACCTTCTCAAATACAAATCCGGGCACAGAGTTCCAGACTGTATTTGCTAACCTTTACAACTCAGTAAAGGCTGACCCTGATGAGGTATTGCTTAACGGTGCAGATCGCAAGCAACTCTCAGATGCAATCAAGGGTTCAGCAAACGCTAACTACCGCCTACAGATTTCACAAGATGAAACCTCAGGCGTTACTTACGGTTCTGTTGTAAATGGAATTGTGAACGAAACCACAGGAAAGTCAGTACCACTTACTGTTCATCCTTGGCTTCCACAAGGTGTTGCTCCAGTACTCAGCTACACATTGCCTATCCCTGACACAGAGGTAAGCGATGTATGGTCTAACTACATGGTGCAGGACTACATGGGAATCCAATGGCCTGTAACTCAGTTCGCGTATGAATTCTCAACTTACTTTCGTGGAACATTCTTCTGCGTTGCTCCTGCTTGGAATGGCGTAGTATCAGGAATCACAGCTGCTTAGTAAATAGAAATCTAAATGGGGGGAGAGTCGTAATTGGCTCTCTCCCTGTTTCTTAGGAAAGGCAAAATAAATGGGCAGATTAGTACCGCGAGATGGTTTCGCAAAAGAAGTAGAAATTAAAAGGCAATCAGGTTCTAAAGTTTTACGCGCTGGCAAAAATGGAATCTATAATGTTGAAAATCCAAAAGACATTAAAGCTCTTAAGGCAGAAGGCTTTACTGAGGGCAATTTAGCGTTACACACACACGGAGATAGCGACCGAGGGTACACTTGTACCAACTGTGGGTTTGGTTCTTGGTTTATCAAATGTTCGCGTTGTGGTCACGAATCGTCAGCCCCTAAAAAAGACGGAGATTAACAAATGGCAGCAGTATCCCCAGTAACCCAATTCTCATCAGGCTCATACCTGACAATCGCCGAGTATAAAAACGCTCCAACCGCGATTGACTATAACAATTTGGTTAATGGGGGTACTTCTGCTCAACAGGATGCCGAATTATCAGCCGTTATTCAACGCGCTTCATCCTTCATAGATATTTATGTGAACCAGCCTCTTATTGCTCAGAACTTCACAGAGCAATCTCGTAGCCGTATCACCAATGAGGGCTATTTGGTTCTTTCCCCTGACTACAACAACATTGTTTCCCTCAACAGCCTCTCATACGGCTCTGTGCCTACGAATATGGTCGTGGCATCAGCATCTACTCTTGCTGCTTGCTGGTTTGAGAAGTCACAAGTGATCTACCCACTATCTCAATTAGGGCTTACATATAGCTCACAAGGCCCACTATCTTTTGGTTTCCCACCTACCAACGGCACAAAGATTTACGCCTCTTACAACTACACCGCAGGGTTCTGTAATGGCTTAATCTCAACTGCTACGGCTGGTCAGACTTCTTTCACAATGATTGACCCAATCGGTCTTACTGCTGGAACGCTAGTAACAATTTATGACGGCTCAAATACCGAGCAAGTTGTGGTTTCATCTAACTACACATACGGCTCTAGCACCGTCAATATCACCTCTGCGCTTAAATACACCCACGCATCAGGAGTAGCAGTAGGAAATATGCCTCAGGCGATTAAACAAGCCGCAATCCTTCTTACAACCGACTTCCTCAAGGTTCGTGGCGATAACTCATTAACAATGGCAGTAACTACCCGCGCATCAAGCGGCCCAAGCGTTCAATCTATTGTTGGCTCAGATATTGAACTTGCCAAGCAACTACTCGCTCCATTCCGAAGGATGCGTTAATGTCAGTAGGTCGTACACAGTTACGCTCCACTCTTTACAGTTATTTAGTTGGGGCAACTATCCCTACCCTCAATCAAATCTTTACTTCATTTCCAAAGCGCATTAACTTTCAGATCAACGCTCAACCGGGGCAACTATCTCGGTCGGCTTGCGTAATCTTTATTCAGAGCGAGCGCGAAACTCGTTTGGCTATTGGCGGCGCAACAAGCGGCTGGAAGCGCGTTGATTTTACTGTTGTCTTACAGTTGTTCCATCACTCCGTACAAAACAACGCCGAGGATGCAATGACGGATTTTGATACACTAGTGGACAACATCAAGAATACGCTTCGAGCTAGTCATAACTTCGGTGATGCCACCCAAGTAAATGTTTGGCAAGGAGCAGAACCAGCGATTGACTGTCTGTACGGAGAGCCAGTTACTTCGGATAACGGAGCAACGGAAACTTGGGCAGAGATTCGATTTGATGTTACACAAATGATTCAGGCTTAGGAGAGCAATGGCAACCTATATTTACAACGGTGACGGTGAGAAGGAATTTCCTACTCTTGGTTTAACTGTTAAATCCGGCGATACTTTTGATTCAGCAGATGAGATCGTTAATGCCGATGTCACTCTCGCTTCTGCACCAAAGAAAACAACACCAACACCGGTAGCCGCGACTACCACTACGCAAGGAGCGTGAATAGATGACACTACAAAATACCCATCGTTCGTACATAGGTATCGCTAAAGAAACAACAAAGGGAACTGCGGTTACAACACCTACCGCCTATATTCCTGTTATTGCTAATACCGTTAAGCCTCAAGATATTTACACACCACTTTACGATGAGGGCTTAAGAGGCAGCCTTGTCAAGAACTACGCATACCTACAAGGTCGCGTTCACTCACAATTTGACTTCGGTGGAGCAGTATTCGCTGACACCGTTATCTACCCTCTCGCTGGCGTACTTGGCGAAGATGTAGTTACAGGTTCAGCTCCGTATGTTCACACACTTTCTCTCAAGAACACAACAGCAACAGCCTCAGATGCTCAACCTTCTGCTTACACAATCCTTGACTATTACGGCGCAAATGTTCGTACTTGGACTGGTCACCAATTCAGCGATTTCTCTCTCAAGTGGAACGCAGATGGACTTCTTGAATATGATGCAAAATCAACAGGATGGCAGTCAGCAACAGTTTCAACTCCAACACCTTCATTCTCAACCGTACTTCCTACAGTCGTATGGACAGGAACAGTAAGCGTTGGTGGAACAACTGTTTCAACAAACACCACAGGCAATATAGATATGAAGCGACCTGTAACCCCTGTTTATGGAATCTCAAATGTGCAGACTCCTTACCAAGTATTCCTTGGTGCGCTTGAAGTAACTGGTAAAGCTACTTTCTTGATGGAGAACGACACACAACTTACTAACTACCTCACAAACACCCAACCTGCTCTAGTGTTTAACTGGACAACAGGAACAGGTGCGACTCAGACTTCAATCCAAGCAACAATGACAAAGGGTGCTTACACACTTGCTGTTATTGAACGCTCGAAGGATTTTGTAGAAGTTCTTGTTGATTTCAACGCTCAAGGTAACCTCACCGATTCAGGAGCAGTTGGATACTCTCCTATCAAGTGGGTTGTCAAGAACGCTGTAACAACCTCAGTCGCGTAACGCCCTAGAACGCAGTAGGGGTGGCAGGTTGAGCGCGCTTTGCCTTCGCACGCTCCCGCACCCCTATTGCCCTTTTTTGCTAGGATAATCTAAAGGCAATCTATCGAAAGGCAAAATATGTCAAAGAAAATTACATTAACATCGGGCGCAACAGTTACTATTAAAGATGCAGAAGATTTGAAGGTAAAAGATCGTAACCGCATTATGCGCGCTGGCGATAAAGGAACTGATGCTGAAAAAGGCATTGCTATTGGTAACGCGCTTCTTACAACAATCATCAAGGAATGGTCTTACGACTTTCTTATCCCATCAGTTAAGGAAGAATCTATTGAAGAACTACCTATTAAAGATTATGTAGAGCTGATGAAACTTACCGAAGATTTGACCAAAGATTTATTTCCTGATCTAGCAGATTCCGATAAAAACCGCTTAAACCCTGATAGCCCTTTAGACGGCTCGAACGCCTAAAAGGGTTACTGCAAGGGTTTCAACGATCATCTGATCTTGATTACCCTGATGAGGAGTGGTTTTACTTCAAGTTTGCTGATCGGTTCGGCTGGACACCTGAACAGGTAGATAATTTACCTGCCGGGCGTTCGGATTGGTTGTTGGCAATCGCCGACACCGTAGAGCAGGTAAAGATTGAGCAGATGGAGAAGAAGTGAGCGACAACCTTCCCGAAGTAACTGCCGCCCTTAACGCTTGGCAAAAGCGTATGGATAAGGCAGGGGAATTAGCCGCTAAACAAATTTCTATCGCTGTGTGGAGTAAAGCTAAGGAACTCACAAGCGAAACTGTAAATCCACCTATTCAATCTAAAAATAGGTTGCGCCATAATCCTCATATTGGCGGCAATGGCACACCACCTAACTACGCAACAGGAAATCTCAACCGAAACATCATTGCCAATTCTGTAATACGACAAGGTTTTGGAACTTATGTAGCAAGCGTTTCTTCTAATGCTGAATATGCTCGCGTTCTTGAAGAAGGCTCGTCACGATGGCTAAGTGGGGTAAAATACCCATATATGTATCCGGCGCGTGATGAAATCGTCAATTCCGGTAAAGCAAGAATGATTATGACCGGGTTTATTAAAGCCGCAATGGGGGGATAGTAAATGGCAGGTGAAATCCCTAATCTTAATGTAGAGATACTTGTTCAACTTACTAACCTGACTGCCGCCGTTCAAGAGGCAACTAACGGTCTAAACAAAATTGGTAATGCTGCCAAAGAACAAGAAAGCAAATTCTTATCTCTTAAAACAGTAATGCTTGGAACTTTTGCTGGCGGTGGACTCCAGCAAGGTATTCAGATGTTCACAAACTTCTTAAAAGAATCGGTCAAGGCTGCCGAGCAAGCACAACTTTCAACAACTCAACTAGCAACGGCGATGAATCAAGCCAAGATAAATACAGAGGCTAATCGCAAGGTAGTTGAAGCATCTATCGGCTCAATGGAAAAACTAGCCTTTACCCATACTGATGCAACCAACGCTATGACTAAGTTGGTCTTGGCTACTGGCTCGGTGGCAAATTCTCAGAAAGAAATGGGAACTATTGCTGATTACGCTCGTCTCAAGCAAATCTCTTTATCTGATGCTGCAACCACATTAACCAAAGCAAGCGGTGGAATGGTTAGAGCGTTTAAGGAATATCACATTGAACTTGATACAAGCATTTCTAAACACGATGCACTTATCAAAGCAATGGATCAACTTTCAGGCAAGATTAAAGATCAAGCTGCTGCCTATCTAAAGACATACGCAGGTCAAATGGCTGACCTCAATGTCAAGATGGAAAAGGTAAAAGAAACTGTTGGAGCAGTATTGCTGCCTATTCTTCGTAAGTTGGCAGATATGTTTGTCGAAGTTTCATCTTTTGTATCTAAACATAAAGATTTAATGATTGTCTTAGTTGCCGTAATTGGAACAGCCCTCGTAGCCGCGTTAGTGGCTGCGACTACTGCGGCTTATGCAATGATCGCACCATTTGTTGCTGCTATTGCTCCGTTTGCTGCCGTTGCTGCTGGCGTTGCTTTGTTGTGGAATCATTTCAAAGTATTTAGAGATGTTGTGGTTGATGCGGTTGAAGTTGTAGTTAAGTATTTAGGTTATTTCATTGGCTTTATAGCAAAAATTGTTGAGGCAGCCAGCCACCTTCCTATTATTGGTGACCATTTCAAGGGAATGGCTAAAGGCATAAATCAAGCAGCCGTAGAGGTTGGCAATTTTGCTACTAAATTAGATGGGTTAAAAAACAAAAAGATTAACCTTAATTTCTCAGCACTAGCTCCTGATCTTGCAGGTGGCGCAAGTGGCGGTACGGGTGGTTCAGGATTTGATTCTTCTGTTACAGGAAGCACTTTGAGCAAGTCTGCAACGGCGATTAAAAAAGCCCAAGACGATATGAAGAAACTTCAAGACGAACAAGCCAAAATCCTTCTTGATCGTCAGACAAAGATGGATACGGCATTATCTGATTTAAGAACAAAAGAATTAGATGCCCACACCAAGTTCGATCAGACCAAACTTGATATTGAAACAAAATACCAAGATGCAGTAGAAGCGGCTACAACCGCTCATAACGATGCTATCGAAAAGGCTAATCAGACCCATCAAGACAATATCATCAGCATAAATCAGGCTGCTCTTGATAAGCAAAAGGCAATCATTCAGCAATCCATAGATGCTATGACTAGCGGGTTTGCCAGCGTAACTAAGTTTGACCTTGCTAAATCCTTCTCAGGCACAGGCACAACTAGCGGTCTTATTGCCTCTATGCAGAATCAACTTACACAAATTCTTCAACTGCAAAAGGATGCTGGCGATCTAGCCGCTAAGGGTTACTCACAATCCTTTATCAACCAAGTCATTGCCCAAGGCCCATTGGTCGGCGATCAGATGTCACAGGCAATTCTAAACGCTACCCCACAGACCGCCGATCAAATTAAGTCGCTTTATGCTCAGATTGACACCGTTTCTAACTCAGGCTTAGACACTCTTGCTCAAACAATGAATGACGGCACAACCTTTGCTACTTCGGCTATGGCTAAACAGTATGCTCAAGTGGCTGTTGATCTACAAAAGTCTTTGGCTGACGAAAATAGTAAGTATCAAGACTCTCTCAATGCTGCTCAAGATACCTTTAATAAGGCTATGACTTCTGCCGGCAACGCTAGAGATTTGGCACTTCAAAAAGCGCAGCAAGTTCTCACCGATTCTTTGACCTCTGCTCAACAGGCTTACGACAAGTCAGTTAAGGCAATTTCAGATAGCACGATGTCTAAGCTTGATGCCCTTATTGCCAAGATGCTTACTGCTCAGGCTTTGCTGGCTAAATTAGGCGCGCCAACTACAAGCGTTCCTACAACTGGTTACAGCCCAATTCCTTTACTACCTGCAACAACCGCCAATGTCGGGGCAAACATTGGAATCATAGATGCCAACATTGCCTCTCTTGGAAAGGCAGTCGGCGCGGGAGTAACGATCAACGCTCCAATCACCGTAGATGGCTCTACCGCCCCATCTCAGATTCAAAGCAGCGTATTAAGTTTGGCTAAATTGGGTGCGCTCGCTAATGGCTCAGGAACGGGGTACTAATGGCTACTGTAACCTCCCTTAATCCCTATTCATTTGCCTTTAACGGCTTTGTATTCGGTGGGGGTAACTCTCCCTATCAGGTACTACAGATTGACGGCTTAGAAGCCCTGCCAGCCCTTCGTGTGCAGGACTCTGACCGAGGCTATCAAGACGGAATGTTCTCAGGGCGCGATTTCTTTTCAGGTCGCAGTATCACCGTAACAATGCAGATTCTTTCAGGCAATGGTCTTACCGCCCAAGCTAACTTCAATCTTCTTAGGGCTGCCCTGCAACCTCAGCAAACAGGAACAACTCCGCTTCAATTCCAACTTTCAGGTGGCGAGAACCTGCAATACATCAACGCGCGTGTGCGTAAGGCAATTTCTACGATTGACCCTGATTACACCTACGGCAAGATCAAAGCTCAGTTTGAGTTCTTTTGCCCTGACTTCCGTTATTACGACAACACAACCCAAACAGCAACAATGGCAGTTACTCAGCCTTTGGGTCGCATCTACAACCGCACTTACGATCTAACCTTTGGTGGCGGTTCTCAAACTCAGACCGCGACTATTATTAACAACGGCGATACAACGACTTATCCGATCATTACCATTTACGGGCCGATCATTAACCCTGTTGTCGGCTCTACAACAAGCGGTCAAAACCTTTCATTCAACTACACAATGGGTCAGTCAGACATCATCGTTATTGACCTACAGAATAAAACCGTATTACTCAATGGAAACCCTGCGCGTAATTTATTGCTAGGCTCGTCACAATGGTTTGCTGCTCCACCCGGAACTAGCCTTTATTACTTCACAGGCACAGGTACGACTATCGGTCAGACCAGCGCAACTGTACAATGGAACAATGCTTACGCATAAGGAGATGAAGTGACACTACGCACACCCCCAAGTTGGTTACAAAACGGCTCACACCCTGCCGAAAATGACCGCCTTACAATGCAAGCTCTGTATTCAACTACAGGCATCATTGGCAGCACTTCATTAGCCGTTACACAAAGCGCAACGCCGGGTATGTCGGTTCTTATCGCATCAGGTTGGGCAGCGATTGTTGGTACAACCCAAGCCAATATGGGTGTTTATACTTCTTACAACGATGCTTCTGTAACCGCTTCTATCGCTACCGCTAACGCAACTAATCCTCGTATTGACCTTGTATGCCTCACAGTTAATGATGCTTATTACACAGGCTCAACTAATAATGTTGTTGTCAATGTAGTCACAGGAACACCTGCAGGTTCACCTACTGTTCCAGCAACTCCCGCTAACTCAATCGCGCTCGCTCAAGTTTATGTCGGCGCAGCAGTTACCTCGATTACAAACTCTAATATCACCGATGTTCGCGTAGCCGTAACCAGCAATGTAATCTCAGCAAACAACATTGCGATCAACAATCAAACAGGAACAACTTACACAACAGTTCTTGCCGATAA
>Ga0208865_1000206_pt1 | contig 19692 bp, 15 predicted proteins | sample CryBogCBE02Aug09_FD_184565 | JGI IMG/M metagenome (GOLD analysis project Ga0208865, IMG submission 184565) | Freshwater microbial communities from Crystal Bog, Wisconsin, USA - CBE02Aug09 (SPAdes) (version 2) | ecosystem: Environmental > Aquatic > Freshwater > Lake | place: Crystal Bog... | reverse complement strand
GGCATCGTCAACGTCTTCATCGAATGGGGGCAGGACTGCCGGCTCGAATCGACCCGCAGCATGCAGGAAGTGGTCGACGAGGGGGTGCGCCGCGCTTACCTCAACCCCGAGAACAAGCTGCGCGCCTCGGTGCTGGCCGACCCGGCCTTCACCCGCCGCAACACCCGCGACAACACTCCGTGCGTGCTGCACGTCAGCATGGTGCCGGGAGCCACGGTCTCGGTCGATGTGGCGGCCAAGGGCGGCGGCAGCGAGAACAAAAGCAAGTTCAAGATGATGAACCCCGGCGACAATCTGGTCGACTGGGTGGTCGAAATGCTGCCGCAGATGGGGGCCGGCTGGTGCCCGCCCGGGATGCTGGGCATCGGCATCGGCGGCACCGCGGAACATTGCATGCTGCTGGCCAAGCAGGCGCTGATGGAGCCGATCGACATGGCCCAGCTGAAAGCGCGCGGGGCCCAAAGCGACATCGAGCGGCTGCGGATCGAGATCTTTGACAAGGTCAACGCGCTCGGCATCGGGGCGCAGGGGCTGGGCGGGCTTTCAACCATCCTTGACGTCAAGATCATGGATTGGCCTTGCCATGCCGCGGGCAAGCCGGTGGCGATGATTCCCAATTGCGCCGCCACTCGCCACGCCCATTTCACGCTGGATGGCAGCGGTCCGACCTTCCTCGAGACGCCCAAGCTGGATGAGTGGCCGCAGGTGCACTGGGCGCCCGACGCGGCGGCCAAGCGGGTCAACCTCGATACGCTCACGGCCGAGGAAGTACGCGGCTGGAAGCAGGGCGACCGCTTGCTGCTGAACGGCAAGATGCTGACCGGGCGCGATGCGGCGCACAAGCGGATCAAGGATATGCTGGCCAAGGGTGAGGCGCTGCCGGTCGATTTCAAGGGCCGGGCGATCTATTACGTCGGCCCGGTCGACCCGATCGTCGGCGAAGTGGTCGGCCCCGCTGGCCCCACCACCGCCACCCGGATGGACAGCTTCACTGACATGATGTGCGAGCTGGGCCTGCTGACCATGATCGGCAAGGCCGAGCGCGGGCAGGGTGCGACCAAGGTGATTGCCGACCACAAGGTCGCCTACCTGATGGCGGTCGGCGGGGCGGCCTATCTGGTGGCGCGCGCGATCCGCGAGGCCAAGGTGGTCGGTTTCGAGGACCTCGGCATGGAGGCGATCTACGAATTCACGGTCGAAGATATGCCGGTCACCGTCGCGGTCGACAGCGAGGGCAACAATGTCCACCAACTGGCCCCGCTGGTGTGGAAGGACAAGATTGCGAAGGAACACCTGCTGGGGTGAGTGGCCGGGGCGCTGCGGCCCCCCGCGATTATTTTACTCCGTGCATCATCCGCTTGAGCGGCCACGACAGCGCCAGCAGCAGCACGCCGATTCCCATCGCCCACAGGCTGATGGTGGTGAAAGTGCCGACATAGGTGTCGAGGCTGACCTTGAGGTTGGTCACCTCGCCGCCCACGGTCTCTACGCTGGCATTGCCGGCGATGATCCCCGCGACATATTGCGCGAAGGCGATCGACAGGAACCAGGTGCCCATCATCAGCCCGACGATCCGCGGGATCGACAGCTTGGTGATCATGCTGAGGCCGACCGGCGAGATGCACAGCTCGGCCATCGAGTGGATCAGGTAGAGCCCGGCGAGCCACCACAGGGTGACCTTGAACTGGGCATTGGCGAAGTGCGAACCCCAGACCAGAAACAGAAAGCCCGCGCCCACCCCGATCAGCGCGATGCCGAATTTGACCGGGATGGTCGGTTCGATCCCGCGCTTGGCCATCGCGTTCCACATCATCGAGAACAGCGGCGCCAGCATGACGATGAAGATCGCGTTGAAGAACTGGGTCTGCCCGGCAGAGATCGAGAACAGGCCAAAGACGCTCATGTCGGTGTTGCGGTCGGCAAACAGCGTCAGCGACGATCCGGCCTGCTCGAACAGTGACCAGAACACGGTGTTGAAGGTGATCAGCACCATCGCGGCAACCATCATCTGGAACTCGCGCCGGTCGCCATTGAACCAGGACCAAGCCAGAATCGCCGGCACTGCCAGCAAAAAGGTGCCGAACATGATCTTGCCCATGATCGGCAGCGCGGCAAGGTAGCCGATCAGCCCCGCGCCGGCCGCGGGCTTCACATAGCTCATCAGGTTGGCGAACAGTAGGTAGGCCAGCGGAACGGCCATGACCGAGCCGAGGTAGATCAGGGCGTCCTTGCGCGGATTGGCCCCCGCCGGACGGTCACCATAGCCATCGAGCCGCCCGCCATCGTACTGGATCAGCGCCCAGGATACCGCCATGCCGCCGGCCGCCAGCGCGAAGCCGGCCCACCAGCCCAGCCCGTCCCAACTGCCCATGCCGACAGCCAGCAGCGGGCAGAGGATCTGCGAGAACAGCGAGCCGAGGTTGATGCCCATGTAGAAAATGGTGAAGCCTGCGTCGCGCCTGCGGTCGCCCTGGGCGTAGAGTTCGCCGACGATGGTCGAGATATTGGGCTTGAAAAAGCCGTTGCCCACAGTGACCAGCGACAGCCCGGTCAGCAGCAGGAAGACATAGAGCGCTGAACGGTCGCCGCCCGGTTCGAACCCGCCCTTGGCCACGTGCCGCGCTTCGCTGCCATCGGCGCGCAGCAGCGAGACCGACTGGTCATCGTTGCCCTTGATCCGCAGCTGCTGGCCAGAATCGCTGACGAATTGTTTCTTGGCCTCGCCCCGGCCCTCGATTGTCACCTCGTAGCGCTGGCCCTCGATCGTCGCATAAGGCTTGGCGGGGCCGCCGGTGGCGGAAAAGCACAGTACCGCATAGCCCAGGCTCATCAGGATGGCGCCGAACTTCACCGAGCGCTTGGCGCCCAGAAACCGATCCGCCATCAGCCCGCCGATCAGCGGGGTCAGGTAAACCAGCGCGGTGAACCCGCCATAGACCCCGGTGGTGGTGGTATCGCTGAACAGGAAGTGCTGCGCGAGGTACAGCGTCAGCAGCGCGCGCATGCCGTAATAGCCGAAACGCTCCATCGCCTCGGTCGTGAACAGGCGGGCCAGCTGGCGCGGGTGGCCGAACCAGCCGGCGTCGGCAGTGCTGGCGGTGGCGGTCGGGTTGGTCATGCGCGGTCCCCTGCTGCGGGTGCCCCCGCAATAATGTTGTTGGCGCGAATACTAACGTGTCGCGCGGCAATGGCTAGTGGCAATTCCGGAGGCAAATATGGCCGAATTGGCGCATATTCGGTCGTTTGGAGCTTGCGTGCAATGCTGTATTATGGCACTGATGCGGTGGGTGAACAGCAGATGAATACGTCAAGCAAACCGGTCTATCTCAAGCTGCGCGACATGATCGCCTCGTCCATCATCGATGGCAGCTATCCCGAAGGGGCAATGCTGCCTTCGGTGCGCGCGCTGGCGGCCGAACAGGGCGCCAATCCGCTGACCGTGGCCAAGGCTTATCAGCAATTCCAGCTCGACGGGCTGGTCGAGGTGCAGCGCGGGGTCGGGATGCTGGTGGCGCGCGGCGCGGCCGAGCGGCTGCGCGAGGCGGAGCGGACCACGTTCCTGACCCGTGAGTGGCCGGCGATCGTCAAGCGGATGCGCCGCCTTGGCATTGCCGAGCAGGATTTGGTTGCCAAAATCTAACCCTGTAGCCGACCCGGCCATTGCTTATGCGACAGTATTCTGTCAGAAATTGTCGCTCTGGGGCCAGATGGCAGAACTGGCTATTTGTTTGTAAGGTGGCGCGGGCACGGGAAGTCCGCCAAGCCGGTTACAGGGATTAATCACATGATCAGGTCCGAATTGCTGCTGGCGCTTGGCCGCCAGAATCCGGAACTGCGCGCCGACGATATCGAGCGCATTGTCGATGTTTTCTTCGACGAGATCGGCCAGCGGCTGGCCCAGGGTGGCCGGGTCGAACTGCGCGGCTTCGGCGCCTTTTCGACGCGGGAGCGCGATTCGCGCAAGGGTCGCAATCCCCGCACGGGCGAGGCGGTCGACGTCTCCGCCAAGCGTGTGCCCTTCTTCAAGCCCGGCAAGGAAATGCGCGCGCGCCTCAACGCCTGAGGCCGCGCCGCCGGTCGCCGTGGCCTCAGCCCGGCGCACTGGTGCCGCCGGAAAATCGCTTCAGTTCAGCTCGAGCCGGGTCACGTGCCCCATCTTCCGGCCAGGCCGCGCCGCGCCCTTGCCATAGAGGTGCAGGTGATTCGCCGGGTCTGACAGCAGCTGCGCCCAATCCTCGGCCGCTTCGCCGATGATGTTGCGCATTTCAACGCCACCCGCCGCCAATGCGGTGTCGCCCAGCGGAAGACCGCAGATCGCGCGGATGTGGTTCTCGAACTGGCTGGTCAGCGCGCCCTCGATGGTCCAGTGGCCCGAATTGTGGACGCGCGGCGCCATTTCGTTGAACACGGGGCCTTGGTCGGTGGCGAAAAATTCGCAGGCCATCACCCCGACATAGTCCAGTTCCTCGGCAATCCGGGCGGCCAGCTTGCGGGCGTCAGCGCGTTGGGCCTGCACCAGCGGCCGCGCCGGGACCTTGCTCAAGGCCAGAATGCCGCTTTCATGGACATTCTCGGGCAGGTCCCAATAGCGCACCGCGCCATCGGCACCCCGGCATAGCAGCACCGAGAATTCAGCGCCAAACCGCACCAGCCCCTCGAATATCAGCGGCTTGGCAGGCAGATCGAGCCAGGCGACATCGGCCGCATCGTCGATCCGCCACTGGCCCTTGCCATCATAGCCATCGCGGCAGGTCTTGAGGATGCCTGGTACGCCAACCGCCCCGACAGCCCCGGCCAGATCCGCCCGGGTTTCCACGGCGGCAAAGGGTGCGGTGCGCCCGCCAAGCCCGGCCACGAAGCGCTTTTCGGTCAGTCGGTCTTGCGCCACTTCAAGGGCGCGCGGATGCGGCAGCACCGGCACAGCGCCCAGCGCGGCCAGCGGGCCGACCGGTACGTTCTCGAATTCGTAGGTGATCACTGCGCAGTTGGCGGCAAACCGCGCCATGGCGGCGGCATCGTCCCACCCGGCGCAGGTGAAATCGGCCGCTACTTCGGCGGCGACACTGTCGGCTTCGGGCGCGTAGATGTGGCAGCGATAGCCCAGCTGGGCCGCCGCCATCGCCAGCATCCGCCCCAGTTGGCCCCCGCCAAGGATGCCGATAGTCGAGCCCGGTGCAATCATCGCCTGCTGCTCAGCCGTCGACGGGCCGTTCGGCCACTGCATCGGTCTGATCGGTGCGCCACGAGCGCACCCGCACGCTCAGCGCGGGGTCGTTGGTGGCAAGGATTTTGGCGGCGAGCAGCCCGGCATTGGTTGCGCCCGGCTCGCCGATCGCGAGGCAGCCGACTGGAACGCCAGCCGGCATCTGCACGATCGACAGCAGCGAATCCTGTCCCGAAAGCGCCTTGGACTGCACCGGCACGCCCAGCACCGGCAGGTGGGTCATGCTGGCGATCATCCCGGGCAGATGCGCCGCGCCGCCGGCCCCGGCGATAATCACCTTGAAGCCTTCATCCGCCGCGCTCTTGGCGAAATCGATCAGCCGGTCGGGCGTGCGGTGCGCGGAAACGATCCGCACATCGTGCACTACGCCCAATTCGGTCAGGATGTCGGCGGCTTTCTTCATGGTGTGCCAGTCGGACTGGCTGCCCATGACAATAGCAACGAGGGCGCCCGGACGGGTCATCTCAGCGATCCTTCAGATAATAACGCTCGGTGGCGGCAAGCGTGCCGTCGAGCTCGTAGACAATCGGCTGGCCGGTCGGAATCTCCAGCCCGGTAATCTCGGCATCCGAAATGCCCGACAGGTGCTTGACCAGCGCGCGCAGCGAATTGCCGTGGGCGGCCACCAGCACCGTCTCACCGGCCTTCAGCGCCGGGGCGATCGCGCTTTCGTAGTAAGGCAGCACGCGGGCGATGGTGTCCTTCAGGCTTTCGGTGCTGGGAATGTCAATCCCGGCATAGCGCGGATCGGCCGCGAGATCGAAGGCCCCGCCCGGTTCCAGCACCGGCGGCGGGGTATCGAAGCTGCGGCGCCAGATCTTCACCTGTTCCTCGCCATGCTTTGCCGCTGTCTCGGCCTTGTCGAGGCCGGTCAGCCCCCCATAATGCCGCTCGTTCAGCCGCCAGTCCTTGATTTCGGGAACCCACAGCCGCCCCGCCGCCTCCAGCGCAAAGTGCAGGGTGCGGATCGCCCGGGTCTGCAGGCTGGTAAAGGCCATGGTGGGCAACATGCCCCGGTCCTTCAACAAGGCCCCGGCGGCGCGCGCCTCATCTTCGCCCTGCGCGGTCAGGTCGACATCCCACCAGCCGGTGAAGCGGTTTTCGAGGTTCCACTGGCTCTGGCCGTGGCGGACAAGGATCAGGCGGGGCAAGGCTCACGCTCCCAAGTGGCTGTATCGATCCCGGCCCTAGCTGTCGGGTGGCGTTTTGGGAAGAGCAGGCTGCGCCGTCGCGCTGCCCGCTGCTTCGGCGCCACCCTGGGCACGGGCCTGCGCCTTGCGGCGGTGCAGATTGGCCCGCAACTGCTGGGCCAGCCGTTCGGCGCGGCTGGTGGGGGCTGGGCGGGGAGATCGGGGACCGGGCATGGCGGCAATTTGCATCGCTGACCGCCCAAGCTCAAGCCTGCGCTTGACATTCGCCCCCCTCGCGGCAATAGCGCGCCCCTGCCTGCGCCTCGGCGCGGGTTAGGCCTGTGGTTCAAGCTGCTGTAGCTCAGTGGTAGAGCGCATCCTTGGTAAGGCTGAGGTCGGGAGTTCAATCCTCCCCAGCAGCACCACGCCACACCCGGACGCGGCCGGTTCGGCCGCGTCCGGAGGTCCCTCCCCAAAAAAACCCCGCAGTTCCGCTGGCTCGTGCGAGAGGCGATTGCTGTTGTCAGGACAGAGACTGCGTCGACAGAGGCCGAACAGGGCCATTTCTGCCCCCCCGTCTCAAAGGCCGGTTTTGGTGTCCTGTGCGGGATTGGGCAGGGTGAGGTTCAGACGAACCCGAGCGCGCGCCGCTGATCCTGCCAGAGTGGCGGCAGCTCGCCGATTCGCAGCAGACCGCGCGCGGCAAGCTCGCTGCAGGCCGCCCAACCTCTGGCAATGAGGTTGATCAGCGTAGGGTCCCGGGGCAGGTTCTCGATGGCCCGCTGAACCATGGCTTCCAAATAACCAGCGGGCAGCCGCCACCCGCCCTTGCTGTCATGGATGCGACCGGCAAGCGGACTCACCAGCCCACTGCGCGGCCTACCCGACCCTCACTGGGGCGAAGTCGGCTGCGCTGTAGCCGTGCCCTGCCCCGGGGCACAGTTCACGCTGGAGCAGATCCACGCACACTGCGCGGGGCACCTCAGCAAGTATAAGTGGCCCGCCCGCCTACGCCCTGCCGCGCACGCCCACTGGCAAGGCGCTGAAGCTCCAGCTGCGGCTCGATCATCGATCCTAGCGTGCCTGATGACTGCCACGCGCAGCCCGCGCAGCAGGTGCGCAAACGACCGCCTTGTTGGCGGGCCTCGCCGAACTTGGACCGCGCCTACTGGGGCTTGGCCCTCAAGGATTCAATTCGGTCAAATTTGCAAAGTTGCTGCCAGTCGCATTGCGGCATTGACGAACTCGTCGCGAGGCCGGCCACCTTCGGAGCTGACCCACACGGTGGCCATTCGAGCGAGTCCGCCAGCAACGCCGGCCTTGAGGATAGTATCGCTGGATGCAGCGCCTGCTCCCCATGCTTCTTCGAGCAGATCGACGAGTTCTCCATGAGCGACGCTCAAAATGCTTGCCGCTGCCCCGCCCGATCCAGCGACCTCGACCAGGAATACCCTCGAGCGAGCGCGGTCTTCTTCCAGCGCATTGAAATAGCAATTCAGGACGTGCCTGACGCGCTGCGGACCATGTTGTGGTACCGCCGCTGCATTGTCCTTGACGCAACCCACCACCTCTGCCGTCACGGACTCGCATACTGCTGCCAAGAGCGCCTGGCTGTTGGTGAAGCTTTCATAGAAATAGCGTTCGGTCAGCCCGGCAGCTTCGCAAACCGCCTTCACTGTCGCCGATTGAAAGCCTGTTTGAGCATACGTCGCGATTGCCGCCTGAATCAGGCGTGCGCGGCGCGCGGCGCGGCGCGCTTCTGCAGGGATGCCACGGTACGTCTGGCCAGATGAATTGTCTGCGGTCGGCATGGGCGAATATTGACATAGCATCTTGTCAGATGCAATCTGACATGACGAATTGTCAATTTGCCGTGAAAGCCTGACCATTGCGATTGGAAGCGACAATGATTGCCGAACCGCTCTCTCTGCCCTGCGGAGCCACACTTCCGAACCGCCTTGCCAAAGGCGCCATGACCGAGGGGCTGGCATCACCTCGCGGCTTGCCCACGGCAGAGCTGGCGACACTGTACCGCGTTTGGTCGAACGGCGGAGCAGGAATGCTTCTGTCGGGGAACGTGCAGATCGATGGCGACCACCTCGAACGTCCCGGCAATGTCATCATCGATCGACCAGCGGATGCCAAGATGAAGGCGGCCCTGCGTGAGTGGGCGGAGGCCGGCACCGGGAACGGCAATCACTTCTGGATGCAGATCAGCCACGCCGGGCGACAGACGCAGACCAGCGTCAACCCGGCGCCCAAGGCGCCATCGGCAGTGCAGGTCAGCCTTCCTGGTGGGCGCTTCGGCATGCCAGTTGCGCTGACCGGGGAAGAAATTTCCGACCTGATCTGCCGCTTTGCCAATGCCGCGGCGGCCGCAAAGGAAGCCGGGTTTACCGGCGTGCAGATCCACGGCGCGCACGGCTATCTGATTTCCCAGTTTCTGAGCCCGCGCACCAACCTTCGCAGCGATGAATGGGGAGGTGGGCTGGAGAACCGCGCCCGCTTTCTGCTCGAAGTCGTCGCCGCAGTACGCGCAGCGGTTGGCCCTTCGTTTCCGGTCGCGGTGAAGCTCAATTCCGCCGATTTCCAGCGTGGCGGCTTCGATTTTGAGGACAGCCTGACGGTTGCACGCTGGCTTGAACAGGCGGGCGTGGACTTACTGGAAATCTCCGGCGGTTCCTACGAGCAGCCAGCGATGATGGATACCGAAGGCCTCGAACCCCGGGTTCAGCCCAAGGTTGCGGCCTCTACAGCCGCGCGCGAGGCCTATTTCATCGAATTCGCCAAGGCCATGAAGGCCGAACTCAAGATCATGCCCTTGATGGTAACCGGCGGCTTTCGCACCCGCGCCGCGATGGAGCAGGCACTGTCCTCGGGTGCGACAGACGTCATCGGCATTGGCCGGCCGCTTTGTGGGTCGCCCGACGCCTGCAACCTGTTGCTCGATGGCACGTCCGACCTCCCCCGCTACGAGGATCATCTCGCACTTCTGCCGCCCTTGCTTGGCTGGCTGGGCCGGAACAAGACCATGCGCGCCATTGCCGGGTTCGGGGTGCAGATGTGGTACTATGCCCAGATCGACCATATCGGCCGCCACGGCCGATCGAAGCCGGAGCAGTCCGTGTTCTCGTCCATGATGCAGCTTCAAAAGCATGAGAAGGCCTGGCTTGCTGCACGAAAAGGGCTGCGAGGGTAATTGAAGCGGAATTGTTGAATCAATGGCTGCTTTCGGCAAACTGGCAAGTGGCCGCGAGCGCCGGCTAGGCATCTGCTGGCTCACTGGTGTCAGCAAGCCAGCGCCCTCGCTTGAACGAATGACAGCTTGCGGGGCTCAACTGACTATATTCCTGCGGCCGCCATGTTGGCGACCCTTGACCCCCGAGCATTTGGCGCGCGAGAGTGCGCCATGCATTCGAACCGCGCCTTGAAGCTGAAGCTGCAGATCTATTGCGGCCATGAAATTGCCATGGGCCCCGGCAAGGCAGATCTGCTCGATGCCATCGCGGCCCATGGCTCGATCTCGGCCGCGGCGCGGGTGATGGGGATGAGCTATCGCCGGGCCTGGCTGCTGGTCGATGCTATGAACCGCTGCTGGTCCAGCCCGCTGGTCGAAACGCTGGCGGGCGGCGGGCACGAGCGCGGCGCGCGGGTTTCGGAACTGGGTGCCGAGATTTTGTCCCAATACCGCGCGATGCAAGCGGCGGCAGAGCAGGCTGCGACGGATCGGTTCGATGCCCCGCTCACCGCGCTGCTCGCGGCCATTCCCCGGCCCGCCCAGCACTGATCCCCGGCTAGCCTCGCCCTCGGGGCTTGTGCTGCTGCGCCCCGCACATTAGCGGCTACCTCTATATTTTATTGTATATAGTGAGTCGTCGGCTTGCAGCCGCGGCATTCGGGGATTTTTCATGCGCCGTTCCGTCCTGGTTGCACCGCTCGTTCTCGCCTGCCCGCTGGAGGCTCTTGCCGATGAAGCCCCCGCCGCGTCGAGCGCGACAACCACTGGCACCATCGTAGTCACCGCCCGGCGCCGGGCCGAGGATGCCCAGGCCGTGCCTGCCGCCTTGTCGGTGGTGGGCGCCGATACCCTCGCCAAGACCTATACGGTCAACACCAACCAGCTGTCGCAGCTGGTGCCGACGCTGAACTATGCCTCGCCCAATCCGCGCAACACCGCCTACACCATCCGGGGGCTGGGCAGCAGCGTGGTGGCGATCAGCCAGGCGAATGACGGACTGGAGCCCGGCGTTGGCTTCTATGTCGATCAAGTTTACCGCGCCCGCCCGGCGACTGCGGCGTTCGACTTTGCCGACATCGAACAGATCGAAGTGCTGCGCGGCCCGCAGGGCACGCTGCTTGGCAAGAACACCACGGCGGGTGCGATCAACATCACCACCCGCAAACCCAACTTCACTTACGGCGAAGAAGGCGAGCTGTCCTATGGCCAACAGGGCTTTGTCCAGGCCAAGACTGCGCTGACCGGGCCGCTGGTGGGCGAAAGTCTCGCCTTTCGCCTGTCGGGCGCGCTAACGCGGCGTGACGGGGTGATCGAGAATGTCCGCACAGGCCAGTGGCTCAACGATGTCCATAACGATGCCCTACGCGGCGAACTGCTGTTGGCCCCAGCGGGCAACGCCAGCATCCGCTTGATCGCCGACTGGGCCGATTTCACCAACACCTGCTGCACTCAGGTCTACGTCCGGGTCGCCCCGACGCTGAAGCCGCTGGCCCAGCAGTACGCGGCGCTGGCGGCGGGCGCGCAGCCCGGCGGCTATGCCCCGCCCAGCCTCAACCCCTATGACCGCAAGACCGACATCGATGCCGCGCTGGGGGTCAAGACCAGCGAGGGCGGGGTCTCGACGATCACCGAGGCGAAGCTCGGCGCCACCAATGTCACCTGGGTCAGTGCCTGGCGGTTCTGGAACTGGGATGCGGCGAACGATCGCGATTACACGGGCCTGCCGATCCAGCTGACCCAGCACATTCCCTCGCGGCAGGACCAGCTGAGCCAGGAACTGCGGGTCGCCTCGGCCAATCCGGGGCGGATCGAATATGTCGCCGGACTCTATTACTTCTACCAGAAGATCGTTGGCCACCCGATCAGCATCTACGGTCCGCTGGCAACCTATTGGCTGCTACCTGCCTCGGCCACGCGCACCGCCGCGCTGCTTAACGGCTATCAGTCGAACGGCAGCACCGCTTTCAGCACTGACAGCTATGCGGCGTTCGGCGAGGCGAGCCTGCACCTGACCCCGCGCCTCAGCCTGACCGGGGGCATCCGCTACACCTATGAGGTGAAGGATGGCGCCTACAACCTTCAGACCTTGGGCGGGCAGGCGACTGTCGCCGGTTCAGCATTGTTCAACGACCAGCAATCGATCCTGCGCGCGCAAAGCTATACCGGGCACATTGCCGAGGGCAGCGCCTCGGGTCGCGCCAACCTCGCCTGGCAGATCAGCGACACCATGATGGCCTATGCCAGCGTTGCGCGCGGGCAGAAGTCGGGCGGGATCAACATGTCGGGGCTGCCGGTCTATCCTGCCGGGGTGGCCGGCCACGCCTCGGGCGATCCGATCCTCTCGACTGTTACCGTCCGCCCCGAGCAGAACACCACCTGGGAGGCGGGCATCAAGCTGGGCCAGCCGGGCGGCGGCGCGACTTTCAACCTCTCGGTCTATTCAACCCGGGTGCGAGATTTTCAGGCCAATGTGGTCGACAATGCGGCGGTGATCGCACTGCGTTCGTACCTCGCCAACATCCCGCTGGTGACGGTGAAGGGCGTGGAATTTGACGCCATGACGCGGATCGGCCGGCACTTTGCCCTGCGCGCTGCCGGCTCCTACGCCGATGGGCGTTATGCCTCCTATTCCGCCGCACCTTGCCCGATCGAGGCGACCGGCAGCGCCACCGTCGCCTGCGACCTGACCGGCAAGGGTCTGCCCGGCCTGCCGAAATGGTCGGGCTCGCTCGGCGGCGAATACACCGTGGCCATGCCGCTGGGCGAAGCCTATCTGCGCGCCGACATCTTCGCCCGCACCGCGATCTATGGCGACGCCACCGACAGTGCCTATACCGTCATCCCGGGCTATGCGCTGGTCAACGCCAGTCTGGGCCTGCGCGCCGGCAAGGGCTGGGAACTGGCGCTGTTCGCCCGCAACCTGTTCAACCGCAACTATCTCCAAAACGTGACGGTGCAGGCCGGCAACAGCGGGCTGATCGTCGGCACCCCCAGCGACCCACGGATGGCGGGGGTGACGCTGCGGGTGAGGCGGTGAGGGAAGATTGCGTCCGATTCCTCATCAAGTTGGTCATAGTTTGGTGCTGAACCAACGGCCGCTTTCGAACCGGAAGCTTCGGGTTTTTAATGGCAGGTGTGTTGGGCCCCTTCAGCACAAGCTTGACCTAGGGCTTGTTTGTCCCATCGGGTGGATTGTTCCGAAGAAGGAAGTCCACCGTGGCCTGCAAGGTTTCCATGCGCGTTTCACTGGTCGAGAGCCAGTGGTCACCACCGGGTATGGTGACCAAGGTGCTGGCCTTGCCGGCCTTGCGCAGCTCGTCATCCATCCGCGCGCTCTGGCGGTAGTTTACCACGGTATCATCCTTGCCGTGGACCAGTAGCACCGGCACATTCACTTGACTGGCGAAGCGGATCGGCGAGACGGCTTTCAGATCCTTGCCGCTGCCCACCTCGGCTTTTAGTGCGCGGCTCATCAGCGGGTCGTTTGCGGATTCGCGCAGATCGTCGGCGACCATTGCGTTGATATCGGAGAGGAATGGCTGGGGGGTACCCCCGACAGTTCGATCTTGTTTGCGGTAAATTCGGTGCCGAGCCGTTCGGTATTATGGGTGGTGATCAGCACCGCGCTGTCGCCCGCCCAGTCGAGCGCCGAGACCTTGACATTGCCGGCGGTGAATTTCAGCACCAGTTTGCCCGCCTCGTCGAGCACCAGAAGCACGCGTTGGGTGCCGACGCGCCCCAGAATTGCCGTATGCTTGCCGCTAGGCGAGATGGAGGCATGCTCGATTCCGGGGAGCTGGCCATACGTAGTCAGCGGCGGGGGTTCGGCATGAAGCGGCACAGCCAGCCCCAGTGCAAGCGCGGCCAGCGCTGCCTTTTTCGCCGTTCTGCGCACCCCAACCCCCCGTAACCACTTGATCCCTCACGCAACATGCCAAGCCCAATCCAACTGCACAAGCGAGTGTGCTCAGGGGCGTGAGCTCAATCACGTTGTCCGGATTAGCCGGGTGGCACCGCGTGCGGCAGCCATTTGGCAAAGATCACCCCACCCAAATCGGCAGCGGCGCAAGCTGATTAAAACCCGCCAGACTTGCATTACCGATGCGACCTGGAACGTGTGTTTTGTTGCCGGGTCCGGAACGGCCGCTCATGGATGTTTGATCTGGCGATCGACAGCAAGTTGCGCGGCTGCGACCTGGTCAAGCTCAGGATTTCCGACGTCGTCAGCGGCGGCACCCTCGCAGGACCGAATGACGGCTTTTCGGTCTCAACCGACTGTGTTCCAGCGCCCGCTTTGCTGGCGGCTGCAGGCCAGTGAGTCGCAGTCTACCAGCGCAATTTGACCGTGCCACCGAAGGTGCGCGGATCGCCCAGATTGCCGACTACCAGTCCGACGCTGTTGGGTGCGATTTGCAACTGCTCAAGATAGCCGACGTTGAAAGCGTTACGCAGCCACAGCGAAAAGTCGAGTTTCACCCCGGCGGCGTCGGGGTCGCTGCGCCAGCCGAGGCGGAAATTGGTGAGGGTGTAGCCGGCGATGTCGGTTGCCGCAGAGGGGGTGGCGTTCGACGAGAAGGAGGAGCGACTGTTGGCCTCCGCCCCCAGATAGACCTCGCCTTCATGGCTGAAAGCGGGGGCGGGCAGATTGCCTTCCGCGCCATAGCTGGCCGAAAATTTTGAAATGCCCGGCAGGCGCTGCCCGGCAAGATCGCAAGAAACTGGGCTGACGTTGGCCGCCAGCGTGGTCGGCACGGCGCAATTCGTGCCGCTGAACGTGGCGCCGCCAGTCAGTTCGAGTGGCGGCGGGGCATTGGGGAAGTCGCGGTAGGTGGCGTCGGTCAACGCGAGGTTGAGGTAGGCGTTGAAGCGGGCCGAAGGGCGGATCGAGCCGTCCAGCTCCAGCCCCTGCGAGCGGACCTTGGGCACCGAGGCGACATAGCCGCGCAGGGTGGAGAGCGAGGCGGCGTTGTTGGCGCTGAACACGGCCTGATAGTTGGCGATGTCGGTGCGGAACGCCGCGAGGTTCAGCGTGAGGCGGCGGCCCCACCACTGCGACTTGAGGCCGAGTTCGTAATGCCGCACCGCCTCGGGTGAAATGCTGGCGAATTGCAGCTGGGGGAGGCCGGTGACCGCGTCGGCGGGCGCGCCGTTGAGGTTGATGCCCCCGGTCTGAAACGATTTCGAGTAAGTTGCATAGGCATGGACGTCGCGGGCGAGATCGTAGCCTAACGTCACATCGTAGGAAACATTCCACGCGCTGAAGGCGGGGGCGTAGCTTTCGGGCGTCAGCACGCCCAATTGCGCCTTCTGGATGGCCGTGCCGCTGGTCAGCAGCGCCGGGCTCAGCAGATTGCCTGTCCTGTCGCTCACCACCGCATTGTAAGAGCCGGCCTTCTTGTCGAAGTTGACGCGCAGCCCCGGCTGGATCGTCAGGCGCGGCAGCGGGTGCCAACTGGCCTGACCATAGGCCGACCAGCTAACATTACGCAGGCGGATGGTGTTGGTCGAGGTCAGGCCGTCGATCACGTTGAGGTTATAGGGGTTGGCTGGCGCGGCATTGGGCGAGAGCAGCCACTTGGTTGCCGCCGGACCCTGCACCTGCAGTCCGTCGGTGGCGATGGTCTGGTAGTAGAAGAAGCTGCCCAGCTGGAAATCGAGCGCGGCACTGTGCCGGTTGTAGCGCAGTTCCTCGGTGAACTGGCGCTGCTTCGAGGGGTTCTGGCTCTTGGTGGTGATCGGCAGTGCAGTGAAGTCGCGGTCGTTCGACGGGTCCCAATCCCAGAACCGCCACGCCGAGATCGAGGTCAGCGTGCCCGCGCCGAGATCAAGTTTGCCCTTCAGCGAGAGACCGCCGATCGACTGCTTGGCGCGCAGTTCGGCATCGACGTCGGTCAGGCGGTCGAAGGGGCTTCGGCTGGCCGGGTTGGTGGTGTAGGCGCCGCCGGTGGCGACCTGATAGAGCGCCGGATACTGACGGTTCAGCGCCTTTTGCGTGGCGGTATAGTTCACGAAGACGGTGGCGCAGCACAGCGTGTTCTGGTGACTGTAATCGCCCGCCAGCGTTACCTCGAAGCCGGGCGCGGCCTTCCACAGCAGCTGGGCGCGCAGGCCCAGATTGGATAGGTTGTTGTCGTCGGCCCCGGTGGTGACGTTGTGCACCGTTCCATCCCGCCGGGTGGCCGAGAACGCGAGGCGCGCGGCCACCGTGTCGGACAGCGGGCCGGAGACGGCGCCCTTGGCCTGCGCATAGCCGTAGTTACCGCCGCTGAGCTCCGCGCGGGCCTCGGGCGTGAAAGCGGGCTGGCGCGAGGCGATGTTGATCGCGCCGGCGGTCGTGTTCTTGCCGTAGAGCGTACCCTGCGGACCGCGCAGCACCTCGATCTGGGCGACATCAAGGAAATCGAAGGTCGAGGAGGCGACGCGCGAATAGTAGACGTCGTCGACGTAGATCCCGACGCCTTGGTCGATCCCGTCATTGGTGAGGCCGAGCGGTGCGCCGAAGCCGCGCACGTTGACCGCGGTGTTGCGCGGGTTCGAGGAATAGAATTGCAGCGTCGGGGTCAACTGCTGGAGGCGGCCGACGTTGAAGGCCCCGGCATTGTCGATGTGATCGCCGCCGACGACGCTGATCGCCACGGGCACGGTTTGCGAGCCTTCCTTGCGATGGCGCGCGGTGACAGTGATCTCCGCCTCGGGCGTGGCGGCCCCGGTGCCGGCGGCGGTGGTCTGGTCGGCGGCGAGCGCGGGGGCGGCGAGCAGCGTGGCGAGAATGGTGCTGGCGAGAAGGTGGACGGAGTGGGTCATGGGGTTTCCTGTGGTGTTACGGTGTAATTCAGGGGTGCAGATCGGGCAGTGGGCGTTCGGCGGCGGCGATCGCGAGGTTCAGCTGGTTGACCCCGGCATTGCGGTGCGGGCGCGCCCACATTCCCAGCTCGACACGCTGGCAATCGCCGCGCTGCTCCTCCCACACGCTCTGCCAGTGCCCAGGCCCGGAATTGTCGAGCCCGGGCAATGTAAGGATCAAGGGCAGCGGTTCTGGGGTATTGGATGAACGGTGCATCGCGTGCATTCCCGGTGCGGGCTGGGACAACCCCTGCCCAATGACAACGCTGAAATGCTAACTCAACTAAAACGATAGACAATAAACTTATCGTCGCAGGATGCAAAGATTGCCTATCGCCCAGGGTGGGGTTCAGACGAACCTGAGCGCGCGGCAAGTCGCGATCCCAAGGGGTACGGGCTGTGACGCATGCGGATGAAGTTGCGCGCCCCAAACTTGACTGTCACCGCCGCGCATGCTGCGAATGGGCGCAGCATGCGGAGTGAACCGTGACGCAGGATCTCGATATCCAACACTTGCAGCAATGGATCGGCAGGTCTGAGGAGGCTGCCGACCACGTCACACCGGCGTTGATCGGGCGCTTCCGGGCAGCACTGGGCCTCGGCGGTTCGGCGCCTGAGGCGGGGGCACCTGCGCCGCGCCTCATTCATTTCTGCCTGTGCCAACCGGCCGCCGCGATGACCGATCTGGGCCGTGACGGGCATCCTGCAAGAGGCGGTTTCTTGCCCGACGTTCCCTTGCCCCGGCGCATGTGGGCCAGCAGCGACATCCGCTTTTCGGGCGATATCCGGATCGGTGAGGCCGTCACGCGCCGCTCCACGGTGGCCGATGTCCAACTCAAGCAGGGCCGCACCGGGCCGCTGTGTTTCGTCACGGTTGAGCACGAAGTTGCCGGCGAGGGCGGCGGCCTCGTGAAGGATCGCCAGACTCTGGTCTATCGTTCGGACGAGGCGAAGGCTCCGGCGCAGTCGGCTGAACCCGCGCCACAGGGCAGCGCGACAGGCGCGGTCATGCCGACGCCGACCCTGCTGTTCCGTTACTCTGCGCTGACTTTCAATGGCCACCGGATTCATTACGATCACGACTACGCGCGCGATGTCGAAGGCTATCCCGGGCTGGTCGTGCACGGTCCGCTGCAGGCCACGCTGCTGTTCCACTTTGCCGCATCGCTGCGCAACGGGCGCGAGCCGAGTTCCTTTCGGTTTCGCAGTTTATCGCCCCTGTTTGACGGACAGGAATTTGCCCTTCACGCGGAGGAGCGTCCCGGCGCTGAGCTCAAGCTGTGGACGGCGCTTCCGGGTGGACCCTATGCCATGTGGGCCGAGGCAGGTTGGGACTGAACCGCCGCTTCGCCCGCCGGCTATCACCCCATCCGATACGGCGCCGAAAGCTAGGCCGTGGCGCACGGGGCCTTCGCTTTCGGCCACCAAGGCCCGAACGAAGGTGATCGCCCGCGATGGGCTTCCAGCCCGGCCTTGCCCCTTCAGCGGAGCGATTGGGCGAACGTTCAAATTCATATTTCTGCCTTCGTTCAGCAACCGCGCTGACACGCTCCGCCGCTATCGGCAGTGACGCATGCTGACCGTCACTTCCATAATATAGCGGAGAATCAATGTGAAAAACGTCGTTGCGCTGCGGCTCTCGCTTGCTGCGAGTATCTCTCTGATGGCCTTTATCGCCCCAACGGCCATGGCCGCGGAGCAGCCGGCGCCTGCCGATGGCGACCAGCAGAGCACCATTGTCGTCACCGCCAAGGCGACCCGTTCCGCCACGGCCATCACGCAGAGCGAAATCCAGAAGATCCTGCCGGGTGTTTCGCCGCTGAAGGCAGTGCAGACCCTGCCCGGCGTGCTCTACATCACAGCCGATCCGTGGGGGAACAACGAGCAGAATGCCCAGATCTTCATCCACGGCTTTAATTTCCAGCAGCTCGGCTACACGATGGACGGGATCCCGCTGGGCGACCAGAACTACGGCAACTACAACGGACTTTCGCCGCAGCGGGCGGTGATCTCGGAGAACGTCGGCCGCGTGGTCGTCACCACCGGCGCGGGCGATCTCGGCACTGCGTCGACCAACAATCTGGGCGGCACGGTTGAAACCTTCTCGGCCAACCCCTCGACCGAACGCGGCCTGCTGCTGAACCAGACTGTAGGGTCCTACGCCACCTCGCGCAGCTATGTCCGGCTCGATACCGGCACCTTCGGTGGCAACAATGCGGCCTATCTGGGCGTGGCCCGCCAGCGCGCGCGGGCTTGGGATTTCAACGGGAAGCAAGGTGGCTGGCAGGCCAACGCCAAATTCGTCCATGATGACAGCGCGGGCAAGCTGACCCTGTTCTTCGACTATTCCGACAAGATCGAACCGAACGAGGATGCGACCGTGTTCCGCATCCCGGCGACCAATGCGGTGCAGGCCTACACGCCCTACACCAAGCCATTCTTCTACGACGATCTGGCCGGCATCCGCGCCTATATGGATGCCTACGGCAATTCGCCGGCCGCGGTGGGCAGCAATTACCGCAACTATTATTCGGATGCCCAGCGCACCGACTATCTTGGCTATGCCCGCTATGATGCCCACCTTTCGGCCAACGCCACCTGGTCGAATACCGTCTATCTGCACCACAATGATGGCGTGGGCGTGGTGGCCGGGCCGTTGGGTCAGTCGATCACCGTGGTTCAGGCCTATCTCGACCCGAATTATGCCACCAACTGCCACTTCGGCAGCAACAGCAACGGCATCCTGCCTGCCTCGTGCACTACGATGACGGCGGCTCAGGGCCAGGCGCTGGGGGCGGCGCTGGTGGCGGCGACCGGCAATTCCGGCTTGCTGACCCGCACTACCGAATACCGGATCGACCGCCGCGGCATCATCTCGAACCTCGCGGTCAATCTGGGCGCGCACCACGTCGAGCTGGGCGGCTGGTTCGAGCACAACAGCGCAACCCAGTGGCGCCGCTGGTATGGCTTCGACATTGCCAACCCCGATGCCAGCACGCCCTATCTGCGCCCGCAGAACCCGCTGTTCACGCAGTATCAGGGCGAAGCGCGGGTCAACACCTTGCAGCTGCACGTGCAGGACAGCTGGAAGCCGTTTGACCGGCTGAACATCGAGGCCGGCGTCAAGACCAGCGCCCAGTGGGCCAACGCCTTCTACGTGGTGCAGCCCAAGCTGGGTTCGCTCTCGGGGCTGACCGGCAATCTGCCGAGCGGCAAGATCAACACCCGCGAATGGTTCCTGCCGGCCGTCGGCGCGA
>Ga0208865_1000198_pt1 | contig 20028 bp, 37 predicted proteins | sample CryBogCBE02Aug09_FD_184565 | JGI IMG/M metagenome (GOLD analysis project Ga0208865, IMG submission 184565) | Freshwater microbial communities from Crystal Bog, Wisconsin, USA - CBE02Aug09 (SPAdes) (version 2) | ecosystem: Environmental > Aquatic > Freshwater > Lake | place: Crystal Bog... | reverse complement strand
AATCTGGCGAAGATATGTTTGGACCTGTGCCTAAACTATCGGTTGACGAAGTTATTAATAAAGCAAAGCAAGGTGAGGAGCCAGAGGATTTATTTAATAAACCCGAAGATAAGCCAGTTGATGAAGTGCCGCCGCCATTACCTGTAGACGATTACTTTGAGCATCAACCACGCACTAGCGAAGAAAATTTTCAAGCATTAAAAAAAGAAAAAACTATTTTAGGTGTAGCAAAGTATTTAGTTGATACGGCTCACAATAGTTTTTTGAAACACGTTACTGAATCCATGTATCAAAGAATTAAAGAATTTGATAAGCGTGGCGTTCGAATGGAGTTTGAAATATTCACAGGGCAAAGAAGGACTACAGGCAGATACGGCATATCTCGCTTGAAAATAAAAGGGCAAAATATTGAATTTTTAATTCAAAATAACAGTTCGCCACAGCCAACCGATACTAAAAATTACCAAGATGGCATGACGTATTCAGCTCTTATGCATGAGCTTTTGCACGTTTGCAGTCAGGTGCAGTTGTATTATTTAAAAGATTCTCCTGAAGTTAAAGAGCTTCAAAACGTCTTTGATTTGGTGAAAAAACAATATCTTAAAGATAAAAGAAATGGAGTTAAAGAAGCTTTACCTTTTACCGTTAGTTACGGCATGAAAGATATTCATGAGTTTGTTTCGGAAGGATTAAGTAGTAAAAGATTTCAAGAATATATGTCAACCATTAAAGTGGGTGACCAAACGGTTTTAGATAAAATAATTGAATTCGTAAGAAAAGCTATTGGTATTAATCCAGAATATCAAACGGCATTAGATGTTTATTTAAAAGCAACGTCTAAATTGTTGAATGTTCCTGCTTTAGAAATTGCTGAAAATATAGGTCCCGATAGAATTTTGGGACAACCAGTCACATCTAAAACACCACCGGGAAAACTAAAAGTCACGCCTGGTATTGTGTTAACCAACGAAGGATCAGCAAATCCTGTTGAAGATGCCATATCAGCAATGGCTAAATTAAAGCGAGTAGAGCCCACCGATGAGGAAACAAAAACCTATCGCCAGCAGATTAATAAATCGTGGAATAACTTTAGAGATAACCCAGGTGCGTTCTATGAGAATGCCATCAAATCATTTACTAAAGCTGCGGATTATGTAGAGACCAAGGTATTTAACTCTGGCGCTGCATTTCAGAATTCATATCGCCGTTTGGTGAATGAGATGAATGGCGCTATTCCTGATAGGATCAAGGCCATGCTGGGAGCAAGCTTGGCTCAGCCAGTTCACTCCGATGCAGTGGCTAATGTTGGTCTTGAAATGGGTAAGCTTGTTTACGATCCTAAACTCTTCAAGTGGAAGGGTGAACACGACGATAGTAACTTTATCAATCTATTCAAGCAAAGAGATGAGATTGCCAAGCAATACAACGTTGATCCTGGCAAGATTAACTTTATTGCTAGAGCTGTATTTGAAGCGCGTCGTACAGAAGAGTTGATGCGCTATAACGCAGATTTGGAAAACCGCATACAAGCTAAGATACAAGAAGCTAGTTTTGTAACGCATCCATTAGAGAAAAAGAAACTAATGGCTGAAGCTGATGCGCTGGCCAAGAAAAAGAAAACCCTTCACATGGATGCTGATGAAGTTGGCACCTATTTGGGATTTTTGCAGACCATGCCAGAGCTCAATCGCATGATTGAAACATGGCAAGGTATCCGTAAAAATATTATCGATACCATGGTTGAGGGCGGTCTCTATAGCGAAGAGGATGCCGAGCTCTTACTCGATAGCGCCGCTTATGTTCCCTTCTATCGTGAAGACATGATTGAAAAGGACATGGGGCCGAAGTCATTTATTCCTGGCCTACAAGTCGCAGCGGATAAGAAGTTCAAAGGATCGGTTCTTCCTGTCAACGATATCTTTGACAATATGATGCGCTGGGCTCACTACGGAATGAATCGTTCCGTCAGGAATAAAGCTGAGCTCAATCTAATCGATGGCGCTTTAGAGCTCAATGTAGGACGCGCTCCTGCAGATCACCCTCTAATGACCAGAGTCAAAGAGGGCGACAAAGGAAACATCATCAAGGTTTACCGTGAGGGTAAGCTAGAGTTTTACGACTTAAAAGACCCGCTGTATCTCGATACCTTTAGGGGTATGCAAACCATAGCAGTACCAACCATCAAGTGGATGTCCTCGGTAGCAGATATTTTGCGTAAGTCGGTGGTTTTAAATCCCTTGTTCTCATTGAGTCAGGTGCCACAGGATTCTTTTGCGGCCATCTTCTCTTCTGGGTTAAAGCCTCGGTACGCGCTCACGATCCCCGCTCGTGCAGTCAAGGAGTTTGTCCAGTCGTTTACCAACACTCCTAGCAAAGCACACTTAGCTTTGAAAGCTGTCGGCGCGGTAGGTCGTGCAGACTATTCCGCTGCGACTGCTGCTGACCATGCAATTTTCAATAGCATGAAAGGCCCACCTGGATTCGTGGGACGCACTAGACAAATGCTTGATAAGATCTCTATGGCCAGTGACAATGCTGTCCGTCAGGCGGTCTATAGTGCGGCATTGAAGTCTGGCCTAAGCCCAGCAGAGGGTTTAGAGAAAGCTTTTGAGGTCATTAACTTCCGCACTCGTGGTAGTAATCAACTCTTGATTGCTGTGGGACAAACCGTTCCATTCTTTAACGCTTATCTCGCGGCTCAGCACGTTGCGATTAAGACCATCACAGGACGCGGTATATCGCCCCAGGATCGTCGCAGTGCGCTGGAGACCCTAGCGGCCACGACAGCCTCAATCATGGCCTTGTCGCTCCTTTATACGATGGCCAACGCTAGTGATGATGACTATCTCAAGAAGTCAGCAACCATCAGGGATAGGCTTTTAATGATCCCAGGAACAGGGATGTCCATACCCATTCGTACGGACATATTCTCAATTCCAAAGATTCTGACCGAACACATGTATCTACTCTTAACTGATAACGGTACAGAAGATCCACGCAAGTTCAGGGACTCGATGGCTGCTGCAGCTGGTAATTCCATCTTTGGCCCCACGCCAGTACCGCAAGTATTTAAACCATTTATTGAGACCAAGCTGAACTATGATTTTTTCCAGGGTCAACCATTGATTGGTAAGTATCAGCAGGGTCTTGATCCTAGTAGGCAGTTTAACGATAGCACCTCTGAGTTGGCCAAGATACTAGGCAGCACCGATATGGTGTCTCCGATCAACGCAGACCATATCATTCGAGGGATGTTTGGATCAGTTGGTGGTCTAACCCTTCTATTAACGAATCATTTGATTGCAGCCATGGAGGGTAAACCTAGGCCCGATATGACGGTCAATGATATGTTGACATCTCTTCCTGGCACCAGTGGATTCGTCAGTAAAGAGTTTGAGTCTGGGTACAAAAAAGATTTTTATGTATTGCGCGATCAAGTAGATAGAGCTGCAGCCACATTTGCAGATATCAAAAACCGCAGCCCAGAAGAAATCGAAGCGTTTGTATCTAAACCTGAGAACATAACACAAGCAGCAATGGCGAAAAGTATTGATAGGATTGCCAAAGATTTAACGGCTATTAGAAAAGCAATTAACTTTACGCAAGAGTTGCCTGAATCCGAAATGAGTTCGGAGCAGAAACAAAAAGAAATAAAAAATTATAAACTTATGGAAGAAGATATACTAAAAAGTATTAATATTAAAGATTTGAGAAAGATGGCCATGATTTAGGTGTAAACGTTTACAGCTGAAGTAATCTCTCTATTGTGATTGCTAACGCATCGATTTCGTCTAGCTTGTGGATATTCCACATTCTTTTTTGACCATGAAGGCCATTGACCGATCCACGGTGGCAATCGGCACACAGGGGCATGGAAGTAAACCACTGCCCTTGTTTTATTTCATGGCATTCGCTTGGGCCAGGTTGTGAGCAGACGACACACGCCATCTCCTTTATTCTCTGGATGTGTTCTTTCTCCAGTTTTGTCGGAGTCTTTTTGTTTTTGCTTTGCATGTCTATGCTCTTCCGCTTTAAATAAACTGGTGAATGCTTTATGGCATTCTTGACAGCGGAAAAGACCGCCGCTGAAAACGATCTTTCCCCTGCGCTTCATTTGAGTAGCAATCCTAAATCGGAAGTAATGCTGTCGGCTATGGTTTGGTTTCCGTAGCTGATCGTCTTAGCTCCTTCATTGTTCTTGATGACCTCAATGGTATCCCTAACACCTTTTTTGTACCCGCTATTAAATACGTTCTCTCCCTCCAAGAGCATGATGATAGCGTCTCGAACGACGGAGGACGCCCGTCTTTCTTTGGCTGCCTCCTTCATCTTGTTGTAGATGTCCTCTGGTAAATGTACCGCATACGGTATCATGCGTTTAGGTGTTTCCATGCTGTGTATTCCTGATAGATAAAATTAAAGTGTCGAGCTGCCGCAGGATTATCCTTAAGCTCAGCTCGTGAGCTTATCTGTAGCTCCCCTCGAAGCCACTCGGCAGCTGCTAGTTCCCCCTCTACACTGATCTGGCCAGCCTCCAGTAAGAATCTATGGAACCCTGGATCTCGACATAGGATCGCTGCATTCCTGACAATATCCTTACTATAAGCCTGATCACGGTTGAGGGGTGTTTCCTCGTCTGATAGACGCACCATCACGACCTGGTATCTAGCCCCTACAAAGTCACGCATGACCTCGACGGGCACCTCGTCTGGATGTATGGACAGGGTAAGTACATACCCCGTCTTATCCTGTCGTAGCGCTACCTTAAGCGCTTCAAACTGGTTGGTTTTCAAAACGGGATATCTCCCTCGTCCTCGATGTCCGCCTGCTTAGGAGCTGGCTTAGACTCTTCTGGTTTCCTGTAATTATCCCAAGATACCCTCATCCAAGGACCTCTGGCTCCTTGCATTTCCCACATGGCCAGTTTGATTTCTATCTCATCTGGGTCGGTCTGCTCCTTTAAAAGAGCCAGGATCACGGCTCGGTCTATCTTGATCGAGCCCTTGTAATCGGGATGCTTGGGATTGGTCTTGTATTTATTGGGGTTGAATGACCCGCTATTAGGATACTGATTCATATTTTTCCTTTGCTGCTGTGAATTTTGTCATGAGGGATTTGTACTGATCTGGGGCATCAGCTTGTAGACGATCAAAGATAACTCGATTAATTTTGAATACGCTCATAACATCTGCTTTACTGCCACAAGTATCGAGCATGAGCTCGGCCGAGTCGCAGACCAAGGATGCCCACTCTTCAGTACTGGCTTCTGGATTGGACTCTACCTTCAAGTTCCAGTCCCCGCCCTTTCCCTCGATCTCTACAGGAGGCTTTGGAGCGGGTTTTGGGATAGGCTTAGGGGTAGGCTTAGGAGGTGGCTCAGCGCCTGCTGTAGCGTCTATAGGATCGTTCTCAGTGAGCTCTAGGGCAGTAACCCATAGGTATCTCCTTTGGTAAGTCTCGCAAGCGCCTAGGTTCTGAATGTCGTGAGCTCCTTTGAGTGCAGCTGAGGCCATAGGAGAGGTGATGTAGATCATCGTGCCGTCTTCGGTGTCGGTGATCGTGAGAGTGGCGTACTCGGTTGTGTACGATATCACCCCACACAGCCCGTGCTTGAAAAATAAATCCATGGCTTGGGGCAGGAAGTCCCCGAGCTCAAAGTACTTATAGCCGGCAAACTTATTGTGGCCAGTCTTCTCTAGCTTGGTTCGTAGCAAGTCACAGCGGACTGCCATTAGTTTTTTATGTACCATTTTTTTCCTTAGTCTATGATTGTGATTGTGTTTACATCCAGGTACTTTTGGTACTGAGTGCAAAACTGTGATACCTGACAGTATTTCTGACAGCGCGTTCTTTCTCCTTCTCTGGTCTCGATCTCATACCCTTTTCCTGCCTCAGCAAGCCCTGCCTCAGCCTCCGTGAGGATCGAATAAACCTTCTTGGCCCTAACCCCTCCAACCTTCTTTAAAGCGTATGTCGTAGGCTTTTCCCACATATCCTCTGGAGAACATTCGGGAAGTTCAGAGCCTGTGCTCATATCGAAGTAGGCGCTGTTGTGCGCGTTGATTCTTTGAGCGATATAGTCTTCTCTTGCTGTAAACGTTTTCAGCGGGTATTCGATGACAGCAATGGGAGATGGGGGGTAGCCCTCTCGATTAACTGCATCGCGGGCTGACCAGTCTCTAATGATAGCGACAATCTGTACCTTTTTAACAGGGATTTTCTTAACACGTTCAACTAGCCAGGCGTAGATATTAAGCTGATCACCCCATTCTGATTTCTCGTTAACCACCGCCCAAGCGCTTGTGACCTTATAGTCGTTGATGATAATCCCATCGTCCTCGACCTCTTGTAGATCGATGGCTCCAGAGATATCCCATCCATCAAAACTGGTGTGTAAGCGCTCTTCAACGATGTGGTTCTTATCCTTGCCGTGCTCAAGGATATTGTGAACGGCAGACCCGAATAAAGACCAGACCATTTCACTGGCATCTTGGGTAATCTCTTCCCAATGTTTTTTCTTAAGTTGAACAATCCTAGGGGAATTGAGTAGCTCAGTTGCAGAGATGTGCGCCTTGCCTTTAGAGTAAGTGGGTCTCTGGATAACGTTAACAAACGTATCGGGTAAATCAAATTTATTCGTTAGTTTCATCTCTCACCTCCATCATTGCGTTTGCAAAGCCATAAGCCACGCGAGCAGTTGAATATTCGTTGACGGCCTCGCCACCGGCGATCAAACCCTGTAGAGCCATGGCCGCAAAGTAATCTCTTAAATCCATGCCTTCCTGATCTGTGTTGTTTGGATTTGGAAATGCTTTCATTTCAAGTTCACGAACGGTGTCGCGCCTCCTGCTATGGTGTTAGGTAACTTTCCATCCCATTTCTCAATTGCTTTCAACTGCACATAAGATGCACCGCCTTGAGAATTAATAGCCTGTGTCTCGATCTGAATGGCTTTGGCGTGTCCTTCTGCCTTGGCGATGGTTTGCTTGGCTTCTACCTCGATCCTTGCCAGATCTTGCTCTGCCTGTAGTTTGCTCTGTGTTGCGATCACCTTTGCCTCGATTGCTCTCTGGTACTCCGCAGAGAATCCAAAGTTCACGAGGGAGATATCGTTCACAGTGATGTTGTACTTTCCCAGTTTTTCTGCCAGTTCTGATTTGATTCCCGTAGAAACCTCGTCACGCTTGGTGATCAGCTCTTCACTGGTGTACTTGGCAGTAATGGCTTTAAACGATTCATTGACAAACGGCATAACCACTTTGTCCTGAAGATCAAGGCCAAACTCTTTGTAGATGTGAGCAGCCTTGTCACCAGAGATGCGGTAGTTGACAACGATGTCAGTATGTACCTGTTGCAAGTCTTTCGTACCCGCAGAGGAGCCCGTAAGCTTTGCCGATACCAATCGCACATCTAGGTTACGAACGCTTGATAATGGGTTCACAAAATGCAAGCCTTCACCCAATGTTTCTTGTGTGACGGTACCGAACGTGACCTGGATACCGATGTGGCCTGCCGGAACAATGACGTACGACTCGAACATAACGTATATGGCGCACAACACACTGCCCAGTACCAATGGTACGGTAGGTTTAAACACGGGCTTGTTTGCTCGAAGCTCCTCTTTATCTTTTTCAGAAGCATAACACAGGTGACTCGACCAATCGTCACATCGATACATATAAAGACTATATCCGATGATGACGGGTATGGCTAACATAAAAATTGCAATTAAAAATAAACTCATTTTTTCTCCTTTGGTTAAGTAACAGACATACTACATCTGTTCTGCCTATGATATAGGTGTTGCATTTATCTGTCAATAGGGTTTACAATATTTTTATGAGATATGCAAATCGTATAGATGCCAATCAGAATGCCATAGTCGAAGCGCTACGGGAATGTGGTGCGACCGTGAGGATCATTAGCCAGGGAGGTGGGATACCTGACCTGTTGGTGGGCTATAACGGATACACTATACTCATGGAACTCAAAGATGGATCTAAGCCCCCATCGGCAAGGAAGCTGACGGAGGACGAGCAGAAGTTCTTTGACGAGTGGACAGGTGGTATGTTGGCTATAGTGAATAGTATTGAAGAAGCGCTTGACATTCTAAAGCGCTGCGATTAATATGCGGCTGTCAGTTGCATTTTTTTCCTTTTGGTTAGGTTATTTAATCCCGTTAGAAATAGCGGGATTTTTTTTGTGTTAATATTTATTGACTGGCGAAACGGGTTAGCGCCGTGGGTTCTCCTTCATGAGAGTGTTGTTCGACCCATCACTGCTTTATGTGAACGCCAGTGCCTACAAGTGTAGAGATTGAGTGGGAAGAAGTCGGTCAAGGGTGCGCTGAACGTCTAGAGTCTGGCCAGTAATCTAGCGTTAACACTTTCATCCCGATGCTCCACGCGGATCGCAACCGCAATCAGTCTCTACTCTTGTTGGTGTAGTGCGATAGACGAAGGACGCTTACCGTTGGGTTCGCAACGGCGCACGGGAGAATGGACATCCCACGAAATCCAAACCCCGCCAACAACTAACACGCATGGGGATTCAAAAAAAGCGAGGTGTCCAGACCTTGCGGCTAACTGGAATGAAAGCTTCCGAGTCCCCAGCCGTGTTGGTAATCCTGTAAAGGCGATGCATAGCCGTGGGACATATTCCCTCTTTAAGTGTGCAGGGTAGTGCCAACAAACTCTTGCATAAATAATTATTTTTGATATACTACGCGCATCAACGGCTTGGTAACCCGTTGTAGTTCGTTGAAACGCAACCGCAAACCCATTGGTGAGCGGGCTTCGTCAAAGCTAAGATGTCCTGTCAACGCAGGCTCTTATGCGGCAACCAAGCCTAAAGCTCGTTCACCAATGGGTTTTTTGCTTTCTGCCGTTACCCTCCATAGACTCTATCGGGTTTTGGTCTGGCATGAGGGAAGCGTAGGAATCGAAAGAGTAGTCCGCAGTCCACCAGTCCTACAACGTTCTTATCTATTGAGTACCGCGCAAAGAAGATGCAAGCGCAATTGGGAGTGATTCCTTGTGCGTCCGTGGCTCATTACTGCGGGTGGCGTTCAAGGTTCGGGTGGCCAAGCTAGACGGTGTAAACGTTTACATCGGAAAGCACCTGAAGTCCGTAGGCGTAGCATGGCTCCGTCAGTGGTAATCCTAGGGAAACCGCGTGGTGTCCCTAGGCAGTCTTTTGTCCTGCACACATTCACCATCAGTGGTATCGGGGAAATACCAAGGGTTTAACGCACTTGACACGGTGCACCTAGGTGTAATATAGTGTACCTACCAAAACAAAAGGAGAACGAAATGAACATCAAATATTTGAAGATAGCCAGGCGTTTGTGGACGGTGGATTACATACCTGTGACGCAGCAGAGGTACAACATCAGGGGTTGGATACAGGCTGTACGCCGTTTGGGTGATAAATCCTTACTGGCCAAGAATGTAGAGAGGATATGAAAGTGAAAGCAGTATTTGAATTCAACTACCCAGACGACGAAGCTGATTTCAAGGTATACAGCAAGGCGCATGAGCTGCATCAGGCGTTGGTAGATATTGAGGGGTTGATAGCTCTCAGCGAGGAGAATGCGTTAGAGGCCATCAGGAAGATCGTGGTCAAGATTTTAGGGGAACTGCAATGATTAAACGATTGTGGAATTTTCTATTGAGTTTGTTTCGCAAGAAGGAGGAAATAAAGGAAGAGATCAAGGCAGAGATCAAGGCAGTAGAGAAAAAGCCACGCAAGAAGTACAAATCACACAAGCAGGAGCGTGAGAACTTTGGCGATCTACTGGACAACATCGAGCACTCTTTCGAGAACTACAAACTACCGAGGGAGCCAGCCTCATGGCTGAACAAGGACTCTATCATTGGCCTAAAGAAGCTAGGAGCACACATACCCAATCCGTTTGAAGTAAAGTGGAATAAGAATGAAGAGCTGATCAAGCTTGAAGGGATGACCAAGTTCCCTGCGATCATGTGTATAGGGATCAATGGAGAAAACAGTGGAAGAATGATCAGCCCATCGTTTATGTTTGCAATTAAACAAACCAAGCTACCTTGGTACGTTGCATATAACCCTGGCGTTCCTTATGAATTTGGCATGGCTTATCCGTTTCAAGGAAAGTTATTTTGGGTTCGTGTTTATTTAACTGTAAGCAAAAACACGGGAAAGATTGAGATATGTGACGAGCGCAGAGTAGTAACGAGTGTGATACCGAGCAAATCACTCCATGGGAAACATAACTTTGGCCAAAATGCTCAGATCAAGAGCGTTAAATTTACTATACCTGCCATGTTTGAAGACCATGATTTCAAACCAGAGGAGCGCAAGATCATTACCAAGAACATGTTTAGGCAAATGTTTGAATGGTGGATAGGTAGGGATGAGAGATGGAACGTAGTGGTTAAACATAACGGGGATCGGCTCACCTTTGGCGTACCCAATAACGAAACGAAATACTATTTCAAAGACAGGGACAGGGTGGTGACTGAGAACGGCCACAGTAGAAAGATTATTCACTACGTTAAAGAGCATGAGCGGATCTATGGTGATAAAACAAGAGTGATTAAAGAGCACATCAGGGGTTTAAGGGAATTTAATTGGAATGGCTATCAGATACAAGTCGTATCACCCAAGTATCAGCAAAAGACATCAGCTAATTTTACAGATCCTGGGATGGAAATAGAGGAAGATGAAAAATCTAATGTGATTTATCTAAGCAAGTTGGGAAAGATGTTGGCAGATTTTGAAGAAAGGAAATACAAATGAGCAATACTTTGATTTGGGTTTTTGCACTAGCGGGTGCAGTAGCTGTATTCATTGTGGCCTGCGTGCTTGCGTGGGCATTCATTCAGGAGCATAAAGATGACTAAAGAAGAACTATTTGATATTGCAGATCAAATATTAACCATGCCATACAAAAAAGACGATGTATTGTATTTGGCAAATTATTTGATGGAAAACGGCAGACAAATGATGTTAAAAAACGCAGAGTTACAAATCGAAGTGGCAATACTAAAAGAAAGTGAGGCGTGTGCAAAGATTTGTGATAAATATGCGCTAGAAGATGAGAATTGGGCAGGCGGTTGTGCTTTCGCTATTCGTAAGAGGGGAAAAGAATGACTAAAGAAATAGTTTTAATGAATGGCTTTGGATCAATAGCAAAAACTGCTTTTGTTGTTGTTAAAACCTCAGACGATCAAATTCAATTTTCAACTGAAACTGGGTTTGGATCATTGTTTACAGATAAAGTAAAAACAGGCAATGGTCAAACAGTTGGTGAACGAAACAGAGCTAATCTCCATGCCATGTTAGACGCATGGATTGACAAAAAAGAATGGGTGCAAGAATGAAAACCAAAGAAGAAATCATAGGAACAAAAATTACTTTTTACAAACCTCCTGAACCAGTTGGTTATTGGTGTTTGTATGGTGGTGGGCCTACAACAAAATTTGCTATGTTTCAAAAGCCAACTGATGAACAAATCAAAAACACAACTGAATTGTTGGGATGGATTTGGGAGGATGCGAAATGACTGACGAAGAACTAGTTGAGATGGTTAAGAAGTCTGGATGGTCTGGCATTTATACAGAATGGGCAGAGCCAACAGGCGAGGCAGACTGGTCACCGTTTAAAGTTAGCATAACTGTGCCAGTAACTATGGATCAGATCAGAGCCTTTGCCAAACTGGTAGAAAAAAAAGTGCGTGAAGAATGTGTCAAGATTTGTGATGAGAGAGTAACTGCTTATCAATATGCAACTGATCCGTGGGCACAAGAACACATAAAAGAAGCAAAACATTTAGCAAAAGCAATTAAATCAAGGGGACAAGAATGACTAAAGAAGCATTACAACTTGCATTAGAAGCTCTGACTGATTTTGATTACGACAAACGCATCAAGGCTATTGAATCTATCAAAGAAGCACTAGAAACAAAAGATGAGCCTGTGGGATGGATAGACAATAAAGGCTACATGATTTGTGTAAAGACAGATGAATCATGCAGACCACTTTACACCACACCACAACGCAAATGGGTAGGACTGACTGATGAGGACATGAATAATGCTTTAGATTATTGGTCTGACAAATCTCGAAGTGCTTATGGTGGTGCTCATGCAGCAAATGGTGAATATGTAGACATGATTGAAACATGGCGGTATATAGAAGCCAAGTTAAAGGAACGCAACGCATGAGGTTTTGGTTATATGTTATTAAAGCAGTTTGGCGTTCTGTTAGAGGGCGATGGTATGTCTGGCGTGATGTACCGACAGATGTTGTGAGAAGGGTTGCATCACTTTGGTATTTAGAGCGAAAAGAAGAGAAAAACAAATTGGTATACGAAGCGTATAAAGAATATCAACTCAGAAAGTTAAAGGAGAAAAAACATGAATCCATTACCAAAATATAACGAAAAAGGTGAGTTAGACACTAGATTAAGGGTAGACCCAGTAACTGGTGATGTAGGCATAGGAACACCAAAAGAAAACATGAATAATTCTTCACAACGTTTTATTGATGGACTTGATAAAACAACCAAAGAAGGTTTTGCTGAAGCCTTGCTGATTGCCATCAGCAATGTAAAAAACAAAGATGGTTTGCTTGTCAGCCTGACATTGGGGGATACATTTGAAGAACACATTGAGTATGTAAAACAGGTTGCAGAAATGATGGTCAAGGAGAAAAACAATGCCGTTTAAACCACATCCAACAGACCCCGATAAGATGGTCTTTGTCAGACACCAATACGATTTGCCAACTAAACGCACATGGGTAGGACTGACGGATGAGGAAATTGAAACCATTTATGCAGAGTGCAATGTATGGGACAAATTTGAATACGAGCGAATGCTTGAAGCCAAGCTGAAGGAGCGTAATACATGAAATTAAGAATCGAAGAAATAATTTACTCGATACTTGTTGTCGTCGTCATGTGCTTTCTAGCATGGGCTATGGTATATGGGTTGTGGTTAGGTTTTGGCCCAAGCAATGAGGCGATTGCAAAAGACCACGCCATGCAAGTCATACAAACATTTGATAACTGTAAGGTGTACAGGTTTTGGGATAGGGAGTATCACTACATCACAAAATGTGGTGACAAGGTAACAACGCAGAAGAACTGGGATGAGAATTGCGGTAAGGCTTGCATCAGGCATAGAACAGAAGACATTACAACGGAGGGTAACCAATGACTGAAGAAGATGAAGAATTTGAACGTATTGTAAAGAAACGACAATACTTAATTGATTACATTCTAGAACCTCCATTGGTTTCTAAACAAAAAGAATGGGTGGGACTGACGGAAGATGAAGTTAAAGAATGTTTTGCCATAACTCCTGATCAATTTTTGCCGTGGCAAATTTATAAAAGAATTGAATCCAAGCTAAAGGAGCTTAACAAATGAAAAAATGGGATGGGTTTGACGAATGCGTGATTGGTGTCGCTAATATATGGCGAGATCAAATGACCGTGGAGGTATTGGTTTATAGCGCTGACTCCATGATCAATCAGCTCATGGTTAACGACGGAATGTCAGACGAAGAAGCAGAGGAATATTTTTTATTCAACATTGAAGGAGCGTATATAGGAATAGACACACCGGTATTGGTATACAGTGATCCAGATTGGAAAGAGAGGGAGTATGAAATCAACGACTGAGGCCAGGAAAAAGTTTCAGGAGTACATGAGCTTGAAAGGTAGAAGCCTTGAGACATTGTGGACAGGCAGTAGGTATATCAACAAAAACATCCAAACTAAATGGCTATATTTCTTAGCCGGTTGGACAATGAAAGGAAAATAAATGGTACTGGTTAAACTAGAAAAGATTCGTATTGATTGTGGGACTCAGTCTCGGTGTCAGTTGTATGAAGATAAGATCGACGAATACGCGGAAGCCATGATGGATGGCGCTGAGTTTCCCGCAGTGATGATTTTCCACGACGGGAACAATCATTACCTGGCCGATGGGTTTCACAGATACTTCGCAAACAAAAAGAATGGCAAAAAGGAAATCAAAGCAGAGGTCGTCAACGGGACATTGACCGAAGCTATTCTTTATTCCAAGAGCGCAAATGGTCTACATGGTATGCCGTTCACGATTGAGGATAAGAGAAAGAACGTTCAGGAGATGCTCGATCATTTCGAGTTTGGGGATTGGTCAGATCGTGAAATAGCTAGACGTTGTTGTGTATCAGCTCCGTTCGTTCTTAAGATGCGTAATGGTAAAAAGCCCGAACAAATCAAGTACAAGGGTAAGGACGGACAGGTAAAGAAAATGTCTGGCACAAAGCCTAAAAGACAAAAGAAACAACCCGAGCCAAAGGTATCTGAAAACGAAGAAGCGCAACAAGCCCTAGATTACTTAGCCGAAGAGAACGCAAAAATCAAAGAGCAGAATGAGCGCTTACAGGATGACTTGGCCATCATGCATCTAGAAGGAACAAAGGCTGATAAAGAAAAGGCAAAAGAAACCATAGAGAGTTTAAGAGAAGAGGTTCGTAAACTAAAGATCGATCTGGTTGCTGTTAAGAAAAGCCGTGACCAGTACCAAAACGAAAACGCCGCATTGAAACGTCAAGTCGCAATGCTTAACAAGAAACTGAAATAAGCTTAAGCCGGCGAGCTATGTCCGGCAGGAGAAATCATGTCATTAAATCTAAGAGATTACCAAGTAGAAGCGATCCAAAAACTGAGAGATGGATTCGCCAAGGGATATAAGAAACAGATGTTAGCGAGCCCCACGGGGTCTGGTAAGACGGAGATAGCGATTGCGCTACTTGATGCGGCCAAGAAAAAGGGCACTCGATCAGCGATGATCTTGGATCGTATCGTTCTTTGCGATCAAACGTCTACCAGACTCGCAAGCTACGATATCGATCATGGAGTCCTCCAAGCGGGGCATTGGAGGTATAGACCCTACGAGAGCATTCAGGTGTGCTCAGCACAGACACTTGAAAAGAGAAATGATTTTCCGAATCTGAAGCTGATGATCATTGATGAAGCCCACACAACCCGTAAAAAGACTGTGGAATTTATCAAAGAAAACCCCGATGTTATGGTCGTGGGTTTATCCGCTACCCCTTTTACGAAAGGTTTAGGAAAGATCTATGACAACGTTGTCAGCACCATAACCACCAAGAAATTGGTAGACGATGGCCACCTTGCACCGCTGAAGGTTTTTATTGCCAAAGAAGAAATTAACATGGAAGGGGCGAAAAAGGTAGCAGGGGAATGGTCTCAAGATGAAGTCACTACCCGAGCGCTAAAGATTACAGGGGATATCGTGGCTGAATGGATCTCTAAAACAACTGAGATATTTGGCGGACCGAGGAAGACTATCGTGTTCTGTGCAGGTGTAGCCCATGGAGAAGACCTGGCCAGGAAATTCAAGGAATCTGGGTACAACTTTATATCGATATCTTACAAAGAGGATGACGATCTTAAGAAGAAGGTCATTGAAGACTTTTCCAAGCCCGATACAACGATTGACGGGCTGATAGCTACTGACATACTCACCAAAGGATTTGATGTCCCAGATGTGATGATAGGGGTCTCCGCAAGGCCATTCTCCAAGTCTTTATCCTCTCACATCCAACAGATGGGTCGGGTGATGAGGAGCTCACCCGATAAAAAGTTTGCGTTGTGGTTGGATCACTCAGGTAATTTCCTCAGATTCAGGGCAGATTGGGAGGATATCTTTGAGAACGGGGTATCAGAACTGAATGATGCCAAAGAGAAAACCAAGAAAGAACTAACAAAAGAAGAAAAAACTGCAGCGAAATGCCCTAAGTGTGGCCATGTTTGGCCTATGAAGTCAGACGAATGCCCTGCTTGTGGGCACAAAAGAGTAAGAAAAAACATGGTTCAGGCCGTAGCAGGATCATTGCATGAACTTGAAAGTGGCGTATCGACAGACATGAAGCAGAAGTTTTGGTCAATGCTACAGTGGCACGTTAGACACAAGGGTTGGAGTGAAAGCCGAGCGTTTGCTACTTATAAACAAAGATTTGGTGCATGGCCTAAAGGTTTACACAATCAACCCACCCCTCCAGATGCAGACTGCGAGCGGTATATATACAAGAGCATCAGGGCTTATCTGTATAAGACAGGGAGAATCAAATGAGCGACCTCATAGAGTTTGCCAGAGAGCATGGCATCTTGATCGACTCGATTCCACCGCTCGGGTCTTGGAAAAGATTTCCCACCGAAGATCACCCCAACAGTCGCAATGGTGCGGTGAAATACATGGGAGACCATGCATTCATTCAGAATCATGCGCTGATGCAGGAGGTTAAAGTCTGGAAAGGGCAGACCATAGAGCGCGGTCTATTGATCGACTTGGCTAAAAAGGCAGAGGAAAAAAGACAGATTGGGTATAAAAAAGCGGTCGGTAAAGCCACTCATATCCTCAATAATTCAAAGAAACAAACCCACCCTTACCTGATGAAAAAGGGTTTCCCAAATCAAAAGGGCTTTGTGTGGCATGATTTATTGGTAGTTCCTATGAGAATAGGTCAAAACCTGTGCGGGTGTCAGCTCATTGATCAACTTGGAAATAAACGATTCCTCTCTGGGCAACAAACCAGTGGCGCGGAACTGGTCATTGACAACAAAGGGCGAGACTTTTTGGTCGAAGGGTATGCGACCGGCCTGTCTCTGAGGAATGCGCTTAGAGTCTTGAAGATGAGGTATAGGATACATATTTGTTTTAGCGCGGGCAATATGAAAAAAATCGCCACCAACTTAGATAATCCGATGATCATTGCTGACAACGACCCCGCAGGTGTAAACGTTTACAGCAGTCTAAAATTACCTTATTGGCTGAGCCCCCAAACAGGCGAAGACTTTAACGACTTCCAAATGAGGGTAGGTTTAGAAGAATCAGCCCATCAATTGAGCTTGGATTTATAGAGAGAGGGGTGAACATAGATGTTTGCCCCGTTCATAGATGCACTTTTGAGGGTAGACATGATCTCGAGCCCGAGCTTGATCACATCTTCACCCTCTCCAATGATATCGCTCAGAGCATACACCAGTCCATCGTCTTCTTGGACTAGGTGTATGATGAAGCTAGACTTGTTCGATTGAGACAATGGTCATCCTTTTATCTGGATAGATGCGGGCGGTATCGAGCATGGATTTCAGCGCCACCTTCTTGGATGGAGCGCTGATTTCCATTTTAAACTCTATACCATTTAGTTGAAGTGTTATTCTATATCTCATGAAAGTCGCTCATATCGCACTTCTCTACTTCTACCATCTCCCAGTCGCCTTGATCATCAATGATGAATTGCCCACCATCGATGTCGTTTGCAGTCTCTATCGCGTCATCTTCATCGTATGCGCTAACAAATACATGGCAGTATGTCACGCACCGAGCATAGACTTTATATCGGTGTTTAAGTTGCGTCATGGTTTGTCTCCAGTTCTTTTCTAAACATCAGGCCAAATCGCACGCCGGCATTAAAACTGGAGTAGTTGTCCAGTAAGCCAGTCGTGTATTCATCGGGTTCTAGCAGGTCGTCACAGTCCAATATGAACTGACGCACCACCTTCTTTGGTGCATCGCAGATATTGGCGTTGTAATGTTCCTCAAATGCTTTTTCCACTTCGGTTAGTTCTCTCATTTTTTAATATCCTTGTTGATTAGGTTTTCAGCTTCTTCTTCGGTGTCAAAGGTGTTATCCCCTTTTTCATTTTCTAGATATTCATCTAGAGTTCGGTTATAGGCCATGAATCCTTCATCGGTTTTAAGGACTTCATATTCATGCGCTTGCATATAAAACTCTAAATCCTCGGGACTCAGGTGCGTGATAATGTACTCAGCCATCCACACCTCTCCATTGGAATAAAACCTGTCATAGACCCGATTAAGGTTTTTCTTTCCGTACTTGTCGGTTAAGTCAATGATATTCATTATTCATTCTCCTCGTTTATTCCCTTAACAGTTTTAGACAAAATCCTAAAAAATCTACAGTTATCCGTGACAATAACACCATCTTCTTCGGTTAAAAAGTAAGCGGTTATATTGAATTTATCGTCATCAAACCAAAAATTTAGATCGTACTGGACACCATCGACCTCAGTCGAGTCCCATGTGTCCGAGTCGGAGTACATTTCCGGATCGAGTTCCTGCGGTGTCAGCTTGGCCAATATCTTAGCCCTGAGCATTGGGTCTACTTTTTCATACTGGCATTCACAATCCCAAGTGTTACTTGTAGGTGAGTTGCATCTTGTACAGGTCATAATTTCTCCCTTTGATTTACTTAAAGAACAGACAAATACTTTTTCAAAACCATGTAGTCACTTCTAGGGATTTCGGTCGATCCATAATCATGTATCAGAGTTCCTTCAGACCAAAATCCGTCATGGGACTCGTCCCAGTCTTCCTCTTCTCCACCGCGCCAAGTCATTGCGACAAGTCTTGTGTAAAGATCTGGATCTTTTGCGGTTTCAAATAAATACTTTGTATCGTATTCAAAATCCCCATTGCACTCATGAATTGTTCCTATGTAGTATCTAGTCATTTTTTCCCCCTTTGATTTACTTGGATTTACTTGAAGAGTTCAGCGGTATCAGAAAACGGGATTTTGAGGTCTCGCATCGCGGAAATAATCGCACAATGCGCGTCTTCTAGGGGATCGTTTTCGTATCCCTTCGCATCATATAAGTAATCCGAAAGTTTTAACTCAACGAGTTGTATTTTTTGAATTGTTTGTTGTGATAATTGCATGGTTTCCCCTTTGATTTACTTGCAGTTGATTTACTTGGAATTTTTCAGGTGTAAACGTTTACACTCTCGCGCCGAAAATAGCGCCCAAAACCCTCGATTTAAGGGCTTGGAGCGGGTTTTCAGGCTTCGGTGCGTCCTCGCTCCACCAGAAAACGGGCGCGTTCTACGTCTCCGGCGCGTTCTTTTGCGAGCATTTCCCGAATAACCCGAGCGCGTTCTAATCGCTCGTATTCGTTTTTCGCTTTAGCGTATTGATAGCCCATCTCGATATAGTCATGTTCGGTGTATTCCATGATTTCCCCTTAGTGCATCAAGTAAGATACTGTTTTCTGAGTCCAACACGCGCGACAGCCCCTGCATTCTCCGGCTTGCTCTGGCGCCTTGCAGGCAAGGCCTAGGGGCTTTTTAGTGTGGACATTTGAGGTGGTTATCCCTTTAACATTTTGAAGGCTTTTAGGCACGATTACGGGCTTATCTGGATACATACCGGAGAGTCGCACAATCAGATTTTTTGGGATAACTCCACCATTGGAAATAAACGTTTTAATAATTGAATATTCCCGAGTCGGTAACCAGTGGCGGGTTTTAGGTGTCAACGTTGACACTTGAACTATTTTCTCGAAGTGATCGAGTCCCTGTAAATCGCCGGAGTCGTGCCATCTGAAGTATTGATCCGAACCGATTAGAGTCACCATCGCGTCAACCCAATTGGGATCGTTGATTGAGTCAAGGCGAGCGAATTGGGCGGGTTTAATCGTGTTCTGATAACGCGCGTAATTCCCTTTATTAGCGAAACAAAAAGAACAAATCGACCCTTCTACTTGCGACATTTTGAATCCAGTCGTGCACGCTTCAGTAGGTAGACTGTAAGACTTACAGGGCATTTTGCTAGTTTCAGTTAGTCCACCAGTGAGCATCGATGCATCTTTTTTTAGCATAATTGTCTTCATTATTGAACCCCTAAAAATAAACGAAAATTAAAACTATCATATGAGCGAATTTTTGATCTTTTCTCACGAGCGCAAAATTCTTTAAGTTTTAAAGTAATTCCGGCTTTGTCTAGTGCTTCATAAAGCCGGCTTAAATCGCAGTCCTCTTCAAGATAAACGTTATCTTTTCTCAAATAAGAGTAAGGGCTTATTTGATCGACAATGTTAAGTTTTTGGAGTAATGATAATTTGGCTTTAACCCAACCATGGCCGGAGTCTTGATAGTAATTTAATGTTAGTGTTTTCATTGTTTAACCTTCCATTAGAATTTTTTTGAGTTCTTTAATTGATTTTCCGGTG
>Ga0208865_1000197_pt1 | contig 20145 bp, 30 predicted proteins | sample CryBogCBE02Aug09_FD_184565 | JGI IMG/M metagenome (GOLD analysis project Ga0208865, IMG submission 184565) | Freshwater microbial communities from Crystal Bog, Wisconsin, USA - CBE02Aug09 (SPAdes) (version 2) | ecosystem: Environmental > Aquatic > Freshwater > Lake | place: Crystal Bog... | reverse complement strand
CACAGGCGTCACAGGCGTCACAGGCGTCACAGGCGTCACAGGCGTCACAGGCGTCACAGGTGGAGCAACATAGTTACTTAAACCCATCAAATAGTTGTATGCATCTTGTGACTGCCCACTCAAACCATAATAAGGGCTTGATGCGTTTTGCATACGCTGTTGAACTTGCCAAGGCTGTAGTCCGGTTGCTTGCGCAATTGCGTCGGGTGATGCGCCTGATTGTGTTGCAAATTGCGCTAGGGTTCTATCTGAAGTACCTGCGGGTTGTGTTTTAAGAAAAGAAGCTACTTCTTGTGGGCCAACATCAGGGTTATATCTAGGTATGGCAGGCGCAGGTTGTTGTTGGCCAAATAGTTGTTCGTAAGCCTGCGCCACATCAAAATTTGCATTGGGCCCAATTGCAGTTGGTTGCATACCACGCCCGTTATTGCCCCCTGCCGCCAAAGCCACAATACCGCCTTCAGCGTGATTCATCAAGCCACCTTCTTTGGCTACTTTGATTGGTGATAGTGCCGTCAAACTAGATTGTGTGGGCGCATAGGGGTCGTATGTATATGGACGCAAGTATGCGTATTGGTTGTTTGCTGGCGCAGTAACTGTATTTGGTTTGGCCATGTTTTTAACTAGCCCTGCAACGCCCAATCCTGCGGCTGTAGCTGTTAATGGGTTATTGCTTGCCCAGTTAAGTAAGTTTGAGCCTATGGACGCCCCCTTGGTAGCTGCTCCAGTTCCGGCTGTCTGCGCGGCGATGTCTGCTGCGGTCTTAGTACCCGTATCTGCCGCGGCGCTGTAGCCTGAGTTTATCAAGGCATCATTTGCATACATGCTTGGAAGAGCTGTGTTTCCTGCGGCGCCAATCCCCGCGCCTAATGTGTTTGTTGCTTGCAATCCTAGTGATGGTGCGTTTTGGGCTAGGCTGTATTGATTTGCTGTTAAGCCTGCATTGTTTCTGGCAATGTCTTCAACTGGAGTAGCAAATCTGCTTTCTACGGGAGCGCCGCCGGGTATTGCCGTACTGCCGGGCATAAAACTTTCACCCAAACTAGCCCCACCATAAGCGGCTAAGCCCGCTTGAAGACCTTGCCCAATATTACCCGATGAAAGTCCCGCCACGCCACCTGTTAATAGACCCGCAGCCCCTGCGTTTGATAGGCCAAGCGAACCTAATCCTGTTACTTCCGCAAGACCGGGTACAAAATAGTCAAGCGCAGCCGCAGCCACCATATCGACCAGTGGGTTTTTGGTTAAGTTAGCAATACCTTTACCCGCTTGTCCAACAAGCGAATTACCCCCGGTCAAATCTGTACCAAGAGCTTTACCTATATTGCCGGATCCTATGTCTTGAAGGACGCCCATATTTGCTCCAATAATAAATTACAGTTTACCATTTAACCCACGTTCCAGCTAGTACCTGTACAGTAGACGGGCACAGTATTTGAACCACCCCCAGTAACTGCTGCGCCAAAAGTAGTGGTTGTCGAATCTGAAACAAATGTCCTGACACCCGTGTAAGTCGTAGAAGCGGTTGGTAGGTTTGCTACGGTTGTTACAGAAGTGTTTGTGATGTACGAATTAATAAGAATACCCATCGCCGTGTTTAGCTGATTAAAGAACAAACGTAACACATTTGTTAATTTTTCTTGGTAGTTTGTGTCGTACTCTACAGGCGACAACGGCATGTTGGGGACGGCAGGATTTATTGGTTTTGTAGCCATTATCTTCTTCCGTCAGGACGAGCGTCAAATCGAGGAGCGCCCAACTGCCAAGCAGTGCCAAGCTGATTGGACTCCATCTTAAATATAAACTGGCGCCCTCTGATGCGGGTATACACATACCCTGTGAATGTGTCTGGATTGGCGCTAATGTCAACGCTGTAAACATTGTTGGGCTTAGTTTGGTTGCTTGTTACGCCAGAACCCGAATTTTGCAACCCGTATATAGTCATTGTCGTTGTGGGTGTTGTAGCAGTTGAATTTTCAAATGTTAAGTCTGGTAACACTTTAGTAATAAAAGCAAAATGGTCACCTGTCTGGTCAGCAATGTCAAATTCAGAAGAAGCTATGTACGCATCAATAGGAGCAGGAGTACCTGTTTCATTGTTATCAAGCCCACTTTCTTGATTACACAAGTACCCGTTGTATGTTGCGCCAATTGGATTATTTTGAAGCGTAGTATCTAGCCAAGCAGTCCTGCCTATAGAGCCGTAATACCAAGTTTTTTCAACGTAGTTGTAAACAACATACGCATTCATTTGAGTGCCTGTGCCAGATACATAGAACCACCAAACTTCATTAAAGCCTTCTACCGTACTACAGTAGACTTGTTGGTTCTGGTTATAGTTTAAGTTTTGAAACACAAACCGGCGCAGATCACAATTGAGCGTTTGTACACGTCCGTCATATATGTAAAACTTGTCGATACCCATCCAGTACACAACGCCAGAAGCAATAGTGGCTGCATTGGGCCCTATGATTGTTGTATTCTCTCCCAATAGTTGTGTGCCCCAAACATAAGGCGGCCCAAGATATTGCAATGAATACACCGCAGCATCTGTTAATACAAATATCTCTTGACGTGTTTGAATGGCTGTAACGATTTGTGAGCCGTGGGACAGGCGCACACTACCTGCTTGGTTAGTGATATCGGGGTACCAAGCTAAAGGATTTTGCTGGTCAGACCAGCGTATAAGCATGGGGTCTAACGTGGATGATCCGTAGTCATTTGTACCAAAAACAATAACAAAATTAGACGCATCTGAAACTTGTAAATAGTTTTGAAACAATGGCACATCTACAATCAAGGATATATACGCATTGTATACACCTGTTACTGTGGGAGTTCCGGTGTCTCCAGCGGCTGATACACCAGTAAGCCCGAAAGTAACGCCGCCGTTGGACACGGTTCCAACAGAGCCTAAAGCAAAATCACCCGTGAGCGCAGCTCCTACGCCAAAAGCAGACACATTTCCTACGCTGCCTCCTGCTTGTATAGAGTTAAGTAAAATGACGCCAGATGTAACAGTAGCGCTAACAGAACCAGCATTTGCATTTGCCCGCACACCTGTTGCATAAATAGCGCCCGTCTGGCTCGGAACCATACTGCCAACGCCACCAGTTGTAACCACACCTTGAACATTGGGAGGGGCAGGGGTGCCTACTAAATTACCATTGGCATCTGCTAAATTAAACTGCGTGCCGTTAACGTTACGGACATAATATGTTGTATTGGCCGACATGCCGGGTGGTAAATTCCCACCAAATTGAAGCCCTGTACCTTGTACAAAAACATTGGTAGCCGTTACAAGTGCTGGGGTTGAGGCGGTGATGGTCACATTACCACCAAGAGAATTAAGCGCTACACCGGGATTGGTTAGTGTTGGCGCTGTCCAATAATAAATACCGCCGCCACGAGGCCCAAACAACAAGTTTTGTCCAAAATTGTATGCGTTCCAAATTTGAAGATTTGATTTGACTGTCTGTCCGTTGCCCCATGTACCATAGCCCCAACCCCCCGCTCCCCAACCTGTAAATGGCGTTTGAACAGAGGGGCCAGTATTTACTTGGTATGCTGCTGTAACCGTACCACCACCCGGAGACCCGGCTGCATCTGTTGAATTGGCAGTAGCTGTTGCAACAAAAGTAAAAGAATTTGCGTCGGGTACGCTTGTAACTTGGTACTGTTGGTTTAGTACTGCGGCTGTGATATTCCCACCAAGCCCTGTAGCGCCGCTAAAAGTCACAAAATCATTAACATTAGCGCCGTGGCTAGTAGCAGATACCCTAATAGTAGTAGAATTTGCTGTTGCAGTAAACGGATTTGTAAGTGTTTGAGTAAGTCTGATGGGGGTGATATCGTAATAATTATCACCTATGGTTAAATAATACTTTAAACTGGTGCCAACACCTACAATATTTTGGGCAGATAAAGTAATCCAATTCCAAAGGGAACGGCAAACGCCTTGATATGAGTAAGAAGAATACTGCGTCCAGCCGCCTATTTTTTCAGGACTGCCTTGGCGAAACCTAACCCACTGGCTCTCATACCAACCACCTTCGTTTTTATAACGGGTGTTTTCTCTGTTGACGCCGGGTCTGAACGTAGGCTTAATGAGTGGCATACACGTGTGCAGTTAAGCGCCCAGAACGGCAAGCGCGTGTTGAGTCAGTTTGATGCGTTCCTCAAGCCCAAATATACCACCATTAATACGTTTTGTTAAGCCCTCCCAGTTCTGGGCTTCGGCTAATTCATTGCATCCGTGGGTCTTCCAGAACCACCCAGCAGACAAGGCGGCGTACATGGGGGTTGCCACTAGGCTAGGATCACCTTTTACAAAATCTTGATTGACTGCTTGACCGAAGTGCCAGTAGTTATCGTGGCCAGTCAACTGTATACATCCACGCCCGTGGAATTTCCATCCGTCTCCAGAGGATTCATCCCGATTTCCCATTCTGTTTGCATAAATCCGATTGGCAATTTTCTCTGGATTGTGAGCGTAAATGGCAAATTCTTCTGGCTTGAATTTATGTCCAAAGAGTTTTTGAAGGGTCTCTGGACGGTAGTTGAGGTTTTCTTCCAGTGTCTTGAAACGGTTGCACTCGTGAGAGCACTGTCCGATAAAAGCTGCCTGCTTTTTAACATCGTCAATTCCAAAAGAAGTGAAGGTTGTTGTTAAAGGCTCTGACCAATGTGCCTCTAACCCTAGTTTTTGCAGTTTTTCTGTTGAAATCATTACTTAACGCCCTCATTCACAGTCTTCTTCACTTCATTGTACTGGTCGATGCAGGCGTTGAGTTTGGTGATGGCTGTGTCTCCGTCTGCTGCGATGGCGATAAGAGCTTTAACAGTCTCTCGCTCAGATTCGCTTGGAGGGGTTGGAGTTCCTCCGCTAGTGGCGGCACTTGAATCGGCTTGTACGGGACAACTGGAGGGGAGGCGCAGCTCACCAGCATCAGCACGAGCATTAAGGCTAGCTTTGTTTGAATTAATCGCATTAGTTGCCTTTCGGAGTGAACTACTCAAATTTTTTACTTTGATGTCTAACTCTGCTTCTTTTGCCCGGGCTTGTTCATTAAGTCTGATAATTTCTGCCTGATCTTCTGCAACGCGTTGCTCATAGCCAGTATGGTGTCCATAAAAATATACTCCTAAAACGGCGCATATGGCGCCAATAATTAACCAAGGATTAAGAAAACTAAACATTTACGCTAGCCCTCGCATGCGCCATTCTAAGTCTTTCCTCGTCATCTTCCAAGACGGGTGGGCCTGAAGGCGGTGGGGGCGGTGTCCAATTCTGAAATTGTGTACTCATAGGTTGTGGCATTACCCCAAAACTAGAACCCATAGGTTGCGGATACACGGGGTAGCAAGGGGGCATTTGAGGTGTCGTGGCTTGTTTGATTGCTCCAATGGTACCTGCTACACCCCCCGCTACTTTCTTGCCCGCAACACCCCCAATAGCGCCCACCAATAGAAGGACGATGTCGTTGAGCATCTTTGTATACGCTTGGTCAATCGGGGCCATAGCTTTGATAGGCTGAACCACAAAAGTGACTGAATAAAGTAAAGCGACAACAATGAAAAATAGAATGGCAGTGATAGCAAGCACCACAATAGCCCAAACACGGGTAACGATTTCTTCATCGGTGTACTTCATTTCACTGGCGCTGTTAAATATTCTGGACAAGTTTGACTAAATTCGCATCTAGGATGCACGCACTCTTTGTCATTGAAGTGATCTGGGTCTTGGCACAAATAACGAAAATTATCATTACAACTGCACAAAAACATTAAAAAACAAAGAATAATTATGTTTTTCATTCAATAATACCTTTGCTCTTTTGGTAGTCTATGTGGATACCATACATCAACACGGCAAAAACAAAAAGCCATGTGAAAATACCTGTTGCCAGCGCCGCTCGAATCTTCCACTTATCAATGAACTGACGACGTTTAAGTGCCGCCAACTCAAGAGCTTTTTTTGTTCACGCTCGATCTTTTCTCGCTCTTTTTTTACGACTTCGCGCATCCTGGTAAACTTTTCCCAGAGACCGGGCATTCCGACCTGATAAATGATCATTTCTCTTAACTCAGTCTCCATCTGCTCCAACTGCTGTTGGCGCAATATTCTGTCCATTGCCTCTTCGTTTATGGATTTGTCGCGGCTTTTCGATATTGATCCATCTGTTGACGCAATTTTTTGAGCTTCCTTGAACGACTCTTGATGGGTGAAAAATGCACCCAGATGGCCACCAATGCTCGTAACAATGTCTCCAACATCTTTGCCGTCCCGCTTAAAGTCTTGATAGAGATCAATGCACTCACGGATTCCAGCATGAGCCGCTTTACACGCCGCAAAGATGGTGATTGGATCCATTACTTCTTAAAGCCCTTGAGCGTTTCGGCCAAACGGGCTCGCTGCCCCAGTTTCCCGGGTTTTTTTGCGGCGGCGGCTAGTTTCTTTGCAGGAATCGTTTTGCCTTCTTTGACGCCCAGCTCTTTACGCAAAGCACCGGGTTTCTTGATAGCTTTTTGAATCCATTTTGTTGCCATTATTTCACTCCCGTTGGATCAGTGGGCCACGTTATATTCCAAGGAAAACCTGATTCTTTGGTCAAATCTCTAAGTGCTTGTCTGTATACAACCCATTCGGATTTGTTTGTTAATGGTGTATCAGATAACTGAGTCCAATCAGATTTAAATAATTTAGAATTTCTAAAGCTGCGAATATTATTAGCTTGCTCTGTTGTTCTTTCTAAAATTTCATCCGCGCTTGCTTGGACTACTTCCCAAACTTGAGTCCATACATCATTAATTAAAATAGGCGGTTTTTCAATGACATTTTGTTCGTAAGTGGCATTTGGAGGCACAGTATTTACAACGTTAACAACAGAAAATCCTTGTTTCCCTAAATCAGTTTCTGGGAACAATTGAAAAATATCTGCATCATTTTTGTAGTTGGTATAGGGGTTATCCTCTAAAAACTGAGCCAATGAGTAGGGATAAGTTATAAGTGTGGTTCCGTTTATTTTTGCGTACATGATTGATCCTTAAAAAATAGATACATAACTTGTAAGAGTTGATGCACTTGACCACGAATTTCCATAACTTCCAAAACTTATGTTTCCAGATCCAACTGGCGAAGTAGATGTTGAGCTGTATGCTTGAGCCGATGCAGTTACAGTTGTTGAAAGATACGCAACAGTTATACTATTAAAAGTTTGACTTCCAGTTTTAGATCCGTCCGTTGGTAATCTCGCAAAAAATGGAGTAAAGCCACTTGCTCCGGGGTAAATTTGACCTGTTAAATAGTATGATCCTTTATTGTCAATACTAATAGCATTTAAAATTAAACCATTATAATTGTAAGTGGATGTTATCATAATTGTTCTTGCCCAAACAACGCTACCAGTATTGTCTACTTTAATAATATAATTTAAATTACTCGTAGTATTATAAGAACAGGTTACATATGAATTTCCAGAACTGTCTACCGCCAAACCAAAATTTAAAAGATTTGAGTGAGTTGTACTCAAGGCTAGTTGCACACACCATTGCACCGTTCCCGATGAATTTAATTTAATTAAAACTGGATAAGAAACACCACTTATTTTATAAATACCTGATATATATAAATTATTAGAACTATCAATTCCAATGTTATTAATGTTAACAAGTGTAGTTCCAGTAATTGCAATTACATAACTCCATAATAGTGTGCCGCTTGTATTGTATGCAACAATAAATTGAACGTTGGAGTTTTGGTTTCCCATTATATAGACATTAGACGATGTATCTAATACCAATTGGTTGTTGTTAAAAGCGGTTGCAGATCCTACATAGTATGATTTTTGCCATTGCTGTGTTCCAGAAGAATTAAATTTTGTTATAAAACCGTACGATGTTGTTCCATCATTAAATCCGCCACAAAGAAAAACATTTGAAGATGAATCAACAGCTATACTATTTGGCAATATACTTGCGCCACCGCCATATAGAGCTGTGCTAGATTTATTCCAAACTGTACTATTACTAGAATTAAATTTTGTTATATATGCATAAGGACTATAGCTACCGCTTATACCTGCTACATAATAATTACCACTTGAATCTACTTTGGAGCTTTGTGCGAATGTGTTAGAATCCGTCGAATTACCATAGTACGTCATAGAACCAGAAGAATTAAAAATTTCATATGCGCTGGCTGTTGTGTTGGTACCCGTCGTAATAAATCCTGTATTTGAAAAAGGCATTATACTGTAGCTTGGCGCTGAAGCTAATATATATTCACCTATAAGTCCAGATGCTCCTGTACTTAATAACCCAAAACCATAACCATCAGCAGTAGCATTACCTCTAGTAATTATTGTTGGCATATTAATTCCTTATGCAAACTGCGTCTGTGTGGCTAAAACTGTGTAAGTTGCACTGGCCGTTTTAGTAATAGTGTAAGTATAAACGTCAATACCCGATGCATTGCCTTTTGTTGGTGCAGATCCACCCTGCCATTTTGGTGTTACCGTTGTTCCATCAATTTGAAAAACACTTTCGTAGTAAGCAGTTGTGCCTTGCGTAACCAAAAAAGCAATCGTGACAGTTTGCCCCGTAGACATAGCTGTATTCAATGATGTGCCAGAGCTAAAAGCCACGTTCAGCGTCCAGTTGGCAGATGCATTGCTTGTGTAATACAACACAGATTGGCTGTTGATATAAAAATTAATTGTTCCTGTTGCAGCGGTTGCAGATACTGTTGTGGTTTCTGCGGTATTGAGTAAAACAGTTCCAAATGTGCTTGTGGATCCGTTAAATGTTTGTGTTGCTGTAAAAGTGGTTGCCGTACCCGGAGCAACAAAATCAGTGCCCGCCGTGGCCGCAGCAAGCGCTGAGGAGCTACCTTTTAAAACACCAGAAATTGAAGTTGTTAGGGTGATTGCAGGTGTCGTTGTTGCTGTGGCTACAGTTCCAGAAAATCCATTCGCAGACACGACTGAAACTGAAGATACTGTGCCACCCGATATTGTTGCCCAAGTACCATCACCTCTTAGATACGTTGTGCTTGAAGGGGTGCCAGATACAGGATTTGTAGCTAATTGCGTTGCCGAAGAAATTACATAGTTACTTGAGGTGCCAGCAGGTAGAGTAACGTTGGTTGCAGCCGTTGCAGTAAAAGTTTGGGCAAAAGCGCCTGCATGGGATAAGTTTCCGGCTACTGTTATGGTGTTTGATCCATTATTTACGCCTGTACCGCCGTTGGTTCCAGTCAATATACCTGTGTAATTTGTAATAAGCGTAGAACTTAATCTAATATAGTCGGTTCCATTAAACGCAATAAAAGCACGTTCTCCTGCCACAATCGTTACACCCGTTTGACCTGATGCTTTGACAGTGACCGAATAAGTAGAGTCGGCATTAATAACTACATACGTTTTGCTAGAAGACGGGGCGGTAATAGTAACAGCTGCGGTTAAAGAACTAATTTTTAAAATATAGTATTGCGCCGTTGTGGTAACAATCCCCGTACCCGCGCTTGAACCTGTTGTATTTGCAAGCGTTAATGCATTTGCCGTAAATGATGCTGATGTAAGCGCTAAAGTACCCGCAATTGCAATGTCAAGATAAGATGTTAATCCGTTGTTTACATCGTCGCCCCAAGTACCTGATTCAGTTCCCGTGACCGGCTCGGCCAAGCTCAAATTCGTTGTGTAATTGATTGTCATGGTTTTATCCTGTAACTAATACCCAATTTGCGGATTCAGAATCATCAATTGTAGACCATCCGGGAGTTTGCGCGTCATTAGTATTCTGCCATAAAGGAGTTTGATTGTCATTAATTAATTGCCAATTTGCCGATTCTGAATCATCAATATTACTCCAGTTGGGGGTTTGGCTATCATCAATCAAACTCCAATAAATTGCTGTTAAATTACCGACTTGCCCAACTGTTGCTACACCTGTTAATGTAGCGCCCCTGTCTGTCATTGTCACTGTGCCAACTGTGCCAGTTGAACCAACCCCCGTCAAACCAAAAGTTAACGTATATACAATAGTTCCAACGTCGCCGTTAGCAGAATTTCCTTTAAGCGGAACAGATAATGACCCAACTTGACCTAAAATACTATTACCAGACAAAACCCCATCTATCTCAATCGTAATTGAGTTAACTGCGCCAAAAGCTCCAACACCTGAAATTGAAAGCGTTAAATTTGCGCCGACTGAGCCGGGGGAACCAATTGTTACAACCCCTGTATCCCCATCGGTATTTTGAGCCACCATCTGACCCGCTGCGCCGACCCCAGAAACTCCAGAGATATTAGCCGACGGTAAGCCAGTAATAGTGCCCGTAAATCCATTTGTTAAAACACCGGATAGCGCTGCAGTATTGCTGACCAGTACAGAACCTATGCTACCACTTGCCCCTACACTAGATAGGGCTATTGTAATATTGACTGTCGGAGATGTAACCGCTCCTGACGCATTAACGCCTACTAAACTAATGGCTATATTGCTGGTAACTGACCCAACAGCCCCATTTTCAAAAACACCAGAAAGTGTTTGGGAATAATTAATTGACCCTACATTACCAGAAGAATTAACTCCGGATAGCGCAATACTTAGGTTGGGGGTTTGATTACCTGTATTACCAGAAGAATTAACTCCAGTAATGGATGGGGAATATAAAACAGTGCCTACACTACCAGAAGAATTAACCCCGGATAATGCACAAGTTAAGTTGGGAGTTTGACTACTTACACTACCAGAAGAATTAACTCCGGATAGCGCAACATTGCTTGTTTCTGTTACAGTAACCGTGCCTATATTGCCGACTGCAGCTACGCCCGATATTGCAAGCGTTAGATTAGGCGAAGCAGTACCAACTGCAGCGGAAGCAGGTACTCCTGTTAGGGCAAGGCCACCATAACCCCAAGTGCCATTACCCCAAGTGCCACTGCCCCATCCAAAGGACATAGGTCACCTATTAGGTAGTTGCCAAGCGCAGTAGGGCAGTTGTCGTTGTATTGCTTGGCATTGTTAACGTAAAAGTACCAGCCGTAATAGTTTGTGATCCAAACGTATGAACACTAACAGCGGTATTTGAATTGGTTGAGTTATAAATTAATACCGTATCAAACGCAGTAGTTAGTGTTACGCTAGAGTAAACTAATGAGGCCGAGGGTGTCCAATAAGCTACGCCAGCCGTGGCGGAAGTATTGGTAGATGCTGGTGAAGTACCGTTTGTTACAGTAATACCTCCGGCTGTATATCCAGTACCTGTTACCTCACCCGTTGTTGTGTATGCGGTAGTACCCGCATTCAGTGTGGCTGAGGCTAGATATAAAGCAGCTTTAAAAGTGTTGCCTGTACTAGTTGTAAAATTATGCCCCGCAGTCATTAGCTGCTGCATAAATGAAGTGCACATTGATTGTGTATTGGCCATAATAAATCTCCTTATTCAAAAGCTGCTGTTACAGCGCCAAGCATTAGCGCTTTCTTTAAAGTTACGTGTGCAGATCGGTGCACCATTTCCCCATCTAACCAATACTCAACCCAAGTTGTGTATTCATCCTCATTATCAACTATTCCTTCCTTTTTTTCAAGAAGAGAATCGTCCATAATCCCTTTAGTTGTTGTAACAAATGCCATTATGCTATCCTTAAAATTGCGTTTGTATTGTTAGCGGCTGGAAATTGCACTGTAAATGAATTAATGCAGGTTTTATCCCCGCCAAAATCCAAAATTGCCACAGATGCATTACCTTGACTTGCATTGTAAATCAAAGCGCCCCGTGTTGTAAATGCGGCGGGGCTCCATACAACATTTGCAAATGACCAATAGGCAACTGTTCCGCCCGTTGATCCCGATGTTGGTGTTGTCGTAATTGTTAACAATTGGCCACCTTGTGTGTACCCCGTACCCGTCACTTCTCCAACTAAACTAGTGGAATACTGCGTAGTAGCCGCATTCAAAGTTGCATTTGCAGTAAATAAAGCAATGTAAAACGTGTTGGGGCTAGTAGGCCCAAAGTTATGTAAACCTTGAGCCAGTTGGACTTTAAAACTGGTAGTGGCCGTTTGAACTAAGCTCATGTTACTTTCTGCCTATACTGACCATTACGGTACGCATCCTGACGCTCCATACCATCACCAAGACGTTTAGCCAATGCCAATGCTTCTGTGTATTTTTGATTGTATATAGTAAACATATCCTGCTCACCCTTCATAAAGGTATAAGCTTCAACAAGAGAACCGTAAAGAAGAACGGTGTCAAAATTATTCCCAAGCCAAGAAGTACCATCCGAAGATTGGGTGATTGAAACTGGGTAATAATAGTAATGAAGTTCCGCATTGTAATTGGTGTCGGGCGTAGGGCCCACAATGAAAGACAAATAGTTGGTTACTGTGCTACTGGCTACCGTTGGCCCAAATAAGGCGTAGTACTGTGGTGTGCCGTAGGCAACAGGGTTTGTGTATACTTCGCGAATAAAATTCACGTCTTTGTTCAAAAGATATGCGTAATTACCCGTAAACGTCATAGTACCGGATACAGTCGCGGTATTGGGTAAATTAAGTGTAATTACAAGCCCATTAATACCAACAACAGTAGCCCCCGAGGCAATCCCAGTTCCTGAGACAATTTGACCGGGTGTGATGTTTGTTGCACTATTAACCGTGATGGTGTACGCACCCGCAGTCCCTGTTGCTGTAGGACTCACGTTTTCATAAATGGCTAAAGAGTACGGCGCCAAAAAGTCAGTAGGACAAGCCAGATAAGGGTTATTAGGCGTAAGCACACCATTTACATTTTTGCGTAGTGATGGAAACTGAACCGAATTAAAAACACGCTGTTCAGCCTGCTCAATGAACGTAGGAATATCCGCTACGAAAGTAGTCTCGTAGTTTTGTGTGTAATCCTGTATTAATTGAGTAAGCTGTGCGTAGTTCATGCCATTGGGCCTCTAGCCATAACACCGCGCTCTGCTGCACCTGTACCGCGAATCTTGATACCTTCAGTCTCAACGCGGCCATCCATCGTAATGGACACACCCATCAAAGGTACCCAGTTCTTTTTCTTCTCAAACTCAGGCGCTGTGCCCGCGTCTTCTAGGCCAACTTTACGGCCTTTCATGTCGTGGGGAGGAGCGTACTCAGACGCAGGACGATTGTTTTTAGCCATTTTGGCAGACTCTTTTTTATCCATGAATTTAACTTTAAATTCTTTATCTCCGCGTTTTTCGGCAGCCTTTAATGCTGCTACCGCACTTGGATAGTTTTTCATTTAACCACCTCTTTGGTTTTTGGCACGGGCCATGTTACGTCCAACAGCACGCATATCTTTACCTGTCGGGCCGCCTTTTTTGAGCTTGGACAGATTGGTGTGCTTGCCGGGATGCTCTTGCTTGTCGTGCATTGAAAAAGCTTTTTTGATGAGCTTTTTGTCTTGTTTAATATCACTTTTAGATTCTTTTTCCATGTTATCACTCCTACGTTGTAACTATCGTGACCGTGCCTACTTGAACTTGTGGAACCAACGCATTCTGCGTTAGAACAACATCAAAACTACTTGCTCCACCCACAGGATTCCAACCCCATTGGAAAACCCTGCTACCTTCGCCTTGATAACCGTCAGCCAGTGCTCCAGAAGAGTAGTAGCTCAAATCAGGACGCGGATCCATCACACCCTGCGGGTCATCCACAGGATACATGCCCAATTGTAGTTGAGGTTGATCAGGATCCCAACAAGCTGGACAAACTTTTAAGCTATAAACCTTGGTTTTGATGATCTCTTTTTTGAGTTCAGTCAGCTTAAAACGAAATCCACACCGATCACACTCGGCAATCGAGTTCTTGCCGGATGAAAATCGATTACCCATTACGAATAACCCCCACCAATGTACATTCTACGAGGCACAAAACGCACAGCCGCCTTCTCGTGGTCTTCACCAGCGGCCAATTCCCATGCTTCGTCATACTGGGTCTTCAAAATCTGCAATCTTTCAAGTGCGCCGGGTACTTTTAGCGCCATGTAGTAGGACAAGCCCGCAACTAAACACGGAACAAACCGGAAAGGCACGTCTGCAATGTTAGTACCACCGCCTGCATCCTGTACTCGGCGCATTCTCCAATATACAAACTGGTATGTATTGGCGCCATCGGGGGTTGGCCACACTGTAACGCTATTTTTTTGTGTTAAAAGTATGGCTACGCCAGCAATATGGGTAGCTGCTGTGGTGTTTCCTTGCCCACGAGTGCAGTTTAGTAGGTATGCTGGGTTGCCATTAGCGGCGGGTTGCAGTTCGTTGTACCCGATCAACTCACTATCAATGGTAATAAACCCTGCGTTGGGTAGTCCGGACAATGTACTGACAGCAATTGTGGTATCTGTTGTGCCGATAGCATTTAAAACAGTTACACCTGTGGGCTGGCTGTTGGCTGAGAGACGCTGAATCCACACTTGGATGGGGCGCCCTTGAATTAATTTGTTTGGTATTGTTGCGTAAGTAGAAACACTGATACGCGTAATGGTCAAGTCCGCCTGATTACTAGGTTGATTTTGTTGTGTCCTGATGACGTGTTCTAGCAAATCAACGGTATCGTCAGGCAACACATATGTAGGTTGTCCTTGGACGAGCGGGATAACATCCTGCTCAAAAGTCCACATGTTAATACCGCGGTTAGCCCAATCCGCAAATAGTAGGTTTAAAGACCTGCGGGCTGTTCTAATGTCATAACCAGTACGGGATTCACCACCACAACGCTCAAAAGCCTCCTCGACCAACTCGGGAAGCTGTAAATTAAACGATGTTGTGCCCGATGTTTGTGCCATTATTTTTACGTTCTGTATTTAGCAGTTTTCTTTGCTACAGTTTTTGGTTGTGCCACAAACTGTTTACCTGCCGCTTTACCTTTACGTTTTGCCTTGGTTGTTGCCGCATACTCGGCAGGGGTTAAAGACTTAATCGCCGCCTCTGGAAGATAACGCTCACCTGTTTTGCTCGATGGCTTGCCGCTTTTAGTTCGCCACTTTTGATCGCCCCAATCCTTAAGAGACTGTTGCGGGTTCTTCATTTGTAGCCCCCACCTTTAGCCTTGTACGATTTAGCCAACAACTGCGCTTTACGAGCAGACCATTGTCCAGCTCCTGTGCCCTGCACGGCTTTAGACTTAATGGATTCAAACAAAGACTTGCGCATCCCGGGTTTGGTGTACGCATTGGCCTGATTGACTTTAGATTTTGTTTCGCCGCCTTTTTTGTACATGGCGACATCGTTCGGATTATCTTTTCTCTTGATAATCTTTTTCCCCGGCATTTTTGACGGGGCGATGTCGCCCATACCACGGCTGGCAATCATTTGTACATTCCGCCTTTGCACATTACGATCTTACCTTTGGTGTGGCCTTTTTCGCAACAACCATCAGCACGAGCGCTAGCGCGGTGGGCTGTGCCACCCTTTTTCATACCACCGGGACGAGCAGCAGCCATCATAGGGGCTACAGGCATACGAGCGCCCACTGGGCGTGTCATTGGTCTAGCCATTGGCATCATAGGCATGGTGTTCTCCTAGTCGTGTTTTTGGTGCTTGTGCAAATGCTCAATCTCGTGGTGATGCAACTCATGACCAGCAGCATGGTGTTTGTAATGCTCTGAATGGTGTGCATGCCCGCCTGCATGGTGCTCCTTCATGTGGTGCACATGGTGTTTGTGCTCATGGGGATGCTCATGCCCAGCGGGATGAACGTGCTTGTGGTGTTCGTGATGTTTGCTGTGCATGGTATTCTCACTTCTTGTGATGGGTTTTGCCGCCGCGCTTCATGCCAGTTGTTGAACCAGCCATTTTAGGCATCATGGCTTTGGTATGACCGCGCTCTTGAACAGAGTGCTCGCCGTGGGCTTTAATGCCGCCAGCTTTGACTTTGCCCATCTTAGCAGTGGTCATGCCTTTTTTCTCATCATCGCCGTGCATGCCAGTGGTCATGCCGCCAGAAGCCATCTTCTTAACGTGGCCGCCATGTTTCATGGCTTCTTTCAAATGGTGATGAGCCATCTTCATGTGATGCGAATGCATTTCGTGCTTTTCCATAGTTCCACCTTCTTTAAATTTTTTGCCTTTATCGGCGTTGCTAAACTCTTGTCCCACTTTTTGTGGGATCCCCACCTTTTTTGCAAACGCCTTGTTATGGGCAATTGCTTCCATAAACTTATGTTGTTTTGCTGAACTACTTGGCATCATTAATACCCTCACGGCCAGTTAAAAATTTAACAGTGTCAGTTTCCCAAATGCGAATAGTCATCCAAACAATTGTCAGTATACCGCCAATCAACGCAACAATGGGTGGAAACCATTCCATAAAACCGCCGAGGCCAATAACCACAACAGCCCCATCGACCATGTTTTTAGTGTCGTGTGCGTTTGTCATTTAGCATTTCCATGCCCGAAGGCTTTTGTTAATCCGGCTGTTTGGGTCTTTCGCCGTCTTCTCTGATGTTAACTTGCTCTTCATCCCCTCCATTCGGGCGCAGAACGATTTCTTTCTTGAGCCGCCCTCGGGTTGTGGAGGTTTTAAATTCATCCCTTGCTTCTTTGCGGATGCTCTTCCTTTGGCGTTTAATCCGCCCTTCGGGTTCTTTCCCTCTTTGCGTTGCCATGCAGGAGTCGTTGCCATGATCAAGAATCCGCGATTAAGACGCCGCCAATGTTAATCCCTACAGTACAAGCCGTAGTAGCACTGGGCGCAATCTGCCATTGAACGTCTGTTCCTGCTGGATAAGCAAAAGGAAATGTGCGCAGAATGTTGTACTGCTGAACAAACGGCGTATTCAAAACAACACGCTTAACAAATGTGGCAGACGAATTTAATGCAGATGGATACTGCGCTACAGCTCTGTATGTGCAGTAATTTGCAGTATTGCCTGTAAACGAACTGTTTGCAGTAAACCTTGTCAATTGCAAAGTATTGTTTGCTGGAACAGTGTAAACAGACATTTGTGAAGTACCCAAGCTCACGGTACTACCATTGAATGTTGTGGTATTGATCTGTGCATACTCAACAGCACCAGATGTTGCAGCTTGATTTTGCAGGGTAATAGTGCCTGTTGGCTGGACTGTACTAGACAATGCAACAGAAATGTTGTTGATTCTCCAGTATGTCTTAGCGGTTATCACTCCTGTGCCAGCAGTCCCACCCAATGCAAGAACTTCAGATATAGGGTTGTAGTTTGAATCTAAACCACTGATTGTAATCAATGCCCCAGAGTCTCCTGCGCCCACAGTACTGGCCAAATACAACTGTGCAGGGCTGGTCAAAAAGACATAGTTAGTTGTAGGAGAGTTCTCCCACATTGTCACAAACAAACCAGCCGTTGTGCCAGTTGTACCATAACCGAATATGTTTAAAGGCGTGTGGCCAGCAATTTGACCACGAGTTACCTGTAGATCAAAAGGTTCATACTTTGATTGACGAGAAATGGAGTTGTTACCGTCATTTCTGCCGGGTATTCCATTTGCGCTTTGAACTGCCATGATTAATCTCCTTGATTAAAGACGGGGGCCGAAGCCCCCAGAAGATCAGTCAAAGTTACCGTAGGGGTAAGTTGTCAAGTTGCCAATGTTGGGATCGTTCTGTGCGTAGCGCATTGTAAAGTTGAACTTACCGCCAGTAGGAGCCGCAACACTTGTACCAGTAATGGACAGTGTAAACACAATTTGTGAGAAAAAACTGGGCTGTGTACCAACTTGGGGGTTTTGAATGTCCGAAGTTGTGGCAGTCATGTTCAACAAGTTTGTGCCAGTAAAGGTGATGGTTTGACGGCCAGCAGTACCCACTGTGGTTGTACCAAGAGCAGCGGTAGCGTAAACAGGTGTTCCGCCACCAGCAGTGTAGTTGTTAGAAACAAATACGCTCACATTGCTCAATGTTGCGCCACTCTCGCCAGTGATGGCAGAGATATAGTCGACATCAAAAGTGACGATTTGGCTATTGATGGGCACATACATTACTACGCCACGATACACCTGCGTTGATGTGTCAGCAGGAAGTGTCTGTACGACTGGGCCTGTTGTGGTGAATGTAGAGCTAGGTGTATAAACAACACCTTGCAAATTGGGGATTGTGTTGGAAGAAACAAACTGCCCAGAACCACCACTATAACCAGTAGTGCCAACGGTTGAATTTGATAAATCAATATAGCAGTCTTGCTCTAAAACTGTATACCCAATATCGCGTAGGGGGCCAAAACGCTGGTCACCCGATATGATCGGGCCGTCAAATGTACTACGTGCCATGATAATTCCTTATGCAAAAGCCTCTTGTCAATCGTTGCATCGTGACCCCTAGGCGGGCTGCCGACAAGAGAAAAATCCTAGATAGGAGTAATATACACTAATTAAGGGGTATGTCAACAATAATTTAAGTGTCATATTAAAAAGTTACATTTGCGCCATGAATTACAATGCCCGTCAAGTTGATACCAAGTTGCCTGAAATTCAGGAAAACTTGCGCTATCTTCAAAAAACGTGCCTACCGGGAGATACCCTATATGCTACGAGCTCTGGTCATTGGTGGATTCTTTATACTGAGTCCGGTAATCTCGCTGGTTTTTGCGGTCTTGTTTCTTCTACTCGTTGGACTGACTGTATGTACATGTGTCGTGCTGGAGTTCTTAACGCTCATCGGGGGCATGGACTACAAAAAAAACTTATTCAAGTACGGCTCCAAAAAGCACGGACGCTGGGAATGAATTGGGTGGTTACGGATACTTACCATAACCCAGCTTCTGCCAATAATTTAATTGCTTGCGGATTTAAAATGTTTGAGCCAACCGATCCTTGGGGTGCAAGAGGGACGCTGTATTGGAGAAAGAAAATTATCCATGCCGTATAAAGACCCAGAAAAACGCAAAGCAATGCACAAAATTTATTCTAAAAATAACTATGAAAAAAGTAAAACTACCGGTAGTACAAAATTAAAAAAATCAAACCAAGACAAGAAAAAAGCTTGGAAAGACTATAAAGCTACCCTATCTTGCAGCTTGTGCGGGTTCAAACATCCCGCCGCTATAGACTTTCATCACGTAGACCCAAAGACTAAAGTTAAAGGCGTGCATGAATGGGCGCGTATGGGGTCATATAAAAAAGCGCATGAAGAAGTTACTAGGTGTATTGTTCTTTGCTCAAACTGCCACCGCATATTGCACTACGATTTACAAAACGAAAAGCAAGCCAAACAGCGCAAAAAGAAGGGGGCCGTAGCCCCCTAGATCACTCTGCGTCGTCTTCAGACTCTTCGTCTTCATACTCAGCTTCTTCCCAATAGCCATCTTCTTCGTTATACCAATACCACTCATCAGAACTCTCGTCATACCACCAAGCGAAGCCTTCTTCGTCAAATTCCAACTCGTCAAAATCGACACCACCAATTTCCGTAGTATCGTCTTCTTCGCCATCCAAAATAGCGTCATTAAATTTAGCCATAATATTGGCTAATTTTTCCATTGATTCGGATTTAAAAGAAATAGAAGCATCGCCAAAAGTAGATTCAATCGTAAAAGTAAACATTTTTTGCTCCAAGTAAATAAAAATTTCATGCAGTCGGTGGTGCTGCAATCCTATCTTACTAAAGAATTGTGACAAATCAAGAATAAAAAAGGGCCCCGAAGGGCCCCATAAATAAACTTTAAGTTTACTTTTACGGATCAATATGAACCGTAGATTCCGAGAGGATCGGAATAGCCGAAGCTGTAACGCTCACGAGCCTTGTAACGAACGTTCCCTGTATCGAAATCACCATCCATTGAATTCTGGAGGGGTGTACGCTCGAAGTGCTTCATACCGTTTGGCACGTCTGTGGTCAAGAACCATGCATTAGTCGCGGTCAAGAAGTGATTAACGGTATAACCTTCGGGGATCGAACCGTTGTTCTTGATAGCATTAATGTCATTGTTGTTTGTACCAACGCGCAACTCTGTATCGAGCAAACGGGTTGCAACGAACATTAGTGCTGGGGGCACAATCAACTTCTTGGGTCTAGCGGCAATCAAAAGACCACGCTCATCAGTCCATGCGGCGATTTGAATAACAGCATTTTCCAACGCGGTTTCATTCAAGTCAGCAGGAGTAGAAGGAGTGTTGGCGTTTGTGCCACCGTTCACCAAGGG
>Ga0208865_1000189_pt1 | contig 20560 bp, 39 predicted proteins | sample CryBogCBE02Aug09_FD_184565 | JGI IMG/M metagenome (GOLD analysis project Ga0208865, IMG submission 184565) | Freshwater microbial communities from Crystal Bog, Wisconsin, USA - CBE02Aug09 (SPAdes) (version 2) | ecosystem: Environmental > Aquatic > Freshwater > Lake | place: Crystal Bog... | reverse complement strand
TCCACATGTTGCTGTGGTTTGTCACCTTGACCTGGCTGTGACGTGTTTGTGTTGGGCGCAGCTTTAGGCTTGCCAGTATACGGACTCTCTTGCTTGCCCATGCCACCAGCACGTTGGCTATCTTTCTCCTGCATCTTGCCAGGCTCAGGACGACCTTTAACCATTGGGTCACGACTACCGCAACCATTGGGGCCACCAGATATATCTGGCATACCCATTGGAGTCAGTACCTCATCTTGGAACCGTTGGATAAGAACTCGAGCCTTAGCATAATCCCTAGGGAATGCAAGTACACGATACTGATCCACGATGTCGATGATGTTGGGTATGAGGTCGGGGAATGCGAACTCGTCACGATATGCTTCCCTAATTTCTACTGGAAGATACCTACGACCACGAATCAACGGATAGGTACCTGCTACCTCTTCCGGTGACTCACCCAACCACCTAGCCACCGTACCGATTAGATACGGCGCTACAGATGGATACCTAGCAACGAGCAATGTCTCGATGCGTTGGTCCTCCAAGATATTTGTTGCTTGCATGTATTTGTTTTCCAACACCCACTTGATCAACTCTGTACCCTTACGAGGAGTATAGAAGTGATGCGCAAGCTCGTGATAGTTGAGGCCGGTGACCTGTGTCAACGTCTCCAGATCCATATCAGTAATCTCTTGCTGATTGATATAGATTGCAGCACCGTCAGACCATGCGGGTGCAGGGCCATCAGGCATTACGTTGACGATAAGCGGATCGCCAGTTAGTACACGGTCCGCTTGCTCATACACACGACACAAGGCACCAAGTTGGATGATACGTTCTTGATCATCCTCACTCCGTGCCTCTTGACCCCACGGGCTATTATCGATCTCGTCTATAAGCATTGAGCCTCCTTATACGCTAGCCGGAATTTGAGCCGCCCACTGAGCGACACGTTCATCAAGGCTTGCTTCAGCCTGATGTTCAGTTACAATCTCTACCTCAAGACCAAGGTCTGACTTAAGATTGTATTCGTGAGTCTGGAATACCATACGCACGCTGGCTTGCTCATCTGCACTGAAGTGAGCGATGAAGTTCTCGGATGCAAACTCATAGCCAAGTGAGCCTACGAGATCGATGAACTCCATACCCATGTTAGTAGAGATTGGTGTCTCATACTGACCCTTGCCAGCCTCGATGCGAAGTTGCTTCATCAAGACACGCAAAGACTTACAGCTGATCAGCTTCTCCTCAACCGCGTCATCGTAATCCCATGGGATCTGGATGTCGAAACGGTTACGGAATGCGAAGTTGAGCGGTGTGGTGCCGATGTAATCTGGATTCATAGTAGCGAAGATAGTGAGGTCTGGATGAGCCTCAATTGTCTCGCCATGATGATCGAGCAAAGTAATGCTGCGACGACCATCGGTCAATGCATACAGATTGGTGTAGATCTTAGGATTGATGAAGTTAACCTCATCAAGCAAGAGGACACCACCATTACGAACCACATCGGTAACTGGACCGTCGATCCACATGAATGCACCTTCGCCATCAGAGACGAACTTACCGGTCATCTGGCTTGGTTCCATAGATGCGTTACCTGAGATGGTTGCCATACGTAGGTCACGTGCGGCACACCACGCCTCAACTGATGTGGTCTTACCAGGACCGGTAGGGCCGTAGATAAGAACGTTTGTACCTTGCTTGCGAGCGTGGTCATAGACTGCAAAGTCTTCTTGACCCCAGATCTTGCGATGTACATAACGATCGGCTAGTGCCTTGCGTGGGACTGTTGCCAGCCTCACGTTGAACACCTTACCGCCTTCAGTATGCGTGATGTTTGATGTGCTGTCCATTGTTTGTGTTGGTACGGGAACTACCAACGGAACAGTAGAACCGGACTGACGTCGATTATCGATTACGAATGTATCCAATGCATCATCTCCAATTAGTATTTGGTCGTGAAGTTCGTAGAGCTTGTCTAAGAACGGCGTGGTATCTGTAGTAGGTTCTGCCTTGGTATGCTGGTTGCATGCCTTGGTACCTAATACAGGAGAATAGCCTTTGTCTGCGATTGCCTTCTCATCTGCTGCCGTAACATATACACCAACAGGGGTCCGTGTCAATCGCTCATCAGCTTCAATCATGCTCTCGAAGCTATCGAGGTTAGTTTCTTCCCACTTGTTATGTGGGCCTTTACTACCATCGGTCAATCGAGACCAGATCTTAACTCCGCCCTCATATGGAGCCATAAGGACTTGACGTCGCTTAGCACCCATCATAGGTTCGTAAGACTCGGTGAATACTGCTATCTCCATGTTGTACCTTTCTAGTGGTTGTGACCATCATCGAGAATATTTTTCTCCATGACTGCGGCTGCTTCATACATAGCAACCTTTGTTCTTGGCCAAGATGTAATCATCTCGAACAAGAATCCTTGTGACTCTGCCTTATCCATAATGTAAGCAATAGATGCTTGCATGTCATTGATTACAGATTCTTTTACATCAGGCGGTAAAGCCTGTAGATCATCAACGAATTCAGAACTAAACTGAACATCGTCTTCATACTCATCTCCACATTGGTGGCACATGATCTATCTCCTTTGTTAGTAGGTTGGGTTGGCTTACCTTCGTTGCCATCAGAGGCCATCTGGTCTAGCTCATCTTTGCTCAACTGTCGATACGTTATCGTTCGTGCTAATAACGCACTAGTCATATTGCGCCGCCTATTGCATCACGTAGGACATAATGGAGATTGGCTTAGCCAACCCTTCCTATTTGGTATTCATATGAGATACCAAACTTAGATGTTTAGGTTCTGCTTATCGCGTTCCCATTGATCTTTAACACGATATACGCTGTTCTTAACAATATTTACGTAATCGCTGGACTTCAGGCTTTTATTTACTAGCGCTGCTTCATACAGAGTTCGTATGAAAGGGCTAATCTTTGTAGGCTCTACACGGATAAGAATCTCTTTGAATAGATCCATATCATCGCTTGCGAATGCAAGGCTTGCAGCATACTCACAATAGACGATGTCTAATGGTTGTGAGATAGTGCCATTTACACACCTGAGTTGCTGTGCAAATGTTGCTAGCACAGACTCAGTATCCGGACAGCTCAGAGTGTTAGCAATGAGTAGATCGCGGAATGCGCTTGTTTGTGTTGAGAGCAATGCAAGATTCGATGGGATCATACCTGACATAAGGTATATCACAGGAGTCTCAGGCTCATTTACTGGGCCTGCTATCATTGCTGGCTTACTGTTTGGATCGTACTTAACTGACAGTTTCAACGACATCTGCCATCATCCTTTCTAGTAGTGATTGGCTTGCTTTTGTTTGGATAATCTTGCCATCACGTAAGCGAAGTGGTTGCCCACTCCATAGCGTACGTAAAGGCTTACTGCCATAGTCCCGTTTACCGGAACCGCTGCAGTAATAGCATTGGTCTGTTTTAGGCGTTGAATGGTTATCAAGTGAACCGTGCTCACAAGGTATCTTGTGATACCTGTAATAAGATGAAGAGTACGGTGGTTCCGCATCAGGATGTTCTGGGCAAGCAAAAACACTTTGCACAGAGTTGATTTGATAAACCTCACCATTCCAACAAGTACTTGAATTACACCAGCCATCTACCAACCCGGACTGCTTACACATACGACAACCTTGGATCTTTGGTGGCGTAAGAGGTGCACCATCTTCTTCTAAGTAGAACTTGAAGTCACGCTGATACACACTGATGCCGGCATAACGTCTGATGGTTAGCCTAACAGATTGGCTACGCAATGGGGTCCAACCATGGTAATTAAGACGGTTATTACTATGGCCATGGATAGTTGTTGTGCCATCAGCATGCCATGTAACAAAGGGGAGTTTCCCACTAAATGTCCAACCAATGTGGATATCAGTGTTGTGTGCCCACTGGTTTTCTTTCCACACACGTAAACCACGATCGTATGCTGGACGCTCATACTTCTTACGGCCTCCGTTTAGAAAGTCAGACATATGTTGGTATGTATAGGACATTAATCAACCTCCTCATAAAATAAGGATAGCTTGCTTGCATTCTGTAAGTCAAATACGTGCTCACGTACGGCTTCGACTGTCATCTTAGGCTCATCCTCCTCATAAAAGGACAAACTGATAGGGTAGGCGTAGGCATCTTGTGCCGGGGACTTGGTAAGGATGTTCAAGGCTAAGCCAAGACCATCTATAATGCCTGAGCTATACGAACGCATAACTTGGCTATCATTGAACTGAGTATCCTGATGCTCTTCAAACATCAGTTGGTTTATCTGTTGTACTACACGCTTGGTTCTAAAGAACGGTCGCATGTTGCCTCCTTATGTGAAAGCCCCCGCCATTGCTAACGGGGGCGATTGTTTATGTTGGGCTAGATGCAGTTGAAGAAGTCATCATCCAACATACTAGCGTTGAATGTCTCTCCAGCCATAATAGATACAGAACGAATCTGTCGCTCAATACGTTGGATCAACGTCTTGGACGGCTTGCACAGTTCACTCTGATTAGGTTCTTTGAGGTCAACTCTAACCTTAAAGTCAACATTGACTCCGTTGTAATAACCTCGGAATACATTGTCTTTTAAATCAATGGACTTGAGGTGTGTGATTGATGCTGCAACAACTGCTTTGTTGAATGCAACGAGATCTTTGTCGTACTGAGCCTTTCGTGTCTCGTACTCCTTGAGATTTTTATCATACTCAGCCTTGTTAGTCTTAAGACTCGCATTGAGTTGCTTAAGGGCCTCAGCCTTGTTTATTAGATTAGTGACTCTAGCCATCACTGGCCTCCTTTTTAGTCGGTGGTGTTACAGGTATACCTGCAACGTATTCATTCTCCTGGCTATCAATAACCACGAGCGTGTCATTCATGTAGGCATCACCTACAGGTGTCTGGTCAACCATAGCGAAGAACAATGCGCTCTTCAAACTCTGAAGCTCATCTTCGGTAAGGTGCAAGAGCCTCGATTCTACGATATGGTCAACCATACCGATAGCCCTACCAGCACACTCTAGACGAGTGGCATCCTCGGTAATGTTATCGGAATACTGTTTCTCTTTGAGGTAGTCCAGAGAATAGACTTTTAGTATGTCATTCATACCAATGACTTACCAAGATTGGAAGTCGCTTGAGGATTAAATACCTTACCCGTCTTCCAGTGAGGAATAGATTTGTGATCTGCACGACCACCGGCAGCCTTCCAAGCTTCACGCTTTTCATAGCTTTTGAGAGTACGACCATTGACATGGGTGAAGTTTGTCTTCTCCATCTTCGCTGGTCCTGGATTTTTCTTGCTTGCCTTGCCATTTGGACGGTTATCGTTGCGTCCGCCTTTTACCTTTGCCATTGCTGGCCCCTTTCGGTAGGTTAGTTGGTCTCTACACTTGTGTGCAGAGTGTCAATACCGTCATCCCATAGGGCTGACGCTTCCTTGTAGGTGAGTCCGTGATATGCAACTGCACTCACAATGAATTCTAATCGCTTAGCCGACTCAAGAATAGAGTCATCAACTAATAGCACACCGCCTCGTTTTGTTACCTTAGCTTTGAGTTTGGCGATGGTTGTTTGTGTTGGAAACAAGTTTTGCCCTTTCTATTAGAATGAGTAGGCGCCCCAATGTCTCAAGATACTCTCTGACCGCTTACCTTACGGCAGCCGGTACGCCCCTCCACTTTCTGAAATTAACCATACTTTGGGATTGTTGGCGGTTCGGGATTTTTCTGTTAGACGGTAGCGCCTACTCGGTGTGAGCAGTTTTAATAAAGATGCTCAGCTTTTCTAGCGTAGACGAGGGAGGTTTTCTGACTGAAAGTCATCCCATCTCCGTGTCTTTCTAGCGTGCCCTCGGCTGGAATTGAACCAGCAACACTCACCTTAGGACGATGATGTTCTATCCATTGAACTACGAGGGCGTAAGCAGTTTAACGTCATGCTCAGGACATTGAGTTATCAGTTGTAGTCATAACCTGTCGGGTTATTCCACATACCTAACAACTGAAGGTCACGCTCTGACTCTGTCATAGCGACAGACCTCTGTTGATTAGATTCAACACAGCCTTCCCAAGTCTCGTGGAAATACATCTTTCCACCCTTGATTAGGTTGATTGATAACTCGGCTTGATGTGGTTGGACACGCCGTCCACATCCTCCGCAGTAATGCAATGGGTTTGCCATTGCGGGTACCTCCTTCTAGCAGGTACATCCCACGACTGTGGGAATACTAATACAGATGGGGGGCTGGCTAGGCAACCCCCCATGCTGTCCATTATTGGAGAATCACTTTTTAAACAATCAGTACAAGGCCATCTTGATCCACAGTCCACGGAGCCTGTGGGAATCTTAACGGGTCTGCGAGGTTACTCGGGCTATGCCCTTTAGGCTCCTTTCCGAGCCAGTACGTCATGTCGTGTACTCCTTTAGGTTGTCTATACAACCTACACCCACCCTGTGCTAGACAGGGTAAGTACAGGCGGTATAGGCGGGCGTGCAATGTTTATGTTGGGCTCAGTACTCTACTGATATCCAGAAACATACTAGGTCTATGCCGGCACACATACTGTCCACATAGATACCTACACCAAACCTCTTGCTCATACCAAAGGCAAGAGAGAATCGCTTAAAGTAATATTGCTTTGCTTTGTACATTACCATTCCCTTTCTTTATAGATGTTCATTGCTGCTTCTAATGTTTTCTCATAGTCACCTTTACGGCAGATGCCTGAGGCGTGCTCGTATGACCACACGACAAAGGGATGGCGGGGACTATTCTCTGCGTAACACAGAATTATATCTGTGAAGTTATCTGCTTCCTTGTTGGCAAGCACAAGGGCACCGGTGGAAGCACCACCATCTCCTTGTAGGCGGATGCCTGGCTTGATAGTTGTAATGTCTTCAGGGCTCATTTTGTACCTTCCGTTAGTATGTCGAGTTGCATCTTGATGATATTTACATCAAGGCGTAACTGTGCCACATAGCCTTCCAATTTTGTAAGACGCTCATCTTGATTGTCTTCGTGTGCTTGTGTGTTCTCAGTCATTGTCTATCTCCTTTCTCCACAGCCTACGCGCCTTGCGTGACCATTTCTTTTTGTCGGGTAAGGAAGTCGCTGCATTGGAGCGCCTTAATTGCTGTATCCGATTGACCCTGTCCTTGTTGGGATAGTTTCTGAACATGCTCTGCTCCTAGTAGTTGGGTCACCACCATCACGCACAGGGATAACTTGTCCGCGGGGGTAATGACAGGCTTGCTTATCTTTGCTGTCACTTGTAGCGTTTGCATCTTTCCTCCTAAGGGATAAAAAAATAGGCGGGGGCTCCCTCAAACCCCCGCCTACTAGCCTACGGATGTGTAGGCTTGCTCACATAAAACTATCTATGCCAATCACGATAGTGTTGCTCAAGGTCATCTTGATACTGCTTATCGATCTCGGCTTGATAACTGATGGCTGCATATACAAAGACCAGCCCAATGATTCCAAACGTAATTACATATGCCATTATGCTGCTACCTCCTTCCTTTCTACAACAGCGGGGGAAACATAGCCGGATCCATCAAACCACTGCCCACCCCATACACCATAGGAGCCGTTCTGCTTATTGGCGTACTCTAAGCAAGCCACCATAAGGGGACATTGCTTACAGATAGATACAGCAAAGGCAAAGTCAGCCTTCCTGTGAAAGTTATTCATAGGGAAGAATACTTCGGGGTCAGTCTGGGCACAAAGTTGTGTCCCATCAAACAGATCAGACATAAGGGATTCCTTTCTAAACACTCTCAGATAGAGAGTGAAGGGCGTAGGGATAGCGTCGTATATACGGAGGCTATGCCCTAGACCCGTCACCGCCTACCTGCAAAAAACCGCGGGGAAACTCTATTGCTTCAGATACCAAGCAATAAACCCAATAGCAATAGAGAGAGGAACCCTATGAGAAGGAGTCCAATAGGTCTTGTATGGCATACCTGTGTAGATGTGTAGGGAGTGCCTAACATCTCTGGCATTAACAGCCTTAGCCACCTCATAGACATGAGGGGGATTATCTACTGTGTACTTACGCTTCATTACTTCCTCCTTACTGATGGCAGGGGTAAAAAACGGCGGGGAATTAAAGATTCTCTAGTATCTCACCAGAAGCAAGATAGAGAGTAATAGAGATATTAGACTCTCTCTTAGAGTTAATAGTAGAGAGAGCAGGATTAGGATATAGATAGCCATCCTCATCCATAAGATGTGTTAGCACGCCTAGATGCCTAGAGCGTTGAGTACGACCACAGTTTAGACACTTATCGTATCCAGTACCGAAGTAGTCCTCGAAGTCGTGTGTACATTCCATAGAAACCTCCTTTCTTAGAGCATAGTTATTTATTCAGACTCCCAATAAGGTCCATTAGGACCATAATCTTCGCCTGTATCAGAATCTACATAACTACAGTTGTAGCAGCAGTATTCATCTTCCATACTTACCTCCTCAGGTAGATAGTTATTGCTTGAGAACTACCTGATAATAGAGAGCCACCAAGCCCCATAGCCTGGTCTCACTCTCAATGATAATAGTTGTGTGACGACAGTAGCCTGAATAGGCCCCCAACTCCCAATGATGAGAGTTAGGAGCCCATTCGTACAGCAGGACACCGAATTGGATAGGCATTGCTCTCTGGGGCGGTGTAACACTTCCATACACCTGTGTATTTAGACATAACGTCACCTAGGTTGAATCTAGACTCCCCGATAGCCCGTATGTATGTACATAGTATCTATGCACATAGCAAGAGAGCCAGAGTTTCCTCTGGCTCCCCCACTACGGGCACAGATTAGGCGGCTACCTTCTCTGTATTAGCCCGTACTTCCTCAAGAAGGGAGATTAGTGACTCAATCTCCTTCTCAAGACCTTCTACATCAGCAGGAAGACCTGCCTTGATGTAGGCTTCACGCGCACGCTTCATAGAAGAAAGCGCAGCAGCGTGTGCTTTGCCGTTGGCACGGCGTTCTGCCACATTATCGGCAGCAGCAGCATCAACCTTCTTCTTGAGGTTGTTAAGACCCGCAAGAACATCACCGCCGGTAGCGATGACAGCAGCACAGCCTTCAGGATTCTTGAAGAAAGTCTGCTGAAGGTCTTCCCAATCGGAAGGGTCTATCTTCAGAGCACCTGAGAGATAGCCGCCAAACACGCGGGAAGCATTGATGGCACGCTTGTACTTGCCACCTGTGTAGATAGAGGAGAGAGCAACGCCACCAGCAAACAAGCCAATGAAGGCCGTGATGGAGTACTCAGTATCCTCTGTGTGTGAAATAACCGCTTTCGCGGTTGCGAGAGTAAGTGTCTTTGTAGACATTTTACTACCTTTCAGTACCACGACAGATAGTCGTGGGGGTATTACCCGTGCCCTAGTGTGCTATGACGCACTACCCCTAAAGGGCTAGGGCTACGGGCTACACAGAGAGGTTTGCCTATCCACTTAGGGCGATACTATCTGCTAGGTAGCAGGGTTCTCTCCCTATTCCTTCGGGCTGTCCGTACTCTTATTGTATTTGTCGCTTTTACCCTCCCCCACCCTTAAATCCCTTTTATCCCGTTTGTCCAGCAGAGCACACGAAGGGTTGGGACTTTGGTGGAGTAGACAGTGGCCCGGGTAGCGGGGAGATCTATGTCCGATTTATCCCAAATGTGTGATTCTGATCATAGTTTGGTGAAAAATGGGCGGGAAATGGGGGAACTATGATCATAATTAGCGTAAGTACGTTGAAAAAAGGGCGGGAACATGATAAAATATTACTTAGAGCGCTCAAATCGAGGCTCTTAACAACTAATTTATCGTCTAAGGAGATAAATCATGGCATCACCATATACAAATAGCGGGCATCCACATAGAGATCCGTATTCAGACCGGTATCCAAGCCCATTTGACAAGCCTTACAAGCCTGGAAATACGGCAGTTCCTGAAATCACAATCACAAGCCTCTTTCCTCAATTCAATCGTTGGGCTATCGGATTCGATCCACTACTAGAGATGTTCAAACAAGTCTCTACTGGTGCTAAAACTGGCGGGTATCCTCCATACAACATCTACAAAGATAAGGATACATACGTCCTAGAGCTAGCTGTAGCTGGTTTTGGTAAGGATGACATTACCATCACTGTAAAAGAGCTCCAGTTGACCGTAGAAGGCCGTTTAGAGGCATCTGAGGAGGTCGCTATCCATAAGGGAATCGCTACCCGTGACTTCAAGCAGGACTTCGTATTAGCGGAGTATGTAGTAGTCAAGGGAGCAGAGCTTAAGGATGGATTGCTAAGAATCACATTAGAACAAGAGCTACCCGCTGAATTGCAGCCAAAGGTCATCAAGATCAAGTAATTTGTGGTAGAATATTAATTAACAGACCTGTAAGTACCGCAATCTAGTTAGAAGCTGGCGATCGAGAGCAATCTCCCTAACGCCGTAGCACTCTAAGGCGCATTGGGCTTACAGGTCTTTTATTGGCTAGGCAGAGAAGATGATTATGAATAACGAAGAAGCAATTGAAGCGATAGAGGATGCTCGTAAGGATAAGCGCCTTGCAGAGTCGATCAAGAGAACTATGTCAGAGAACGCAGAGCTACTAGAGAAGCTCAACGACTATGACAAAGATGGTATCCCGTACTGGGACCAACAGATGCACGACTAGGAAATACACCGGATCCCGCGCGAAAGAGGGCAGATATGTTTACATTAGGAGTTCTGGCAGGCATGTTGCTGAGCTGGGGATGGTTGGTCTTTGCCTCGCCCCATGCACAAAAAGAACGTAAAGAGGATATGCAGAGAGGCGTTGTACACGTCCGCTGCACCCATTGCGGTCGCATGAGCTGGGTTAGCCATGGAGAAGTACGAGTTGATACCAAGTGTGCGAGGTGCAAATAATGCCTAGATACGACTATAAGTGTGATAGTTGTGGGTCCCAAATAGAGGTTACCCGTTCATTTGATGAAGAGTCGCAACCTATGTGTACCGGGTGTAATTCAACCATGTCCCGCGTTTGGCAAGCCACACCCACACATTTTAAGGGTGGCGGCTGGGCTGGCAAAGAGTAGTATTAGATCATGGCAGGTAGAAGGCGTGGTTTAGGTAGAGGGCTGAATGAGATTAACTCAGCTCCCGGTCCTTCTGCTGCCCAGATATCTTCTGAGGCTGAGAGAAGGGCAAATGACCCATATGGCCTCAACTCTTTAATCCCTAACGAGGCACAACTATCTCTTCGTGAATCTGATCCTGATGGATATCGTCAAGCTGTAGCTAACTTTAGATCTCGTAATGATGGTCTAGATAACTTGACCCCTGCTCATCAGGCTCTTCACAACCGCATTAGCCGTTCTGGCGTAGATGCAGACTTTGGTCCAGGATATGAAGTTATCAATCCTGCTAAGACTAGTGGTCATGGAGATGCCCGTGCTCAGAAGATCGGTTACAACCGAGAGCTTCAATACCTAGCAATAAAGATGCGTGATGATCACATGATCGGTTACCCAGGTGTAGATGCAGATACTTGGGCTAACTATCAGAATTACACCTCCACCCATAGCTACATCTATACAGAGCTGTCCGGGTATAACGGGGGCGGATGGGAAGACTTTGGGGTAAATGGGCAACCGCCTCAGACCTCTGAGCAGCACTTTGAACAGGGAACTGTCGACTAGTCTGGTATCCTTACTGTACATACCGAGAGGGTTCTAATGACAACGCTTGCCGCAATTCAAGGTGATGGATGGTCCGTAATAGGATGTGACTCACGTGCATCCGATGAAGGCGGCCGTTACATGGATCTTGCTACTCATAAGATCGTAGAAAATAACGGAGCGCTTATTGCCGTCTCTGGAGCATCCCGCGGTGGAAATATCGCACAATTTGGATGGAAAGCTCCAAAACCTCGCGCTAATGAAGATCTAGATGTTTTTATGACTACTAAGTTCATTCCTTCCCTACGTAAAGCTTTTCAAGATGCTGGGTATGAAGGTAAGGATGATGGTTCTGCTGCTGGGCATGACTCAAGCCTTATTGTGGCTATACGCGGCGTAATCTATCCGATCTTTGAAGATTACTCTTGGGATCGTGAAGCTCGCAATGTTTACTATTCTGGTAGTGGTGGGGACATCGCGCTAGGTGCTTTAGAGATTTTAAACTACCAGAAGCTCAAATCCCCCGAAGCAGCAGAGAAAGCTGTATATAAAGCCATAGAAGCGGCCATAAAGCACGACATTTACTCCGGTGGAGAGATTCATACATACGTACAGGAAGCCTAATCTTTGTTAAGATTTCTCCTGTCCCTAAGTGCACCGGGACTTTAACCCTCTCTAGATAGGAAAAGACAACAATGGCAACAAATATCGAAGGTAATGCCCTCGAGTCATGGACAGTCTATTCTGGTAACCCAAAGGTGGGAAATACCAGCGCAACTGTTACAACAACCTCAGCAACATACGCAAACGCAATGTTGAATAACGTCACAAGTACTACATCAACTGGAAACGTTGCAGTTGATTTTGTATGGAAGAACCTCGCACTTCAGCCAAACGATAGCCGTACCGTAACAACTACTGCATCAGTAACTGCTGCAGACAGCACAGCTTATACAGGCTATGTTACATTTACTACATCATCTGCCCATGGATTTACACAGGGACAGAATGTAAACATTGCTGGTATTCCAAACGCTGTTGTCGGAGCTGTTGGATCTCTCGGAAATCCTCTTAACTTCGTAAACGCTAATATCCACTCTGTACCAAGCTCAACAACATTCTGCATCTACAGCAACCTCTCAGCATCACTAACAGGTCTTTCTGCTACTGCGACAGTTATCCCAGAAGCAACAGTTACTTACGGTGTTACAGGAAATGCACAATGGTCTAACACCGGAACTGTAGCTTCAGCAACTGTTGACTACACAAAGGGTTACCACGAAATCATTGAGTCTAACTACTCAGGTTTCCCATCATTTACTGCCGCCGATGCAAAGCTCCACGTTACAGCTGTTAAGGGAGATGGTACAACAATCACCTACACAGCTCAATCAGTTGGTTTTGTACCGGCTTCACTCGTTGGTCAGAACGTAACTATCACAGGCCTTACAAACTCTGCATTCAACCTTACAAATGCAACTATCGCGTCAGCTACTGCTTATCAGTTCACAGTAACTAACTCAGCTGGTTCAGGAGTATCACTTACAGGTCAGTATGGCGTTGCACAGCTTGGTGCTGGCGCTGCTGATTCTGACGGCGCATATGTAGGTTCAACTGCTTATGTAACAGTTCCAAACGTTCTTGGCGCTACAACCGCAAATGCTCAGGCAGTACTCGGTGCCGGTGAGTTCGTTATCACAACTGCTACAGCTGCTACAAACACAGCAATTGCAATCACAGCTGCTGCCCGTACAGCTAGCTCTTCAACCGCAACTGTAACCGCTACTGGCGCAGGCGCAGCCTTCCCAGTCGGTACTAAGATCACAATCGCTGGTCTTGCAGACGCAACAACTACAGAACTCAACGGTACTTGGACAGTTACCGCAAACGCTACAAACACTGTATCGTTCGTATCTAACGCCACAACCGCCATCGCTGTGGCTTCTCCAACAGGTACCCCAACAGTCAAGGGAACCACTGGAACCATCAAGACACAGAGCATTGCTGCTGGAACTGCCTCAACAGCCGCAGGCGCTGCAATCACAATCACACCATTTGCTTAATAGCAGATAGAAAAGAGCCGGGAGTTAACGCTCCCGGCTTTTTGCTTTAGTGGGAGAATAAACCTATGGCACATCCTAAGAAACATCAGCATCAGTACCCTATGAGGGACGTTGCTACAGTTGGCCGTCTTGAAGGCACCCTTCTACCCGCAGCTAAGAGCTGGTACAATTCTTTGTGGGGCGTAGGAGATGGAATGTTGAGCACCTATACAGGCGTCGATATGGACGCACCTACTGGTCAGGAGAATGAAAATGCCGAGTCTAGCGAACCCGCCTCAGCCACTTCTAGCGGAGCAGGAGCAGCAGCGGGTCCAATGTGACGGCTGTTCAGCCAGAGCGGTCCTGGTAGTAACCATGCCCTACGGGGATTTAGCTTTTTGCAACCACCATTATAATAAACACTCTGATGTCCTTACAGAACAGGGCGGAGTTGCTAGACTTCTGGGTATACCAGAGGAAGATCAGGATTAATATGCCAAATTACAACCCTTATTTCAGCAATGTGGTTAAGCCAAGCGAAGGAGGCGGCCGTCGTGGTGGCAGCCTAGCTGGAAAGATTATTGGCGGAATTGCACAGGCACATCGTGCTGCAATCAACCATGAATATTCATCTGATCTTATTCGTCAACGTACTATCGGAGAGATTGTTGCTCACGCTGCTAAAGCGGGCATCACCTCTGAAGCTGAGAATACCGATATGGAAAATCGTAGAGAGCACTACAAAAAGTTAACAAATGATATCCATTCACACCTTTCTCCAGAAGAGCGTACAGCTGCCGGTATTGGAGACATTGATCCATTCCTAGTAGGCGGCAAAGACTTTCAGCAACTTGGTCAGTCACGTGTTGGTCGTATCAAGCCAACAGAGAAACCTGCAAATGCTAACCCTACTGCTAACCCAGAAGATGCTATGGATACAAGTCGTTCTAACGATGACTCATCATTTACCGACGATCACGACGATACTCCTCCAACACCTCCAGCTCCTCCAACACCTCCAGGTCCAACTGCAGATACTGGTCCAGATCAGCCTGTAAAGGCTACAAGGTCTCGTAAGAAGAGCGCTGCTACGCCTAAAAAAGATACATCTACAACAACTGCTCTATCATCACAGAGCATCTCATCAGATATTGCAAATGCTAATAAGGTAGGGGAGTAATAATGTCAGCTCGTGGTAAAAAGGTAAATAGGAATAATCCTAAGGTAAAGCAAGAGCGTGCCGCTAGAAAGCGTGCCGCTAGCCAGAAGTTTGCAGAAGATACTGCTGCAGCTACTGCGGGAATTTCTCCACGTGAAGAAGCTCCTGTAGATCTAAGCTTCTCTGAAACCCCTAGAACAGGTATTGTTGCTGGTGAACGTGTAGAGACCCCTACATATAAGCTACCTTTAGAGTCTAAGGAAATGTCTGAAGAAGATAAGGCAGCTGTTAAAGAAACTATTAAATCTGATGTGGGTAAGTCAGAAAAGGGTAAAGCAGCACGTCGTGAGGCTGCTGCGCAGCGAAAAGCAGATGCCGCTATTGTTGCAGAGTCTAATCGTGAAAAGACTCCTGCTGAGCAAGAGCGTGCTGATGCTGAAGCCGCAGGACTTGATGTAAAAGGATTAAGAAATCTTCGTGCTCAAGGCCCAGCAGCACCTGCTCCTACTCCTAACTTTGTACCAGTAGACGTTCCAGCTGCTGAAGTAGATCAGCCAAAAGGCTCAAGCTGGATTCAGGGAACTAAAGCCGGTATCTTTACTCCTGCACCAACAGGCGCTATCCGAGGAAATCGTGCACAACCAGCATCTGCTGAGGTTGAGTCAAACCGTGAAGAGCGTATTGCTTCAGGCATGGGTATCTCTGGACTTGAAGAGGGTGTAGAAAGAGAAGAGATTAACCACCCTGTATACGGTAAGATGGAAGTTCCATCGCATATTGCAATGGCTCATCGCCTATACTCATTAGACTTTGAAAATAACCCAGGTAAGGCAAACCGTCTTGCAGGATTGTCTGGAGATGAAGATTTTGCATCTCCTTATGATCATAAAGGCGGACACTACGAGCGTCTAGCTCGTTTGCAAGCTGCTGGTGAAAGTGTTGATGATGTTAAGTCATATGCTAAAAAAATGAATATGACTGAATATGATGCTGTAGAAGGCAAGCATGCTTTGCTACAAGATCGTATTGATTCCTCTCGACCAGTTGATTTTGGTGCTCAGCACTTGCATCCTGCAGATACATTTATCCATCCTGAAACAGGCGAAGAGCACCCAATTGCTGATTGGGAAAAACATGGTATGCCTTCATATGGAAAAGATCCTAGACTTGATGAGCTTGACGTTGCGGGACGCAGAGAAGGCGCCCCAGCTCTAATTGCATCAAAGGGAACTAATACATCTGTTTATAAAGACGCTTCTGGAAAGATGCGTACAACAATTCCTACACATATTGGTTGGACAAAGACTTTTGATACAAAGGTTCCAGAAGGAACAAGCCCATCAGGTGTTCGTGGTACTTGGCGTTATCAAGGTCAAGTTGCTCTTTCTGGTGCGGCTGAAGGTACTAAAGCAATTCCGGCTTACGACTATACTGTTGCTCAGGCTAGAGAATCAATCCCAGTAGGTTCTAAACAGAGCCGCGCACAGATTGCAGAAGCAACTCGCGCTATGGCAGAGATCCACGCTGCAAGCGCTGGAGCACCTGCTGCGCCCGCACGCATTTCACAAACACGTGTTACTAATCCAAGCACAGGACTTCCACTTGCTGAACCAGAGCAGGTAGAGACTACTCCTCAGGAGACAACAGTAACTACTTCTGAACCAGCTGAAGACGCGACTGTATACAAGCGCAAAGGCCGTGGAAAAAATGTCATTAAAGACATTAACCATCTTGTCTCTCAACAAATGGCTACTACTGTAGGTGGCGGACCAGTAACAGGTACAGGAATTGTAGGAAGAGATGCTAGCTTTGGTCGCCTTTCTATGCCACTAGAATCTACTCGTACAGAAGGTTCTGAAGCCTTCCAGCCAGGAAAAGAAGTAGTAGCTGGAACAGCAGAGCAAAATCTTGATACATCTGAAGCTATTGCTAATCAAGACCCATCACTTACTAAGGGTCCTACTAGAGGTAACGCTGAAGACTTTAAGCCTGAAGAGGCACCATCATTCTATGTAGATGCGTCAGGAAACCCACTTCCAAAGGCACCTAAGGTTGGACGTCCGGGTCAGAAGCCTTTATTTGTTCGTGGTCGCACAACTAATGCTCCTCGTGGAGCACGTCAGCAATCGTTGCTTGCCTCATTTACTCCTGTACATGGTTTAGGTTCAGATGTGCCAGGACCAGCGGTAACTTCTGGGTTCCCCGCACAAGAGGCACAAGAAGCAGTTAGAAATGAAGCGGGAGATATTGTACAAGGAGAGACTCGTGCTACTCCTGCAAGTCCTGGAATGCAAGGTTGGGATACCCCATTAACACCAAAACACATGGGTGCTCATCAGTGGACTCTTCCTGGTATGGGACAAGAAATTGTTCCTGGTCCTATGCGTCTTCTTAAGCGTGGAGCTACAGAAAAAGAAAATGTATATGGTCCAGCAGCAGGTACAATTTCAAACTCCCGCGATACAAGAGCTGAAGCTGAAGCTGAACTGGCAAAATTAAGAGAGACTGATGAAGTTAAGCCTACTATGACTGCGGCTGAAGCCCGTAAGTTTAGCCGCATTTATCTTGAAGATAATCCTGATAAGGGACCTGCACAACCTATGCTTGACTTTGGTGCTGAAGAGCGTGAAGAAGAGCAAAAGCGCAGGGAAGCTTCCCAAAACAATGGTGGCATTGACTCATCAACAGGAAAGCGTTTCCGCCGTAGCGGAGAACAATGGGGATTCTTGGATCCTCGTTTGCTTGGAAATGTTGAATCACAAGATTCAGAAGTTGTTAGGCAGGCTACTGAAGGTTCTAACACCAAAGCTGCAGAAAAGCCTCGCAACCCAGTACCCGCACCATCAGGTATTGCTAAGGCTTCAGAGGCTCCAGTATCTCTACGAGGAGTTTCCCCTACAACTCCTGCCGGTCAGAGAATTATTGGTGAAATGCGTGATAACCGATCTGGTAAGCAGCTTGAGGCAATTATTGCAAAGATGCGTGGAGAGACTTCTGAGGCTGAGTAATGTCCCTCAACAAAATCTTTCAATCACACTATCCTAAGGGTAATAAGATGGCTAAGAACTTGCGTCACAACGCACGTGAAGCTGCCGAGTACCTTACTGGATTACCTTACATGAAAGATCCGGATGCCCCTATTCCGGTAGGTCGTCCAGGTCGTGGAGCAAGCGGGGAGTCATCAAACTAATGGCTAAAAAAAAGCGCCCAGCACAACAAAGCGGAACACCTCCAGAGCCAAACTTTACTAACTATAGCCGTGATGGCGAGTTAAACGGTAAAGCTGTACATAGGTGGACCTGCAACGGTGCAGATGGGATGTCCTGTGGTTGGCACGCAACTCGCATTGGTGGGCAGCAAGCTATTAATTCTGGGGCTGCAGAAGCTCAGCGTCATAAGTGCTATGATTCTTCTAAAGATTCATGGAGTGATCGAAGGGACTTACAGTAATGGCCAAAGCAACCCCAGTGTGGAAAAAGAAAGATCCAGACGGCGGAAAACATAGTAAATTAAGCGATTCACAAAAAGCTGCAGCTAAAGCACGTGCTAAAGCAGCAGGTCGTCCATATCCAAATGCGGTAGACAATATTGCAGTAGCAAGAAAGAAGAAAAAGTAAATGGCTGAAAAGAAAGAACATCACAAGTCCGCTGCGTGGACACGCAAAGAGGGTCAGAACCCTAAGGGCGGATTAAATGCTAAGGGTCGCGCTTCTGCTAAGGCAGAAGGTCATAACCTTAAGGCACCAGTTAAGTCTGGTGATAACCCACGTCGTGCATCATTCTTAGCACGTATGGGCAACGCTCCTGGCCCTGAGCACAAGCCAAATGGCGAGCCAACTCGCCTACTCTTGTCACTACAGGCTTGGGGTGCATCTTCTAAAGCTGATGCTAAGAAGAAGGCTGCTGCTATCTCTAATAAGAATAAAGGCAAGAAGAAAAAGTAATGGGTCGCAACAACACGGATTTTGAAGTAGGTAATACTGAGCATGAAACGTTACCTAAACCGGATAATGCTACCGGAGACGATGATAGCCTAAACTATGCTCATTTTTGGAAAGCCGGTACAACACCACATACGCATCCGGCTCTTTGTGGAACTGTTGACAAAGACCCAAATAAATCTGAATACTTAGGATCTGTTGGAGAAAACGCACCTGTTAGAGATTGTCCAAAATGTGTTGAAAAACAATTGTCAGGAGATTACTAATGGCAACTAAGAAAAAAGAAGTAGCTGGCGGTAAAGAATATAAAGGGTCTGCCGCTAATGGCGGCCGCAAAATTATTGTTGAGCATTATAAGAAAGACGGTAAGTGGCACACTACTTCAAAGAACGCTGCCAAGGCTAAGTACGAGAAGAAGCACGGCAAGCTACCTAAGGGCACTGACGTAGATCATAAAGATAACAATCATGATAATGATTCCGCCAGCAATCTGCGCCCACTCAAGCACGGTAAGAATACCGCTAAAGAGAACAGGCGCAGAGCTGGTAAGAAGTCCTAGATTGTTTTAGGACAGAGTTTCATCCACTGCTGAACTAGCCAGTGATCACGCTCACCTGGGTTAGCGTGCCAAGGTGACCAATTAGTACCCCCAGAACTCATTCTGTAGGCGATCTGAGCGTTTGTAATCGGATCTGTAAGGTCTTTAGCTGACTTAAGTCCAAAAGCCTTCACACGGCCCTTTAAAGCCCCGTAAAGGTTAATCTGGAAGACCCCATAGGAGTCGTCTTGAGTCGTATTGCTAAAGTTGTGTGCTACAGGGTTTCCATGAGTTTCTTTCATGGCCACAGCCCAAGCTACCTTAAGGGAATGACCCTTAAACCCAGCAAACTGCAATACCTGGTAAAGCTGTTTTGGGTTTAGTTTTTTAGCTAATTTGTATTCCCCTAGCGGGGTTAGGCACTTTCCTATTACGGGAGCCGCTGCCCTAGCAGGCGCAGATATAAGGTTCCCAAAGGACAGAAGTATTACGAGTCCTATTACTAGATAATTCCTTTTGTCATATAAATTCACACTATCTCCTAGGCTAGAGAGCCAACCCGAATCTTTACCCAACTGTCACTTGGATAAAAACAGCCCAGCGTCTGTCTGCCAGGCTAGTTGCAACTCTTTTTGTTTCGTTGTTAGTGTCGAGGCTTTTACCCCTCTAATTAATATTCTACCAGTAAATACAGGGCTCAAGCAACGTAGAAGTGTGAGATACTAATATCTTACCGTTGAAAGGGTAATATATGTCAAAATGTGATAATTGCCACAATCCGGCTGAATATAGGATTGATAGCACCTGGGCGGCTATTCAGCACTTTTGTGACCACCATTTGCCTGTGCAATACAACAAGAAGTCACTTCCAGACTTCGTAAAGCGTGCTGAAAGAATCATGATTCCTGTTGTAGAAGAAGTTAAGCCTAAGCGTGTAAAGAAGACGGCAAAGGCTGAATAGTGCGCATACAGAGGGTAATAACTAAACAAGGTCATGCGGTACCTAAGACTGCAGGCTACCCAAAAGGCCCATTTCCACCAGAGATCTACCAACGTCCAGAAGTAATTACCGACTATATACCGGTAGATGAAGATGTTGCTATAGGTGGTACAGCTCAAAATAACTTTGTAGAGCCTAGAATATTTCGTTGCAGGTTCTGCGATGAAACTCTTTATGAGCATAAAACAGTCGATCATAAGTGTGAAGGTATATTAAATGGCG
>Ga0208865_1000188_pt1 | contig 20680 bp, 25 predicted proteins | sample CryBogCBE02Aug09_FD_184565 | JGI IMG/M metagenome (GOLD analysis project Ga0208865, IMG submission 184565) | Freshwater microbial communities from Crystal Bog, Wisconsin, USA - CBE02Aug09 (SPAdes) (version 2) | ecosystem: Environmental > Aquatic > Freshwater > Lake | place: Crystal Bog... | reverse complement strand
CAATATTCCAACTGTCGCCTCCGAGTCCAAGAGGGTGGAATATGGTTCCATATTCCACCCTCTTGGACTCGGAGGCGACAGTTGGAATATTGTTAATATCGGCTGGACTCGGAGGCGACAGTTGGAATATGGTTAATATCGGTTATTGCGACCCGCACATTGTGTTCCACCTTGAATACGAAAGGTGACCTAAACTTCCGCTTCCGCTCGTTGTCCTTACGACGAATCTCCGTGATATTCCTGTCCCTGTATGCGTTCTGATAGGCTCTACGCTCGGTCTTGTGTTCCTCGTAGTAAGTCGGCATCCTTACCTGTTGGCGGGGTAATCTTTGTGCCGCCCTAACGACTGATGGAATACAGAAATGTGCGGAAAAAACGAATCGTCGCCGAGCAGAACTTTTCTTCCCAACCTTTCACAATGACGACGACCACCACAACGACCAATGTTGAAACGATTCCGCAGGGGCTGCTGTTTAGCGAGTTCTACGACTACGATGTGATGGACGACATCCTTCGTCATCCAGACCGATACAGCAAGAGGGACATCCAGAACCTCTCACGCTACCATCGTGCGAGGGCTCACGGCAATCGTGTGGATGTGACTTATATCCGCAGGGGCATCGCCGCCAAGAACAACAATGTGGGTCGCCTGTATCCCAAGGACGGGCTCGGGCTCCAAGCGTTCCCCTTTGATATGCGGAACCCGCTCTTGGAGAAGTATTATCACGACTGCGATATGGTGAATGCTCACTATGTTCTGTTGTCGGGTCTGGCGGACAAGTGGGGCTTGAAGTCGGACAACATCAAGCACTACTTGAAGAACAGGGACGCAGAACTCGCCAAGGTTTCGTCCAACAGGGGCGTTGCGAAGGTTGCCTTCTTGAAGGTCGCCTACGGAGGCAACATCAGTCTTGCGGGTGATTTCTACAACGCAGAGGGCATCAGTCCAGAGGGCGACACGACGCTCTTGAAGGCGATTGAGGCAGAGATGAAGGTCATCGTTGAGTATTGCTGGAAGGAGAACAAGCATCTCCACAAGATGTGTGCGTCCAGGGACCACCCCAAGTTCTCGTGCTTCGCTTATGTGCTTCAAACGATTGAGTGTGATTGTCTGTTGGAGATTGTGCGGTATATGAAGTCCGTTGGTCGTGAGGTCGGCGTTCTGATTCACGACGGCTGTTGTATCAAGAAGCGTGAGGGTGAGGCAACGCTTCCTGATGAGTTCCTGCGTGGAGCCGAGGCAGCCATCAAGGACAAGTTTGGATACGACATTGAACTGATGGTGAAGCCTTGGAAGCACGATTTCACACTCGCAGAGGACGAGCATCCGCTCTTGGGTGCCGATGTGCTGATTGATGATGCCTACGCCGCAAAGAAGTTCTGTGAGTTGCTGGGCGACAAACTCATCTACGACACAGGGGACCTCTGGGTCTTCAACGATGAAACGGGTATGTGGAGCAGGGACAAGGTTGCGTTGGAGCGTGTTGCGACGGCTCTGAACGGCAAGTTGGTCTTCAAGCAGATGGGTCCGAAAGGCGTGAAGGTCTATGACTATTCGGGCTGTGTGGATAAGCGGTCTGTTATGCTGCGGATGGTGGAGTCCGTGGCTGCCCCTCGTGATGGGTTTATGCGGTCCCGCATTACGAGTGATGTGGGGAAGTTGCTGTTTGCGAACGGCATCTACGACTTTGCGACAGACACATTCTCACCCGACTTTGACCCCGAGATTGTCTTCACTGGACGCATCAATCGTCCGTTCCCGACAGAGAGGGATGAGGAGAAGATTGCCTTCATCCAACACAATACCTTTGACGAGCCGTTTATGGGGTCGGGCGACGGCGAGGTAATGAGGCACCAGTTGATGCGTGGCTGCCTTGGCGACTTCACTCGCAAGAAGGGCTTTATCGGCATCGGACCCCACGATAGTTCCAAGGGTATGACCCAGCAGTTGGCTCAAACGGCTATGGGTTCGTTCGCTGCGTCCTTCAACGGCAACTCGCTCATCTTCAAGAGTTTCCACGGCGAGAGTGAGCGTGATAACACATTCATCCTCGGGTTCTGTAATGCCCGTATTGCGTTCTCGTCCGAGATTCGGATGCCGTCTGCGGACAGCAAGACCAAGGTGGAGATTGATGCGAACCTCTACAAGGGGCTGTGCTCGGGCGGCGACGAGTTGAAGGCACGAAAGTTGAATGCGAACGCACAGACCATCGTGAATAAGTCGGCTGTGTGGATGTTTGCGAACGATGTCCCTTCGTTCAGCCCTGCGACCAACGATACCCAAGACAAAATCTTCGTGGTGGCGTTCTCGGCGACCTTCACCAAGGACCCCGTGGAGCCCAACGAGAAGAAGGCTGACCCAACCATTGCGACCAAGTATCGCAACCCTGCGTATGGCGATGCGTTCCTCCACATTATGATGGACGAGTATCGGGCGTGGAAGGAGGGCGGGTTCGTGGAGCCTAGGATGACCGAGGCTGGACGCACGGGTCTGGATGGCGTGGTGCCTGTCCGCAGGATGGTGGATGTCCTGCGTCAGGGCTTCGTGATTACCAAGTCGGTGTTTGACTCCGTGGATTACAAGGCGATTGAGGAGTATCTGCGGAGCGAGGGGCTGCCTGACTCCGCAACCAAGATTGGACGGGAGTTGGGTATGCTCGGGCTCCCAGCCAAGAAGCGGAAGGAGGGTGGAAGGCAGATTGTGGTAAGGGAGGGCATCCGCCGCAAGAGGGACGACGAGGAGTGAGGCGGGGTATAGGTGTATAGGTGTAGGGGTTGTCTGGCTCCCTTTCCCAGAGTTGAACGGCAATCTTCCAAACGGCAAGAATACCATTCTATCCTAGTAGAATGAAGTAGCCATAACCTATAACCTATACCCTACCTAATCTCTTACCTATTATTTTTACATATGAAATAACAGGTAAGGAAATAGGTAAGGTAGTGGTCTGGACTTTCCCGTTTCAGACCTATACCCCGAGGGCTCGGCAAAAACGGATGCGATTTCGGGTAAGGAATAGGTAAGCACACGACAAGATGGACGAAGCATTCACCACCCGCCTCCACGCACTCCTCGCCGCCAATCCCCGCATCTGCGATGAGGGATGTGCCCTCGCAGTATGGAACCCGCCTGGGGTGTATCCCCGCTTGGTTCCCAAGACCGTGTCCTACCAACCCACACCCGAGGAGATTACCCGCCTCTACCAACTGACCCTCTTCATCCAAGAGCATCTGCCCGACCCTCCGACGGGTTCAGGTGGATGGCTGCGTGTGGGTTCGTATGGAGCGAAGCACTGCTTTGAGAAGATGCCGTGGAAGGACGGGACAAATACATATGTTTCCAACACAGAGGGTATGGTAGCAATGATGCTGTGCGGGTATGTTCCGAAGTGGAGCAAGGACCCGCAGGACCCGAACTGCGTGTTCTCGGTCAGAGCAAAGGCGTGGAGGACTATGGCTACGGAGGCGTATCGCCGCTTCAATGAGCGACACCTGCGTCCGCAGACCCAGCCTTCCCCTTGTTGATGAGGTCCTCCTCCATCCCGACCTCCCGCCCGTAGTCGTTAATCGCCATAATCATCCTGTCCTCCGCCGTGTCCCCGAACACCACGAAGTAGTCATCCACACTGCCCTTGCGTCGGCAGAGGTATGCCGAGATACCACGCCCAATGAAGTCCGTGCTCTCGGACACCGACCTTTTTGCCTTCCCCATATCCTTCTTATTCGCTTTAATGAAGTCCATCGCACACTTGCGGACATCCTCTTGGAATGTCTTGGGCTCCCCGTCAAAGACCTTGTTGCCGTGCGAAGTCACCTCGCCCGACTCCCAGTTGATATTTACGGTGAGAACCATCGTCAGGTTGGTAGAAAGGAACGCACGGAACTCAATGGGAGATGTCCCTGACTTCGTCATTTCCCTTTACTCCACACAAGAGTTTGTTGGCGAAAACGAATCTCTCCGCAACTAACAAATGACCCGCAAGATGACCCCTATGCTTCTTGACGACGAGATTGCGATGCTCTACGAGGAAATCCTGGGTATCAAGGAACGCATCGCAGGGGTCAATCGTCTTCTCCACTCGGGCAACATCATCGGCGAGGCAGCCATCCAAGCATACGAGGCACTGATGGACACGCTCTGGCTCCTGTTTGAGAAGCGTGAGCGTCTTATCCAGATGGTTCTCTCCCGCAACAACTCCCAAGAGTAAATAAATGTCGGACGCACTCGCAGCGGACATCCGTTGGTCGGATGACCTGGAAGAGTATTTCAAGACCACAGGTGAGCGGAGCCAGTGCCTTGCTATCCTTCACGGACACGCAGAGCGGCTGTTCGGCGAACGCAAGACCAAGTTAGAACTCCCCGTCATTGTCCTGTCGGCAGTCACGGGGTTCCTATCGGTTGGTTCAGTTCAGATTTTTCAGGGCTGGTCCTACACTCCCGTCGTGCTGGGCGTGTCCTCTCTTTTTGTTTCGGTTCTCAACACCGTGGGCTCCTACTTTGGTTGGGCGAAGCGGCAGGAGGGACACCGCATCTCGTCCATTCAATACGCCAAGTGCTATCGGTTCCTCCAAGTGGAACTGAACCTGCCTCGTGAGGAACGGATGTCGGCACACGACCTGCTGAAAAAGGTGAAGGACGATGTAGACCGCCTGGCGGAGGTTAGTCCTCCACTTCCGCCCGAGAGTATCGTCTTCTTCAAGATGACCTACAAGGACAGCCACATCGCCACGCCCGAGGAGGCAAATGGACTCACGGCGATTCACATCTTTGTGGAACCCAGACAGACCTCGGTGCCCTTCACTCCGTCCATTCCAGCAGAAACAAAACCTTCTTCTTGATAAATGGCGGCTCACATCTCCATCAGTAAGCAGTTACATTACGCCCAGCAGGGTGAGATGGGTGGCGTGGATGTCCGTGAGCCGAGCACGGCTATCTTTGCGGTGTCGTCTATTGACCGCTACCAGATTCCGAACAACCAGACGGCGAGTGGCGTGAACGCAAACGGCTCCACGATTGTCGCTCAACAGACATCCACACTCAACGAGTTCTCTCTTTCCACGATAAATCCCCTCTACCCTGCGGGTGTCGCCCAGCCGTCGTCGCCGTATGACTTCGTCATCAACAGCAACCAGAACCTCCTGGCTGGTTTCTTCACTCGCATCGCCGTGAGTGAGATTATCTTCCGCTACACGCTTCCTACGCTGACCTCTCGCAACAACAAGATTTATATCGTGTGGGCTCCTGGTGGGCGGTCGGCAACCACATCCGTCACCTCGGTGGGTGGTGTTATCACTTTTGCGATGGCTTCCACCACGGGCTACTCTTCGGGTCAGACCGTCGTCATCGGCAATGAGGCTCCAATCACCGTCAGCGGTGTTTCCTATGCTATCAATGGCTTGTATCTCATCACTGGTGTGACGAGCACGACACTCCAAACCACACAGGTGGGAGGTGTGGCTCTTCCAAACTTCACACAGACCACGCAGTCGGGCACGGTCGGCATCCGCTACCTCCTGACTATCAACGAGGGTTGGTATGACCTGACGAACACGGCAAGTGGCGACGGCAACCTTGCCTACCAGGTTCAACAGGCGGTTCTCACTGCGACGGGGTCTTCCACCTTCACCTGCGTCTTCAACCAGTTATCCTCCACGAGCACGGCAGGTCCCTACAATGCCTTCAACGCCAAGTCGGGAAATACCGATACCTTCTGGTGGCTGCGGTATACGGATTCGGCGGCTCCCAACCGTGTGGGACTGAACGAGATGATGTCGTGGGAGTCCACGCAGACCTATGCGACCTACCAGTATGGCGACCCGAATGTGTCCCTTCTCTCCACTCCGTTCGTGGATATCACCTGCGACCAGTTGACCTACAACCAGGGCGTGAAAGATGCGGATACGGGTGTGAGCCACAACATCCTGTGCCGTGTCTATATCGTGCCTGATGCCTTCACGGGCAATATGGCGAACCTTGGGTCGGGTCCTATTCTGGTTCATCGGGTGTTCCCGTTTCCGAAACAGATTAGGTGGCGTGGTAATCAGAACATCGGTGGTGGTCTGCGGTTTCAGGTGTGGGACAGCCAGGGCTACCTCCTCACGACGGGTGAGGGCATCACGGGTGCGACTGCCCAAGGTGCGGCGAACCTTGCCTACTTTGATGCGGATATGGGTGATTGGACGATGACGATGTTGGCGAGTGAGGTGTAAGTTTAAATCGTGCCTCCGTTCTTCCCGCCGAAGAGCACGGGCATCCCGAGGTGGTGAGCCATTGACTTGCTCGGCTTACGCATAGACGGACACACGAGCGTCTTGTAGTGGGCTCCCATATGCTTCGCCATAGACCCACCCTCGGAGTTGTAGGGGTGAATCATCTGGTAGCCAGGGGTTCCAATCCGTTGAGCCATCACCATCGCCTCGGACATATGGGGAAACAGACGAGCCTGTCCGACGAGGTTCGTGTGAGGGTGGTAGGGCTTCTTCATATCAAGCATCTCGGACTCCATTTGTATCAATCCTGCGAAACGCTTTCGGCGGATAGAGTATACAAGCGAAATGTCTAAACTCGGTGAGTCCGTCCAGCAGGAACTTATCCAGGGTAAGTGCGAGGATATCTACTACGCCAACCCCGAAACAACGAAGAAGGAGTGTATCCGCACCAAGCAGACCACTCGCTACGCCCAGGCGTTCAACACTCTGTCCGCAGGTCAGAATGTATTTTTGATTCCACCGAACTTCGGCATCCAGCAGGTGTGCCTCGGAATGAACCTTCCGTCCGTCGCCACGCCCACGGGTCAGGCTCTTGCGGCAGGATGGGGCTACGCACTCGTAAAACAGGTGTCCTACCGCATTGGAGGCTCCACACAGTTCTTTATTTCTGGTCAGCAGATTCTCCAACACGCCCTGAAGCGTATGACGAACACGACGGCGATGAACGACCTGGTGACGCTCGGTGGTGCCGCCCTGAACGGCTCGGCTCTGACGAGCACCGCCAACTGGGCGTATGTCTTCCTTGACCTCCCGTGGAGCAAGGCGACGAGTGAGGGTATGCCCGTGCCGTGCCCGTCGGATGTGCTTGGTTCGCAGATTCAGGTGGTGGTGGAACTCTACCCGCTGTCGCAGATTGTCGCCCTGGTGAACGGCAACTCGTCGGCTAACCTTCCCACTGCCCTCGCCTCGGGCTTCTTCCAGGTTCAGCAGTTGCTGATGGAGAGCCGTGATGACTCCCTCGCCTCCCGTGAGAATATGGCGACGCACCAGTATGTGATGCCGATTGAGTTCGTCCAGCAGGAGCAGCAGATTACGGGTCTGTCGGTGACGGGCGGACAGACGACGACCATCACGGCGACGGGCTTCCGTGCGGGTAGCGTCAAGAGCATTGAGATGTGGCTCACTCGCACCTCGGATGCGACGACGGTGTCGTCCAGCACGGCGACGGTGGCGGCTCCTCTGCTGTGGTATGCCCCGACCTATGTCCAGGTGCTGTATGCGGGTGATGTGTATGCTCGGTTTGATGCGGGTATCGGGCAGTTGTGGAATCTCATCAACGCCAAGCACAGCCCGAACTTCACCTACTCCTACTTCACGGGCACGAGCGGTTCCTCCACGCTGACTGCGGCGACTGCGACCTCGCAGTGGGTGACGCTCCCGTTCGCTGCGACCTACGAGGCGGCGGACTCCTCGCACTTTATGCTGGTGGAGGGTCTGAATGTGACGAACGGTATCGTGAATATCCAGTTCCAGCCTCCTCTGGCGGTCGGCACGAGCACCATCTCGGACTATGTGGTCCATCTCTCCTACATTTACAACGCCTCGGCGGTCTTCTCGCAGTCGTCGTGCGAACTTGTATTCTGAAACCGCTCCTTCGCCTTCAACGCTTCTTCAAGCGTAGCGAATACACGGCTGAATGTGATGCCCTTGCGGCTGACGACAAGATGATACGGATTGATGAGTTTCTCCTTGCGGTAGTAGACGCACTCGGCAACTCGGACAGCATAAGACGGCATCGTGCTTTCTTTTCCTCATAGCGTGGTTCGGGCTTCGGCATCTCATACGCAACCTCATCTTCTTCGTTATGAACTCCCCACCATCTACTCATTAATCTCCTCACGAAACTTCGTGTGTAGATTAAGGATGAAACTGACTCGTGCGAACGACGGGAAGCACAAGTGGATAGCCGAGTTCAAGGACGGCACCCACACTCGGTTCGGAGCCGTGGGAATGGATGACTACACTCTGACCCACGATGCCGACCAGCGGGACCGCTACCGCACTCGGCACAAGAAGGACCTGGATACGCACGACCCCAAGAAGGCAGGGTTCCTGTCCTACTATATCCTGTGGGGCGAGAGCACCAGCATCCTCGCCAACCAACGAGCCTATGAACGCCGTTTTAATCTGTGAGTAAGGTATGCTCGGACGGAATGTCTGTCCCAAGGCGTTAGATAGGATACGACTGCGTGGTATAGAGTTCAATCGTCGGCTTCGTCGTGCTCCTCCCTACTCATCCGAGTCACGACTTCTTCAAAGTATTTTTTCACTTCCTTCGCCTCGGGCTTCTTCTCAATCAACGCCTTCCGCATCGCTCCCAGCGAAGCCTCCTTCTGTAACTTCGGAGCCTCCTGCTTCGGTCGCTCCGACGGCTTCATCTGTGCGAGTATCCTCGGGTGAATCCCAGCGTGAAGTTTCTCAAACCTATTCATTGTTCTATCCAGGCGAAAAATATACCGACGATAGAACTAATGGACGCAGAGATTGGGATTCCCACACACCAGATGTATCTACCGCTATCAACCGATGGAAGCGGGAACAGCATCGGGTTTATTGCCTCAACGAAAGCAGGGAAGACACACGCACTCCGCCACATTATGGATAACTACTTCAAGAAGCACATCTCGTGCTTGATGACCCAATCCAGTCAGGCGGACATTTACCAGCACTTCAAGCAGTGCGTGTCGGCTCCGCAGTATATTCCAAAGGTGCTGAAAGATATGCGAGAGATTCAGAAGGAAACGAAGAACCACTACGACTTCCTCGTCATCCTGGACGATGTGGTGACCAACGCCAAGTTCAACCCCGAGATTGTGAAACTCCTCACCATTGGACGCAACTCGGCAATGTCCGCCATCCTCTGCGTCCAGGCAGTCACCCTGCTGAACTCCGTCGGTCGCACGAACATCAACTTCGTCTTCCTCGGCAAGTTGAACACGGACAGCGAGGCGGAGAAGGTCATCAAGGCGTTCCTGACCTCCTACTTCCCCAAGTCAATGAAGATGGTGGATAAGTTGAAGTGGTATCGCAACGCCACCGCCGACCATTTCTTCCTCGTGGTGGATACCCTGAACGGGCACATTTACCGCACTCGGATTGACGACAAGACCCTTCCCGCCTACTCGGGACCCACATAGTCTATACTCCAATATAAAACCTGTTGAGATACCAATGACTACAATCGGGTCGCCAGTCTATTGCGGCAACTCAAACTACCCGCTTTGGTTGGCGAATGGAAGACCCATCTCCTCGCCAGTCGTTGTGACGGATAACCTTACGAAGTCCTTCACGATTACGACGACCGAGAGCAATGCGACGGAAGCATACAACGACCAACCTGCGACGACGCAGCCGTATGGGAGTATCGTATATTCCACGAATGGCGGTGTCGGTGGAAACTCGGCAGTGTTCCTTCAAACCAACGGACAGACTAACCTTGCCGTGAATGGAGCAGGTGGTCCCGTCCAGACCTTCCGTCCTCTCCAAGTGACGAACGCCGAGGGCAACTTCCTCCAAGTGACTCCCGAAGCCATCTCCTTCAATGGACTGGCGAGTAATGCCCTCACCATCTCGGACGGAGGCGGGTTTGAAATCGGACAGACCGTAGAGGTCCTTCCAGGTGTGCTTTCCGTATTCAATGGGTCATCCAACACGGAAACAACCGTGACCCCTACGAGCGTGGCGATTGGAACCTATGCGAACACGACCACCAGCAACACACAGGACTTCTCGGGACAGAGCCTATCGGGTCCATCCTACACGGTGTGGCGACCGACCTTCGGAGGCATTACTTGGACGACCACGGGCGGAACTCCAGGCGACTGCGGTATCACCAAGGTCAACCCTGCCCTTTCCAGCAAGGCAGTCACAAACACGGGTTCAGCATACCCAGGAGCCAACGCCCAGGCAGCGTTCCTCGGCAACTCGTATCCGCAGTATCCCCAGCCCATCGGAACCTACAACGGGTTCATTCTGCCGACCCTCTCTGCCGCCCAACCTGGCGACTCGGTCACTCTGTCCTATGCCTACGCAGGAGGGCAGACGGCGGTTATCTATGTGAATGGAATCAAGAACCAGGTCATCAGTCCCAGTGCCTCGTGGGTTTCAAACTCTACCACCTTCATCGCCACGGGCAACGACGAGGTGGAGTTCCAGGCACAGACCATTCCCTACACGGGCAATGCCTCGCAGTTCAACATCACAAACATTACCTTCTCCTACATTGTTGCCTCCACATCCACCTCGCAGGTTGCGATGACCTCCACAGGTCGCAACGGGTCTAACTACGGCATAATGAACCTGAAATCCCTCTACACGGACGGAACCACCGTCGGCAGTTCCATCACGGTCGGCGACAGCAGCAACGGAATCACATTGACGGCACCCACCGTCAGCGTGTCGTCCAACATCAATCTCTCCAACGGAGCAAGTATCTCATACAGCAGTTCGCCGACCCAAATGACTATCAGTGGCGGGTCAGCGACATACTTCAACATTGGAGCAAGTGGGTCGGTAGTCCAGTTCACGGGCGGAGCAATGTATCTGTCGGGTTCGGGCGGCATCAATATGAATAACAATGTGTATGTGAACTCCGCCACCCTCTTTATGAATAACAATAACGTCTGTAATGCGAGTGCGATTTCGGGAACGACGCTTGACGCAGGGACGGCGGGAACACTAACCATCGGTGCGAGTTCACCCGCAAACGCCATCAACATAAGCAATGTTGCTTATATCACAGGAAGCACGGGCATTGCGATTAGTGTTTGCCGAACCATCAACTCCTCTCCTGCGTGTCCCAGTGCTATTCTATGGTATACTGGAAACTTCGGCGGATACAGGCAACTTTCCATTCCCGTCATTCCAGGCATCTCTGTTCGTGTAACCAATGCGTTCCCTTCTTCAATGAATAGCGACAACTTCATCTCCGCCAACTACATTACCATTCCAGCAAAGAGCGTATTTGAGTTGAATGGAACGACCGTCTACTCACAGAGCAACACAGGGACTACACCCGCCATCTACACCCTCACCAACTTCTCCCCGACAGACTCATTACAGAGATACTCTCTATACACGCTAATCTAATCTCTCCTACTACTAATGACGACTATCGGGTCGCCCGTGTATGGAGGAAATAGCAACAATCCGCTATGGCTCTCCACGAACCCGACCAGCATCTCACTCGCAGGAACCGCACCCTTGGTGTTAACGAACATCGGTGGTGTCCTCGCAGAAAACGGCGTTCTCTCCGCACCAACCGCTCAATGGAGCACCTATCCCGCCACGAGCAACAAAATCCTTATGGACGGAGCGGGAAACGCCCTCACCAACTCGGGCAACAATCTCTACTACAACGGCAGTCTTATCGCCAACGCCACCGACATTCAGAACATCGCCGACTGGTCATTGTATAACGCCATCAGCGATTTGGAGATGGCGACCATCGGGTATCCGACCCTCGCCACAGGAGGCACGATTACCACCGCCAACGGATATAGAACCCATACCTTCACGAGCAGTGGAACTTTCAATGTTGTTGTATCGGGCGGTCTAACTGTATCGTCACTCGTCGTCGGCGGTGGCGGTGGCGGTGGTTCACAGGTCGTCGGCGGTGGCGGTGGAGCGGGTGGTGCTGTCCTTACCACAGGACAATCTCTTTCTACTACTTCGTATACTGTCGTCGTAGGAACGGGCGGTGCGGGTGGTGTTGGAAGTGCGAATACGGCAGGAACAAACGGCGTGTCGTCTTCCTTCAATGGAGTAACAGGAACGGGTGGAGGCGGTGGTGCCGCATATAACGGGTCAACAGGAGGAGCAGCAGGAGGTTGTGGTGGAGGCGGCGGTGTTGGAAACGCAAACTCTCGTCCAGGAGGCACTGGGTCGCAGGGGTTCAACGGAGGTGCGGCGAACTCGTCAGGCACAGCGGCGGGTGGAGGTGGTGGTGGTATGGGTGGAGTTGGCGGAACAGCAACCACATCAGTCGCAGGTGCGGGTGGTGCGGGACAAACCTATACTCTCGGTGGTTCATCGTATCTCCTCGCAGGTGGAGGCGGAGGCGGTAGTGATGGAACAGGAGGAGTAGGAGGAACGGGAGGCGGTGGAGCGGGTCTTGGGTATAGTTTCGGTGGAACTGCTGGGGCAGGAACGGCAAACACGGGAAGTGGTGGTGGTGGTGCGGGTGGTGGAGCGTCAAACAACGGAGGTGCGGGTGGCTCGGGTATCGTCATCATCTCCTACCCCATCAGTCCTCTCACGCCTGTCTATTACTCCATCCTTGACGCAAAGAACATCACTGCCGTTAGCAACATCTCGGGCGGCACACTCACCGCATCAGGCACCATCTCGGGAGGCACTGTGACCTCGTCGGGGGGCGTGAGCGGCACCGTCGGCACCTTCACCTCGCAAGTCGTCACGCCCACTCTCATCAGTGCCTCCAATCTCTCGGTGTCGGCAACCAGCAACCTCACAAACTATTGCGGAACCACCCTTTCCAACAATGCTCCCACCATCAGCAACTCCTTCGTCAATACCTACAACATTCTTGGCGACAAGGGCAGTGACTACACGGACTACTGCTACACAAACCTCTCCAACAAGGGAGGCAAGGGTGGAAGCATCAACCTCACGGCAGATGCGGGTTCCGTCACCATCAGCGGAACCACCTACGGCATCGGCGGACAAATCAACCTCACCGCCAACTCGCCTCTAACCGTGCCCTATAACCTGACCTCCGCCATCAAGTTAAGTGCTGCGTCCATCCTGTCCTACGCAGGTGCCGTGTCCCCAGTCGGGTCACTCGCAGGATACAACTACATCCAAGGCACACTGGGAGTGAATATCGTCGCAGGGTCGGCATCGTCCGTTCCCAATACACCAGGCACTATCTACCTCTACGGAGCAAACGGCACAAAACTCCAAAACTCTCTGTATGTGGATGCTATCAGCAACTACCCTGGTTCCAACCTCAACATCCACCCCGATAGTTCGCAGTGGACGGATATGACCCGAGTTCAGTTCATCGGTATGGGAAACAACGCCAAGATTGATGGTGGCGGGTCAAACGGAGTCATCAGCAACTTTGGAGCGGTTTCAGCAACGACATTCTCGGGAGCATCCGTCACTACATCGTCAGGAGGAACCTTTCCCACCATTTTAGGCAACAGCATCACAACCATCAATGTGCCGTTTGTCGCAGGAAGCGACCTGACCCTCACCGCACAGCAGTTTCTCGGAGTCCTCGCCACTTCCAACTACAACATCAATCTCAATGCCTCGTCCAACATCAACCTCACTCCGAGCAACGGCGGTCAGGTCTATATCAACGGACAGATACGGGCACCAAGCATCTCGTCGTCCAGCAACTTCTCCATCACTACAACTTCCAATCTGAACCTCACCGCAGGGTCCAATCTGAACCTCAACGGCACCGTGCTCGTGAATGGAAGTCCCATCAACACGACAAGTTCAAACTGGTCTACCTTCCCATCAACCCAGGCGTTAGATATGTCTAACTATGCTATCGTCAATGCGGGTGTGATTGCCGCCACTGGAAACCTGAACCTCACCTCCACCAACGCCACGACTGGGTTTGTATCACTGGTCGGCGGCTCCAACTATTCACGCATCATTCTCGCAGCGGGACAGCCACTCAACATCTCGTCATCCAACACCATCCAACTCCAAGGACAGAGCCTTGCTATCTACTCGCCAGTGGACGCAGGGAACAACACCATCAGCAATGTGAGTGGTCTGACGATGGCGGGAAACATCAATATGGCGGGAGGAACCATCAGCAATGTCGGAGCCGTCAATATGAGTAACGGGTCTATCGTGGGAGGCGGAAACCTACCCATCAACGCCACGGGCGACATCCGCATCAATGCCGACTACCAGAACCTCGTGCCTGGGTCGGGTCTATACTTGAAGGTCGGAGCCCCAGGTCTGCCCTACCACCAGATACAGGCACAGCAGGGACAGCCAATGTATTTGAGTTCGTCCAACTACATCAGCATCGGCGGAACCAGCACCTATCTGCCGTCGCCTGTAATCTCGCAGAACACCTTCTCTCGTCTGTTGAGTTCGTCCAATGTGGCTCAACCCGTCATTCAGTATGGAACCGCCACAGGGTCAGGTTCATCAGGCACCGTCGTCGTCACCATTCCAGCAGCCTATACTGGCTCGGGCACCTATGTGGTTCAGGTGACGATGCGTGATGGTCCGACCGCCCAGTTATACGCCACGCCTACATCAGGCAGTTCCTTCACGATTGGATGGAGTTCAGCAGGAGCAGGAACCCAGAACATTATGTGGACCACCTTTGGAACATAAAGCGTTTCAATCGCAACAGAACTTCTCTGTCGTTCTACATAAAATGAGCGACATTGACTACGCCAAGATGAAGTTGAGCGAACTCCGCAAACTGGTTCGTGAGGAGCACAAGAAGAACGCCACGCCCGTCGGCAAGATGCCTCGCCACCTGCTGATGGCGGAGATGGACCGCATCGCCGCCACGGGCTCCTTCAAGACATCGGTTCGTCCCACAGAGGCGAAGGTCGTCAAGCAGGTCGTCGCCGAGTCCAAGCCCAGCAAGGTGCCCGAGAAGGTCCTGCCGAAGCCCAAGGCGGTTTCCAAGAAGGCATCGGTCCAGGGCGTGGAGAACAAGGAACCCATCGCCGTGGCGAACAAGGATGTGACGGTCGGCAAGGAGAATGTGGCGATGGGTCGCCTCATCAAGGGCAGCCAGGAGGCTCGTGATTTTATGGCGAAGATTCGGGCAGTTCGCAAGACAAAGAAGGAGCAGGTGGATTAATGTGGCGTAGGATATGAGCCACCACATCCACATTAAACGCATTTCCACAGCACCGATACCGCTGGGTCATCGCAATCCCTTCGGTATAGTTGTCGGGAAGACCTTGAAGACGCTCACACTCAATCGGTGTGAGTTTGCGTATCGTATCAGACACAACAAGATTGTCCTTCTGGACGCTTGTGAGGGTTCCGCACTTGTCGTCCTCACGAGTTTCAATGCGTCGCTGGTAGGTGAGGGTCGTGTCCGCATCGGCACGGGTTCCCTCGGCATTCAGTCGTCGCCCAATCTCCCGCCCGACCTTCACCATCGTTCGCACCTTCTTCTTGATGGCGTGTTCCAACGATGACCCCTTGTGGTAGTTCGCATCAACACACGCCGACTTACCGCCCTTGACGAGCATCCGTTCATCCACCTCGGCGGGTGCTTGAAGGATGTCCTTCAACAAGATGCCCCTATCCTCGGGCAGGTCAAACTTGATGTTCGTCCAGAACAGGCGTTTGCGACTTTGGGCGGACACCAAGGCAGCATTAAACATCACAGGTTCCACACCAAGCGTGGCGGTGATGATGTCCCTGTCCTTCTTCGGCATACTCGCCACATTCTCCAAGACCCACCACTTTGGTTTGGTTTCCTTCCACACCCGAACCCACTCCCAGAACAGACCCGAGCGTTCGCCTTCCAGACCCTTGCGATTCTTCTTGGCGATGGAGAGGTCAACGCACGGCGACCCGCCAATCAACAGGTCGCACTCGGGCGGGGTCAGTCCTACCACACTCCCTAACTGAATGGTGTCGGGATGGTTCTTCTGGGCGACAAAGATGGCGTTCTTATCAATCTCACTCGCAAAGTAGGAGGTGATTGGAACCCCAGCACGATTCAACGCCACCCTCGCACAACTCACACCATCAAAGAGAGATAACACACGCATTATAGTATCAGTAGAATAGAAATGGAGTCGCATCCCGAACTGGAAAAGATGACGAAGCACGACCTGATGCTGATGCTTCACAGGGCGGCGTGTCCGATGCTCCGAGGACGAAGCCTTCATCTGATGACGAAGCAGATGATGATAGACCACCTCGTGAAAAGCAAGTGTCCTGAACTGGCGAAACTCATCCGCATCCGCCGTCCCTCCACCTCGGGGTCAGAGTCGTCAGGACATTCTCTCAATCATAAGTAATGGGCTTTTCCCACGAACATCGGTTCAAGAAGGCACACGACATCCATTACTCCTTGAAGATGAATATCAAAATGGTGATGGACTACACAGACACCCCAGAAGAGGTCTTACAGGCTGTCTATGACGAGGAATACAAGCGGTCGGGACGGAACGCACTGGCGATGAATGCCGTCTTTGCCTTTCTCAACCGCAAACAACTCCTAAAAAACAAGTGTGGGAAGGATACAAATGGACCCGACGACCGTCAACTTTGAAGTTCAGGGTGAGGTTCTCTCCCTTACAGTTGGTGACCGCACTTGGAAGGTGAAACTGCCCCGTGGCGATAAGGGACCGCCTGGTCGGGATGGCGTGAGTGTGCGTGGTGAGGAGGGACCCCAAGGACCGCCTGGTCGTGATGGTCTGCCTGGTCGTGATTCCCTCGTGCCTGGTCCGCAGGGACCGCAGGGCGACCGTGGCTTCCAGGGTATCTGCCCTCAACTCATCATCGGCAGCATCGTCACGGGCGACCTCGGTGCTCCGCCGTCTGCCGTCATCTCGGGCACCATTGAGCGTCCCGTCCTGAACCTCGTCCTGCCTCGTGGTGAGCGTGGTCCTCCTGGAACCCGTGGTCTGGATGGAAAAGATGGTCGTAGCGACAAGCACGAGATTGTGTATGCGGGAACCTCGCCCCGTTTCACCTCGGAGTTCCTGAACGCCTATGTGATTGCGGACGGCACCCTCACGATGCCTGATGCCCGTGATGTGGATATGGGTGTGTGGCTCTACTTGAAGACCTTCTCAACCCTGATGGTGGATGGTCTGGTTGAGCCTCCCCAGCAACTCTGTAAGGAGGGAGCCAAGTTCGTCGTCATTCACTACGGCGACGGCTACAAGTGGACTCGGATGGGTTAGACCTTGGTGTAGGTCAGTTGCTGTGCTCCGATGCTGTGAGCCATCTTGTCCGCATCGTCCATCATACCCGCCAGTGCCTCTTGGTGTTCGGCACCGCCATATTTGCTGGATGCGTAGATGTGTCGCAGCATTGAACTCCCAATCCTCTTGGGTGCGAAGACAGCATTCAACTGCTTGGTGATGTAGTTGGACTCCAAGCCAGTCCCGAGCAGGGGTCGGTTCTCCTCATCCGTCCAGTTCTGCGTCTTCAAGTAGCGGATGAATGCCTGACGCAGGTCCTCGGGCACATCAAACACCTGCCGTCCATAGGCACCCGCAGTCTTATAGACCTCAAACACGAACCGCATCTTGGACTTATTCACCACGAGGTAGTTCATCTGCGTGGGCTTCTTCCCAGGCATCCGAGTGCGAATCACCATCTCAATGAAGTCCAGATTACGACGAGGCGGGAACATCGTGTAGAGCGACAGCAGAAGGAGCCGCTTCTGGTCGTCATCGTTCATCCTCTCCTTGTTCTCATACTCGGTCCTCTTGGCGACCACATCCTCCCACGACAACCAGTTCTCTTCCTGCTTCTCGGTCTTCTGACCGACGGGACGACGCACTGCCGCCTCCTTTGCCTGTTTCGCATACAGGGCAACGATATCATCACGACCCATATCTTTGGCGACATTGACGATGGTGAAGACCAGGGCACGGCGGGTGCTCTCCGCATACTTGGCGAACTTCACATCCATCGCCGCCTTATCCATCAGGAAGTCAAGGGAGGTCAGGGGCTTCTTGTCGTTGAGGTTGGAGAGTTGGGAGAGAACGGGCTTGACGCTGCTCTTCTTGTAGGGCTTCTGCTTCCGAGGGTTCATCAGGGCGGCACTGATTTCATCAGTGAAGGACGACATCTTTGTCTTGGAGTGAGGATATTTAATATTGGCGGAACCGCATCCGTTTTCTACGCCCGAATGTAAAAAGGTGGGGTTGGCGACTTTGCCCCTTGTCGTTGGTGGTGTGCGTCTACGAGAGGTAGACACGCTTGACTTCGTTGAGTGCGAGTTTCTCCCACCGCACTTCCTCGCCCGAAGCAACCCAGTAGGAGAGTAGGATATTCCACAGCAGGGTCTTCTTGTTCTCACCCGAGAACTTGGGGCGATACATTTTCTCGCTCTCACAGGCAGTATCGTAGCGGAGGAGCAGCAGTTCCTTCTTCGGTAGCGACATCAACTCCATCAGGGAGTGTCCGTCATACCGCCTCTGCGTCATAAACTCTGCGAGGGTGATGCTGCCGACGAGGGTGTTGGCGTAGTAGATGGGGATGTGGGAGGTAGACATTCTGGTGTGCTGGTGTGTGAAGGTAGTGGTAGTAGTGTGCTGTGTGTTGTCGCCCTCTCTCGGTATTCCCTGATGGAATAGAATCCGTTTTCGGCGATTCTCTGTGGGGAGCCTATGGAAAAATGGGGTTGGTCGGGTTGTCCCCTGCCCGATTTGGGTATGCGTCTATTCACTTGAATCCCATCTTGACCGAGCAGTAGGGGCAACGATTGTCGGCACAATCGCAATACTTACCACGACGGCACTTCTCACAGTCGTCCTCATCGCACTCGTGCTCTTCCTCTTCCTCATCGCACTCGCACTCCTTGTATCCGCACTCCTCGCAGTGGTCCTCAATCGGGACCCATCCCTCCTCCTCTGTGTAGCGACACAGGACTCCGTGGTCGTCATACTCCTCCTTGGGCTTGGTGTCGCAGTTGTCGCATACCCACTCATACTTACTTCCCTTGTTGTAGGTGAGCGTGTTGAACTCACACTCCTTGGAACAGCGGTCGCAGGTCGTGATGTCGGAATCCTTGATGTTGGTAGCCATAGTGGTAGTGTTGCTGTTGGTAGTAGACATTGTGTTGTGTAGCGGAAACCATCTTCCATCTTTTTTGGCGAGGCGATATCCATTTTGGACGAAACTCTTGGACTCGGAGTGGAAAAAGGGTGGGGTTGTTGAAGCACTTGTCCCCAGTGCGTTGGTGTGTGGTTAGACCACTGCGACCTTCATCGCCGCCGTCGGAAACGCCATCGCCAGGATGCGTTCGTTGGATGTGGAGTTTTCGTGTGCCGCCTTTGCCTGGTAGGACGCAAGGAGCACCTCGCCCTCGGACGCACCCTCACGCTCCATCTCGTCCATCATATAACAGGCACGGAGCCGATACATACAGACGGAGAACCCGATGGTTCGCCAGAGCCTCGTGACGAGGGTGCGGTAGCGGTTCGTGTATGGGGACTCGTTCATCGCCACACAGACCTGTTGTCCGAACTCGGGCGTTGAGAGTGCGACAAGCGTGTGGATGTCGCCAAACTCGCCCCGTGCGGGGTTGCCGATAGCCAAGGTGAAGATGAGTTGGATATGAGATACATCCACGGGTCCTACAAGGTCCTCCCAGGTCGTGCCGTCTGGTTTGGAAATCTCACACGAAACCGAGTGCTTTCCCGAACGGAAGGTCGTGATGACCGAGTTCTTACTCTCCGTGAACTCGGGCATCTGATACCCAATAGTTCTCTTGAACTTCTTGTTGGACCGCATCTGGTCCTCATCCGTGAACTTGGCGATGTTGCTGATGGAGCCGTGAAGGTTGCCGATGTAGTTGTTGATGTCCTGGATGATGGAAGACATTCTGGTGTGTGTAGTGTGCTTGTGGAGGGTTGGTAGTGTTGTTGGAGAAGTTGTGATGGCTGCCCCTACACCCCAGCGGTGTTTCGTCCCAGCCACGGGACTCATCAGGAGGCTTGTCGCACACTGGGACACTATCCGTGCGGTTTTAGAATCCGTTTTCGGCGATTCTACACGCAGACGGGGTCGCACATCCCGACCTCCTCCTTGAACGCCTCACCGCCCTGACGCAACCGAGTAGGTGCGTCGGACACACGGACGGATGAGATTGTGCGGCACCCCTCGTCCAGAAGCAACTTCATTGACTTCGGGTCTGCCTTCTTGTAGGTCAACCCCATAGAAGCGGCATCGGCGAGAGATACCTTGCGAAGTTCCCCAACACGCATCTTGCCGTAGGAACCCGTGTTGATGACGGCACACTGGCGATTCCATTCGTAAATGTAGTCGTAGATGTTGCCTTCGTCATCTTCAAGCCAACTATGCGAATCACGAGGGTTCTGCTTGAACTTGGCGAAGTCATACTTCGGACCGCCGTATTCCCACCACCCGTTGAAGGCGACAGACCCAGCAACCTGACGCAGGTTCAGGTGCTTGAAGGCGAAGTTCTTGTTGACGAAGGCGTTTTGGTAGCAGAAGTTACAATAGTAACTCGGATGGTTGGAGGTGTAGCGAAGAGTGGAGAGGACGGACGGCATCTTGGCGAGGATGATGGCGAGGATGATGGCGAGGATGATGGCGAGGGTAGAAGGCATTGATGCTGATGCTGGGCTGGGGACCACTCTCGGTATTCCGTGATGGTAAAGAATCCGTTTTCAGAAATCGGTGTGGGTAGGTCTGTGGGTAGACCTAACCCTGACCTATTTGCCCGAGGGAAATCCAT
>Ga0208865_1000183_pt1 | contig 20994 bp, 36 predicted proteins | sample CryBogCBE02Aug09_FD_184565 | JGI IMG/M metagenome (GOLD analysis project Ga0208865, IMG submission 184565) | Freshwater microbial communities from Crystal Bog, Wisconsin, USA - CBE02Aug09 (SPAdes) (version 2) | ecosystem: Environmental > Aquatic > Freshwater > Lake | place: Crystal Bog... | reverse complement strand
GCTTGGTAGCACGCCTGGCAGAGCCCCGAGCGGAGGCGATCCGCAGGGGTGCAATAGACCAAGCGGTCGCACTGCTTGCAGTTCGCGGTGGTCTGGGCTTTGGCTTGTTCTTTGCCGGTCTGCACGAAGCGCACGAGGTCTTGGAGTTTCTGCGAGCAGCGCGCCATCTCGTCGAGCAGTCGGCTGATGTCTCGGACGCTATCGAACACGGGGTCTGCGAGACGTGCGCTCTCCTTGCGGATGACGGCGGCGGCGGTCGGGTCGGAGTGTGTCCCCTTCCCTCGGGGGCCACGCTCGGCGCTGTCGGCGATGGCTCGGGTTCCGGCGCGTCGGCAGAGGTCGAGCATTACGCCGTCGGTCAGACGTGAGATGGTGGCCTCGATTATCTTGCGGTCACGGATCATGCGGTCTGAGTTCTTCACGGGTTCCTCCTCGACACGATTTCCTCAATGCTAGCCCAGTCGCTTGGCTTCCAGAGATAGACCTCGGCGCAGGGGATTTGGCGCAGCTCTTCGAGCACGTCATCTTGGGCTGGGGAGGTGCGCCCCTTCTCTCGCTTGAGTTCAGCGAAGATGAGACGAGTGCCACGCCAAGCGGTGACATCGGGATAACCGGCAAGGCTCACCCGTCGGCTGTCGGGGACGGAGTAGACCGACCAACCGTTCAGGCGCATGAGGTGGGCGACCTGCTCGTGGAACTCTTTCTCCAGCATGGAGTTCTTCCACACGGATTTGCCGAAGAGGGGGTCAGTGGTCATTCTTGGCCTCGAACATGAGTTCCACCATCGTCGTTAGGGCGTCGGTCTTTCCTCGGCGCTTGATGTCCTTCTTGCGCTTTCGAGGGGTGCGGTGCTCGGAGGAATACCAGCACTCGGTATTGAAGGCTCGGCCTATGTAGAACTTACGCTTCTCGCGCATAGATCTCCCTTGCTCGGTGGGCGGCGATGAGGTCGGCGGAGGTTGCCCAGGAGTGGACGGTGAAGCCGTGTTCTTGAGAGAAGGCAGGGTTCTCGGTGATGAAGGTGTGGCAACGTCGGCAGAGGGCGAGGACGTTATCGTCTGCCAGAATGTCGCCCCCTCGGGCTCGGGTCATAATCTCATGCACGTCTACCGAGTGGTTCGAGCAGACGTAGGGGATTTGAGCCTCGCACTGGGGGCGTTCTTCGAGGATGCGCTTGACGAAGATACGCCGAGCGACGTTGAGGGTCTGGCGCTTCTTGCTCACGGGGTTCAGGCGGCTACGCTTCATCGTCCTCATCTGCTTCTAGGTTGATGCCCTCAAGATTGCTGAGCTCGTCGGGAAACCAGTTGCCCTCGGGCCATCGGTCGTACTTGGCGAAGTATTGGAGAGACCATTCTAGGCACTTGAAGCAGAGATGGGCGTGGGCTCCCCAGTAGCACTCGGTGCGCTCCATGACCCACAAGGTGCAGCCGTCGCAGACCCCTGGTAGCCAGTGGGCGGCTTGGGAGAAGTGCTCGGCAGTCCAGTTGATGACCATCTTGTCTATGGATCCGATGATGGTGAGTTGCCCTTTGACCAGTTGATTGTTGATGCTGATGTTGTTGCGCCAGAGGTGGCAGAGATAGGCGAGGAAGTCGTCCGGCTCTTGGGGGTTGTCCTCGGTGGCGAGTTTCACGTTTTTTAGGCTACTACACCGCGATGCTGTTGCCATCGTCTCCTTCGTCGCCCTCGTCCGTCTCTCGTCCGTCTCCGAGCTCGAACCTCTTGGTCAGGCCGTCGAGCATCTCGTTCGCCTTAGGCGAGGTCAGTCCCTTGCGCTCGTCTCGAGTGACGCGGAGTGAGATGTTTTTGTAGGCGCGCTGGAACTTCCACACCCAGTCCTGCTCGGTGTCGTTGCAGAGGTCACGCCAGCCCTTATCGTCGCCGATGGCCTGAGCGATGGCTTCGTGGGAGAAGGCGATAGGCCAAGCGTCGCGCCCCTTCCAGTGGATTGCGTTTCGCACTTCGTTGGTCGCTTCGGTGAGGTCGGGGACTTCGGAGCCGAGGACGATTTCGACGTAGCGCAGGAAGGTGGCGAAGTTCGGCTGTTCGGTCTCGTTCGCCATGCAGATTTTGGCAGCCCTCACCGCGAGATCGTAGTCTATGTGCTTGATTTCATCGTGCCAGGCGTTGATGTGGATTTTGTCGGCGATGCGGTTGTTCGTGGCGAACAGACGCGAGACGATGTTGGCTGATTGTACTTTGGTCATTACCATTGGCTGTCCTCCTCGGACGATTGAACCCACTCACGGATCTGCGTAACTTTGTCGCGCTTGAACTGAGCGAGGATTGTGTTGTAGTTCTTCTTGAAGGTAAGGGGTGTCAGGATGACGGTGCGCCAGAAGTCGTGCGCCGCCGCCCACTCGAGCAGGTCGGTCACGTCCTCGAGGTCGTGGTCTTTGATGAGGGCCTTGAAGCCACCGAACTGCCGAGCAGTTTCCTCAAAGGGTGGAAGGCCGTTCTCGTCCAATCGAGACTGAAGAAGTTCCACTAAGCCAAGAACGTCGGCGCTCGCCGAAGGCGATGCTTTCGTTACTTGTTGTTCCTTAGATGGGGTTCCTTTAATGATGCTCCTTCTTGTTAGTTCATCCGTGACCCCACCATAGGTCAAATTTGCACTATCCCTTAGTGCATAATTGACCTCACCATAGTGCGGATTTGCACCTACCTCGAGGCTCTTCGGCCAGATGTAATACTCCGAGGAAGTGAGCGAGCCGTCCTGACGGTGCTGGAGATTTGAGACCAGTGCGCCGACCTTCGTGAGTTCAGCCAGGGAACGCTTGACGGTGGCCACCGATACGCCGATGGTGCTCCCGATGGTCTTGTGGGACGGCCACGCGGTCTCGTTGGCTCCGACGAAGCGATCTATAACGCCGAAGATGCGAACGGCGGTCGGGCTTAGGTCGGGGTGGAACAGTATCCACTCGGGGATAACTGCGTAGCGGTGGTTGCGCTTAGATAAACTCGTCTTCACGAGTAGCTCCTATCTTGGTTAGGGGTTGCTCTAGAGGGGCGTGGGGCTGGCTGGCCTCGCGCCTCTCGACCTTTCCAGTGTACCTCACTATGACCTCCTTTGCTGGGGGCGCTGGCGGTTGTATTCCCGATGAGCTGCGCGGCAGGCTTCGCAGACAATCTTGAAGCCCCTCGCCGCCCCTCCAAGTGCCTGGCAACGCTTGGCAAGGATTTGGTAGCCCAGTTCCGAGCCACAGTTGGGGTGGTTGCCCTCAAGGGTGAACTCGGGCGTAATGGTCAGCCCTTCGAGAAACGCCTCGTGCGCTCGCTCGCAGGTGGCGCAGTAGCGGAGGTTGTCCATTGACCACTGAAAGCCCTGCTCAGATCCGCAGTAGGGGTGGAGATTGACCTGCGCCGGATTGACCTTGAGCGAGACGGTGATGTTCTTGAGCGTTACCTTTCGCTCCTTGCGCAGTTCCTTCCGGTAGAGGGAGGTCGTGCCGCCCCAGATGCCGAACACCTCGTGCTTCAGCGCCCAGTCAAGGCATGGCTCTTGGTAGGGGCAACGGGCGCAGATTTTGATGGCGCGTTGCTCGAACTTGACGCGCTTCTCGGTCTGCTCCTTGAGCGGTCTGCCAATGTCGCGCTCGACGAGGGGAGGGAAGAACAGGTTGGTCTTGCCCTTGCAGGGAGGATTATCGAACACGGAGCGCCGCCTTGTGCAGGTTGTAGTAATTGTGCGCGGTGTTGCACTTGGGGCAGGTGCGCCCTCGACGGCGGAGCCAACCGTATCCGGCGTTGGTTCCGCAGTTCGGGTGGTCGGGGGTGTAACTGGGAGGGGCGAGCCGTATCTGACGAACGATGCGGATCTGCTTGCGCTCCTCGGGGTCAGTTCCTCCCCATACGCCGTACTCTTCATGTTGTATTCCCCATTCTAAGCACTCTGTAAGCCTCTCACAGCCGTCGCAGACCTTCTTGGCTTCGTCGGTAAGGGTGATGTCGTAGAAGAGGGCTGTGCGTCCGGTGCAGTTCATTTGGTGATGAAAGCGAAGAAGGCGGCGGTGATGACTGCGGAGAGCGTTGCCCAGCCGAGTGCCTCGAAGGATCGGACGAAACTCGGGCTGTCCGTGAACATGTTTCCGGTCAGTGCGCCGGTGGTGATTGCGACCAGGGCGACGATTTTGCGGATGGTTGATGTCTTGATGCGATACATGGTTTCCTCCTCAGGAATTGTCCAGCTCTTTGCTCGACACCTCGACGCTACATCACGGGACTAGGCCACGTCAATACCTAAAAGCAAGAAACCGGCCCCCGAAGGAGCCGGTCTCTTTTAGAACCGAGGCAACGAAGCTCACGCCTCGAAGTCATCCCCTCGTTTCTTCCCTTTAGTTCGGGTGTAAGGCACCACGACTACAGCCTATCAGCGAGGGAGGACTAGTCCCTGCTTTTTGGCGGCCCGACGCTGTGCGCGGTTCGGGTGGTTCAGGTTCTCGATGTGTGAGATCAGACCCTGGATTTGGATGTGCGCCTGAAGGAGCGCGTACTGCATGAGGTTGGACTGAGCCAAGTCCTTGACCTTGCTGGCCTTCGCGCCACCGTAGACCTCAAGGGCTTCCTCGGCGCTCAGCTCAATCTCGCCGTAGTTGGCGACAATCCCGTCGAGGATGGCCTTGACTGCTTCTGATGTGGTCGCCATTAGAACGCGTCCTCGGGCTCGGCGTAGCGAGGGGTGGCAGGCTTCGAGAGCCCCAGCCCGACGCTGGCGGTGTTGAAGCGCAGGTCTGGGCCACACGCCTCGACCTTGACCTCGACCACCGTGCGCTTGTTGCCGTCCTTATCGTCGTAGGAGCGCTGTTCGAGCGTTCCCGTGACGACGGCGCGGTTGCCTTTGTGGAGGCTGTCGGCGATGTGGGTGGCGATAGATCCGAGCGCCGAGCAGTCGAAGAATGAGGTCTGCTCAATCTCCGTGCCGTTGCGGTCTTTCCACTTCTTCGTCACTGCCAGGGCGAACTTGACTGCCGGTGTGCCGGTGTTCAAGAACTTCAATTCGGGGTCACGGGTCAGGTTCCCGACCAGTGTGATGGTGGCCTCAGCCATTACTTCTCCTCTTTCGTTAGGGACTGGATAATCTTACTGCACTCGACCTCGGTGAGCTCGTAGAGACCGGCGAGTTGCCGACCCGTCTGGGCTTCGAGGAACGACTTACGCTCGTCGGCCTGTGGGTAGACCTTGAGCAGTTCTTCACGGACGGCCTTTTGCTGATCCGTCAGTTCGGGAGGGGTCTGGCGCTGAGCCTTCGTCATCTCCTCGCGGCTGGGGCGCTTGCCCTTCGGTGCGTATCCGGCGTTCGCCAGTGCGCGACCGATGCTGGAGGTCTCTCCGTTCTCCGCCGCACTCGTCTGGTTCACGCCCCGAGTGGTGACGGTCTCCTCGGCGTAGCCGGTGGCGAAGGGCTGCTGCTCTCCTTCGCGGTAGAGGCAGGCGCGGAAGATAAACTGCCCGTTGCCGTGATGGACCAGGTCGGTGAGGACACGCCCGTTGGGGTGCTCCTCCCAGAAACGTGCCAGGCGAACTTCTACCGGCTCGTAGTCGGCAAGGTTGAACGCTGCCATCATGCACCTACCGTTTCCACGACGGTCACGGAGCCGGTGATTGCGTCCATGAGTTGCTTCACGTTGTCCACGAACGAGCCGTGCTTGATAGTGACCTCAGCGAAGCAGAGCCCGACCATCATGGTCGAGTATTCCTCCGCAGTGAGTTGGATTTGATACTTCATTACTGGTTTCCTCTTTCTAGTTGTGCAGCCAATAGTGGACTGCTGATTTCGAGACCTTGATGCCGGTCTCTTCTGTGAGGAACTTCGCTATCTCGCGATAACTGGTTCCCTCAGACCTTGCCTCGGCGACGTATCCCATGAGGTCGTAGCCGAGCCGTTCTTCAATTATGAGCTGTAGGTGTGACATCGCTCCACTTCCGCAGTAGATCCGTGAGTTCGTCACAGTTGCGATTGAAGTGAATGACGGTAGTAGGGGTCTCCTCATCCACCGGCATCTTCACCGCCTGGATTATCCCGTCGCCAACGCTGAGGCTGACGTAGACGTTCATGTGGTCGTGGCCGAAGCACCAGACCTCGCCGTCCTCGTTGGTATCTACCAGCGCGTAGCCGAACTGGTTGAGTGTGTCTTTGATGGTCATGCTTTCGCTTTCTTGGTCTTGGGTTTGCTAACTAGGGTCGGGCCGAAGTGACGGTACTTGGAGTGTTGCCACGTTCCCCCGATGACGGTGATCCACAGAGGGTTCTGCTCTTCGTCGAGGCGCACCGAGTAGAACGTGAACTTCCCACGTTGCCCGACCACCTTGACCTCATCGCCACGCTCGTAGCCGTTCCACGATGAGAGCACGACACCCTTCACAACTGCCATGTCTCCTCCTTGTCTCGCTCGGCGTAATACTCGAACGCCGTATCTACACACTCGTCACAGACGAACTCGAAGGCGAACATCGCCCCCTTGCGGTACTTCTTGCACCACTTGCAAAAACTCATAGCACCTCCTCAGGTGTCTTTATCTTAGTCCTATCGTTGGACACTTTGCAAGTCATTAGTTAAAGAGTGAAACCCCCACCGGAACACTGAGTGCGGTCAGTCCGGTGGGGGTCTCTACCTGAGGAAGGTAATGAAGCAGAAGCTCCGTCTGTAATCCTACTGCCTGTTACGGAACGCCTCGAAGAGTTGTGCAGGGGTGACGGTGTAGATGTCGTCAAAGTCGTGCAACCAACCTCCGAAGCGCATGGCCTCAGCGACCAGCGCCGAACAGATCCAAGTGCCAGGGCGTCGGAACGAGGGGAACCACGAAGGTGTCGCCACGTCAAACGCGCACGAGGCGATACTGCCCCACCCGTACCGGCTGCCGACCTGCTCGCGAGCGAACGCCAGAATGTCGTTGCGATCCATGCGTGGCGTCGGCTCAAGAATGGTGTAGGTACCGACCGACGAGATGGGTTTGCCTCGCGTCACCCCAGAGGGCTCGGCTTGGATAATGGTGACTTCGGTGCGGTAGCCCTCGGCCATGCTCCCGACAATCTTCACGTCATCAACGATGAAGGCGTGGTTCCAGTGGCTGGGCTTCTCGCCCCACCGGATACGCTCACCAAAGCGGATGCACTTGCCGAAGAAGCCGTTGGAGTGGGCGAAGCCGATGTCTCCAGGCTGGGGCACTTGGCTCATGCCTTAGGCGTGGTTCCTGCGGCCTTCACTGGCAGAGCGCCGAGGAGCCACGAGAACTTAGGGAACTTGACTTCGAGCTGGCGGATGATGCCGTAGTAGATCGTCGAGCCGAGGGGCAGGACAATCGCCAACTCCGCAGGGGTCAAGTGCTTCTCGGCCTTCGTCAGCCACGCCACGACGCTCGCCACGAGGACGGGGACGAACGTGCGGATGATGTTCTTCTGGTAGTTGTTCATGCTGCTTCTTTCTTGCTGCATTTGTGGCTGTCGGCCTCTAGAACGAGTGTCGGTAGCCGGTTGAACGGGATGCTCACTAATGGCCCCCGAGATAACACGACCATCTTAGAGCAACGGTCGCAGACGTAGATAATTTGTGCCATAGGGAGATAAGGATACAACCTCCCCTCGGCTGTTTAGTCAAGCGTTGGACGCTAGAGGATTTTTAGGTCATCCCAGCCACGAGGACTGGCCGACCTGCCGATAACGAGGGTCATCATCCCTGCCTGCGCGTTGGCTCCCGAGGTGGCCTGATACCACTGAGAGCCACCGTCCATCGCTGGCACTTGGAACACCTGCCGCCCAGTGCCTTCACTAGCGACGAAGTGGTGAAGGTGTCCGGCGAAGAGAATGTCGGCCTCAGAGACGCCGGTGCGCCCCATCGCTTGCCCCTTCCACCACGCTTCCATCTTGGCCTGCGCGTTGGTTCCCGAGCGGAACTGATGCCCGTGAGCGAACGAGCAGACCACGCCGTCGAGGGTCAGGGTGGCGGTGAGGTCATCGTTATTCAGCGCGTCGAGGGCGAAGGTCACTTCCTCGTATCGCTCGGGGTTAGCGGCGCAGATTTCAGCCACCGTCTCGAAGGCCGCATAGTCGCGGTTGTCGAGGAAGTTGGTGAACATCTTGCCGTTCTGCCGGTTCTCGCCGTGATTGCCAGGAACGCCGGTAGCGATGACGGCGCACCCCTCGTCCACGAACAGGTCAATGGCGTGGAGGATGAGCCGACGAGCGAGGCGGTCTTGCTCTCGGTCACTAAGATCCGCGAGGAAGGTCTGGGATGCGTACCAGTCACTCCGGCAACTCTCCACCAAGTCCCCGAGCCCCACCAGCGCGACGGTATCGCCCACGCGCCCCAGTTTCTTCAGCTCGCGGTATCGGGTGACGGACTTGTCGAGGGCGGTCAGGATGCGCTCGGTAGTCGCTGGGGTGCCTCCCCCTTCTCCCTTTCCTAACTGAAAGTCGGCCATCAGGCAAAGGTAGGTGGCGGTGGAAGTTGTTGTTTTGGCTTTCTTTGAGGGCTTGCGCTTCAAGACTTGCGCGAGCAGTGCCGCTACGTCGGCGGGGTCTCCGCCCTTTGCGCGTCGAGCGAACCGAGCCTTGTAGGAGTAGAGCCACACGATGTCGCGGTTGCCGTCCTCGGTGCGCTTGGACTGCTGCCACTTGGACATTCTGACGGTATCGTCCACGACATAGAACTCGGCAGGGTCAAGCCCGAAGCCTCGGAGCACGTCATCCCAGTCTGAGCGCAGTTCGATGGGGCGATTGAGTTCGCCGGTCTGAAACTCGCCCCCGTCAGCGCCGACCTCGACGGACGAGCGCAGGGTCTTATCGGCACGAGGTTGGAACTCCCCTAGATCCGGTTGCACGAGCAAGCCTTCCGCCGATGGATGAAGACGGCGTTGAGGCGGAACTCTGCCCCACGCGCCTGCGCCCAGCGATGGATGTTGGACGTAGAGATGTCTGGCTCAGCGAGGGCGGCGTCGAGTTTCTCGCGCTCCTCGTCCGATAGGGTGGCAGTCCAGCGCCCGACGATGCAGGGCTTGACTTGCACTAGGTTCTTGAACTCCGACAGGTCAATAGGCATGGTTTCCTCCTCAGGTTTCCCACAGCCTAAGGCTATCAGAACCCTACGGGAGAGACCGTGATTTCGCCCTGCCAGACCGCCGAGGTCTTGGTGGTGTCCGTACCGCTCGATGGCTGGCCTGACCAGATGACGTTCCACACCCCAGCGAGGCTACTCGTCGAGAGGTTGGCGTAGAACACCCCAGTCGCGCCGTGTGTAATCGTGCCGGTGGGGTCGCCGGTGGGGTTCGTCCAAGTGTAGGTCTGGGGGGTCTGGCCTTGCACCGAGACCTGGAGCGTCACCACGTCAGGGTTCACGACCGTCCCTGAGATGCTGGTGAAGGGGTAGTCGGCAGTCGTGAGCTGCAGGGACGCGCCCTCGAAGAAGGTGTAGGAGTTGCTCATTGGTAGGTGGTTCCTTTCACAGTTCCGGCGTAGGCGGTTCCCTCGACGGTTGCTTGGTAGGTCGTGCCGGTGACTGCGCCCTGATAGGCCGTTCCCTCGACGGTGGCTGAGAGCGCGACGCCCTTGACGTATCCGGCGTAGAAGGTTCCCTCAACGGTGCCAGGGGAGGGGCGGTAGTGGGTGCCAGCCCCCGACGCGCTAAACGCCCCTGTGAGCGTTCCCGAGGCTGGGGAGTAGTAGGTGGCAGTTCCCGAGCCTGAGAACGAGCCTGAGAGGGTTCCAGTGGCAAGCAGGCGAGGCTGGGCGGTTGCGGAGAACGAGCCGTGACCCGAGGCCGTGACCACGATGTAGTCGGCTGTTGATCCGTTGAAGGTGTAGTTGCCCGAGCCGGTCGCTGGGAGCGTTGCCGAGCCGGTAGCCGAGCCCGAGAATGTCCCCGAGCCGTTGCCGGTGGCGATGACCGCGCCAGAGGTCGCACCACTGAACGAGCCAGTCCCCGAGCCGGTGAGAGGCAGGGTGGCGGTTGCCGTCGCGGTGCCGGTGAAGGTGCCGGTGGCCGAGCCAGTCGCGTGGTATTGCGTTTGCCCTGCGTAGAGTTGCCCGAGGTACGCTGCGCCTAGCCAGTTGGCTCCAAGCATTTAGAGCCTCCTAGAAGGTGATGGTGGACGAGTTCATGATGTTGAAGTCGAACACGACGTACTTGTAGATGCCGTTGGTCTGAACCGTAGCGGGGACGGTGCCGTTGAACTTGGGCGTTCCATTGTAGGCCGAGGCCAGCCAAGAGATGATGACCACGCCCCAGTTGCCGTTTGCGCCGGTGGAGTTTGCGTTGCCAGCGTAGCCACCGCACCCGTAGGTCGAGGGGCCAGAGGTCGAGCCTGCGGATCCACCGATGCAGTAGGTCACGGACGAGCCGGTAATCGTGTTCGCCAGTCCTGCGCCGCCGGTTGCGGCTGAGGCTCCTGCACCACCGGCACCACCACCACCGGCACCTGCGCCGCTTCCCGAGGCGGCTGTTCCACCGGCGTAGACGTTGGTTCCCGATGCCGAGCCACCGACACCACTGGCCCTACCACCACCACCACCGGAGCCACCTGCGCCACCGTTGGTTCCTGAGGTACTACCCAGACCACCGAAGCCACCGCCGTTGGCGATGATGATTTTCTGATTGCCAGTTGCGCCGTAAGCGATAGACGAGGGGTTGCCCACTGTGCCAGGGTTCGGCGTTGAGCCACCCGTTCCGCCACCGCCCGGCACTCCTTCACGGATGTAGAGGACTGTGCCAGGGGTGATGCCACTGAGCTTGGGGCTGGTCACTCCACCGGTAGCGAAGGTCGCGGTCTGCACGAGGTCGCCTGCACCTCCACCACCACCGAAGCGACCCGATCCCGAGCCTCCGCCTCCACCACCGCCTCCGATGACGAGGTAGTCCAGCGAGAACGAGTAGAACTCGCCAAGTGCGTGCGCTGTGTTCGAGGCTCGGGTTGAGGTGAGTGGCATTAGAACTGTGTCTGGGAAGCGAGAACGGTGTAGGTGCTTGCGGCGGTCTTGATAATCGTGACGGTGTAGGCGTACATCGTCGAGAGGGCTGGGGTCGAGGGAGCGGAGCCACCCTGCCAGTTCACGGTCTGCGAGGTGCCGTCTACCGAGATGCCGGTGAGGTAGTAGGCGTTCGATGATCCGTTCGTGACCAGCACCGTGAAGGTGACGGCTCCACCGACCGCGAGCAGGGTGTTCAGCGCGACGCTTGAGGTCGAGGCCACGTTGAACGTGAAGTTTGCGCTCGGCGTTCCGGTGTTCAGAATAAGCGAGCCGTTGGTCGAGACGTAGACGTTGTAGGTTCCGTTTAGCGCGGTCGTATCAACGTAGGCCGTTTCCAGTGCCGACTTGAGCGTGGGGACGTTGAGCGTCGGCGTGGTAAGCGTCGGGCTGGTGGCGAACACTGACGCGCCGCTTCCCTGAATACCGTTGAAGGGGCCAGCGATGGCGTACCAAGTGCCACCGTAATACTCGATGACGTAGCAGACCGGATAGAGGAAGGCCAGCGACACCGAGGACACGTTGCTAGACCCGTACTGGATTTTGTCCGTGCCACCTGCGGCGAGGGTAATGGAGTAGGTGACGTTCTGGTTGAAGATGTAGTTGATGGTGCCGTTTGCCGGAGCCGAGGGCAGGGTGAGGGTGAGCGCACCCGTAACGCCCGACGAGGGGACTACCGAGAACTCACCAGCCGTGACGGTGGGGTTGCTCGCGGTGTTGTGCGTCACGGTGGTAGAGGGCAGTTGCGACAGGACGGTGGCCTGCGTCGAGGTGATGCTCTTGCCCTGAATAGCGCCGACCACCGAGGCAGTGGCGGTTCCGGTCACGTCACCCGTCAGAGGGAGTGCGCCGGTCGCGGAGTTGGTGCCACCGTTGGCGATGGGCAAGACGCCCGACTGCTTGGCGAGGTCGGTGGTCAAGAAGCAGTACCAGACGCCTCCGCTAAACGCGAACGAGTAGGCGGCGTTGATAGGGATTGTGTAAGGCGTAGCGGCTCCGTAGACGGTGCCCGAAACGGAGATGGAGTTTGTGCCACCGAGGATGTTCACGGTGTAGGGCGACAGGTTTTTGATTTGGTAGATTGCGCCGTTCTGCGGGTTGGCGGGGAGCGTGATGGTCTGGCCTGACGTTCCCGAGGTGCCGTAGATGGTGAACTCGCCAATGCCTGCGGTTGCCGTTGCGGAGCGGTTCACGAGGGAATTGGGGACTTCGTTTGTCCAAGTGCCGGGCGTACCGCTAGAGACACAGAGCCAGAAGGTTCCGGTCTGGTCGGCCACAATGTCGCCAGCCGTGAAGGTTCCTGAGGTGGGCGACCCTGAGGTGGTGGTTCCGACGAGGCGCGACGAGCTGGCGGTCGCACCCGTGAGGCCAGTGACCTTGAGGTCTGGCACGACCACTTGGCCGGTGAAGGTTGCGCCCGAGAGGGGGGCGAGTTCCTGCAGTAGTCCAGCCGTGACGGTCTGGGCGATTTGGTAGCCAGCCGTGATGCTCTGGGCGGTCGTGCTTTCCTGCGCTCGGGTGATCGTGAAGGTGTCGGTGGACACCGCCGTCACTCGGACGATTTCGGCGTTGGTCGAGAGGGGCTGAACGCCAGCAGGCCAGATGGTTGCCGAGAAGGGGGGAGCGGGGAATAGAGCGCCCTGACCTGCCGTAACGGTCAGCGACGTGCCGGACGTAGCCGGTGATGGGGGTGTCGCGACGAGACTGTAGGCGAAGTCGTTTAGGGCGTCCATTGGTTAGTCCTCTTTAGGCAATTCTGGCAGGGTGTAGGTGGCGTTGGCGACGCCGTTGAACTCGGGCGTGGCTTCCACTACGAGAACGAGAGCGTGACCGCACCAGTGGCGAAGTTCACCGAGATACCAGAAGGGAGCGAGCCCGTCAAGCCGGTGGTCGTGCCACCGCCGAGGTAGGTGCCACCCGTTGCCGCCGTCCAGATGCCGAAGTAGGGGATGCCCGAGGCTTCTGCAGGGAGATTGGTGAAGGTCTGGCTGTCGGTGGAACTCTCCGCGCCACCCGAGGCCGCGCCGAACTGGATGACCTGACGGGCGTAGGAGCCGCCGGTGATTTCGCTCGCGCCGTTCTGACCAGGCGTTGCCGAGTGCAGGCTCAAGTAGTAGGTGGTCGAGGGGACGAACACTGCTGAGATGGCGGTGTTCTCTGATGTGACGGCGAGTAGTGCCATTGGTTAGTCCTTAGATGCTCTCGGTAACAATTACGGTTGATGCGTTGATGGTGGCCACCGAGGTCGTGACCTTGATGTACCAGCCGGTGGGAACCTGAACGGTCAGGGTCTGCGAGCCCGCAGCGTTACCAGCCACAGCAGGGATGATGGTGGTTGCGGTGGCCGAGGTTGCGCCGATAGCGACTGAGACCGTTCCAGCCGTGCCGCCGGTGATGCCGATGTAGTAGATCGCACCAGTCGAGGCGGTGTTCTGAACTGCCGTTCCCGAGGTCAGGGTCACGGTGCTGGCGGTAGGTACGACAGGCTGGGGAGACGTTGAGGTCGAGACCACCGTCACGTTCGGAGTGCCTGAGCCGCCTGGGGTGTGAGCTGCGATGGTCGTACCTGAGTAGCCACGTCCGTTGCCGAGCGAGGAGTTGTAGACCGTAACGCTCTGGGTGTCGTAGTCAGCGTCGCCGCAGAGGATCTGTTCGCTGTCCACGAGAAGCACGAAAGGGCCGTGCGTTCCGAGTGGGAACGTGGTAATAGCGCCGGTGGCATCTACCTCACGAAGCGAGCGCAGGTTGTAGACCTCGAAACGCTGATCCGTCTTGTAGCCCTGAGCGATTTGGTCTACAGTCCAAGACTTTGTCTCGGCGATTGTGGGTGCTACTAGGTTGGTCAGTGAGACTGACATTTAGGCTCCTTCGTTGAGGTTCTCGTGCGACCACTTGGTTGCGTGTTGTGTGACGTACTTACCGACTACGCCTATCGGGATAATGCCGAGCCAGCCACGCCATCCGAGGTGTACCAATTGTACCCCAGAATAGGAAGCGAGCACGATGTTCACAATGTCGCTGAGGCCGTCCATGTTGCCTGCGAGCTTGTGCCTGCCCTGTGCGATTGCTTTGGTCAGGACGGTTGCCAAGATGTCGCGGAACACCATGCAGACCGACCCGATGCCCGAGTAGAGCGCCACGTCAAGCCAGACTTTCATTTGCCCAACTCCTGTAGCATCTGCTTGTGGTCGGCGAGCATCTGCTTGATGCTCTCGCTAACTTCGAGGTGGTACTTTGCCAATTCCGACGAGATGCGATCCGCTCGCTTGGCGGCGATTAGCAGAATTGCCCCCTGCAGACCTGCCAGCGTTGAAAGGCAGAGGTTGAGCAGAATGAAGGGGTACGGGTCGAAGGGGCGGCCTGCGATGACGTTGTACGCCATCCACACAGCCATCGCGCCCATGAAGCCGAACACGAAGGGCCACGAGCCCATGCCGTGCCGCATAGCGTCGGCGCACCGCTCCCCGAAGGTTCGGTCATCGCCGCTACGGACGTGCGGGTGGAAGTCCCAGTGGCTTTGCTTGCGGAGCATTACTTATCCGCCGAGTGCCAGCCGAGGTGCTTGTCCAGTTCGCTCTGCACCGTGTCCAGTTTCACGTCGAGGCGTCCGAGTGTCTTCTCGATGCGGTCAATAGCGTCGCGCATCGTCGAGCCCGAGTTGGGGCGGTACTGCTTCTTGATTTCTTCGATTTCTTCGATGAGCTTCTCGGCGGCGAGGTCAGACGCTTTGGTCGCTATGCCGTGATGAAGCATGATGCGGATTTGATTGACCACCTTGACGCCTCCCCAGACGAAACCGAGCAGGAAGCCAATGGAGACGAGCAACTGAACCCAGAAGTTGAACGAGTTTAGGTCTAGGCCAAGCATTATGCGGCAGGGCCTTCAATAACGGCCTCGATAACGGCCTCGACTTCCTTGAGCAGAGGCCAGCCCATGTGCGTCTTGTTGGTGGCTGGTTCCTCAACCTGCGGCGCGGCGGGCGCGACAGGGGCTTCTAGGGGGGTCTGGTGGGCTTGTGGTGCGCTCTGAATGTGCGTCAGGTCAGCGACGGGCTGGGGTGCGACGGCGGCAGGCTCGACCGGCTTGGGGGCTGGCTTGGTGTCGGGGTAGCGAGGGGTGCCTTCGGTCTTGAAGCGCAGGTAACGCTGGGGCTGGCGTCCGTCTTGGCTCACTCGGACGAGGCTGGGGTCTCCCTGCTGACCGTGTGAGATGGTGAGGGGGTCGGCTCCGGCCTCGATGACGAGCGCGGTGTGCCAGCCGGTGCCAGGGCCATAGACGATTACGTCGCCAGGCTGGACTTGGTCGCGAGGGATTTCCAGCCCGTGAAGCAGGGTTCCGGTGTAGCCCTCGTGGTCGTAGTGCAGGCCGTTGGGGTCTGGTGCGCCCGCGATCCAGTAGCACCACGTCACGAACGCCGAGCAGTCAGCGTTGATGGGGAACTTGGGGGGATAGACGCCGATGGCGCTCATGCGCTCGGGGCCTTCGGTGTAGTTGAAGTGCGCTTTGTTGTCGTGCGCCCACTTCGCCCACTCGACGATTGCGTTGCGTGTGTCGGACATGATGCTCCTTAGTTGATGCCGATGACGGTGATGCTGCCGAACGCGAGGGTCGCGGTTCCGCTTGCGGTCTTTGCCTGCAGGGTCAGGTAGAAGGGCTGGATGCTGCCAGGCTGGTAGATGTACGAGCCCGAGAACTGCTGACCCGAGTTCTCCAAAATGCCAATCTCGTAACTGTAGAACGGCGTGGATGAGGCTCCGTTGCCCAGCCCTACGAACAGACCCGTCGCAGGCTGGGCGTCTGCCGTTGCGCCGAGGTTGAACGTGACGAGGTAGGTCAAGAAGCCCGAGATGTTGGCGTTCGTCACCAGACCGACCGTAGCGATGTAGGGGTTGCCCGAGAAGGCCGTGCCGATGCTGATACCGGCGTTCGTGGGGGTGCCTGAACTCCACGCGCCACCCTGCCGCCAGAACGAACTATCCGATCCGTCGCCGAGGGAGGTGAGCTGTGCGCCGTAGGTGGTCGTGTTCTTGATTGCCATTAGTTCCTCACGGGGTACGGGTCGAGGGTCAGCGTCGTGTGCCAGTAGCCAGGGTCGGCGCTGAAGTCGTGCGTGATGCTCTCGACTGCCATCTGCAGGTTGATGTAGGGCGAGGTTCCGGCGTTGGGAGGGGTGCGTCGGAAGGCAATCACGTCGGCGAAGTTTGCGCCCAGCATGACTGGCAGGTTGTATCCCTCGACACCGCCCACCGTCACCTCACTCGTTAGCGTAACGCTGTTCACTCGGGGGAGCGGAGTGCGGAAGATGTAGCCGAGGAAGTAGGCCGTTGATTGCGCGTCGGCCAGCGAGCACGAGACGGTGGAGGACTTGCTCAGGGTTGAGTATCCCCAGCGACCCTCGTTGCCGGTGTTCTCGTAGATTTGGTCTACGCCAGCCTGAGGGGTGATGCGTACCGTAGTCCAGAGGTCTACGTCATCGGTGAGAATGTCTAGGCCGTTGATTTCGTAGGGGTAGCCGGTGCCATCGTCCGAGATGGTATTGACGTTGGCGTAACTGCCCTTCGTCCATGAGTAGGTCGGGGTTCCCACCGGCGTAGAGGCTGGGGTGAATGACCATGTGCCGTAGTACGTCTGGGGGTTGAAGTGGAACTGCCCGTTGCGGTACTGGTAGAACGAGCCAATGTCCGTGTCGGTGATTTGCTGGATGAGGTCGAGTGCCGTTGATCCGTTGATGGGGCTGTCCCAGTAGTACGGTTCGGTGGCGACTGCGCCCTGCCCAGAGCCGTAGGAGTAGGGGGTGGTTCCGGCGGTGTTCGGGCCGTTGCCAATGACGAGCTCAGGGACGCTCAGGGAAGCCTGTGCGCTTGAGGTTCCGCCGGTAATGGTGCCGAAGCCTGCCAGGGTCAAGATTTCCCCGATGCGGTCTGCCGAGTAGCACTTGTTCGGCGTGACGGGGTAGCCCAACTGAAGCATGGAGCCTGCGCGGTAACGCTGCTGGATTTCGGTGGGAACCGTCGAGGCCACGCTAGAGATGACGATTTCGTCAATTTGCCCGTTGTAGGAGAACACGTTGGAGGCGTTTGCGCCGATGACGATGCCACCAGTCGGGTAGGTAATCTCCGTCGCGGTCTGACCAGTGGCGTAGAACACCCCGTCGCAATAGAGATACAGCGCTCCCGAGATGATGGCGAGCCCGACGTGGTGCCAGTAGCCGTCGTTGATGAAGTTGCTGCTTGAGGCTGCCGCCGATGACGAGCCACCGATGAAGCAGTGCAAGACGCCTTCGTTGCCCACCGAGAGGACTACCGAGTACGAGCTTGAGACGGTGCCGTTGAAATAGACCTGGGCAATCTGGTTCAGGCTGGTCTGCTGACCGAGCACCCAGAAGTCAATGCCGCCGAAGTTGGGCGAGGACAAAGGACGCGGCAGGGAGAGCGCACCGGCTGCGACGTTGCCCGAGCCTGAGAGATCCACACAGCCATCGGTGTCGTAGATGATGACGCCGTTGTCCGGATAGGAGACCTGCCCCGAGAACGTGCCGTTGGTGTTGCCCATGTAGTCGTAGAGCGTGTTGAGGTAGACCAGCCCTGCCGACTGCGACGTGGTGTTCGCCGTGACCGTCACGTTCACCGTGAAGGACGTGACCACGCCACCAGAGGACGTTACCGAGGCTATGGGCAGGTTCGTGATGTTGAACGTGGTAAGCCCTGCGAGCCCCGTGACCGTGACGTTGACGTTGCCACCGACGTAGAAGTTCACCGTCGAGTTGATGATGTTGTAGGTGATGGCAGTTCCGGCAGAGTTGGACGTTGCGCTCGTGACCGTAGCGACGGCGTAGTTCGAGCACCGATACCACGATTGCGCGGCAGGGGAGGCCGCGTAGGTCTGCCAGAACGAGGGGCGGTGCAGGTACTTGAGGCTTAGGTACTTGAGCAGGTCGCTGGCCTCCACGTCGAGGTCGGAGTTCAGGGCGTCGCCGACCTTCTCCGAAACGCTGTCAATGATGCCGTAGAAGGTGGGGTAGGTCGTGCCTGACCAAGTGGCGGTGATGGCGATGGGCAGACGCGCCGTGATGGTGTTCGGCGATCCGTTGAAGAAGCCGTCGCGGTTGTTCAGCGTGGCCTTGAGGGTGGTCGCTTCTACGCGGTCAAGGTAGTGCTGCTTGCCTGACTTGGTGGAGAAGTCGCGCAGGTACGCCGAGCAGTCTGTCCAGTAGGACGAGTTGGTCAGGGGAACCGTGTTCGCGGTGGTCAGGGTGTTGCCGCTCGCCGTCGGGTTGAAGGCGATGTAGACCTTGATGGCAGGAAGCGAGGCGATGGTCACGAGAGGCGGCCTTTCGTGGCAGGCTTAGGGCTGGGGCGCTGGGCGGTGGTGCCGTAGAGGTTCTGCATCCGGCGGCTGTCTTTGGTCTGGGCGTTGCGGATAAGGATTGCCAGGGACTTGATGAACTTGGGGCTGGTCAGCAGGGCGTCAATCAGCACCTCAAGGTCAATGTCCACTTCCCAGTCGGTATCGTCGTGCGCGAGGTCGGCGTCAAAGTCAGCCATTACTTGCTCACCTTCACCTTGACGGTGTGCTTGGTCTTCTTAGTTCCCTTGCTGCCAGGAGACCAGGGGCTGTACGAAGCAGCCATGCCTGCCGCCTGCGTGTTCTTGGTCGTGTCGGTTCCGAGAACGGGCAGGGCAGGGTGACCAGGCAACCAGCCGAACAGGGTGTTCAAGGTCAGGGCTGCCATGTCGTATGCGCCGCCGACCTTGTTGGTCTGCCATTCGTTCTGGGCTTTGGAGAAGTCGCTAGCCGAGGGGGCGTTGTGCTTCCACAGCTCGGAAGCCACGAGGACGCCAGCGCCGATTGCCAAGCCGATAGGGCCAGCCTCGATGGCGGTTTCTGCGCCGAACGCCCCAGCCATCTTGATACCAACGCTGGCAATCTTGGTGGCAAGTGATCCGACAAAAACAGAGGCGAGCACGGTTGCTAGCGTATTCATCGCGGCGGGGTGCGCGGAGAGGTAGTTCATCGCGCCCTCGAGGATGTTCGCGCCGTTCTTGATGTAGGGGATGAGTTTATTGCCGAACGTTATCGCGGAGTTGGTGAACTGCGTCTCGATAATCTTCATCTGCGCCCCGAGTTGCTGGGCAGCAGCGTTGAACGAGGTGTTGAGCCCCTTGCCCGATGCCCCACCGAGCGACTGCACGTTCTGAGACAACTGCCCAATGTGCGTGGCGAGGTCAGACACCAAGCCAACGGCACCAGGGCCGAAGGTGTCTTTGATGAGCGTGTTCATGGAGACGCCGGTGCGCTTGGACTGCGTTTCGAGGTAGCCCAGAACATCCACCAGACCAGTGCCAGGGTGTCGAGCAATCGTTGCCATCTGGTCGGCGTTGATGCCGAGCTTCGCCATCGCATTAGCGGAGGCCGTCGTGGGGCTCTCAATCTTGGTCAGGCCGGTGGCGAGTTGCGTATAGGCGCGAGCGTTGTTGTATCCGGCGCGTGAGGCAATGTCCGATACTGAGGCCATCTCCGCGAGGTTCAGTCCTGCGGCGGCGAGTGCGCCACCGACCTTGCCGGTGAGGGTTGAGGTGAGGCTGTCGAGTGAGCCGACGTGGCGCTGGTTGGCGAGCACCATGAGGTCGGAGACCTGAGCGACGCTCATGCCCTTAGCGATTTGCAGGTTCTGAATGCCGATGAGGGTCTGCGTAGTGTCGGCAACATTGCCACCAGTAACGACGGCGGCCTTCGCGGCGGCGTTGATGACGCTCTGCGTCTGGGCTTGCGTTAGCCCTGCCTTCGAGGCTTGGAGGTAGGCGTTGGCGATGTCGGTGCTTGCGATGCCCGTCTGGTTGGAGATGTTGAGGATAGATCCGCTTGCGGCATCTACCTGCGCCGAGGTCAGACCGGCTTGGTTCTGCAGAGCGTCAAGGCTCTCGTTGAACTTCATCGCCTTGTCGATGCCATAGGCCGCAACGGCAGCGCCCAGCCCGACGACTGCCGTTGAGGCCATACTGGTGAACTTGCCGAACTTGCCCCCCGATGCGTCGGCAGCAGCGCCGAACTTGCCCATCTTGAGCTCGGCCTCGTCCATCTTTGCCATGAACTCTTTGGTGTCCGCGAAGAGCGTGGCAATCACGGGTGGGAGCAGTGGCATGGTTCCTCTTTAGAGTTCTTGGGCGGCGGTTACGAGTTTGGCGTAGAGCCGAGTTAGTTCGTCGTGCGACTGTTCGATACCAGGCTGAAGGTAAGGGAAGGCGCGAGTGGTGAAGCGAGGCCAGTGGCCTGTGCCGGTGTAGCCCAGTTCGATGCGTCGCCCGTACTTGGTGGTGGGAGCGGTCTCCGATACCCACGCCGAGCCAGCCTTGTAGATTTTCACGACCTTGATAGATCGCTCGAGGTTGCCGGTGCGACGAGTGGGAACCGGCCAAGCGTCCGAGCGCCATGTCTCAGTCGCCTGTGCTTCTCGGCCACCGATGAACTGCTTGCGAGCGTTACCGGCGATGACCTCGCCGCCTTGTCGGACGAACTCTTGCGTCGCTCGCTCGACGGCTTCCATCTGCAGGCGCATAGCGTCCTCGAAGGCTCCGTCATTGACCACGATGCCACTAGCCATGAGACACCTCCTGCTCGGTGCGAGCGATTGCGAGGAGCCAGTCCGTCACCTGTTTGGGCTGAGAGAGGAAGTCCTCGTGACTGCCGCCGTAGGTCTTGCGGAACCGATGCTCTCGGAAGTACGCCATGACCTCGGGGTCTACCTCGGCGGTCTTGCCTTCGAGAGCGGCCTTGAGTTTCGCTAGTCGGCGGTAGGGGCTTTTGGGTCGAGGGCTGGCTCCGTGTCGAGTGCCGAGCCGTTGAACTCCACACCGCAGGCCTCTGAGAGCGCGTCAAACGTTGCTTTAGGCAGGTCTAACGCGCTCTCTAAGGTCGGCAGGTCGCCTAGTGTCCACTGCTTCACCAGACCCACGATGAGCTGAGCCTGATAGCCGTCGAGGTTCGCCTGGTCGTCCTCGGAGATGTCGGCGAAGAGGCCCCACGTCTTGGGGTCTT
>Ga0208865_1000175_pt1 | contig 21305 bp, 29 predicted proteins | sample CryBogCBE02Aug09_FD_184565 | JGI IMG/M metagenome (GOLD analysis project Ga0208865, IMG submission 184565) | Freshwater microbial communities from Crystal Bog, Wisconsin, USA - CBE02Aug09 (SPAdes) (version 2) | ecosystem: Environmental > Aquatic > Freshwater > Lake | place: Crystal Bog... | reverse complement strand
CAACATCTTTTGTTTCTAATACCTTATTCATGTATTGGTTTAATTTTGCTTCTATCCAACGAATTGACAACTGGCCTGCAGTAGTAACACCAAGAGCCATACGGAGGTCATAAAAGCGGAAATATTGAGAACCGCATGCTCCGTAAAGAGAATTTAATCCGACTTTTTTAGCTAACTGTATATTATTATTTTTTGATATAGATTTCTTTAGATTATAATACATTTCAATTAATTCGGTATCAGATAAATTTTTATAATCCATTATTTAATTTTCCATAATATAATTCTACATCGTTGTTTCTATATACTAAAGCTCTTGTAAGATTAGGATTCCTTTTACCATCTTTTCTAAATGGATTTTGTTTTTTCACCCATTCGTTAAATTCTATATCAGTCATATTAATATATTTTTCTTTTGTTTTCAACCTAGATTCACTAATTTTTTTGGATTTTTGAGATGAACAAGGAGATGATTTTCTATTTTTAGGATAATTTTGTATTTTCATTCCTGTTTTTTTAACACGCATTTTTTCAATTCCAAATTTTATTGTTTCTTCGGAAGCTCCAAAATATTTTTTTCCAACTAAATCATTTCTTATTTTTCCTTTTTTAGATTCATAGATTGCTAGTTTAGCTAAAGCAAATTGTCTAGAAGTATAACTAACTGTTCTATGGTTATCTCCATCACTACCTAATACCATCATATGATATGCTTGTGCCATTTTTCTTGTTTTTTGATTATTTGTTCCATATCTTTTCTTAAAAAATTTCCATAAAAGATGGTGTGCAATATAGTGTTCTCGTAAAGTTAACTTAACAATATTTTTATTTTCTCCGTAAATAGATTCGGGGAAAATATGGTGGTTTTCATAATCTTTTCTTTCAAATATTACCGTTCTTTTTTTTGCTTTTTTACAAAGTTTTATATAATGTTTTATATAATTCATTTTTTTTGTCCTTAGATTTTAATACCTTTAGTATTTATAATAAAAGACTATTCAACTCTAAGATTTCTTCTTTCCAATTCAGTTAAAACTAACTCCAATTGCTGTTTTTCTTTTAACATTATTTTTTTTGCGTTTTGTCTTTGTTCAAACATCGTTTCAATTAAACTTGGCATAAATCCTTTGATATCTGTTCTGAAAAACTGTCCATTTGGTGTTAATGTAGCAGTAACCAGCCCGGAAGTATTCACCTGTTTCATTAACATGCCATCAACAGATACACCCTCAGATAAAATCTTTCGCATCTCATCAGAATAATCTTCTGGTTCAATTAACGTTTCAGGACTCATGTTATATTGCATCATTAAACTTGGATACAAAGAGGTTAAGTCAAATGAAGCAACCCAATCATGTAATCCAACTTGAACTTCTTTAACATAAGCACCCTCAAACATACCGTCTTTTTCTTTGACTACTCTTGGCGGTACAATAATATTCTTTTCTAACAAATAAGAATACGTCATCGCATCCCACATACGGGTCTGTGCAAATACATCTTCAAAGTTTGATTTTGTGTCGTATGCCAAAGTTACTGCTAATTCTAACAACTTCAACTTATCTTCTAGTTTTAGAATAATCTGTACATCTCGTATGTTATACTCAATAAACTTTTGAAAGTTTAAACGATATAAAGAGTGTAGATTGTCATACTCATCATAAGATAATTTACCTTCACCTAATTCAATTTGAGCAATAGCATCTAAACGATATGATTCTTGTGACTTGCCGCCAGGAGCATACCATTTGTATAACTCTATATAGTCAAGTGAGGCCACACCCAATAACTCATATGCAATTAAATCTCTGCCATTTATTTTAGTTTTACGTTCACCAATAAAATTCCACGGAGATAATTTCTTGGCATCAGGTTCACCAAGAATTTTACGAAAACGATTAATCAAATACGGTATATCAAAGAACTTTGTATTCCAACCAGTAATAATATCTGGACATTTTTTAGTCCAGAGTTCCATGAATTTTCTACACAAAGTATATTCATCTCTACATTTAACATAGATTTCATCACCTTGTGTTTCATAAATGCCGCAACCAAACACATAAGTCTTATCATTTAAATAGGTAATAGCAATAGCAGTAATTGGTTCATTTGCTTCATAAGGGTCAGGAAAACCATTCTCTGAACCGACCTCAATATCGACTATGCCAATCAATACTTTTTCAAAATCATAATCAACCATACCTTTATGTTCATCGGCAATAAAGGCATATTCATAACGAGTTTGACCATAAATCTTAGGTGCATTTGAAACACCATCAAATTGTTTGATATATTCTCTGGCAGTTTTAATATCTTTACAGATTTTCTGGTCAAGATATTCACCCTCAAGATTGGTAAAATTAGTTACTCGTTTGGAAGGCATGAAAAGTGAAGGAGAATACTCAATTCTTTCCTTCACTCTTTTACCATTTTTTACACCTCGATAGAGGATATAATTACTGAAACTTTGGACGTTTGTATACAAATTAACCTACAATCAATTGTTTATTAGGAAGAACAATACCAGAACCAAATAATTGGTTATAGTTATCTAAAAATTCTTGTGCTGGGACATAGGAGTATACTACATTCTTCTTAGAAAAGGCAACGGTTTGATCCTTTTTTTGTTCTGCGTGTAATGGAAATGGTGCAAAACCAACGTTTGGCTGACCATCTTTGCCACGGACAATGGCTACTCCAACAGGATTACAGACAACAATTTCTGTTTCCGACTCAGATTCAATTTCTCCAAGAACTTCTTCTCCTGTATTTAACTTTAAGATTTTGATATCCATGTAACATTTCCTTTAAAATTGATTGGTATAAATAAGTGTGTAGTTGAATTGATAGTATACATGATTTAAAATCAATTGTCAATTGGCCTTTGGTATTCTTTATTATTCCATATAACTTTTAACACAGGATGCCAAAGAATGACCAATATGAATATTTTAAATAAAATTGCTATTATTTTAGCAATTTTGACATTTTCTAGTGCTTCAATTGCACAATCAGATCCAATTGTAACACAATCCACATCTAATTCTACTAGCACCACTACAACAAATGGTGATACTACAACTAGAGTTATTTCTCCACCTCCTTCAGCAATTTCACCAGCTGTAACAATCATTAACTCTGATGTTTGCGTTGTTGGTTATTCCGGTGCTGCTCAAACACAAATATTAGGTATATCTTTTGGTGGAACAACTAAAGATTATAATTGCGAAAGATTGAAACTTTCCCGTGCATTATTTGACATGGGTATGAAAGTAGCTGCCGTATCAGTTATGTGCCAAGATGAGCGAGTATTTACTGCAATGGAAAACGCTGGTACTCCATGTCCTGTAGACGGACAAATTGGTGCTTCCGCTAAAGAAATTTGGGAATCAAATCCAAAACGTAAGCCACAAAAAGTAAAAAGTAAAGAATAAATGAAAAAATTAAAGGCTTTACTGGCTATCTTTTTAGTTATAAGCGTTTCTTTTAGTAATGCACAGACAACTAAAGTAGGTACGGCTACAGTACTTACTGGTGTCTTATCTTCTCCAAATTTGGTTTATTCAACAGTAAACCCTGCAAATTTACCGGCAGGAACAACTGCTCCATATTCATGGTCAGGATTCACAACAACCACATCAACTGGTGGTGGTACATCTGGAGGTAATCAACCTGGTTATAATACAACAACCGGAACATTTATGTTTGGTTATACTCAATCTACCATTGCTTACACTTATGCATTTAGTCAAGCTTTGCAAAATAGTGGAATGAGTATTGTTGGTTATAATTATAGTTTTCAATATTTAAATCAAGGAACAAGTCGTGGTAGTTTAACGGCTTCTCTTAACTTTGCTTCCACAAATGGTCAATCTTTATACTCCAAAAATTGGACTTTAGGACCAACTACTGATTGGACTACATTAAGTGGAACAGAAACTTTTACCAATGGTTTATTAGCTTCCAATATAGCAAATTTCAGTTTAAGTCTTAATGGTAAAGATGATAGATTTTGGGCAGGATACTATGGACCTCAAATTAAAGTCCCAAGTCTTTCTTTAAATTATACATTTGACCAATGCTCTGTTAATCCACTCTCAAGTCCTTCTTGTTCTGGCTATGCTGCAGCTTATCAAACACAACAATGTTCTGCTAATCCATTATATTCAACTGCTTGTCCAGGTTATCAAGCTGCATATACTACACAACAATGTTCTGCTAATCCGTTATACTCTACAAGTTGTCCTGGCTATGCTGCAGCTTATCAAACACAACAATGTACTAATAACCCATTATACTCCACAAGTTGTCCTGGATATCAACAGGCATATCACGACCAACAATGTAGTATAAACCCATTGTATGCTTCTGATTGTACTGGTTATCAACAAGCGTACCATGACCAACAATGTTCAATTAATCCATTATATGCAACAGATTGTGCTGGGTATCAACAGGCTTATACCACACAACAATGTAATATCAATCCATTATATTCTACTACTTGTTCAGGATATCAGCAAGCTTACACACAACAACAATGTAGTATAAACCCGTTATATTCTTCAACTTGTGCCGGATATCAACAAGCATATACTGCTCAACAATGTAATATTAATCCGTTGTATTCTTCATCTTGTACCGGATATCAACAGGCTTACACACAACAACAATGTAGTGTTAATCCATTATACTCTAATACTTGTAGTGGTTATCAACAAGCGTACCATGACCAACAATGTTCAATTAATCCATTATATGCAACAGATTGTGCTGGATATCAGCAAGCATATCTTAACGCTCAATGTATAAAAGACTCATTATACAGTAGACTTTGTTCAGGATATAATACTGCATATGCAATCAAAAATTTAGTACCAAACGTAGATTCGGCTGCGGTTAATCAATCTTTATCAGGTACAGCAGCTGTATCTGCAAGTAATCCTACATCTGTAAATACCAATGGTTCGGTATCAACAACGCCATCAACAACAGGTAGTACAACGGTAGATTCTGTAATATCAACACCAACAACCACATCTACCACATCAGCAACCTCTGTATCACCAGCGGCTACAAACTCTGTAATTACTCCACAAGCACCTGCTGGTTCACCAATGTCACAGGCTATGTCTGGTCCACAAAATAATGCGCCGCAAGGTGGCGGACAACCACAACAACAAGCTAATAATCAACCAGCACCTTCTAATAATCGTAAAGAACAACCACAGTCTAAAGACAAGCAAGAAGAAAAACAAAAAGAAGCGGTTGCGGCCAATAAAGGTGCAAAGAGTATGGATGAACAAAAGGCAGCACAAAATGCTTTGATTGCATCCATGGGTTCTGTTCCAGGTTTTGATGTTTATTCAAAGGTTATCATTAAAGATTCATTGTTCTATAAACCTTATGACATTTATAAAAATCAAAAAACAATAGATAATAAAAGAAACTTATATGGTTTATTTGGACCAAATGATATTAGATACAACGAAATCATTAATTCACAATATAAATTAGGAAATTAAATAAGGAAAATAAAATGGCAGAAGAAATAAAAGACATCAATGCGGCAATTGATAACGCAGAAGCGGCAGTAAAAAAATATGCTAGTAAAGATACAGTTATTAGTATTGGTGGATATGAATTTACTCCAGCAAAACTAATGGTTGCATTTACATTAGTATCATCAATCTTAGGTGGATTATACGGTGCATTTGAAGTATACAAATCATACCAAGATATGCAAAAGAAAATTGCTAATTATGTAACTCCAGATTTATCTGAATTTGATAAGCGTTTAGCTGTTATGGAACAAAATAGTCAAAAAGAATTAGACTATGTTAATAACATCAAAAACGATTTGAAGGCAGATATTCGTAGACAAGGCGACCAAATTGACCAAGTTGAACGTAGTGCTAAACAAGCTCAAAGAGAAACCGACCAATCTGTTCGTGATGTGAGAAACGAAAATAGAACATTGCAAAAAGAAGTTGAAGGTAGACTTTCCGTATTGCAAAAAGAAATAGATAATAAAATTCAAAAAGCAATGGATAATCCTTTATCCTCTAGATAAGTTTAATAGAGCAATGAAAAAATTACTAGTCATTGTTCTATTATTTTTTAGCGTTAATTGCTTTGCCGAAAGAGCATGGACAGATGAAGAAAAAGAATGGGGCGCTGTTACTGGCGCCCTATTGGTAGCTGATTGGTCAACTTCTATAAATCTTACTCGCCGGTATAATGAAGGTTATTACGAAACTAATCCTGTTCTAGGTAGATACCCAACAACACAACAGATGAACCTACATTTTTTGGTAGGCATACCTTTAATATTCATAGCAGCTGATTATTTACCTGAATATAGAAAACAGATACTAATGATTACAAGTTTAATAGAATTCACTGCCGTGGGCAATAATTTAAATGTGGGCCTTCATTTTGATTTTTAAAACAAATAATTAAGCGTAACTATTTTGAACTGGTGTAGATTCTTGAACTAATTGACCATTTTCATCATAAATTTTGATTGTATCACCTTCTGCTGAACTTGCAAAAACGCTAGCATCTTCAAAAGAATCAAAAACATGATTAAAAGATTCTAAAATTCCATTTACCCATTTGTGACGTTTTACCATGTGGCGTGACATTTATTTCTCCTAAAGGAAGTATTTATTCCAAATTTTCTTGGTGTTATTGGTGTACCGATTAAGTAAAAATTGATTTAACTTAACATTCATCTGTGGATATTTATAGGTTGTTAACAATCTATCACATATTTCTTCACTACTTGTAGGTTCGGCATCAAACATAAAAGTTGACCATGGAATTTCTTTGCTTGAGATTAATGGTACACCTTGACTAATTAAGTCTGCTCCAACAATGTTAAAAGTTTCAGAAAAACTACATTGTAATCCAATATCCATTTGTGCACAAGTTTTTAAGAATTCTTCTCTTGGCGTCCACGTATGATTGATTAATTGATGACCAGTTTTTTCACTTATCTGCTCAAATAATCCTCTGATGTTATTTTTAACAGCATCACCTTTCATCTCAATACGACCTGCATTAATATGAAATCTTAACTTTTTGTTAATTTTTTCAGCAAATTCAATTGCAGCAAATGCCTGAACTAAATGATTCTTTAACGGCCTAATTGCACCAAAACAAGCTACATCAATAGTATCTTTATTTCTATTAAAAGATTTATGTGCCATTTTTTGTGGGTAATAATTTGGTAAATAAATTACTTTTTTATCTCCACAGAGAAGTTTGATTTCTCGTAACATTCTAGGTGCGTTACAAGCTATTACAATATTATTGAATTTAGAATATTCTACTAACCAATCCATTGCCATTCCTTCTCCTGCCATAAAAGGCATTTCAGAATGTAAACGAATAATCCATTTTACATTTGGATGTAATTTTTGTAATACGGAAAATTTAGAAGGAACTACCCACAATGCTTCAATAATAACGTGTGTAGGTTTATGCTTATTGATTAATCTATCAATACAATTATTATCAATAGCAACTTCAAGATTAGATTCAAAACCACTTTCAACCATCATATCATTCATGAATTTGGCTGAATTATATAGGCCTGTGCTTAAGCCTATATTGTTGTGTATAACAGCATTGTAATCTTCTCTACGTTTAAGAATGAATAATAATTTTGACATAATTTAATAATTGTATTGTGCATTGAAACAATATATATATGTTATCTTCCACGTCCTGAACGTTTTACAGAATTAAATTTTTGTGACACAGGAGCTTTGGGTGCTGCTTTAGGAAAAGTTGGTGATTTTGATTTTTTTCCTTGAATGAGAGGAACTCTTTTAGTGTTGGATTTTATTTCACTCATATCATCTCCTTGGTTGGTTGCGGAGGATGGAATCGAACCACCGACCCCCGGCTTATGAGGCCGGTGCGCTACCTCTGCGCTACTCCACATAGATATTTTTTTTATTCATGTGCCATTGTTTAATGGCTTTACTAATATTTTCTTTGTGTTCTTTTGATTGTTTTTTTCGTTGGCAACGAAATATTCTACCCCTGAATTATACCCGCAAAACTGGAGCGGTGTCTTTGAGTTGCACAAAGATAATTAAGAGGGAATCTCAATCTGTTCTCCAACCCACCGCATATTCTTAAGAAAGTGTTTTGATATATCTGTGTGCTGCAGGCACTAATCCACACTAACGGGATATTTTTACAGACGTTAACCAATACTCTGATGTTCATAACTCAATTGGTATTGCGTCGCATCAGGTCAAAACACTTACTTAAAAATCCTGCTTACCGGTTACAGGGACTCTAAGAGAGTCGGAAGTTTATGCTGTTTCCCAACAGTAAGTCCAGTATATCATTATATAGATGACTTGTCAATCACGTTACTGAACCATTACCATTTTTGAAACCAATCATACCACCTTCTGCTTCAATTTTTTTGATAACATCTTCAAAAAGAATCGGGGTAAAATCTGTTTGTTCTACACATACACAATGATAACGGATATCTATCTGATTGTCAAGCATAACTCGGTTAGAATGAGTATGGCCGTGAATATTTGTACCAAAACGACCAAGACTTTCTGGATGTAATGGTATATGAGAAAGAATCATACCGTTCATTACATGATAAGCACGAAGCTCACGAAAGTATTGCCTATACTCATCATCACGGAAGATATCATGGTTACCACGAATCAATACTTTATCACCATTCAATCTACTCATAATAGGTAATGCTCTACGATTAATCACAACATCACCAAGATGGTATACTTTATCATTAGGTCTTACTGTATCGTTCCAACGCTTGACCATTTCTTCATCCATATCTTCAGCATTATCCCACGGACGAAGCTTTGTTACACCATCATTTTGCATGAAGTGACATACGCCATTATGGCCGAAATGTGTGTCGCTGACTAAAAATACTGCTGGCATATGCCCTCCTTTCTTCTATATATCAAATTGGAAGTACGGGTCGGATTTGAACCGACGGTTTTACGGCTTTGCAGGCCGCTGCATTGGACCACTCTGCCACCGTACTATAAATTCTGGCGCACCTCCAGGGACTCGAACCCCGACTAACGGTTTTGGAGACCGCAGTACTGCCATTATACTAGAGATGCATTTGGCGGTCTGTATGGGACTCGAACCCATGGTCTCCTCCGTGACAAGGAGGCGATTTAACCAACTAATCTAACAAACCATATTGAAACACACTCCCCGCGGACATTACACTCCCATTTGGTTGCGAATGCGTTTCAATATGGCGCTCGATACCAGATTCGAACTGGTGTGACCACCGTGAAAGGGTGATATCCTAACCGCTAGATGAATCGAGCATTACTACTTAATATACAACCATTATACATGAACCACAGGATAAGTCAAGTGTTATTTTAAGGCTGTTGTTTTTTTACTACAGTTGTGGGAGTGTTTACCCGTAATGTTTCCAACCAATAGAAACTTCTTCTATTGGTGAATCTGGATTGTCTATACCTTCAAATACTTCCCATAATTTTTCGTTAACAACAAACTTTCTAAACAAACCCGCTTCAATACCATAAGCTTCTATTTCCCATGGTTGACGCCAGTAATCTGCAAAATCACAATTCATCGGCATACCTTTCCATCTGGTCAGGTTATCATTGGTTTCATCATAGGCGTATTGTTTAATGTGAACCATCTCATGTGCTAGTGCTTTTAATATTGCACGACCACCTATTACAGGATTAATTTCTATTAGAAAATCTCTTGCTTTACCACTATCAGTTCTTGCTTCTACTGAAGCATAACCATAACAATCTTTAATACTTTTATCAAATTTGACCTTGAGGTCAATATTTTCCATCATTTTGGTACTCAATAATTCGTGTGCGTAGAACATGATGGCACGCTTAACGTAAGGGCGGAATCGCTCTTTATCGGGACAACCAACTATACTTAATTTCATTTAGGTCTCCTTAGTAAATTGACCCAATAATTGGCATATTCGTGTTACCACTCACACAACCCTATTTATTTAAGCTTGCCTTCTGAAGAACCTAGATTTAATTTTTTCTGGCTTAAAATGTTGATTAATTGCATCAACAACTCTTGCCTCGTCAAAATCTTTACAACTGAAGATATCCATATACAGGTCACCATTAATATCTAAAAAATGACCCATAATGTTAGAAGTTTCAATGAGTTGCGATACTGTCCATCCAGCTTTATCTGTTCCATCGGCAAAATGAACTAATTGAGGTTCACCATAAGGTACCATTTCAATTAATCTGACTAATTCTTTGGTAAAATGTTTAATGTATTCTGGATCGGTCGCTCGTTGAATTTCACAGCCTTTTACGTCCAGCATTAAATGATAACCCCAATAACTCATAATTACTCCTCTATGTCGAGGTGATATTTAGTTATCTTGTCCTTGAGCATATCTGGAATATTTTCCCATGGAACTTCTTGGATGAATGGGCAACCTGTTGGACCCCATCTGTAGGTAGTAAAAAACTCTTTAGCAATAGCTACGTGTTTATCATTATGAATATCAAAACGGTTTCTCACCATAATGCGTTCCATCATCAAATTCATATATTCACCTTTGTCATCATAAAATACCATTATATCATAAAAAAGGGGCTTTGTCAAGCCCCTTGTGGTTACTTACCAGGAAAGTTTAAATCTTCCCATTCTTCATCGGTTACAGGCCACCAGTTATTCATCTTTCGATTTTATGGTAAGTTTCTTTACCATATCCTGTGCCTTGACCATATTTTCCAACCATACTCTAAGCATACCATTTACCATTTCAACATCACCAATCTCAATTTTGTCTGCTAAAGTAAATACACGGTTGAATTTACGACCTGCAATACCTTTGTATAAGTATTGTGAATCTTTATCATCCTCTGAACTTCCTTTAATCACCAATTTGTTACCTTCTAAAGTAACTTCAATATCAGTTTTAGCAAAACCAGCAACTGCCATTTCAATGACATACTTGTTTTCTTTTACTTGTTTGATATTGTATGGAGGAAAAGAGCCAGCATTTGTCATGGCTGTATTTTGAACTTCTTCAAGTTGTTTCATAATATCTTCAAAGCCAACAGTAAACGGGTCAAACGATTTGTGGAATTGTTCCAGAGATGGAAAGAATGTGCTTGTCATAGATTTTCTCCTTAAATTCAAGCGAGTTAATAAAAAAGTGTAGACCCCGAAGGCATCTACACTTATATTTATACACTAAATTGTCTTATTTGTCAAGCTTATTTTGGTAAATTACCTACCATGGATGGTTGGCTTCTTTATCGTCTTTTTCTCCGGTACGGTGCCAATTAGTTCCTATACCATCTTTCCTATTGATATTGTGTTTTTTTCTTAATTTTAATGCTTCTAAAGCAGAGCGTTTATTTTCTTCAGATGATTGTAATTCAGAGTGTTTATGCATATCATCAGCCATTTCTTTACCGTGAACTTTTGCAACATGAGCATGAATTTTTTGGTAAAGTTCTTTGTATTTTTTTCCATAGCCCATATTATGATGCAATTCGTGAACTTCACTATGAGCGTGCCATAATTCTGAGCGACCCATATCAGTTAAATCGGGTTCATACTTACTTGATTCACTAATTAATTCAGAAGAATCATTTTCTTCCTTTACTAAACCAGCTCTCTTTTTCCAAATATCTAATTGAATTGATGACATGATTATCTCCTATTTTTTACCTATTTATCTTAATAAGAACCTGGTTTTTTACCAATTGAATACTTGGTAACAAGTTCCCATTCGTCTTTTTCTTTATGGGACAATATCTTAATCTGTGATAAAAAGATTGGTACTGGTTCTTCAATTTGCTTAATGTTTACCACTTTTACTAAGTCCCAATCTTGTAGAAGTTTAGCAATGGCATTTCTACGAGATAAATCGTTTTCAGATATGTCGGTAGGTTTACCATCTAATGCAAACAACTCTTTGAAATGAACTATTGCGTAATGACCTCTTTTATGAAGTATGTGGCAAGATTGGTATAAAATTCTGTCTTTTTTAGATGCTACACCAATTCGTGTTAGTGTTTCTCTAATTTTTAGAAAATCATCTTTTTCTCTTAATATAACCTCAACACCATATCCTAAAAAAATATCTACATCACTCATTTATTATCCTTATTATTTTGGTGAAATATTCTTTTGTTCAAATTATTTTTCCATGGCAACATTTGTAGATTTGATTTTGAAGCACAATCTTCAATAGAAACGCCAGAATAAAAACATTCCGAAACACCTTTTATGTGGTCTAATTGATAACCACCATCAACCCCACATAAAGTTCTTGGGTAATTATTAGGATTGATTTCATTGGTATATTTAGAATATTCAATTTCTGTCAGCCACCGAACTTTTCTACAATATTTTTTATATTCATTTGTTTTATATTTTCTTTTAATATCAAATTTTTTAAGCCATGCATTTAATGATGATTTGTTTTTTATATCTAATAATTTAATTATATCGTCATTACTATATCTAGCATCTACCAATTCTTGCAAAGTTTTAGCATCAAGATTGTATTTTCTATTATTACCACCACCTTGAATTCGTCTTGTTAATCCAAAATGGTCTATCCATTTTCTAATTCTTAATTTATTACAACTATAATAATCAGCTAATTCTTGTTGAGTCATATTTTTATAAAGCGCAGAAAATTCTTTCTTGTCAGGATATTGTTTATATTTAATTTTATTTGTCATATTTAAACCTTTATAGTATATTTATATTTATAATAAATGTACTTTTTAAAGAACTATTTTTTAACGCCACCTTTATCCGTTTTAATTTTAATTTCTTCAATCTGTTTATCTGTCAATAATGACAAAGCCTCTTTGGCCTTTTGATTTGAATAACCAAAATATTCTTTAATATATTCCAAATCTTTATCAGTAGTTGATTTTTGCCAAGGTTGAAATTTTCGTTTCATTGGCCGAATAGAGTTGAGAAGATACTGATATTGAAGGTCTTTATCTAATCCTGGATAACAATTCAACTCATTAACATAGAGAACACAATCAAGATGGTAAGACAGAGCACGATTAACAACAAAAGGAACGTAATCTTTATAGTCCAATTCATCTTGAAATGGGTTTTTTTTAGTTTGAAGTATTGACGGAATTACATCTTTGAATAAATCCGCCATATTATTTCCATTCCACATCAACCATCAGTTCAACTAAACAAGCCATAAAATTAATTTCTCTGTCAGAGCAAAAAGCATTTTGATATTGATACTTAGCTAAAATTATTACAGCTTGTGGTATAGATTGAGGTTTCATATTGTCATACATTGAGTCATATATTTTTCTGAATAAAATTGAAGTATCTTGGTCAGAGTTATTTGTTACCCATTTACGAACGGAAGCAAAATCTTTTTCTTTTAGTCCTGAAACCAATGCATCAAGCTGAACGTCAGTAACATTATGCAAAATACCTTTATCAATGACACCAGATACGGAATATCGTTGAAGTTCATTGAGAATTCTCCTATTATCTGGAAAGTGTTTGGTAATTACAGCAGCAACTACTTGCTTATCATATTGGATATTTTCTTGTTCAAGAATCCACTCAACACGTTTGAAGAATTGAGCAGCCATCTTTGCCTTGTTACCATTAATCTTGAAGTCAATGACCGAACACCGAGAATGGATTGGGTCAATGATTCGATTCTTAAAGTTACAAGTGAAGATGAAAGAACAGTTTGAGGAGAACTCCTCGATTGCACCACGCATTGCAGGTTGCGTTGAATTAGGATTTAGATAGTCCGCTTCATCAATGATGATTACTTTTCTGCCACCAGCAAGAGAAATCGAACTAGCATACTGTTTAATCTTAGTACGAAGGACATCAATACCTGATTCATCAGAACCATTAATAACAAGATAGTCACAACCAACTTCTTCACAAAGTGCTTTTGCGATAGTTGTTTTACCGACACCTGCTGAACCAGAGAGAAGTAGATTTGGAATCTCTTTTTTATTGACATACTCTTGGAATGTGGTTTTTATTGCATCTGGTAAAATACAATCTTCCACTTTTTGTGGCCTGTATTTTTCACACCAAAGAATCTGTTTTAAATCACTCATAAAATCTCCATAATATAATACAACTTAAAAATTACTTCAATTCACCTTGAATACGACCAACAACTTCAGTAAATGATTCAGTAACAGCAATGTTACCATTTAATACATTGATAACTGTAGCATCTAAACCACTTTTTTCATCTTTAGTAGTAAAGACACAAACAACGTGTTGCGGGTTTACTGAAACTGAATTACCGTTTGTTGCATCTGTAAAATTGATTAACATAATTATCCTATCTTAGTGTGTTTAGCCTCAAATGCTACCCAATATTGAATATCATCTTTGGTATTTTTGAAATGTGCTACGCCTTTGAATGAAATCTGTACATCATAACTACCAGGAATCATTTTAAAGTTTTCTGTATTGAAAACAATTTTGTATTTGCCAGTAGTTTTTGTTGTATCAATACCAATTGAATTTTCATGAGCGGAATCATTAGTTGCATCAAAAGTTACAATTTCAACCGTATCGCCATCAGATTGTACGGCAATATGTGGTGAAGATAATACTTTTGCAGTATCCATCACTAAGTTATAATCAGCGGCAGATAAAGTAAAAGAAACATCGACTGTACCCAATGTGATATCTCTATCTGGTGCTTTGACAATCATTGTATCAGCACATTTACGATATTTGATTTTGTTACGACCACTTTGAAAAGTAATGTTTGCATCATCAAAACTAAGTTCTGGTTTATCTTTGAATAAAGAATTAACAGACAAGAATTGATTCAAGTCATACACACAAAATGTTTCTGGAAAGTCATCAGACAAATTAGCTTCTGCCATCAATGCTTTACTTGTAGAAACAGTTTTAATTTTTTTACCTTGTTTAAATTCAAGGCCTTCATTGATAGTTGAAAAGTTCTTCAACACATTTAAGGTTTCATTTGATAGTTTCATTCACTTCTCCATTATTTAAAAAAAATATATATATACTACTTTAACATAAAAAAATATAAATGTCAATAGTTTTAACATTTATACCATAATTAATATTTATAAATCTGTGTTCATATAAATACATACATGAACGCAATTAAAAACCAATTATACCTAACTCGTTATTCGAAATTCATCAATTCTTGTAAATTGAGGACTTATATTGGATATACTGAAAATCACCACATACTGCCTAAATCCATGGGTGGTTCTAATGAACCTTCCAATATAATTAAACTTTCTGCTAGAGAACATTTTATTGCACATTGGATGTTATGGAAAGCATATCAAAATAAAGAAATGACTTTCGCTTTTTGGTCTATGAAAATGAGTCCAAAAGGAAAAAGAACATTCAAATTAACTTCAAAAACATATTCTATACTAAAAGAACAACATTCAAAATTACAATCCGAAAGAATTAAAACTTATAATCCTATGTTTAATCAAACAATTAAAGACAAATTAAGAAAGTCAAAAACTGGAAAGAAAGCATCCGAAGAAACCAAATTAAAAATGTCTATTAAACGAAAAGGTATTGAAAAATCTGAAGAAACTAAATTAAAAATGTCGTTATCTTCAAAAGGAAAACCAAAATCTGAACAACACAAAAAATCTTTGTCAAAAAATCACTACGACTGTTCAGGTATCAACAATCAGATGTATGGTCGTAGTGCAATAAAAGAAAAAAATTTAAAATGGTATACAAACGGATTAGAAAATAAATTTATACCGGAAAATACCCAACCAAATGAATGGTATAGAGGCCGAGTAAAAGTTATTTCTTAATGTAATTTTCCCATTCTTCATCATCAAATAAATCTCTCTCTAAAAGAAACATGATACAACACATAGCGTGTGCTAGATGATTCTTACCTGTTTCTTGGTCATTTTGTTCACCTGATTTCCAAGCCCATAAATGTCTTTGTGCGGCATCAAAGTATCTACGCTTGGCATCTGGTACTTTTTTCCAATTATCTGGTTCATACTTCTCTGCACCAAAAGTCAGTATCCCTACAATTTCTTTTAATGCAAATGGTGGTAGTAAACCATACTGCAATTTACCACCATCAAATTTACGACCACCTGTGGTGGCCGTTTGTGATGCTTTTACTAAATTCATATAACTTGGTGCAGTAATACTTGCTTTAATTTCTTCTTCATAATCGTTTACGGAAGATGAACCGCCAATGACTGTCTTTTTCATCACATTTCTCCAACAAAATTAGCAACTGCTGGCATATCTCCTTGGAAATGATAAGTACCAATGTGTGATGTTTTCATCCAAGGACATAAGAAGATTTGTCCGCCCATTTTACGCCACATTTGACAGAACATATAATCTTCAGACAGATAACGGTCAGAACCGCCACCAGTAATTGAATCTTTAGTATCAATGACTGTATCAAAGAAAGCATGAATGTAACGTGAGCCGTCAAAGTGTGCTTGTCCAACATGGTCTGGTTTATAACGAATAGATGGATATTCTTTTTCCATCTTAGCAAATACTTCACGTTTAATCATCATGTAACCAGTACCAATTTCTAATACATCAAGGGGTTCTGTTACAGAGAATTGTGCTGTACCTTTAACTGGATTAAACACATAATCACCAGTTACTTGTGCCAGTAATCCTTCTTCAATATCAGGATTTTTTACGACTGCCTTTTTAACAGCACGCCATTTAATGGCTTTCTTAGGATAAGGACCACCAATAACATCTTTATCTAAAGCTAACAAGGCAATAACATCTTTAGGATCAAAATTAATGTCCGAATCAATGAACAACATATGTGTGCAATCAGAACGATGAATAAATTCGTCAACAAGATAATTTCTTGCTCGAGTAATTAGTGACTCATTAAACAGGAATGAGAATTTGATTTGAATACCATACTGTAAACACATACCCTGTAAATCAAGACAGGCTTTCATGTATAATCCATGATTCATACCACCATACATAGGTGTTGCACAAAAGATAGATTTTTTTTGTAAATCTTCTTTTTTGATTGATATTTCCATTTGGGCTCCGAGGAATAATAAAAATGGGGGAATTAATCCCCCATACTACTTAAGCAGCGAAAGAATAACCTGCAGATAAGGCAGCTTGAACCATTGCCTTAGTTGGTGTACCTAAACGATAAGAAGCAACTTTCTTACCATCAACAACTTTAGTGTTTGTGTAGATACAATGACCTTCTTTACGTAATTCTTCAATACGTGCAGAAACATTTTGAATGCCGAAACGGCGCTGGGCTTGCTTAACAGTAAAAGTGTTGTAACCACTTGTTTGTTTCAAAGCAAGTAACATTTTATCTTTAGCAGATAATTTCATAATAAAACTCCTATTCATAGTTAAAAAATAAAACCTCGTGGATTCACGAAGTACTCACATCATATCATTATATATGTGTATATGTCAAGCGTTTATCGACCTACTTGTGGTAAATAACGCTCTTTGGTTTCCTCCCAAGAGAGGTAAATTAGGTCATCATAGAAAAGTGTTTCATATGAAACATTACCTTTTTTCTGAAGTTGCCTAATTCTTGGTTTTGCGTAACGAGTTTTCCAAATGTTTGCCAAAGCTTCTTCACTGGTATCAAAAGACTTTACCAATGATTCATCCGTAATTTCCTTACGGAGAAATTCGTTTGTGTTATTATAAAGTGGAGAAAAATATATTCCACGTTGGTGTTCGGTACGAATCAATTCTTTAGGTATTTTTAATTGTGAATAAGCAAAATTCAAAGAACGATTTTTGTGGTCACGTTTTAACGGAAGGCCTTGTTGATTCTTTGCTTCCCACCACTCGAAGTATTTTCTAGTGTGATTCTCTTTAATCCAATCAAACACCAATTTTTTGGTTGCTCTACTTGGTTCAAATGCAACTGAGCCAGAGGAGAACCCCATTGGGTTCCAATGTTCGAGTCCATCGTATTGTGATAACCCGCCTGCTTTAGTTTTTCCATACAAGCTGGTGGTAGTAACTCCGACCAATGTGTCGCCATATTGTCTTTTCCAATCTTTCTGAACTGTATCTGATAAACACATCAATGCCAATAACTTACCACCCATATAATTAAAGCCTAGTGGTTGTAACGGAACGATGGTGGATCCAATCGCAGTATGATTAATCATGTGTTGCTGTGTCTTAACATCTCTCGACCATCCTATTGCGTTATCACGTGGTGTGAGGTCTAGAAAGTCTGAACTGATACAGATAACACCTAGATATTTGCCTGTAACCTCATCTGTTAGAACATAAAATAGGTTACGACCAATGTTAGAATTGTTCTTCATGGTCGATGAGAAGGTACGAATAGCATTCCATCTTTCGGCATCAGGACCATTTGAAAGAACCATAACAGGTTTTAAATTTTCATAATCATCAGGTGATTGTGGTACCCAAAAATTAGAGCGAACTTGTTTAATAAGTTTCTCTTGTTCTGGATAAACCATCTGTAATTCTTGACCAAATAATGTAGAAACTTCTTCCACAGGATATCTTTCTTTGACTTCACACCACTTTTGGTATAAAGTATATTCACGCACATCCATTTTTGAAGCATATTCTAAATCCTTGATAAGGACTTCTTTCATATTTACTTCATCAATGTGTTCAAAAGAAGATGGTGGATTATCTTCTTGCCATTCTTCCCATTGTTTTTCAACGAACTCTATTGTAGTTGCCATGATTTTCTAAAACCTTTAAATTTTTTTCTGCTTTTTGGATTAAATTGGTATACTTACTACGTTTTTTCATGCCTTGTTGTAAAGCCAAAGGCTTACATCTTTCAGTATACAGTATTCCATTCAAATGGTCAAGCTCATGTAGAAAACATCTTGCAGACATACCATTAAAGGTCGACTTCCTAACTTCTCCGTTATAATCTTGGTATTCAACATCTATTTCTGCCGGTCTGGTGACATATAGTGCCAAAAGTGGAAATGATAAACATCCTTCAGCTGTATGTGCTTCACCTCTTGTTGCAATCACTTTAGGATTATAAAATGCCACATAATTATCTTCAGCGCCCATAACAAATACTCTATGTTTAAATCCACATTGGTTGGCAGATAAACCAAAGCCTTTATTTGCTTTACACGTTTCTACCAATGATGAAGCAAATTGATTTGGGTTTACAGGAGGATTTTCAAAATCAAACTCAGGTAATACTTCTTTTAAGATTGGATCTTTTTCAGAAACCAATTTAAATGTTTCTATATTTTGTGGAACTACAGGTGCTGGTTTTGGTTGTAATGCTTCTTCGGTATTAAACCGGATTATTTCGTCACTCATGATGATATCCTATTTAAATAATTTTCAAATAAATCTTTTTTGTTTTCATAAATTCCTAAACCATTGTTACAGGGAACACATAAAATGCCACGATATTTACCAGTAATATGGTCATGGTCAACTTGTGGATTATTCATTTCTTTTTGGCAAATTAAACACTTACTATTTTGTTTTTTTAATTCTTCCAAATATTTTGAATAAGTCATATCAATAATCCCACGTCCTTTCCATTGTTTTTCACTTATAGTATGTCGATTTTCTTCTCTCCACTTTTTTCTATATTCTTCGTGTTTTTTATATTGTTCTTTATAATAATCAGGATTTTGAATTAATCTTTTTTTTCGGTGCTCTTTACCTTGTTCAATAAGCTTTTCTTTATTCTTTTCAGCATAAAGTTTCATGTAATCTGGATGGCTTCTTTCTGGTAAGTCGTTATATAGTTTTTTTCTAGGCATTTTAAACTCCAAAGTTATTTCTTTTATTTATAATAAATAAACACCTAAACTTATTTTTCTATTTGACTAAAATTGTTGACCTTTTTGAAACGGATCACACTTCTAAATTTATCAAATAATTGGTCACCTTTATGAGAGATAACAAATACGTTTGTATCTTTATCCATATCATAAATTAATTTTAAAAACTCATCTGTGCCAACTGTATCTAAACTAGAATCAAACACTTCATCTAATATTAATAGATTCGTATTAGTTGAATTCTTCATCTTGGCAATTTGACGCCATGTGAATAATAGCGCCAAATCAATTCTTAGTTTTTCGCCTTCAGAGAAATTAGCATAACTAAAATCATCACGGTGTCTGCTCTTAATTGTTTCTTCAAATGATTCATTGATATTGAAGTTCACAAAGAAGTCCATAGCCGTCAAATATTTGTTAATCAACTTGTTCATGATTGGCAAATATTGTTTGATGATTCTTGTTTTGATACCAGTATCTTTTAATAAGTTACCGGCATACTCTAAGTATTGTTTCTCACTTGCCAAATTTTCTTGTTTTTTAACCAACAATCCAAGTTCAGTTCTAAGTTCTTTGAGCTTGGCATTTTCGGTTTCAATGTTCTCTCGTAGGGTAGATAAATCTTCAATTTCTTTTTGGAGTTTATCCAAGTATACATTGATTGCTGATATGGTTGAATTGTGTTTGACGATTTCATTATTGTGTGCTTGTATATGAGATACTATCTTTTGGATTTCTTCGATGCGTTCATTTGTCTTTTTGATTTTAATCTCGATTTCTTTAAGTCCAACTCCGATTTCTCCTTTTGTTTTATCGATTCCACTAAGCTGGCTATGTCTGAAGGTTTCAGCAATACTTTGTTTGCAGGTTGGGCAGTCGTAGTTTTCTTCATAGAATTTATGCTCCTTGTCTAATTTTTTTAATCGAGATTCTAGTTTGGACTCCAATTGAACCAGTTGGTTCACTTTCTTTTCTGTTGATAGTTTATCACTAATTCTTTTGTTTAATACATCAATATGTTTTTGAATTAACTCAATGTCTTTGGCTATCTTAGTTACTTGTATGCCAGATTCTATTCTTTCTTTTTTCTTCTTCTGAATTTCGGCTTCATTATGTTTTTTGGATTCTTCAATGGCTTCTTTTTGAAGTTTAATCTTTTCTGCCGTCAAATCTAAATCATATTTTGTTTTTAGTGATTCTGATTTATTGGCAGATATCTTCTCTTTAACAATGCCATTCATTGATGAGAAGATACCAATGTCTAATAAGTCCTCAATGATTGCTCTACGGTCACCAGGTGATAACTGCATGAACGGAACAAATGAGGCGGAACCCAAGATGACTACTTGCGTAAAAGACTTGAAATTTATTTTGAGAATGAATTTCTCTAAGTGGTCTTGGTAGTCTTTAGCTTTCGCATCTTGGTCCACTAAAACGCCATTA
>Ga0208865_1000170_pt1 | contig 21584 bp, 25 predicted proteins | sample CryBogCBE02Aug09_FD_184565 | JGI IMG/M metagenome (GOLD analysis project Ga0208865, IMG submission 184565) | Freshwater microbial communities from Crystal Bog, Wisconsin, USA - CBE02Aug09 (SPAdes) (version 2) | ecosystem: Environmental > Aquatic > Freshwater > Lake | place: Crystal Bog... | reverse complement strand
GTTCAGTTCGCGGTTCGCGACGACCAAGTCTTTGTGCTGGAAGCCAATCCTCGCGCTTCGCGGACGGTACCCTTCGTTGCAAAGGCCACGGGAGTTTCGCTCGCGCAGGCTGCAACGAGAATCATGTTGGGTGAATCGCTGAACGACCTACGACACGCGGGAATTGTTCCCGCTGAAACACCTATCCCCACCTACGTCAGCGTGAAGGAAGCAGTTCTTCCCTTCAACCGATTCCCAGGTGTTGACACGGTTCTTGGACCAGAAATGCGGTCTACGGGCGAGGTTATGGGTATCGGCGAGAGCTTTGGAATAGCCTTCGCCAAAGCCCAACTTGCTGCGGGCACCGGGTTGCCTCGGTCAGGGCGTGTGTTCCTCTCGCTATCCGATCGAGACAAGACAGCTGGACTAGAGGTGGCGAGATCCTTCTTGGCTGCTGGTTTCGAATTGGTTGCGACGACAGGAACAGCCAAATTCCTCCAAGAGCATGGACTTATGGTTTCTCGGGTGGTTAAAAAGTACGGCGCCATGGAGCCCGGTGACAGTGCAGTTGAACTGATTGCTGATGGCTTTATTCAACTAGTGGTCAACACTCCTTCGGGTTCGAATGCGTACGCCGATGGTGCGGCAATTCGTAGGGCCAGTACAGTCCATGGTGTCCCGTGCCTAACCACATTGGCTGCTGCCCAGGCTGCAGTCCTTGGTATTGCCGAAACTAAGGCCCATGGATGGCGCGTGACGAGCCTGCAGGAACTTCACCAATGAAAGTCATGCCTGTTTGCGTTGGTGAGGTTGACCTGAATGGTCCGGTGCTCACTGCCGCGGGAACCGGTGGTCTTGGAGCAGAGCTCTCGGAATACGGCGACCTCTCCGAGCTGGGAGGGGTGGTTGTTAAGTCACTGGCCTCATTCGAGTGGTCCGGTAATCCGGCGCCCCGTGTCGCCTCATGGGGCGAATCGATGGTTAATTCAGTTGGATTAAGTGGCCCCGGAATTGCTCGTTGGCTTGAGGAGTACTTGCCCGACTTGCGGAAAACAAAAGCGAGGGTCGTGGCCTCGACTTGGGGTCGGAGCGTCCAGGAATACGCTGACGTTGCTCAGGCTCTTATTAATTCAGGGGTAGTTGCGATTGAGGTGAACGCTAGTTGTCCGAACTTAGAGGGCCGAACCGGAATTTTCGCGCACTCTGCGAAGTTGACAGCCGAACTAGTCGCGGCATCCAAAGTCGGTGGCGTGCCCGTTTGGATCAAGCTCAGCCCCAATACCCCAGACCTAGTTTCGATTGCCGAGGCGGCTATTGAAGCTGGAGCAGATGCCTTAGTGCTTACCAACACTTTGCTCGGGATGGTCATTGACACTAAATCGCGAAGCCCAATACTCGGCAATGAAGTTGGCGGAGTGAGCGGCCGAGGAATTTTTCCTGTGGCGTTACGTGCGGTCTACGAGTGCCGCGCAGCCTTTCCCGATATTCCAATCGTTGGTGTGGGCGGCATTGCAAGTGGGGAGGACGCTGCGGCCATGATTATGGCTGGTGCAGATGCGGTAGAGGTCGGTACCGCTACTTTTGAGAATCCTCGAGCTCCTTGGCGAATCCAACGCGAGTTGTTTGAATGGCTGAGTGCAAATGGCACCACGCTTACTGAGATCAAGGGCGCCGCACATGGTTGAAAGTTTTGGGCAAAGGCTGGTCGAGCGACTTCGAGAACAAGGTGGCCTGTGCCTCGGAATTGATCCGAGCTCCTCAGCGTTGCTTGGATGGGACCGGCCAGATTCTGTTGAAGGTTTGGAGTACTTCTCAAGGGCGCTCGTGGAGATCGCCAGAGAAGAGGTTGCGGTGATTAAACCGCAGGTTGCTTACTTCGAGCGGTTTGGTTCAAAAGGCTTCGCCGTGCTCGAGCAGGTCCTCTCCGAAGCTCGAGAAGCAGGCCTACTGACTATTGCTGATGCCAAACGCGGCGACATCGGTTCGACCAATCTTGGGTATGTTCAGGCATGGTTGTCGGAGGACTCGCCCCTACGCGCTGACGCAGTCACCGTGAGCCCGTACTTAGGCGTGGGTTCGCTCGCCGACTTCTACGGAGTGGCGGAGAAGAACGGTCGAGGCGTTTTTTTGCTGGCGGCCACTTCTAACCCCGAGGGGCGCACAGTTCAACGTTCACATACCGATGGGGGAGAAAGGATCGAAGAGTTCGTCCTCCGCTCGATCCGAGAAATAAACCAGCGTGATCAAGTGCTCGGCTCCGTCGGGGCGGTCGTGGGGGCGACCCGTGACGATGTCGCTTTTGATTGGGAAACCCTGAATGGGCCTTACTTGGTACCAGGCGTTGGTGCGCAGGGCGCATCAGTTTCGCAGGTGGCCAGAATGTTTGAGCGGTGCCCGAACGGATCGGTGATTGTGCCGGTCTCCCGAGCAATTAGCGAAGCGGGGCCGTCCAAAAGTGCAATCCGAGACTCCGTGCGCCGTTTTGCGGACGAGGTTCGCGACTCTTTTTGAAATTTTGCAGTTGGAGAGTATTCTTGCTGCATGGTTCCGACGCCTCCAGCTCTCACGCAAGAACAGCGAGTTCTCGCGTCTCGTTTGGCTGTCGCTAACCGTCGCCGCAGGGCCGAGGTTAAGAAGCAGGTCAAGTCAGGGGAGTTGACCCTATCGAATCTCTTCTCGCTCGCCGAGGCTGAAGACTGCATCGCTCAGATGCGTGCGTTCGACCTAATCAGTGCGTTACCCGCGGTGGGAGAGGTGAAGGCCGCCAAAATCATGGCAGCAGGAAACATCGCTAAGACCCGTCGCATTCGAGGCCTTGGTCCGAAGCAGCGCGAACTATTGTTCCGAGCTCTTGTCCGCTGAGCCCCTCTTCATTGTTCTCATCGGTCCAGGTGGGGTTGGCAAGGGAACGATTGCGCGTGAACTGATTTCCCGCGACTCACGACTGTGGCTGTCTCGTTCTTGGACTACTCGCGAACGCCGACCGAGCGAGGACGGCTCTGAGTACTACTTCGTTGATCGCGACACCTTCGAAGAGGGCATTGCCGAGGGAAAATTCCTAGAGTGGGCCGAGTTCAATTCCAATCTCTACGGGACGCCTCACCCGCCGGTGCCTAGTGAGAAGGACGTTGTTCTAGAGATTGAGATTCACGGTGCCATACAAGTCGCCGAACACTACCCAGACGCCACAATCATTCAAATTCAGCCACCTGATGTGGAAACCCTCACCGAGCGGCTCCGAGGTCGAGGAGATAGCGAGACTCACGTTGCCCAGCGGCTCTCTACAACACCGTGGGAGACTGAAAAAGGTAGGGAAATAGCTCATTATCAGGTGACCAACGATGACCTGGAGAGAGCCACTCTCGAAATCATCTCTATACTGGAAGAACTTCGGTCTACCCGAAACGCTGCAAAATAAAGGACTACTGATGGCTGAGCGCCCTACTCTCGTTGACCCACCTATCGAGGCATTGCTGAAGAAGGTTGGAGACTCCAAGTTCACACTCGTCGCCGTCTCGGCTCTGCGTGCTCGTGACATCAATGACTACAACTCCAGCTTCGGCTCGAGCAAGCGTCGCCCCACCCCGCCTCAGGTCAACATCATGTCGAACAAGTCGCTCTCCATTGCCATGGAAGAGCTCTACGAAGGCAAGCTCGAATTTCACCGTCCGACCGCTGAAGAACTCGAAGTTGAGCGCGCTCAAGCTGAAGCAGCCGCAGCGGCTCAGTCAGAGCTCGGAACTGAAGCCGGGGACGTATTTGGCGACGCCGAGATCAAGGGTGACATCACCGCGTTGATCAATGACCTCGCCGACTGAGGCTACCAATCGCGTTGTAGTGGGAGTGGGTGGCGGAATCGCTGCCTACAAAGCGGTCGAAGTCGTTCGCTTGCTCAAAGAGCATGGTTTTTTCATTTCGCCCGTACTGACGGCCGCGTCCAAAGAATTCGTGGGCGAATTGACCTTTTCGGCGCTCTCCTCAGAACCCGTGAGAAGCGACCTCTGGTCCGACCCATCTACACCGAGTCCCCACACCTATCTAGGTCAGAGCGCGGCTGCCATAGTTGTCGTTCCAACCACTGCCCACTTGCTGGCACGCTTAGCCATGGGACTTGCCGACGATCTTCTGACCGCCACGATCTTGGCCTCACGAGCTCCAGTGATCCTTGCGCCCGCCATGCACACCGAGATGTGGGAGCAGCCCTCCGTTCAAAAGAGTGTCGAAACTCTGAAGGCGCGCGGGTTTATCTTTGTTGGACCGGTTGACGGTGCGCTCGCTGGGGGAGACTCGGGGATGGGTCGACTAGCCGAACCTGCTGAGATCGCCAGAACCGTTGTCTCGGTTGTGGATGGTTTTGATGGGCCACTCAGTGGCCGTCGGATCGTGGTGAGTGCTGGCGCAACCAAAGAGCCTCTAGACCCCGTTCGGTATCTCACGAATCGCTCGAGTGGGCGTCAAGGCTACGCAGTGGCAGAAGTGGCGGCTCGGATGGGGGCCTCGGTCGTGCTCGTGAGCGCGAGCTCGCGAGAGTTAGCCCCAGACGTACGAAATCGTGTTCAAATGAAAATGGTTGGATCCGCTGAGGAAATGGCCACCTCCATGGAGCATTACTTCGCATCGGCAGACGTGGCAATTATGACCGCCGCAGTTGCGGACTTCACCTTTGAGGCGTCGGGTGACAAACTAAAGAAGCGCGACGGAGCGCCCAATCCGCAGTGGCTAGAAACCCGAGACATTGTGGCGGAACTGGCCTCGGCCAAGAGGCCTGGCCAAGTTGTCGTGGGCTTCGCCGCTGAGACTTCAGACGTGCTCAACAATGCCAAGGCGAAGCTGACTTCAAAAGGAGTCGACCTGCTGGTCGTTAATGATGTGAGCGATGCAACTATTGGTTTCGACTCACCGGACAACGCGGTCACCATTTTGGCTCCGGGAGAGCCCGAGGTAGCAGTAAGCAGGGCCTCGAAAGACTCAATTGCCTTAGAGGTCTTGACTAGGGTTAATTTATTGTTATTGAAGGAGAACCAATGAGTGAGCGCACGCTCTTCACCTCGGAATCAGTCACCGAAGGACATCCGGACAAGATTGCGGACCAAGTTTCGGACGCAGTTCTCGATGCAATTTTGGCGGCCGACCCGAAGGCACGCGTTGCTTGCGAAACCCTCTTGACTACTGGACTTTGTGTTGTTGCTGGCGAGGTTACGACGACCGCGTGGGTTGACGTAAACGAGATCGCACGCAGAACCATTCTCGAAATTGGCTACGACAGCGGCGAAAAGGGTTTCGACGGAAAGAACTGCGCAGTTCTGGTTTCTTTCGACAACCAAAGCGCGGACATTGCGGGCGGGGTTGATGAAGCGCTCGAAAAAAGAAGTGGAGACGCGGGCGAAGATGATTTGAACGCCCTCGGTGCCGGCGACCAGGGAATGATGTTTGGATACGCCTGTAATGACAACGCGGACTTCATGCCGACTCCAATTTGGTTGGCACACCGTCTCAGCGAACGGTTGAGCCAAGTTCGCCGTACCGGACTCTTGCCCTATCTACGACCTGACGGCAAAACTCAAGTCACCATTGCTTACGAAGATGGCCGGCCAGTGGCAGTTGACACCGTGTTAATTTCAACTCAACACGAAGAGAGTGTTACCCAGGCCCAGATTCAGGCTGACCTCGTTGAACACGTCATTCGCCCAATGCTGCCTTCGAATCTGGATTCGGGTTCGACTCGGTTCATTGTTAATCCTTCCGGAAAATTCGTCCTGGGTGGCCCTCACGCCGACACGGGCTTAACGGGTCGCAAAATCATCGTGGACACCTATGGCGGCATGGCGCGCCACGGTGGCGGCGCCTTCTCTGGAAAGGACCCTTCCAAAGTGGACCGCTCGGCGGCGTACGCAGCTCGTTGGGTCGCCAAGCACGTGGTTGCTGCGGGTGCCGCGGACCGATGCGAGGTCCAAGTGGCGTACGCCATCGGTATGGCTAAGCCTGTCTCGGTCCTCGTTGAAACCTTTGGAACCGAGAAGGTTCCGCACGAGAAGATCTCGGCAGCAATCACGAAGCTCTTCGACCTCCGACCAGCCGCGATCATTCGTGACCTTGACCTATTGCGTCCTATCTACCAAAACACCGCCGCGTATGGGCACTTTGGTCGAAGCGATGAAGGGTTTACTTGGGAGCAAACCCCGCGAGTGGAGCAGCTGCGCCAGGAGTTGTCACTATAACCTCTGCTCCTCGTGCGGTTCGCGTCATTACTGAGGTCGCGGCTGTGGAGAAGGCTTTCGATTACGCAGTCACTGAAGCAACGGAGATGGTTGCGTTAGGAGACCGTGTTCGAGTCAACTTCAACAATCGTTCCGTCCGTGGTTGGGTTGTTGACGAGGGTGAATTTTCTGGGGAACTAAAACCACTGATGAAGTGGCAAGGTTTCGGACCACCCGCTTCGATGTTGGCTCTCGCTCGTTGGGCATCACGAAGATGGAGCGCCCCTACGGCCCGATTCCTCTTAGCCGCTTCGCCCTCCAAGCAGTACAAGGTTCTCCCTCCGGCACCAAAGGCAGAACCCTTGAGTGACTCGGTGAGTGAACACGCTGACGTCTATGAGCCAGGGCTCCAACTACTAGGCCCTTGCACCGATCCGTTGGCATTGATTCTCGGTGCTTATGCAAGCACTGAAGGCAGGGAAGGATCACTTTTGGTGTTGGTCCCGACTGAATCGTGGGCGATTCGTCTTCGGGGCCGTCTCGAGCAGCGTGGTCTCGCAGTCGCGTGCGGCGACGGAGAGTGGGACCGAATGAGAGCCGGCTGGCCAGTCATCGTCGGAGCACGAGGTGAGGCATTCGCTCCGTCACCAAAACTGCGTGGGGCGGTCATCATTGACTGCGACGACGAGGCCTTCCGTTCAGAGGCGTCACCAACTTGGGACGCGCTTAGTGTTCTTCAGGAACGATGCCGAATGGAAGACGCTCCGCTTTGGCTTACCTCCCTCGTGCCTACTTCGGCGACGCTCGGCTTCCAGAATGGTTCCGAGGTCAAATCCACTCCTTCGACATGGCCAGAGGCGGTAGTAATTGATCGACGAAACGGTGACCCTCACGAGGGCGTCCTTTCTCCCGCCGCTCTTGAGGCAGCGCATTCTGCCCTCGAAGGATCAGAGCCGGTGGCGGTGTGCGTAGTGCTCCAGCGCCTTGGTAGTGGTCGTTTACTCGCCTGTCGACAGTGTGGCGAACTTGCCCGTTGCGCTATTTGTGGCGGCGCGGAACTTGAAAAGGACGGAAATCTTCAATGCGGCGAAGGGCATGAGACGCGAGAAAACTTCTGTAGAAGTTGTGGCTCAACAAACTTACGGGCTATTCGGTCGGGAGTTACCACGTTGGCAAGAGATGTTGCAGCACAGTTGCACCAACAGGTGTCAGAAGTCACGGCGGCGGGCGAGCCCAATTTGAACCTACACAGGGTAGTCGTTGGGACTGAAGCAATATGGCAGAGGGTGCGCAAGTCTTCGCTCGTGATCTTTGTGGACTTCGATCAATACCTCTTGGCTCCTCGCGAGAACGCACGCATTTCGGCGCTAGCGGCCTTAGCGAAGGCAGGAAGACTCGTGGGTTCGCGGTTGGAGGGGAGAGGTCGCGTTATCGTTCAGACCCGTCGTGGGGAAGATCTAGTTTTACGGGCAGCGGTGCAAGGTGACCTCGACGAAATAATCCGAGACGAGGTCGAAACTGCCCAGTTGTTAGCTCTGCCACCCTATGGGTACCGGTGCGAAGTGAGTGGTGAGAACGCAAAGAAATTCGTCGACGGAATCAGTAGTGACGAGGTTCGCACCCGAGAGACGAGCACGGGTTACGAAATAGGCTCAACAAGTCTCGAGGCACTTAACGATGCCCTAGTGGGAGTCAAGCATCCTGGTGGGCGTCTGCGCATTGCGCGGAATTGACCAGAAATTTGCCAGAGCGAGGTATCGTTGAAGCATGAGCACAATGCCTATTCGGACCTATCCAGACCCTGTCTTGGCTCAACCAACGGTCGAGATAACCAACATTGACGGCAAAATTGCCCAACTCGCCCAGGTAATGCTCGAGACCATGTATCAAGCTCCTGGTGTCGGACTCGCCGCTAATCAGATTGGAATCCAAAAGAAGATTTTCGTCTACGACAAGGGTGATGGGCCAAATGTAGTTGTGAACCCAGTAATCGTTGAGACTTCAGGTACTTGGACTTACGAAGAAGGGTGCCTCTCGGTGCCAGACCTTCATTGGAACATCGTGCGTCCGAACAAGGTCCACCTTCAGGGCCTAGATCTTGATGGAAACACAATCGATGTGGAAGTTGATGAATACCACGGGCGCATATTCCAGCACGAAACCGACCACCTGAACGGAATTCTGTTAATCGAGCGCCTGAGCGAGGAACAGAAGGAATCCACGAAGAAGGAATTGCTTCGTATGAGAATGACCCCGCCCGCCAATTCTCACGACGGCCTCCATCTTCTATTTGGCGACGAGTGAGACTAGTTTTTCTAGGCACGCCAGCCCCCGCCGCTCGGATTCTCCGAGAAATTGTTTCAGCGGGTCACGAGGTTGCTCTGGTCATAACGCGCCCCGATGCCAAAAGGGGGCGGGGCAACGCGCTCAGCCCTTCCCCGGTGAAAGAAGCGGCACTGGAGATTGGTCTACCAATTTCCGATTCGTTATCTGCATTGGACGATGTTGAGGCAGAATTGGGAGTAGTCGTTGCCTATGGAGCCCTGATACCAGCGAGCCGTCTCGCGAAGCTCCCGATGTTGAACGTTCATTTTTCCCTGCTGCCGCGCTGGCGTGGTGCGGCTCCAGTCGAGAGGTGCATTCTCGCTGGTGACAGTGAAACCGGTGTGGGAGTCATGACACTAGAGCCCACCCTTGATACGGGGCCGGTCCACCTCGAGCTTCGAACTGAAGTCGGCGAAAAGACCTCGGGGGAGTTGCTAGAAGAATTGACGACACTTGGTGCCGAGGCAATTGTCCGGGTCTTGGCCGATCCAGACTTGAGGTTCAATTCGACACCTCAGATTGGTGAAGCAACATATGCCGCGAAGCTCTTCGCCCAAGACTTTCAAGTTCAATCAAACGACCCGTATGTCCAGGCGCTGAGAGTCATTCTTTTAGGACGAACACGAGTACAAACGGTGAAGGGCTCGGTTCGAGTTATCCGAGCCCGTGAGACCGAAAGTGCTGTTCGAGCAGGAACAATTTCGAGAATTGATGGCGTCGTCCTTATGGGCTTTTCTGACGGATCGTTAGAAATCATCGAAGTACGTCCTGAGGGATCCAAAACTATGAGCGCCAATTCTTGGTGGGATGGAGTGCACGAGGAGTTCCTCGAGTGGTCAGCGGTTCCAGCACGTAAGGAATAGGATTCAAGCATGACCGCAACTGATTTTGGAGCCATGCGTATCGCGCCCTCAATCCTCTCGGCAGATTTTGGTGACCTGGGAGCATCGATCGGTCTTGTAAGTAGTGAAGTTGAGTGGCTCCACGTTGATGTAATGGACGGCCACTTTGTTCCAAACATAACTATCGGACCCCCCGTAGTGAAGTCGCTGAGGAAGCATTCGGATCTTTTCTTTGACTGCCATTTGATGATTAGTGAGCCGTGGCGTTACCTAGAGGACTTTAAAAAAGCTGGAGCCGACAGCTGCACTTTTCATGTCGAAGTTGGGCGTACGGGGGAAACGATTCAGCTCGCTAGAGATCTCGGACTTCGTGTCGGCCTCTCCCTTAATCCCGATAAGTCCTTTGACTTAGTGGAGCCATATCTGGATCAAATTGATGTGCTGCTGGTGATGTCAGTGTTCCCTGGTTTTGGCGGCCAAAGCTTCATCCCCGATGTTCTCGATACTGTTCGAAAGGCTCGCGAGGCTGTCGACTCCCGCGGGCTAAACCTCGACATAGAAATTGATGGCGGAATTGATATCAATACCTTGCCTTTGGCTATTGCTGCGGGGGCGAATGTCTTTGTCGCAGGAAATGCAATTTTTGGTCAAGCCAACCCTGCTGAGTCCCTGCGCGAATTGCAGTCAGCACTAGTTGCGGCGTGAGCGACCGCAGAATTCTCGGACACGTTGCTTCCTTTGACGAGGCCCGGGGAGACGGAGTTGTGGTTACCGAGTTAGGGGAGTCGCTCTACTTCCATTGCGTGAATATCGCAGATGGAACCAGACAGGTCACTGTCGGGGCACAAGTATCCGGTTTACGCGCAGTGGGTCGACTTGGGTCGGACGAATTGGTCGATCTACAGAAGATCTAGTTAGAGGCTGCACTGGCGCGAACGTACGCCTGTTGCAGCTCGGCCAAAGCAGTTTTGTAAAGTTCGCCGTGCTCGCCCAGGCGTGTTGAGCCCGTGGTGATCATAGAGCTAGCAACGTCAATTACCAGTTGGGCATCGGCGAGCCGTGCGGGCGATTCTCCCAAATACATGGCGGCAATTTGAAATAAGACGAAGAGTTGATTTGCGATGATGTCCGTCACGGGTGTCGTGCGCAGATAATTAATCTCCGCTTCTAACTCGCTTGGGTTGACTTCACTCATGCCTTATACGGTAGTGGCTAGTGGCTAGTGGTCACCCTCGCCGTTACCCTCACCGAAACCCTCGCCGTTACCCTCGCCAGAAGATGGAGTTTGGCCAGCGTTGTCATCCCCTCCGCGGAGAGGGGCCGTGGTGGGCGTAGTAGCGGGCGTGACAGCAGGCGCTGGGTTGGTGGTGACGGTCGAGCCGGATGGCGACGAAGAACGCTGCTGAACAGTTGCGCCATTCGGAGCAGGTGAAGATGCCGGCTGGGTAGTCGTAGGGGTGACGGTGGGTACCGTTGTAGGAGTCGGAGTCTTGATGAGTGCCGAAGCACCGAGAAAGACCAGTCCCGAGACAACTACGCCGCCGGCAACCGCCAAGACGGCGTTTGTGGCTGATGAGCCGTAGCGGCGCCCAGGGCGACGACTCGGACGTGAGCTCTTGGGGCTTTCGTACTGAGGGACAGGTGCATCGAACATGAATTTAATCTATGAGGAAATCGTTTGAAATCTACGAAAATTTCCTAAGCGCCGTATAAGAATACAGCTCGATTTTCTTGTTTTTCAGGGCTCTGCTAAGGTAGTCAAGCAGTTCACAGCAAGTGAGTGTGGTTTTGCCACCTCCACCTGGCCATTTCAAATGCGTCCGGGTTCAGGGTATTTTCGCCTCCCTTGCCGTGGCGACGCCAGTTTGGCGTCGTAGAGAGCAAGGAGTAGTCGTATCGCAACAGTGCCCGGAGACCACCGCGTTAATGAACGCATTCGAGACGGACAAATCCGCCTGATTGACCACGAAGGAAATCAGAAGGGATTGACGACCGTTCGTGAAGCATTAGCGATGGCTCGTGATCTTGATCTTGACCTCGTCGAAATTGCACCTACGGCTGCCCCTCCGGTATGTCGAATCATGGATTACGGCAAGTTCAAATTTGACGAAGCGCAAAAGGCCAAGGAATCTCGTCGTAAGACTCAAAACGTTGGCGTTAAGGAAATGAAGTACCGTCCGAAAATTGGCGATGGTGACTTTAATACCAAGACCCGCCAGGTGGAGAAGTTCCTAGGAGAAGGTCACAAGGTCAAAGTAACGATTATGTTCCGAGGCCGTGAAGCCGCACACCCCGAGCTTGGCAAAAAGATTCTCGACCGCATCGTTGAGAAGCTTGAAGAAGTCGCCAAGGTTGAGTCTGCACCAAAGCTTGATGGTCGAAACATGATCATGGTCCTCGGTCCAGATAAGAAGCCCAAAGCCAAGGTTGTCGAAGTTCCCTTAGCTCAGGCAGTTCCCGCCGAAGCACCAGTTGTAGCGCCTACACCTATTGAAGAATCGCCAAAGGAGAGTTAAATGTCAAAGACCAAGATGAAGACTGACAGTGGTGCGAAGAAGCGCATCAAGATCACGGGCTCTGGACGACTTCGTCGTCGCAAGGCCTTCCGTGGTCACATCATGGAAAAGAAGTCCAGTGTTCGCACCCGTCGTTTAGGTCGCGAATCGGACATCGCACCCGGTATCGAAAAGAACATCAAGCGGATGCTTGGACTCTAGAGAAGATAGGAAGGACTTGAAATGGCAAGAGTAAAAAGAGGCGTAAACGCCAAGAAGCACCACAAGGCAGTACTCGAACAGGCCAAGGGTTACTACGGTGACCGTAGTCGCACCTTCCGTGCTGCGAACCAAGCGGTCCAGCACGCTGGTGTCTACGCATTCCGCGACCGCCGTGCCCGCAAGGGTGACATGCGTCGTCTTTGGATTCAGCGCATCAATGCGGGAGTTCGCGAGCACGGTTTGAGCTACAGCCGCTTCATTGATGGCCTCAACAAGGCCGGTATCGAAGTTGACCGTCGCATGTTGGCTGACCTAGCGGTCACCGACTCGCAGGCCTTTGGCGCAATCGTTGCGCAGGCCTCGGCGGCATTAGCTAAGTAGGTTTTCTTGATCGAGACGCTGGGGTCGACGCACCAAAGTGTGCGGCGGCTCCGGCGTCTTGTTCAAAAGCGCTCCGAGCGATGGAGCGAAGGCGTCTGTGTCATTGAAGGACCAGACTTGGTTAGCGCAGCGCTCGAAAGTGACGCTGAACTAGAAGCTATATATGTTGACGAAGACGTCGTCGACAACGCTGAGATAACGGCACTTTGCGTTAAGGCAGCGAATGCCGGAGTGCGAATTTTCTCTCTAGCATCTGGAGTTCTCGAGAAAGTTTCGGACGCGCAAACCCCTCAGCCAATCATGGCCACGGCCAAGATTAAGCCCACTCCTTTGACGGAACTTTCCGGAATTGGTTTCGTCCTAATTCTTCACGACATTAGGGATCCCGGAAATGCGGGAACCTTAATTCGCTCAGCCGATGCGTCGGGTTCAGGCGCGGTGATCTTCACAGGCCAAAGTGTGGACCCCTACAATCCCAAAACCCTGCGGGCCACCGCCGGATCTATATTTCGCCTACCAATCGTTCTCAGCTCTCTCGAGGAGGCCACTCGCCATCTCCGGGCGAACGGAGTTGAAGTTCTGGCCACGGTCGTGAGAGACGGAGCCGATTCGAGAACTCTCAATCTGGCTCTACCCACCGCAGTGGTTTTGGGCAACGAGGCCAGGGGACTCAGCCCAGAAGAAGTCTCAATCTGCAGTGGCTCAGTAACAATCCCGATGGCCGGAGGTGCAGAATCGCTGAATGCAGCCGTCGCCGGTTCGTTGCTGGCCTTTGCCGCCCTCTACCAGCGCCTCGGCACTTTTGAGGAAGGCTGAGCCTCTAGCCTTGGAGCAACATGTCTGACACATCGCCCCTCGCCAATCTTGATTCGGAGCGCGACGAACTCGTCCGCCAGATCAACGAGATTTCTGACTTCACCGTTTTGCGCGAGCAAGAACCCCTATTAGTGGGGAAGCGGTCGGTTTTGACTTTGCTGCAACGAACCTTGGGTCAAATTCCAGAGGCTGACCGCAAAGAGGCCGGCGCACTTCTCCAAGCCGCCCGTCGCATTGTCGAAGACCGCTTCAATCAGCGCTTTGCCGACTTGCAGCAGCTTGAGATGGCCAAGAAGCTCGAGGGAGATCGCCTGGACCTCGGAGATGTTGTGGTTAGTGCGGTTCGTGTGCCTGTGACAGTGGGGCACCCAAATCTGGTTGCCTCCACGCAACGCGAACTCGAAGATGTTTTCGTTGGAATGGGTTTCTCGGTCGCTGACGGACCGGAGGTCGAAAGTGATTGGTACAACTTCGAAGCATTAAATATTCCTCCCGCGCACCCGGCGAGAGGTATGTGGGACACCTTTTACGTTGACTTAGGTGAGCCGGAGACTGTGGTATTGCGCACCCACACGTCACCCACGCAGATCCACTTGATGGAGGCGGCGGTTAAGAGCGGTGACCCGCGGATTCATGCAGTGATGCCAGGTCGATGCTTTCGCCGCGACACTCCAGATGCTCGACACTTGGCCGCCTTCCACCAAATTGAGGGCCTGGTTGTCGATCGAGGCATCACCTTCGCTGATCTTGCTGGCGTGATTGAAACTTTCACCAGGGCGTATTTTGGCCCTTCAATTTCGTCACGACTTCGTCCAGCCTTCTTCCCATTTACCGAACCTTCAGCCGAATTCGAAATCACCTGCACGATTTGTCGTGGCGAGGGATGTCGAACCTGCTCGCAGACTGGCTGGATCGAACTTGGTGGGTGCGGAATGTTGGACCCAGCTGTTCTCGAAGCTGTCGGTATTGATGGCTCGGAGTGGAGCGGTTTTGCTTTCGGTTTTGGTATTGATCGATGTGCACAGATGCGCCATCAGATTGCTGACATGCGGGCGTTGATTGAAAATGACGCTCGATTCTTAAGGCAGTTCTCATGAAGATTCCACTCAGTTGGCTGAGCGATTTCATTGAGATTCAAGAGGCTCCTGAGGAGTTGCGCGAGGTCTTTGACGACCTTGGGCTCGTTGTCGAAGGAATCGAACTAACTGGACAGAACATTGACTCCGTTCTCGTCGCCAAGGTACTGGAGATTCACCCAATTGAGGGTGCTGATCGCATTCGTCGGGTCATCATCGAGGCTGGTTCAGGTCCACTCGAGATTGTCTGTGGAGCGATGAACTTTGTGGTGGGCAATCACGTACCTTTCGCTCCAATCGGTGCAGTGCTACCCGGTGACTTTGCTATTGCTAAGCGAGTGATGAAGGGCATTACCTCGAATGGAATGCTCTGTTCGGCCAGGGAACTTCGGATTAATGAAGATCATGGCGGGCTGTATATTCTTGACGAATTAATTACGCCTGTTATTGGCGAAAGGCTGGTCGATGCTCTCGGGATCACTCCGGATGTGATTTTCGAGATTTCGGTGGAGGGAAATCGACCCGACGCTTGGTCCATCGAAGGTGTAGCTCGTGACCTCGGAGCTCGACTGAATCGTCCCGTGAAGGTTCCAGCTCTGGCAACCCCTAATGGACCAACGACCGAACAAGTGGCGAAGGCCTCAATCTCAGCTGTGAACGAGTGCGGACGTCTTACGGTGTCAATAATCGAAAATGTCAAGGTCGGAGCGAGCCCGAATTGGATTCAGCAGCGTTTAATCGGTGCTGGAATGCGGCCCATTTCGAATGTTGTTGATGCATCGAACTACGTGATGTTGGAACTGGGCCAGCCCAACCACCCCTATGACGCAACCCAAGTAGCGCGACGCACTTTGGGTGTTCGCCACGCAAAATCTGGAGAATCTCTAACGACCCTCGATGGTGTCAAGCGCGAGTTAGCTAAGCCAGGCCGAGGACTCGGCGACAGTGGTGTTGACGTTGTAATTGTTGACGGAGATGACAAGATTCTTGGACTCGCTGGTGTGATGGGCGGCGAGGAATCGGGAATCTCAGACTCAACAACTGAAGTGCTTTTCGAGGCAGCGTTCTTTGATCAAATGACCGTGGCTCGCACCTCCAAGCGACACGGCCTTCGATCGGAGGCCTCAGCACGCTTTGAACGAGGAGTCGACCCAGAATTAGCGCTGCGTGCCACTGCTCGATTTGTCCAGGTACTCAGCGAGAGTTGTCCGAACCTGGTTTGGCGAAGTAACCCACTAGATATTCGCGGTGAGCTTCCAAAGGTCCCAGTTATTGCTCTGACCGAAGATGTGATCGAGAAAACCCTCGGGGTCCGCATAGCTCTCACTGAAGTAGAGCGTTTGTTAACGGCTATTAATTTCGAAGTTAGCGTCAATGGGGGTACCGCAACAGTCAAGCCTTCCACTGCTCGTTTAGACGTTAGGCCTGGCGCCGCTGGAGTTGCGGACGTTATTGAAGAGATTGCTCGTTTGTACAGTTACTTAAGGCTTCCTCGCCGAGTTCCAACGTGGGCAGAACCCGGAAAGCTCTCTGAAAAACAGAAGCTTCGTCGCCTCGTTCGCGATGTAGTGGTTGACTTCGGTGCAGCAGAAGCATGGACGCCTACCTTGGGTTCAGATGCCGACTTTGAGCTGCTTGATCAAGGTGCGCGTGTTCGGATTACCAATCCATTGGCGAGCGAAGAGTCTGTACTGCGAAACACGCTGATGACGGGACTTGTAAGAGCGTGGACTCGAAACTTGGAGCGGGGTATTGGTGATTTAATTCTCAGCGAGCTCGGAAATGTATTTATCCACCCAACGGTGGCAACCTCTCCCCGGGCGACTAAGGGTGGTGTGGCGGGTTCCGTAACCCTTGAGCTCCCGGAAGAGCGGGAACGTCTTGCCGTGTTGCTAGGTAGAGCAGAAGACGACGCGGTTACCGCGGCAGCATTTGCTCAAGGATTCTTCAACCGCCTTGGCTTGGCCGGCGTTGTTTTACGAAGTTCATCAGAAATTCCAATGGGATTCCACCCGACAAGATGCGCTGAGGCCGTTGACCGCAAGTCCGGCTCAGTACTCGGCTTTGTCGGAGAAGTAAGCCCTCTGTTGCTTTCAGCTCTCGAAGTGCCCGAGGGTCGCCGAGTTGGTTTTATTGACCTCGACTTTGAGGCACTGGCTGACCCCAGTCGTGCGACCCATCAAGCGCTGGAGTCAAAAATTCCATCAAAGTTCCCGTCGGCAATGATCGACCTAGCCTTCGTTGCAGCAAATGAGATTCACGCTGATGCGATACGAACCGCACTTGAGGAGTCCTCTGAGCTAGTGGAGTCGGTTGCGCTCTTCGACGTGTATCGAGGCCCAAGTTTGGGAAACGATGTGAGATCGCTGGCTTTTTCTATTCGCTTGACCTCAGTCGAAGGAACTTTGGGCGAATCGGAAATTGCGAAACTTCGTGAGTCCCTTATTTCGGTTGCCCAAGCAATGGGCGCCGAGTTACGAAGCCAGTGAGTCTCGGCGTCGAATTCGTTGCGCCCCACGAAAAGGGGCGTAAATTCTCAGAGGATTTTCGCGTTCGGCTGTCCGACACGTACGCCGACGGAACGCTTCGCCTTGACGCTGCGGCTCGATTCTTGCAAGATATCGCCACTGACGACTGGGACGACACTGGAATTGGTGACGAAGATACCTGGGTCGTTCGGCGCACCGCCATGCGCGTGGCCCCGGGTGCGGTCTGGCCGCATTACAAAGATCGCATCACTCTAGAAACTTGGTGCGGCGGATACGGCGCCGCTTGGGCCGAGCGGCGAACAAATTTTTATTTCGAAGGCAAACTCCAATTGGAGGCAATTTCGCTTTGGGTTCCGATTGATTCGAGGGGAGTACCTCAGCGTCTCCGAGAGTCTTTCTTCGAGGTTTTTGGTGAGGCACTGAATGGTCGCAAAATCTCTGGCAAGGTCCCAACGCCGGAACTCGAAGAGAGCGCTATTCGCCAGTCCTGGCCACTTCGCCATGCCGACCTCGACATTGTGGGCCACGTAAACAACGCCGCTATTTGGCAGGCTATTACCGAGGTTGTCGATAGCCCAGTATCCGAGATTGCGGTTATGCACCATGGCCCCGTGGAAGCGGGTCACGTGGTCGAACTAGCCCATTCTCCTAGACACGTTTGGCTCATTGTTGATGGCGAGCCACGAGTGAGCTGCCTCTATTTTTCCTAAGCGACAGTTGCTTCAGACTTCTTGGCACTGGTCGCGAAATAGGAACCAACCAGAACTAATGGGAAACCAATCGCAATACCGGTCGTAAGAGGCTCGTTGAGAAATACGATTCCTAGCGCCACGGCAATCGCGGTGTTGGTGTAGGTGACCACCGTGGCGCGGGCCGCGCCCACTTCTTTAATCAACTCAAAGAAGACCAAAAATGCCCCTACGGTGCAGGCGATCGACAGGGCCGCCAAAGTCCAGAGTGTATTTGCGGAAACCGTTTGTGGCCAGTGAATCACGGCGTAGGGGACCCAGACTAAACCGATAGCTCCAGTTGCACCCGCGACAACTGCGATGCCCGCAACTTCGCGCACTTTGGTTGCCAAGATGACTGGGCCAACGGCGTAACCGAGACAGATGAAAAACATCAACGCAACCCACTTGATTGCGCCTCCGCGTACATCGAGTCCGACCAGGCTGACAATTCCGGCGGCGCCGATGAAGAGGCCAAACCAACGCTTCGAGGTCATGTGCTCTTGGACCTTGCGAAGTTTAGAGATGGCTAGTGAGAAGAATGGAACTGTGGCAATCATCAAGCTGGTCAGTGAGCTTGTCAAGTGCTTCTCGACCGTACCCATCAGGTACCACGGAACCCCGAATTCGATCGCGCCGAACAGAAAAATCCACTTGAAGTTCTTCACCATCGATGCAAATTCTTTTCGGTGAATCACTAAGGGCAGTAGGAGGATCGAAGCGGGGAGGGTTCTCGCGACCACTAGGACGCCGGGATCGACTTGTCGAACCGCGACACGGATTAGGAGGTAAGGAATACCCCACAACACAGAGAGGGCGGCGAAGAGCCAAAATCCACGACGGTTCATTTAGAAAGCCTAACCGACAGAAAAGAAATTTGCATAAATCACCTGTTTTGTGAGTAAAATTGCAATATGAGAACAGTTGTGTTTGGTGCCAGTGGGTACGCCGGAGCCGAAGTGCTTCGTCTGGCGGCCAATCACCCCGAGATCGAAGTCGTTGCCGCGGTGGCCGAGTCCAATGCCGGCAAGCGGGTCGCCGACCACCAACCAGCGCTCGCTGGGGTCTATCCGGACCTCACCTTTGTAGATACCGAGACTGCGTTGCTTCTCGATTTCGAGGTGGCTTTCCTCGCCCTACCTCATGGTCACTCACAGCCCTTAGTCAAGACTCTTCGCAGCATGGAAGTTCAGTGTGTCGACCTCGGCGCCGATTTCCGACTTAAGGACTCAGCAACCTTCGAGCAATGGTATGGGGCAAAACACGAGGCGACCGAGTTGTTGTCTAACGCGGTCTACGGACTTGTGGAACGACACCGTGACGAATTGAGAGGGGCCCAACTCATTGCTTCACCGGGTTGCTACCCAACTGCGACAGCTCTGGCGATTGGACCTTTCGTTGATGCGGGCTGGGTGGAGACATCCGGCCTAATTGTTAATGCGCTCTCCGGTGCTTCGGGTGCGGGTCGTGCGACACAAGACCGCCTCCACTTCTCGCGTTTGGCGAGCAATGCTGAAGCCTACGGTTTGAGTACGCATCGGCACACCCCGGAAATGGAACAGGAGATTGGTGCAGAGATTCTCTTTACGCCCCATCTCATTCCTGCGGCCCGCGGAATGCTCGTTACGGCGTACGCCAAGTTGACTCCGCGAGCAGGTGGCACCAATGAAGCGATAGAACTCCTAAGGGCCACTTACGTGAACGACCCGTTTGTCGTAGTCACAGACGACCCACCAACACTGAAGGACCCGGTCGGATCAAATCTATGTTTTGTCCACGCAAAAGTGGACTCCCGAACCAATACCCTCATCATGATGAGCTCAATCGACAACTTGATTAAAGGTGCCGCCGGACAAGCAATTCAGGCTTGGAATGTAGCTTGTGGTTTTCCAGAAACTATGGCCTTACCGATGAGTGGAGTGACACCGTGAGGTTCGTGGTCAAACTCGGCGGGCATAGCCTGGACGACCTCACTGTGGCAAGTAGCGTCCTCAACTCTCTCAGTGAAGACTTGGACGCTCTAAGGTCCGAGGGGCATCAGGTTTGTCTGGTTCACGGCGGCGGACCACAGATTGATGCGTTGCTTGGAGCGTTAAATATCGAATCAAGCTTTATTGACGGTTTGAGAGTCACCTCGAAAGAAGCAGTCTCGGGTATCCAAATGGCCCTTTCCGCGGTCAACGCATCTCTCGTAACGGTTCTCGGCGCCAAAGGGCTCTCGACGGTGGGTCTATCAGGCTTTGATGGGAATTTGGCCACGAGTTCACCATTGGACGGGCCATGGGGCCAAGTCGCGACAGATCTCAAGATCGACCCAGTGCTTCTACTCGGACTCATGGAGAGCGGTTTTGTCCCGGTACTGAGCCCCGTTGTCAGTAATGGGAAGGGCAACCTTCTTAACTGCAACGCCGATGAACTCGCCGGTGCTGTTGCGAGCGCACTCAAAGCAGATGCATTGTTCTTGCTGAGCGACATCGATCAGATCAGATCTGATGTCAATGATTCAACAACGGGTTTAGACCGTGTCTCTCTTGAGGAACTCAAATTGATGACCATAGACGGCAGGGCGAGCGGTGGCATGTTGCCCAAAGCCAAGGCGGCTATTGCAGCGAGTTCTCAAGGGGCTTCGCGAGTAATTGTGGCTAATGCCGCTCTACCCAACGTGATTACTCGGATTCTTCGTAACCAAGCCAAAGCCACGGAGGTGGTTGCATGAAACATTTCCTGACCATTACCGAGTTAACCAACCATGAACTCAAAGAAATATACGATCTCGCGGTAGCTCCAATTAATGACCAGTTGTTAAATGGCCAGGGGGTTGCTCTAGTTTTCGAACGCCCTAGCTTGCGAACCAGAGCAAGCTCATCCAGCGCAGTGCATGAATTGGGGGGTTATGTGACCTTCTTCGGAGATGAGGAGGTTGGGCTTGATTCAAGAGAATCTGCAGAAGATGTTGGTCGCACGCTGGAGCAGATGTATTCGATTGCTGCGCTGCGCTTGAAGAACCACTCGAGTTTTTCCCGCATGGCTCAGGCGACGGAGAATCGAATGGCCCTGATCAATCTTTTGAGTGACGTCGCGCATCCGACACAAGCGGTGGCGGATGTACTCACAATCGCCGACAGGTTTGCCAAGGGTGACGTTAAGGATTTGCGCGGGCTGGAAGTCGCGTATGTCGGTGACGCGACGAATGTCACACGGTCCTTGGCGGTTGCTCTTCTGAGACTTGGGGTGAATGTTCGCGTCGGAGCACCGAAGGAGTATCAATTGACGCCAGGTGGGGCAGAAGACCCTTTTGCGTTTTCTGGTGAGGGACTCGGAACTCTCACGCTGACCAGTTCCGCAATTGAAGCCGTCTCTGGCGCAGACGTTGTCTACACCGATGCGTGGATATCAATGGGTGCAGAAGCAGAGGCCAAGACCAGACGAAAGAAGTTGGTCGACTTCAAGGTCACGCCAGAGTTGATGAGTCACGCTGACAAGAACGCTATTTTCATGCACTGCCTCCCAGCACATCGTGGTGACGAAGTGGTTGACGAGGTGTTAGATGCCAAGTATTCAATGGTATGGAATGAAGTGAAACATCGACGTAGCGCAATGATCGGTGCATTGCGTTGGATAAAGGGAGAGTTACTTTGACCAAGACGCAGAGACAGGCGAAAATTACAGAATTGCTTGAAAAGCAGGTGATTTCAACGGCTGCACAGTTGGTAAACCTCCTTCAGATTGAAGGCTGGGCGGTGACCCAGGCCACTGTAACCAGAGACCTTCAGGAACTCGGGTCTATCAAGATCCGAGACGAGAATGGTTCACGCCGCATCGTGCTCGCCGACACACCCAAGATTGCTCCCGCGCCGGTAGATCACCTGCGTCGCATGATGGGCGAATGGGTAATTTCAGTGGAGCGCTCGTCCAACCTAGTGGTTGTTCGAACTCCACCGGGATGCGCTCATGTCGTGGCCTCCGCGCTGGACCGAAGCGCGCTTTCGGGTGTGCTTGGTTCAATAGCCGGAGACGACACAGTACTAATCATC
>Ga0208865_1000166_pt1 | contig 21784 bp, 25 predicted proteins | sample CryBogCBE02Aug09_FD_184565 | JGI IMG/M metagenome (GOLD analysis project Ga0208865, IMG submission 184565) | Freshwater microbial communities from Crystal Bog, Wisconsin, USA - CBE02Aug09 (SPAdes) (version 2) | ecosystem: Environmental > Aquatic > Freshwater > Lake | place: Crystal Bog... | reverse complement strand
GGCGGATGAGAGGGATTGTTTGAGGGCGGATATCATTTTGCTTGCTTATCTGTTTTGGGTATGTCTTCGGTTTTCTGGAGGTATTTCAGATCCGTTTTTGTCCGGATGTTTGAGTGTTCCCAAAACGGATCCGGGAGTTCGCATGGAATGGAGGAGCCCACCACAAACACAACACACAAGCACTATCAAACATGAACATGAATCAAGAAATCGAACATCAAACTGGAGTTACTGGAGTTATCAGCAAGATCATTAAAACACTGGAAGCAGGTATGTTCTTCAAGAAAGAAGAACAAGTTGAAGTCGTAGCAGAAATGCTAAAGCAGGAAAAAGACCTTACCGAACAAGAGGTAGATGAGGTCTTAACAAGATGCGCTATGTTCTGCATTCTCAGCAGAGAAAGTCGTGAAATGAAAATCTCTTCTTCATGGGGTGACGAATCAATCCGTGAAGAAAAGAAGAAAGATGAGAAATTTGTAGTAATGTCCGAGAAGGACTGGTGGAACGCAAAGGAAGTTGCCAAAAGACAACATTGGTTCAAATCCTGGGAAGACTGGAAGGATTGGAAAGATCGTGTTCAACGCGAACGTGATTCCAGAAAGAACAATATTGTAGTCATCAAACGAGAGAAGGATATGGTTGAAAAACTTCTCGATGAAAGACGTGATGTTATGAGATATCCAACATGTCACGTTTCATCCGAAGAATCATATCATCAACTAATTGAAGACATTGAAGCAACTGTCCGAAGTCTTCCAGGTGGAAAATGGAGACTTGAAATGGAATATGAACGAGAAAGACCTAAGTTACAAATTCGTATCAATGAAGTTGTAAATCAAGTAAAGGCTCTCTACTCGTTGAAGAAAAACATTGCTGCAACAATTATTCAAAACGCATGGCGTACACACAATAATGTAGATATGAACTCAATACTAGAAAAAATGAATAACTTAATAATTTAAAAAATGGTGATTTTTTACATTGGGATACAACACTAATAAAAACGGATCGGAACTTGTTTGAAAAGCATAAGAGTAATCAAAACAAAAGATGGAACCAATTACTAAAGAAATGTTACAAAAAGCTTGTTCTAATGAATCTATCATTAAAAATAAAGAAAATCAACTTCGTGAAAATGCTATGTCTATTGTTAAAGCAGTATATGATAAAGTTAAATCTTCAATGAATAGTTTTACCAATAAAGATACTAGTTGTTATTGTGTTTATAGATACTTTGGAGCAATATGTGGAGGTAAAAATATAAAATATAATCCTGAATATACAGAAAAAGCTATAGAAATATTAAAAGAATATTTTCCAGATTGTAAAATAACTCACTTTATTACTGAAGAACAAAATGAAAATGTTAATCAAAAAAGAATATGTTATGTAAGTAACTTTACAATCGACTGGTCTTAATATAACTAACCAAAACGGATCTATTCGTTGTCTAGAGAAGTAGATAGCCCCAGGGCAGCAAACAGAATGACAAAACGAAATCTTGACGACATCTTTCCAATCGCACGAGGAAAAAACTTCTACTATCGAACTATCTTATCATTTCAAGGATTAACTAACAGCGAGATGACCAGAGACTTATTTAAAGGACATCCAGAAATTGAGTATCTCTGTTTAGGACATAATGAATTCACAGAATTACCCGAAGACTTATTCTATGATTTACCAAACTTAGAATATGTAGACTTTTATGAAAACAAATTAACTTCATTACCACCTAACTTATTTAAACATTCACCTAAATTAAAAAAATTAAGTATTGGTCTTAATCAACTTACTCATATACCAATAGAGTTCTTTGAAAATAATAAAAAATTAGAAATTATCTCATTCTCAATGTATTATATACTTGTAGACATGTACAGAGTAGACGAAGAAGAAAAGAAAAGATTATATCAAGATGTGTATGACAAATTTAATAACACCAATAATTGGATTAAACGAATTCGTGTAGGAGAAACAGAATATGAATGGGCACAAAGATGCGATAACTTTATGAGTATGAACCGCATTAAAGAGCGAACTCGTAATTATAAAGAAGAGTTAATGCAAATTACTTGGAGTCCTTACACGAAGAACGGTTATAGTAATGTATTATACGAAATGGAATGCGAAAATTAATGTTTTAATGTGCGTCTTCTTTTTCTATGTAAATGTCGTTTAGTTCTACGTCCTGCTTTGGATACAAACAGGTAAGATTCACCTACACCTATTGCTTGAACAGGTGGACCAACCGCTTTCTTGTAAGGACTGTACTGAATTGTGCGAACATACTTCTGTAATCCTGCCTTTTTGATGTTTTCAGGTGAAAAGATGTTAACCCAACGTCTGTCATCATCTTCGTAACATCCAGTTGCTAATCCTTTTGCTTTTTCAAGAACACTTATTACTTCAAGTAAAGTTGTATCTCCACTAACATCTGTATATGGATGACTGCGATCCTTAATTTCACCAAATAAAGCAAAAGGGGCAATAGTTATAGAGTTCTTTTTGTTGGATGGATGGATTGTATTGTTTGATAAATCGTCAATCAATATAGTGTTACATTCAGCAAAACATTCTTCGGTCTTTTCACCGTACCAAAGATAGTTTAAATCTTTTGACCAACCATGTATTTCTCCACTTTGTGCAGCATCGTTATCAGATAAAATTAAGCGTAATTTTTCGTAAGGTCGGTCTTTCAAAACAACTTTATCAACAATGTTTTGTGCGTAGTCTTCATCAGACCAGGTCCATACGGAAACAGTGCAGTTCTTAAAGAGATAATCAAAGAACTTATCAATATTGGGTCTTAAAATCAAAATATGACCACTAGAATCAACAAACTTGTATTTAGATTTTTCGGTTTCGGGAAGTTTATCCCAAGAATTTGCACGATACTTTTTATTGATAAAGTAAACGAATGTTTCGTCAATGTCCAAAATAACGTTCAGTTTACAGGTCATACAGTTATATAAAACGGACTAAATATTTGTTTATCTCAAAACTGACACAAACAAATGCCATCTCGTATTTACGGATTTCTTTCAACCCAACATCCTACACGTCGAGCACACTTAATCGGAATTGCTCATCAATATATTAAGAACGATCAGTTAGTGAATCTGATTCAGAACATAGATATCAACAACATGAAACGAAGTGCTCATTTAGCAAATCAGTTTCGTTTGTTTGAAGAAGTTCCTGGTTTAAAACATCAAGTCACTGACTGGATAGGTTCTTAACCGTAGGCAGACTGTAAGTGTTCGTCTACTGGAACATTTGGATTTCTAAATGGATTTTTTGAGTCTTTTGGTGCTGGTGGAGGTAATGCTCTTTCTTGATGTCGAATGTTATAATGAAACTGTCGTGCTATACTTGCACTAACACAGCAGTCAATTATTTCAATGCAACAACAAGTAACGTAATATGATAACAAACAAACTTCTTCTATATAACACATTATAATTAAATTAATTTTACAATTAGTCGTTAAATTGATTTTATATATTATTTATCATGAGAACTTTTAAACAATCCACTTTCTGAACCCTGAGTCACAATTGTAGGTTCAGCCCAATAAACATTTAAATCTAAATTTTTAGCTACAATGTTCAAATAATTATCTATATTAGTATGAATTTTATTATCACCAAGATTATTAAAGTAATCAACTAGTTTTTTTGCACATTTATTACTTACTACATAACTATCGACACATCGTGTAGATCCTGCTCCACACCAATTAGTTTCATCATGGCCTTTCTTGTACAAGCGTTTGAAAGGAACAAGTTGTCTCTTAGGTATATGTAAACCACAACCATCTCCAAGAAATACCATATCCCAATCATTTGGGAGTTCTTTTAAATATGTATCTAACTTTTCATTAAATCCTTTAGAAAGTATAACATCATCTTCAAAAATGAGGGCACTTCTGTATTTTTGAGCTATTTGATTATATATCCATAGTGTTTTTAGAGATACTGAAATCATTGATGGTTTTATATACTCTGTAAATCTACTATATTCTTCAGGAGTAATATCTTCTTTATTAAACTTTTCTACAAACTCGTAATCTTTTATACCTTGTTGTTGAAACTGATTCAACATATGTTGTTTACGTTCAGTAAGTTTTGAATAGTGAACGACAAAGACTTTCATTTATATCATAAAATTAAATGATTTTATTACTTTTATACAAATGCGTAAGTTTACAAAACGCAACCGATTGATGTCGCGTAAATACTGCAAGAAGACACCATGCAAAAAGATGGGATTTACCCAAAAAGCATCGTGTCGTCCATGGAAGAACTGTTACTTAAAAAAGAAATAACTTAACTCTTTAACCAATTACATCTCCAACATCCTTTCCTTGATTTATCAATAAACTTATTTATCTCTTCTTTTATTTCATTTTCAAGGGTTAGATATTCATTACGATGTCCAATTATTCTTGTCATAATCTTTTCCTTTGCTTCAACTCGTTTATTATATTCTATTTTATCTGGATTATCATCAGGTGTCTTTGAAAATTTTTCAAAATCAAAATTATACTTTTCATCAGCAAAGTATAATTGTTTTTCATGAACTTTTCTCAACTCTATTTTTAGTTCGTTCATTAATTGTAGTTCTCTTAACTGTAAATTTTTTACTTTAGAAAATAAGTTTGTTTCATTCAATGTTCTAAAGTTATAACGAATATGTTGAGGTAACATAAACTTATTTGTATCCTGTATCTCATCTATCTTTTTCTCCACATTTTCTATTATTTCTTTTAATTTATCTTCATAATTTTCAGGTTTACCCGCTTCTAGATCTAATTGTTGTTTATCCTTTTTATTATCTTTAGTAAAAAGCATAAGTTTGTAAGAGTTAAATTCACAATTGTTCAAAAGTTTATTATATTGATATGCAGTTGTTTTATGTGCTTCTGCTTTCGCATCTAATTTTAAATAAGATACAACTGCCAATATAAATGAGTTTATAGCTGCCAGACCACTAACTACATAAGCACCTACAGTAAACCCTTGTAATGCTAAACTCAATAAAGTACACAATGAAGAAATAGTTATAGCTGGTAACATTAACATATTCAGTTGATGTTCACAATAAACCTTTGATTCGGTATACAATATCTTTTGAGCTTTTAAGTATACGACCAAAATGTCAACGGATGTTGATAATTTGAACGCTTCATCTGAATACTCTTCATTCATGAAATTTTTAACATAACCTATTCCTGGTAAAACTGGTTTATCGCCAACTTTTATTATTCTTTGCGTAATTATTGATGGTCTTCTTTTTCTTCTTTCGTTTCTATCTAATTCATCAGCAATATCATTTATTTGTTTGTATAGTTCTGCTTTCTTTTGTTTTATTTCATCAGTTTCTTCTTGAGTAAATAAATTTTTATAATTATCTAACATTTCATCATATTGAGCATTAAGTGCAATAATTCGTGCATCATCTTCCATCTTTTGCATCTGAATACTTGAACTAGCCATTATTAAGGTTACATAAAGTAAAATTAAGAACTTTTAGTCGTAATTTCAGCACACAAGATTTCTGCTCCTTGTAAATCATACCATGAAATTTGGGTGACTACTTTTCCTGTAACTGTATTTTCAGTGGTAGATTCTTGATGATGATGACCTGCTTCAAGAGGACAAGGGTCATTGGTTTTAGCAGTTTCATCGCATAAATTTGCAGTTGAAGTAAATGGACCCAAACCGTTTAAGGTAGCACTGTAATAAGCAGTTCCACCTGTAATTGGTAAATCTAAATCAAAGTCAAATGTGGTAGTTACATTTTGACCCTGCGTAGGAGTATCAGTAGAAAGAGAAATAACAAAGTTTTTGGCTAAAGCATCAGGAGAAGAACAGGTCTTGGCAGCCCATAAAATAGTAGGAAGAAGAATCAAACTCATTTTATATACCTACACCAAAAAAGGTTTAACTCATTTTTTGTTTTTCCTGGATATGATTGCTTCGTATTGCCTGACTCGTTTAGAGTTTAATCTGTTTGCTTTCTCCTTTGCTTTGTCTGATTTCTTTCTTCGATATGTTTGTGGCTCCTCCATAGTATACTGCCTTATAAAACTTACTAATACCTTTTGATCCGTTTTTGTTATGATACTTACAACGAACGGATATACCTTCAGATTTGTTTAAACACCCAGGTTCTTCGCACATAGGTGTTTGAACAATAATTCGAACCGCACTTGAGTCTGATACTTTATTGTCTCTACTATAACATATTCCCATCTTTATTCTTCTTATTCACTTAACTACTTTCGTTCCGTTTTTATTGGTATTGTCTTTCTGTTTCCTGACTTCATCTATCATATGCGTAAAACACAATACAAATCCTGGATAAGCATTTGTTTTACATGCTTTTATAACACAACGAGGCATAGGTTCAGGTTCAAATGTATTATAACTTTGTTGATTTCCCATCTTATGTTGTTTTTGAGTAAGTTAAAACTTTTGCGTCCGTTTTACTTAAATTTACTTTTCCGAATACGTCTTCTAACTTCTGTTGAGTTTCTGTATCCCAAGAAGTTGCAACCGGTGGAACGATGTCGATGGATACATGTAAAGACCCAAACCCACCACCTTTACGAGGCATACCTTCACCTGATATAGACAAAACTGCACCACGAATAATTGGACCTGACTTCCAAACAAACGTAGGAGAGTTTCCACTTGGATGATCGGTTAAAGTAAATTCAAACCCTAAAATAGATTCCGCATAACTGATCGTGTGTCTATAATACAGATCATTCTCCTTCCATTCGTATCGTGAAGGTTCTAAATGAACCACCAACACTAGATCACCTGGTATATCGTGTTCCAAGGTAGCAGAACATTCACCTTCAAAAACTACGCGTTCACCATCACGCATTCCAGGTTGAAGTTTAGTGGACAATGTTCGGTCCTTTTCAAGAAGACGTCGACCGTTACAGGTAGAACAAGAAGACGTGCTTTTCTCGCCTCGTCCATCGCATTTATCACAGGGTCCTTGCGTATTAATAATCATATTTCCCATCTGTTGTCTTATCATTCTCATTCCTGAACCGCCACAACCGTCACATTTAGAAAATGAACCTGCACAATCACCACATTTACGCATTTGTTTAAAGTTCAAATTGAATTCAAAACCTCGGTAGAAGTTTTCCAGTTTAAGATTTACATTGATTTCGTTAGAAGGACCCTTTCCACCAGGTCTTCTTGGTTGTTGTTGATGAAACATTGGTCCCGTATTTATACCGCCAAACATACTGAAAAAGTCTGGAGGAAATGGCATGCCTCCTTGCATGGGAAAAGGTGCCTGACCGCGATTATCGTATTCGCGTCGTTTATTTTCGTCGCTTAAAACTTCTGCTGCTTCCTGAATAGATTTGAACTTTTCAGCATCTCCACCTTTATCTGGATGATGCTGACGAGCGAGATCGCGATACGCTTTTTTGATTTCGTCAGGAGAGGCGTTTTTAGAAACACCTAACCGTTGATAGAGATCCGACATCTTGTGTATTTTACTTAATTCCCTTTAAAACCAATTGAAAAAGTAATTGTAAATAACAAAGACATGTCGTATGAATATTTGCCACCGTTAAATGAAAAACTGGTTAGACAAACAGGAGAACCAACAGAAGTCACAATACAATCAGTCTATATTCAGTTCAAATGGTGGTTGAGAAGAACCTTCTTCTCTCAACCTCCCTTATACATTATTCATCCTCAATCAAAGCATCTAACCAAGGCTGAGCGTCCTCTGGAGTCACATTTAATTCGTTCATCAAGTTCATAGCCGTTCGTAATCGTTCATCCATATTTGTAATTTTTCGTATTAATGGAATGCGTCGTTGGAGTTCTTCATTCGCGTTTACTTCTACTTGATATTCAGGATCAAACCCTATCATTACTTGTGCTAATCGACTTATATGTCCGTCCATACATAGACCTACTGCCTCAGAACATTCTTGGTTTAGACGAACATACAATTGACGACGAACATCTCCTTGTTTTTCACTTCGAATGCGCGCCCATAAGTGATTCAGAACATGACGATATTTATAATCGTCAGCTTTATAGCAATAAGCATGATTATACCATCTTTGCATATCTTCGTATAATCGCGGACTTACTTCTTTCTTAAACAACTGACTCCAAGTAACTTTTATTTCTTCAATCGTATTCTGAGTTTCTGGAACAGGGGTTTTCATTAATAGTTCAATATTTCTATTAGTTTGATTTACTGTAGCAACTGTATGGACATTTTGACTATCACGAGTAATTCGTTCTAAATCTGAACGAGCAGCAACAACATTATTACCAATAGCAATACGACGAATGAATTCTGCTTGATTGACTAATGCTTGTTCAACTTCTAAGTTTTCGGTTATCATCTGATGCATAATACGATGTCCTACATTGCCTCTTGCTTGTAATGAAGGAACTCCTAATTCAACTAAACGCATAACAATATAATCCCCCCAATCTTCTCTTATTTGTCGACCTCTTTGTTGATATTGTTCTCTGATTTGTTCATATCGTTCTCTAACTCCACACTGTCTACAGAATCCGTTAGGTTCCTTATTTTTACGACCACACTGCATTCTTACAAAGAAACCTTCTGGACCTCGCATGTATCGTCTTCCTCTACACTTTCTGTCTTCTGGAATGTCGTGGGTGGCACACAATTCTGAACCTTGTTTTTTCTGTTTTGTACATCTACGTCCGTTAAATAAATGACCTGTACATTGTTGTTCTAACGGAACTTCCTGATGAGTTTTACATTTAATGCTGTCTTCTAAAGCCTGTTTCTTACATTGTTCTCCATCTGCTGTTCTGCCTATACATCTGTTTCTATTATCTTTACGTGTATGAACTCCGCAATATTCTGTATCTGATAAACGATGTTTTGTGCATGGATTTCCATTTTTTAGTGTTGCTCGACACACTTGGACATCTGCCATTTTGTTGTTGATGCTTCTATTTTTTTCCAAGACTTTTGATTCGTTTTATCTAACTTAATAATAAAAATGAGTTCAATGTCACTTATGCTTACTTTTGCCGTAGCTATATTTGTTGGTGGAGCTTTGAAAGACTTCTTCCAGGCCATTACTCGTGATCTCATATCACCATTCCTTGCCCTCATCTTTCCTGGAGCACAACATACCATTGAAGGTCTTGTCATTCAAGTAGGTCCTCTTCAACTCAAGGTAGGTGATGCCATCGGTGCTGCTGCCACACTTGCAATTGCTCTCTTCGTAGTAGCAATTACTTTACCATACATCAAAGCATACGCTCCTCTTCGCTAAAACGAATCTGTAATTCCTCCTAAAGTAGAACAGAACATACAATAAGATGCCAAAGAATACACAAGGAGGATCAAAATACAAAAAAGGAGCAAACTCAGAATCATCTACATCGAAGAAGTCCAAGAAGCTCTTCAATGATTTACTTGAAGATCTTTGTGGAAGCGAAGAGGATATGCAGGGAATACACTTTGGAAAAGTGGTTAAAAAGTTAGGAGAAGGTCGTATGGAAGTCATCTATATATTCAATGATCGTCTGGAAACGGTGAGAGCACCAATCAAAGGTTCTATTCGTGGAAGAGGAAAAAGAGATGCGTGGGTAGAAGTAGGGACATTTGTGGTTCTGAACGAAACAGGTTTAGCAGGTTGTATGTCGCACGAGATTGTCATGCCGTTGACTTCACAACAAGTAACATTACTCCGAAAGCAAAACAATATTGATGAGCGTCTATTTGAAAAGACGGAAACTACGATGGGCGAAGAAGGTATAGAGTTTGAAGATACGGAAGAACCAGAAGAAGAGGTTAAAGAGGAGGAAGAAGAATTAGATATTGATAGAATTTAATGAGCGAACACTTGCGTCCGCATCCTACACAAGTTCGTGAAAAACGTAATATATTACTAAAATACAGTTTTCGATCGCGAACAACAGATTATTACTATGGATTTGATTTCAAGAACTATTGCGATTTGGAATTTCATAATGTAACAAAACAACCAACAAAAATTTATCCAGGATTGAGAGGTGCTCTTGAGTATGTAAAAAAGCCAATCATCTTTTTTACTTGTTACGATGTGGGTCCAAACGAAATATTAAATGCTTTTGTGCGACACGTAGTATGTTGTATGGCAGTGCGTGAAGGTGAAGGCATAACTGTCTACATGTTTGATATGCGTAATTTGAAAGACATTTCAGCAGGTTTTAAGGAAGATATGGAAAAACAGTTATCTGAATTTGCGAATCGTCCAGTCAAGATTGTGAATGCCGCATGTACTCATCGTTCTAATTGTGTCTACCTTCAACGTTTCAAAGGAGATACAGAAATGGGTTGGTGTATAAGTTGGGCATTACTGTTTCTAGACTACTTAACGGCAAATCCTGATATCATACATTATAGTCCAAACGAAAAAGAACGAACATTTGCTAAGTTGTATACGAACCTAGATAAACACTTGTCAAAACCTCGTTCAAATCACTTTATTGAGGCGTATTATACTCGTCTTCTAGACTTATCACCTTAGGAGCAACGACTTTAGGATTTTGTTTATTTAAAGTTTGTTGGTGTTCGGAACGATAATCGTGCGGACACGAATGATTACCTAAATGTAAACCGCAATATATTTGACCGCAACGGCATTTCATAATAGAATAAGTCTTTTTGCGACAGGTTTCTGTAGTGCAACGAATCATCATTGTGAGATATGAACAGTACTTAGAAAGATTATCCGTTTTTATGTATAATATGACGGAACGCCAGAATCATGGACGAGATACTGAAAAAATGTACGCGGAAATAGACCGACGAAGACGAATTAATTCAGATACTGTCTACTTGTTAAATTTACAATTAACTTCACTACCTTATAATGAATTTTATGGTTTTAAAAATATTTATCTTACAGAAGTAAATGGAATAAAAGAGTTTGATGATTCTGAAATAAAGGACGCAACTGTAATAAATTTAAATACATGTGAAACATTAGAAACTATAAATATAACAAAATCCTGTTATAATGCTATAAATATAAAAAGTTGTTATAGAGTTACAAAACTAAAATGTTATGCGCGTAATTCTTTATCATTAGAACATTTAAAGAATTTAAAAACTTTTGAAATTGCTTATTCTCCTGAATGTCCTGATGGTTTAGAAAGTCTAACAATAATTAATGCTCAAGAATTAGAAAATATTACATTTGAAACAGTAGATGGTAAGAGAACATATATAACAAGGGGAATTATAATAACAGCAGCACCAAAATTAAAGAAAAATTTAGTTCTGCATAGATATGGAGTCCAACCTAGTTATACAGGTGATTACTTTACAAGTGAAACAAGAGTTGTAGAAAGACCTCCACCTGAACTTCTTCATTCAGAAGAAGACGATGGTTTAACTTTACCAGATTACGGTCCAGATACGGAAAAGTTATTAAAAACAATAAAAGATCAATCAGGTAATAATGGAATTTTTTTAACAGATTTAAACTTAACTTCCTTACCATACAAGCAACTTGAAAAATTTGAGACACTTACTTTAACTAGAGTAAATGGTTTAAAAGAAATTAATGATAACGAAATAACTGATGAAAATTTTATTGAATTAACTATTGATGAATGTCCTGATTTAGAAAAGGTAATTCTTAAAAAACAATGTTTAGGACATTTTGAAATAAGAAATTGTGATAATGTTGAAACTGTCGAAGTTAGTAATGCGTCATATAACTTAGTTGTATCTAGTTTATCAAAACTAAAAACTCTTATAATACATTATGTTCCTGATTGCGGTGTTAATTCAAGATCAAATGCAGAAATAGACGAATTATCTGTAACTGATGTTCCACAATTAGAGAACATTGAGTTTGAAAAAGTAAACGATAAGAGAACAGTTATAGTAAGTGAAGTCTTAATTCATGAAGCACCAAAATTAAAGAAAGGTATAACATTTTCTTTAGGACTACACAACCAACCTGAACTTTTAGGTGATTATTTTACAGACCAACCAAGAGTTGTAGAACGCGAACTTCCTGCGTTTGATAATAATCGTCGTCGTGGTTCAGAATCGGAGTCAGAAGACGGTCTGGATACATATTCAGATTTAGATCGAGAACAGGAAGAATATTATGATGAACCAAAACCTGCTTTTTACAGAAATTTTCCTGATGTAGAAATTCCAGAAGTAAAAGTTAAGTTCACAAATCAGAAAATATATGACTTTATTAATCTTGAAGAAATTCCATTATTAAATATTTTATGTAAATCTGATGAAATCATTTTTAAAGCAAAAGATTCGTATTTTTCAGTTCCTAGAAAAGTTCTTCGACAAGATTCAGAATCAGGATTGGCAATACGATATAAATGTAAAGTGGAAAGAGAAAGAGGTCCTCCATCGTTACAACAAGTTGAATTAGATCAACCTTATATGTACATATCAGGAGTTGGAAATTTTCTTGTTAAATATGATCGTTTTATATCTGCTGTAGGACAATACAAAATTATAGAATTTGTTGAAACAGGTGAAAGAATTAATAATGTAACAAGTGAACAGAATATACAAACAGATTATCGTGGTATAAATATGCACGGAAATCAAGTGAATATAACAAGTGGTTATCATTGTCAACCAGGAGCAAGTGAATTGGTAAGTGATGTAAGAGGTGTAATTTTAGAAACTGAAGAAAGTGGAGGAAGAAAGACACGTAAACAAATACGAAAACCTTCATATAAAACACGTAAAGTTCAAAACAAATCTAAATAGACATATAATGACACCTGCAGAAGCAGTTAAAATCCATTCTGATATAATTAAAACCTGTAGTGGAGTAGCAGGTCGAAAGGATTTACCAGAGGGTTTAAAAAGAGAAATTCAAACATGGTGTAGCAAGTTCAAAGACGCACCATGGCTGAAGACAGAAACCCACCAATCGTATATGGAAGATTCAATTAAACTCAAACAAAAAATTGAAGATTTTAAGGCACGTGCTCGTAAGCACATGACCGCAGGACGAAAAAGAAGACGCCGAATGACTAAGAAGAAGTTTATTTAGAATAAATGAAGAAAGGAGCAGATACAAAGAGTATAGCAAATGCCAGTGCTACAATATCAACCCAACGCACAATCTTCTGCCACTTGATAGGAAGTTTATTGTAATTTTCTTCGTATTCAGCAGGTTTGAAAGGAGCACTTAACCATCCTAAAAAGGTTGGTTTCAGATGATCGTTACAATCATACCAAACATCATACCACGCAAGTAGAATATATCCCGCAAACGCGAGAAGTATTGTAACTGCTCGTTTGAACGCTATATCGTATGCTGTTTTAAGTGGAGCCCAAGGAGGCATCCAGTAAATAGCAATTAATAATCCAGAAAATGCCAAACATTTAGGATTGAGTGCTAAAGGAGTTCCAAATAAACCACCGCCCATTATCTTATGTAAGTATAGAATAATGCCTAATCGTTTAATTGCTTTTGGTCCTTCGGAAAGTGTAGGAGGTCGTCCAGGTGCTACCGATCAATCCATGTTATTAAAAGCACTCAAACTTCAAACCATGGTAAAAGTCAATACTGCCAATCGAGCAGCTGGAATTTATGTTCAACCAAACACACATCTTCATACAAGTTCTCCTATTGATCGTGTTCAATACAATGCCAACCAACAAGCGATACAAAGATCCATATTTTATAACCCTATTTAAATAACATGGAGGAGGAAATTAAGAAACAGGTAGAAGTCCAAGCAAAAGCACTTCCACCTGCATCCTTAGAAACACTAAAACAGTTACGCAAAGAAAACTGCGAGTCACGAGATTTTCATCTGGCATCATTTCAGTTGTTTTTGCGTCGTTTATTATCGCCAGACAGTCCTACTCGTTCTATGCTTCTAGTTCACGGAACAGGAGTAGGTAAAACCTGTACCGCCATTCAAGTAGCTGAAGAGTATATTTTGAGACCTGAATTTCAAGACAAGAAAGTTCTGGTTTTGGCATCAACTGCCGTCCAAGAAAACTTCCGCACACAAATCTTTGATGTTACACGCGTAAAACAAGATCCTTCGGGTATCTTGATGTCGCAACAGTGCACAGGAAGACGATACCTTGAACAGTTAGAAAGAGCACAAATAGAGGGATTAAGATGGGAAAATCCAGAAAATCGTGAAAAGATGAACGGTATTGTCCAACGAATGATTAATGATTTTTACGAGTTTTCAGGGGGTATTCAGTTTGCGAATTTGGTGGACAAGAAACGAACAACTTTATCACCCGCAGACTTCAAGGCATGGGTTCACGAAAACTTTGACGGAAGACTCTTAATTATCGACGAAGCACATAGTTTGCGTGAAGAAGATACAAAAGACGAGAAATTACAGTCAGACAGTGTTCAACGCATTGCACAGATTGCCAATGGTATGACCTTGGTTTTCTTGACTGCTACACCGATGTATAACAGTTTTCAGGAAATTATGATCTTTTTCAATATCTTTTTGTGGAACGAAAAGAAGCAGAAACCCAGTGAGAAAATCACTGCTTCCCAGATTTTCAAGAACGATGGTTCATTCAAAACACCTGAAGCAGAAGCAACCTTTCGTGGATGGGTTCACGAATACGTATCCTTTATTCGTGGTGAAAATCCATTTACCTTTCCATTTCGTCTTCCACCTCCTGAAGATATGGTAGCACCTCTAGACCGTGAAACTGATATCAATGATAAAAAGATAACTGAACCACGTAAGTATTTACCATTGGTTGTTTCGTATGTCGAAGAACCGCAAAAGAAGGCAGTGTCTACTGTATCAGGAAAGTTACAAGAAGACTTTATTCCAACCATTGTAGTATCGCCCGATGGTCGTTCTATCACAAAATGCTTTGAAAAACCTCGTAATGCTGCAAAGTATCAGTATCGTTATGCCAAAAACTTGATTCCCTTTCTATCACCTTCGAATGTCAAGAAACATGCTACTAAGTTTGCGACAGTCATTAACTGTATTCAACAGTCATCGGGTATTGTGTTTGTGTTTTCTAACTTTGTGAGAGGAGGCGTTTTACAGTTTGCAATGGCACTTGAAGAACACGGTTTTGAACCTGCTTTGGGAAGTAAATTACTGGAAAATCCATCAGGAGAATACGATGGTCCTTCACAAGGTAAATATGCTTTTTTGACTTCCGATATGTCTGAACGACAAGTAACACAGTTGGTAAGACGATTACGCAAACCAGAAAATGTAAATGGTTCAGATATTCGTATCATTATCGGTTCTCCACTTATTTCGGAAGGTGTAGATTTCAAGTTTGTTCGTCAGGTTCATATCTTGGATCCGTGGTATAACATGAGTCGTATTGAACAGATTATTGGACGCGGTCTACGAACTTGTTCGCATTCAGGACTTCCGTTTGAAGATCAAAATTGTACAGTTTATTTACATATTGTGCGATACCCTGATTCCAAAAAGGAAACATATGATGAATATGCCTATCGTGTGTATGTAGAAGCAAAAACAGCAGGCATCGCAAAAGTAAAGCGTGTTCTTGCTGAATCGGCAGTAGACTGTTCTACACAAATTGCTACCAATCAACTTCCAGATGAATGGCGTTCATTGATTATTCCACAACGACGAGCACAGGACAAGCAGGAAATAGGTATGCCTTTATCAGCACTGTCTGCTCCTACATTTGAAGACGGTAATCCTTCGTTAGTATGTTACAATTTCACCAAACCATCAAAGAAGGAAGTGTATGTTCGTCCTCTTTCTTCGTTTCTTGATGTGCGTGATGAGGTTTACGATAAGATTGTGGACCTATTTCAAAAGAAAGAAATTTGGAAACAGGAAGATTTATTTGAACAACTCAAATATTCTCCAGAAGTTGTTACGTATTTAATGCAAAGTGCGATAAGCGAACATCTAAAAATCAAGGATTCACATGGACGAGTTGGAACGCTGGAAAATCGTGGAGGAGTCTATGCCTTCTTACCCGATGGAATGACAGATGCTACAATGTATGAACGAACGGTAGCAGATAAAGACGATGGCAAGGTAGAAATAGAAGTTGCACCTGAAGAAATTATTGAAATGCCAAAAGTAAAACGAAAAGTAGGAACAATTGAAGCATTACGTGAATCATATAAGTTTCCATTTGAAGCAAATAAGTTTCCGCAAAATATCATCGACTGGTTTTTAGTTGATCAGGTCATGGAACCGAATGATAAACGAGACCTCATTTTACAACGTCAAGAACCAGTTCCACCTTACGCAGAAGGTCTGTTAATTGAAGGATTGAATTATCTTGTTTTTGGTCCAAAAGATATTGTAAATGAAAAGAATGAAACCGTTGAATTAATTGGAACAGATTTGGATGCCTACAAAGCATGGGCAAATACACATATTGACATCATTGTGGAAAAATTGAAGGAAGGAAAGATTATGTGCACGGTCGAAAAACAGAGCTTGAAAATGGCACCATTTATAGTGAACGAAGAAGGTCATATTCAACGTGCTCCTCGTGAGAAAACTATTCGTCCTAAAGAATGTTCCTTCTTTCATTTACCCGAGTTACGTGCTTTTGCCAAAGATGTCACAGGCAACGATTTTCCATCCGAACTTAAGAAGAAAGACCAGCAGTGTGTATATCTAAGTTTAGCAGCAAGAACCACCAGTGACCGTATTTTCTGGGTTCAACCTGAAGTTTGGGCAGTTCTATCAACAACCGAGTTTGCTGGAAAGATATTAAGCAGATTAAAAGAGAGTAAAACAGATCGTGGATAAAGAATAACATGTCAGGAGAAAAAATGTTTGAAAGACGCGAACTTGTCCGAGTAGTTACTGTTCCTTCAAAACACCTTCAAAAGAATATTGAGTCATCAATTCTGATGTATCTCAAATCACATGTTGAAGGACGTTGTGGAATTGAAGGATACGTTCAACCAAAGTCAAGTGTCATCATTGATTATTCGTTGGGTCGTCTTGATAGTCTTCATGAAGGTGTTTCTTACAAAGTAAAGTTTCAAGCAGATATATGTTTACCACACAAGGGTCAAACATTGACAGCACCAGTCACTCTTCGTAGCAAAATTGGGGTTCATGCCGAAGTTTCACCTCTCCGTGTTCTTCTTCCTCGTGATCTTCATATTGGAAACACTGATTTTGAACAAATAGAGCAAAAAGATGAAGTAGAGTTTGAAGTATTAGGAGCAGAGTTCAAGCAGAATGATGAAAACATCTTCGTCCTAGCAAAACTTATTAAACGTATACCAGCATCCGCCCCAACTAAAACAGAAGTCACCGTCCCAGTCATTGAAGAAGAGAAACCTCAAGCAAAGGCACCCGCAGCAGATGAAATAAAACAAGTTGTATTCCAACCACCAGCAGAAGCAGAAGGTGCCAAGGATAAGGTTCGCCGTAAGAAGAAGTTAAACACAGGAAACACATTACAACTAAATGTCGGTAACAGCGGAGAAACTATTACCGCTTCTTGAAAAGCTTGAACAAAATGAACACGAACAGATCTTTAAGATCGTCAGAAAGTACACATCTGACTTTACTCGTTCAGATACAGGTGTCTACATATCCTCTAAAAACCTTCCACAAGAATGTTTAGAAGAGATGGAAAGATACATAACTTTTTGCTTTGACCAACGAACACTTCTAGATGCAAGAGATGCAGATAGAAGTAAATACGAAAAGTTAGCAAAAACGGGTAAAGTTTAGTGTTTTTGATCTAAGAAAGTAACAATGGAGCGAGCACTGGACGAAACACGCCAGTCGGCGGAACTCGCCAAATTCATAGAATTATCAAATAAAGATCAGCGTGCCGAATTTGAAGCTAAGGTTTTGGCAGGCCGAATCCAAACAAGAGATGTAGCAGAGCGTATTATAAACGCTATTAAAACCATCGCCCCCGAAGTCACAGAAGAACAACGCCTTACCGTCATCTATCCAGATAATATCCGAGTTCATGTATTAGGAGCCAAGTATATTCACCACGTATGTAAAACAAAATCATTCGCAAGTATTCCGGTAGAAGTAGAACGAAAGACCAAATACTTTGAAACGGGAGAAAAGGATATTCTGGATGTTCCAGACTTCTTCTGTAGATTTACATTGAAATCAGAGAAGCATCTCAAGAAAGACTGGAACGGTGATGTAGATGATCCAAAGGCACAGATTCGTATTATTCATCGTCAATCATTTGCAGTTCCAGGAAACGAGTTTCGAATTGATATGTCGATGGTAAAGACCAAGATTTCTGCAAAAGACGGTATTCGTGATGTTCTAAAGAATCAACCACAGTACGAATTGGAAGTAGAATACACTCCACGTAAGAAACCACGACCACCAAAAGAGATTATGCGATCGATGTACAAGATTTTGGAAACCTTGATTGGAGCATACCAAGAAACACACCACATTCTTCCTTTGTCTGATCTTCAACGATACGCTACAGAGTTCAAAGCATCGGGAAACCTCTTCTATAATCCAGTCACTCTTGAACGCCGTCATATTGTTGTGGACCGTCCATTCAATATCTTGAAGGGATACACGGTCACAAATAAAGCAGACGGAGAACGATGTGGATTATTTGTAACTCGTGACCTCAAATTATTAAGGGTCAATCCAAACGGTCAAGTGGTATTCACAGGAATAACAGCAAGAAATGAAGCACATGTAAATGACTTCTTCGATGGCGAATACTTACCTAAACAGAACCTCTTCTGTATATTTGATGTGTATCGCTACAAGGGTCGTGATGTCAAAAATCTACCGTTATTCACAACAGACGAAGACATCAAGAAAAATCCAGAATCATCCAGATTAGGAACAGCAACACAATTCATTCGTGATATCGCAGGAGACTTTGTCAAGGATTCTACCAGTTCGTTACGAATTGATACCAAGTTGTTTCTCGCAGGAGACGGTGCTGCTATGGAAGAAGCAATTCAGCGTATTCTGGATACAGAGTTTGAATACGAAACTGACGGGTTAATCTTTACACCACGAAGTTCAGCAGTCGCACCACATTCCGATATCAAGGGAAAAACATGGATTCGTGTCTATAAATGGAAACCACCTCACCAGAACTCAATTGATTTCTTGGTCAAGTTTGAAGAAACACCAGTCTACGATGTCAACCGCAAACAACTTGTAAAGAAAGGTTCTCTGTTTGTAGGAAGAACACCAGGTGTAGATATTCTGTATCCTTGTGAGACCTTGACCGGTGAATATGTTCCACCTAAATTACCACAAGAATTCTTACAATTAGCAGAATCAGGGTCTCGTGTTCCTTCGGTGTTTCAACCAACAACACCTCGTGATCCTGATGCGTATATCATCAAAGTTCCGTTGAACGAAAAGAATGTTCCAGTGGATAGAAAAGGAGATAAAGTGGAAGACAATACCATCATTGAATGTTCGTTTGATGTAGACACGCGTGAATGGAATGTTATGCGAACACGATACGACAAGACTTACCGATACAGAATATTAGGTCAAGCAGAATACGGAAACGATATCAATGTAGCAGACTCAATTTGGACATCTATTCATGTTCCTATAACCGAAAACATGTTAAAGAATGTATTCACCAACCCACCAGACGATACATATGAAGATGACTTATATTATCGTGATGATGTAGATTCTCGCGACCGTATTTTGAAGAATGTATACGGATTTCACAATCGTATCAAAGAGGAACAATACAATTCGTATGTTGTTCCAGGCAACACCTTGTTAGAACTAGCAGTAGGAAGAGGAGGAGATATGCATAAATGGCGTCGTTCAAAACCTTCGAAGGTTCTAGGTCTAGATATATCTGCAAATAATTTGTCTATGCCTCGTCAAGGTGCGTGTGTGCGATACTTACAAGAAAAGAAGCGTTCAACAGAGTATCTTCCCAAAGTTCTTTATGCCCAAGGAGATATGACAAAACCATTCGAAGAACAAGAATCAAAATACTTACAAATTGTGTTTGGTAAAGAACCAGCAACTACACCTTATTTATCAGAATTCAGAGACATTCAAGACTGGGATTTAGTGGCTTGTCAATTTGCGTTACATTATGCGTGTGAATCTGAAGAAATGTTCAGAACATTTGTAGGAAACTTGAAACATTGTAAGAGCGTATTCTTCGGAACTTGTTTGGACGGAAAAGCAGTGTATTCATTACTTGCAGGAAAAGACAGACATACATTTCGTTCAAAGAATAAGACATTCGCAGAAATAACCAAAAAGTATCAGGATGTAGGAGAATGGAAAGAAGAGTTCGGACAGCAAATTGATGTACTTCTAGAATCTATTGTGAAACCAACACCAGAATATCTAGTTCCATTCGAAAGAGTCAAAGAAATCATGAAAGAAGCAGGATTTGAGTTGATTGATAGCAAAATGTTTGGGGATATTTATTCATCACAAAATAGAATTATACTTGAAACAACAGAACAGACTTTCAGTTTCTTGTATCGCACATTTGCGTTCAAGAGAGTAGGTGAAGCAAAGAAAGAAGAAGAACCTGAACCTGAAGTTGAAGAAGCAGAAGAAAAGGAAGAAGTTGAAGAAGAGGAACAAGAAAAACCAAAAGAAGAAGAGAAGAAGGTAACTGTAAAACGTAAACGTATCGTCAAAGAACCATTAGTAGCACTTCCTGAAATTCTGTTCTTCTTCTCAAAAGAACCAGAAAACAAGGAGTTCTCAAACTTCTATGAAACAAACTTCAAAGTGGACGGAATAGAGTACAAATCAGCAGAACATGCGTTCGAGGCAATAAAGGCAAAGACATTCGGAGACGAAGAAACATTTGCTAAGATATTGAAAGCAAAATCAGCACAGTCTGCGAAATCATTCGGTAATAAAGTGAAAGAGTTCAAGGAAGAAGTATGGAAAGAAAAACAAGATGAAGTCATGAAGAGTATCTTGCGTGCGAAGTTCACACAAAATCTAGACCTTCGTAAGAAGCTTCTAGATACTGAGGAAAAGGTTCTAGCAAATGCTGATTCTCGTGATCGTTACTGGGGTATTGGAACATCAGCAAATACAAGTGTAGCAAAAGATCCAAAGAAATGGAAAGGTGAAAACAAATTAGGTAAAATGTTAGAAGCATTACGAACAGAATTGAAAGCAGAGTAAATTACTTCTTCTGATTTTGAATACGTTTATAATATTCTTCATATGATTCAACTTTTTCAACTGGTTCTTGTCGGATAGTAGGTTCTACCCAACGAGTGTATAACTTTTTACCTACTTCTTTAGATGCATCATCCTCAGTAATTTCTCCGCGTTCAACTCGTCGTTTCTGGTTGAGCATGTAGAAAAAGGTAGCATCCAACTTGTCTTCTACATGAAGTAAGAAGATAGAAGGATAGTTGTAGTGAAGAACATGGTTTTCTTCAATAAGTTTTTTGATATATTCTTCTGGATTCGAAATCTTTAAGGCACGATACTTTCTTTTGCTATCGTCCATATCACGAACCATACTTTGAATTTCAGTAGCACTGTGGAACTTATCCGTAAAGTTGCTGAATGGGTCTTCCATCTTGTTCTCTTTTCTATTCTTCACTTTAAATAATACGAAAAATGACCACAGTAAGTAGTGGCGTTATTATTCCACCAGCACCACCTATAACAGAACCAGGAGCACTTCCACAAATCAAACCAGGATCTCCAATTACTGCGGCAGCAGCAGCAAATGCTGATAAGGTAGCAACACAAGCAAGTGCAGTAAAAAACTTGGGTGGAAAAGTTGGAGGTAAACGTGGAGCAAAAGT
>Ga0208865_1000157_pt1 | contig 22313 bp, 20 predicted proteins | sample CryBogCBE02Aug09_FD_184565 | JGI IMG/M metagenome (GOLD analysis project Ga0208865, IMG submission 184565) | Freshwater microbial communities from Crystal Bog, Wisconsin, USA - CBE02Aug09 (SPAdes) (version 2) | ecosystem: Environmental > Aquatic > Freshwater > Lake | place: Crystal Bog... | reverse complement strand
TATCGTAGTTGCGTTGATTCTGAATAAAAATGGCACCAAGAAGCTCTCGCATATTATTAAATATGTCAAGCTCTAGGTCTTCTCCTAAATTACCCATCTGCCAATATCTCCTTTGTTATATGATCCCATTTATTGCCTTCCATGCTTTCTGAATTATTTATTACTAAATCCCCGTCTTCATTTGTAAATGTATAAAGCCAGGGTTTAGGATTATCTAAATTAATCCTTCCAACTAAAATACAATCGCTTCCGTCTTTAACTTCAAGTGTAATAGAAAAATTATCTACTTCCTTGTCGTGAGCCTCAATGTAAGCTCTTTCAATGTGTATCTTTGCCATGAGATGTTTGAGATAATAGCGGATAGTCTTCGTCCATCATATTATTAAACTCTTCGCTTCCAATCCAAAATATATTTCCCAACACTCTCCAGGCAATGTTTTTACCATTTGCAAGAGCATCTGATATAGCCCATGATAGCACCTCTGAATCTAATTTTCTACCCGCCTCTAAAAGCATAGTATATTCTACGCCCTTAATCTTTCTTGTTGTAAATATGGCATTTGATCTAACGGGCTTAAAAGACTCTGGCATATCTGGGTTAGTTAAAAAGTCACACTTAAAAGCCATGCAAGGGTTGACTGGCCTATTCTCATAACTACCGCAACCTTCATTTACTTTTACAAATGGGCAAGGAACAATACCAAGTTCTTCATTGATTCCCATGAAGTTGATTTCGTTGCTATTTGATAGCTTGATATCGGCCCTTAAATGGCCCTCACAGCATTTTGTACAGCCTTCACAGGACCTACCCTCAACTATTGGCAAAAAGTCCATCAGAAGCTACTTTTCGGTAATTCTGGATGCTAAATCCTTTGGGGTCACAAGTGCATGGGGCTTATTAGAAAGCTTGATCCCTGCAGCTGACGAATATGTCCAAGCAACTAGTTGAGAGCAAATAACGCTTTTTTCATTTTCAGCTCTTTTTAGATTTGGAAAGAACCCCAAGAATAAGATCTTCAATGCAATATTGATAATTGACCAAACTCCATAGCCATCATTAACAAATTCCATAGCCCTGGCTCTAATGTTAAGTCTTTCTGTTTCTGTCAAAGATGTATCAATCTGGGTATTCCAAACAATTGGCTTGCCGTCATATTTTGAAAGCTCTGACAAAGTTACACCTACTGGACGGGCTTCAACAATCTGATTATTGCCAAGATATACCCCAGCATGATTCCACTTTGATCCCGTGCCAAGCTGAATTAAACGTGCAGCCCAACCATTTGTTCTTACTACAAAATAATCGCCAACATTAGGCATCTTTAACTTTCCTTATCCGTTCTAAAACATTTTCGTATAATTGCTGGCCTACAGTATTTTTATAGCCACACGCTAAACATTGTAGCATAACTTTGTCACCCTGCTCTTTATGAATAAGTGGGTATACCGCTGGTTTATCTTCCTCATGCATGGGGCAGGGTAGAAAATCTACCTTGCCCTCTAATGCAAGATTGTAATATTCAGAGAATACTTTTAGCATGCAGAAACCTGGATATTTGCTTTGGCCATTACAGAATCTACATATTGCCGTACAGTAGGATTTCCTGGAACTTTCAAGTTCCAAGTTCTTACATTCCCCGCCCTTGATGGTAGTAAATGAGCAGCAATAGCTTTTTCCCAATTATGATATTTTTTATAAGATGCGGCAATCTCGCCAATCATCCTTTGATCCTGCACCCAAGACGGGGCTAGGCAAGCTGTTTTGTATCCCATGTAGTTATTCCATGATTGAGGCATATATTGATATGCTCCACATGCACTACTAGAATATGAATGTCTTGTATAAGCTCCTTCGCCACCAGTCTCTTGAGATTTAATTGCGTTTACAATTCTTGATATATAAACAGACGTTGTTTTATAATTCATTCCAATTTTAATATTTGGAGCGGGCATTTTAAATTTTTGTCCAGTGTCAAGATCAATGACAAGATAATTTGTAATCTTTAATTTCTTTTTATTATTATTATTTATTATATTATATATATTAACTATATTAATATGTTTTAATTTATTAATATATAATATATTAGAAGTATAGCGTATATTTTCTTGCATTCCTGCGTAGGCGGGAGAAAATCCTCCAAAAATCATTGTGATAATACTCACACCTGCCATTATGAATGCGTATTTCCACTTTCTTAGCCTTGCTATGTTCTCATTATTCATTTTGAACCTCCTGGGGTAAATAGTCGTAAAATCAATGCTATCATGATATACTAATAAAAACAAGGGACAAGCGTGAAAATATCATTTACTGGTGCTCCAGAATACATGGATAGGAATGTTGGATACGGAGAAGCATCCAATCATATATTTAATTCATTTGAAAAACTAGGTGTAGATTGTTTGGTTAAATCTAAACAAGCTAACATTGGTATTTCTTTTGTTCAACCTAACCTTTATACTTTTGCATCACATCAATATAAAATTGGTTACACACCATGGGAATCAACTGCTGTATTTGAAAATTGGATAACACCAATGAATTTTGTTATTGATGAACTTTGGGCAACTTCTGATTGGGTTGCTGGTGTATACTCAAAGTTGACTGATAAACCTATTTTTGTATACTCTCATGGAGTTGACGGATCTTGGATTCCAAAGAAAAAAGAAATTGATAAATCAAGACCTTTTAGATTTTTACACGTTGGAGAACCTGCATCAAGAAAAGATGCACAGTTGGTTGTTGATACTTTTATTAAATTATTTGGTGATGACCCAAACTATGAGTTAGTTTTAAAGTGTAGTCAAATTAACACTACAAGAATTTATGATCCGCAAACAGGAATGATTAGTGGTTCACCAAATACTTTTTATCCAAATATTAAAATTATAGAATCATTTTTATCTGTTGAACAAATGAATGGCTTGTATGATCTTTGCGATGTCTTTGTATACCCATCATGGGGCGAGGGTTTTGGATTTAATCCTTTGCAAGCTATGGCAAAGGGTATACCAACAATATGCACTGCGGAATGGGCACAGTATAAAAAATATATAACCATGCCATTGTCATCTACACCACACCCATCCCCCTGGCCTAAAACTCATCCAGGGATGATGTTAAAGCCAAGCTCTATGGAGTTAGAATTTTTTATGAGTGATGTAAAACACAATTATGAATCGTATTCTGAGCTTGCATACAAAAATGCTTTTTTGATACATAAAGAGTATAATTGGAATTCAGTTTCTAAACCAGCTGTAGAACGATTGAAAAAAATTGAAAAACAGAATTTTAGAAAATTTTTGTGATACACTTAAAATCTAAATTTAACCTCAAGGAGAAGTAATGTCTAATTCAATTGAAAACCCATATGAAAACTTTATTGCGTTGTCTCGTTATGCAAGATGGCTAGAAGATGAGAATCGCAGAGAGACATGGGGTGAAACTGTAGACCGTTACTTTAACTTTATGGTTGAGCATCTTGAAAAGAATAACAATTATAAGCCAGATGCAAAGCTTGTTGCAGAATTGCGTGATGCTGTATTTAACCGTAACGTTATGCCATCAATGCGTTCTGTTATGACTGCAGGACCAGCATTGGAAAGAGAAAATGTTGCAGGCTACAACTGTTCATTTATTCCAGTAGATAATGCTCGTTCATTTGATGAAGCAATGTATATTCTTATGTGTGGTACAGGTGTTGGATTTTCTGTTGAGTATAAGTACATCAATAAACTTCCCGCCCTTCCAGAAACTCTTGAGAAGTCAAACACAGTAGTTATTGTTGGAGACTCTAAAGAAGGTTGGGCAAAAGCATATCGTGAACTCCTAGGTCTTTTGTGGGCAGGACAGATCCCACAGATTGATGTTAGCAAAGTTCGTCCTTCAGGTGCACGTCTTAAGACAATGGGTGGAAGATCATCAGGTCCTCAACCATTAGTTAATCTTTTTGATTTTACAATTCAAGTATTTAAAGGAGCACTTGGCCGTCAACTTAAGCCAATTGAATGTCACGACATTATGTGTAAGATCGGAGAAGTTGTAGTTGTTGGCGGAGTACGTCGTTCAGCACTTATCTCTCTTTCAAATATTAATGATATTGAAATGGCAGCAGCTAAAGCTGGTAATTGGTGGGAATCAAATGCTCAACGTGCACTAGCAAATAACTCTGTTGCATATTCACGTAAGCCAGAGATGGCACAGTTTATTTCAGAATGGAAATCTCTATATGATTCGAAGTCGGGCGAAAGAGGTATCTACAATGTGGCAGCAGCCCAAGCCCAAGCAGCAAAGTACGGAAGACGTAGTGCAGATATTCACTATGGAACTAACCCTTGCTCAGAAATTATCCTACGTCCTTATCAGTTTTGTAACCTTTCAGAAGTCGTACTTCGTGAAAAAGATACAGTTGAGGATGTTGCCAATAAAGTTCGTCTTGCAACAATTCTTGGAACATGGCAATCAACACTTACAGACTTTAAGTACATCCGTAAGATTTGGAAAGACAACACAGAAGAAGAGCGTCTACTAGGAGTTTCACTTACTGGACAATTTGGACATAAGTTCTTTTCTGGACAGGAAGGTTTGCCAAAACTTGGAGATGTTCTAGATAGACTTCGTGAGTATGCTCTTGCAACAAATATTGAAGAGGCAGAGAAAATTGGGATTCCCGCCTCAGCAGCAATCACTTGCGTAAAGCCTTCGGGCACAGTGTCCCAATTGGTCGGGGTGTCTTCAGGAATGCATGCATGGCATTCAGATTATTATATTCGTACAGTTCGTGGGGATAAGAAAGATCCTATTACCCAGTTCCTAAAGGATTCAGGTATTCCTGCAGAAGATGATGTGATGAAGCCAAATGATACAACCGTATTCTCGTTTCCAGTAAAAGCACCAAAGCATGCAATTACTAGAGACAAGTTAACCGCTATTCAGCAGCTTGAGGTATGGCTAACATATCAACGTCATTGGTGTGAGCATAAGCCATCTATTACTGTTTCTGTGAAAGAAGATGAGTGGATGGAAGTTGGAGCATGGGTATACAAGCACTTTGATGAGTGCTCAGGAATTTCATTCTTGCCATACTCAGAGCATACATATGTTCAGGCTCCATATCAAGAGGTTGACAAGGATGCATATGAAGATATGGTTGCAAAGATGCCAAAATCAATTAACTGGGCTGCTTTGTCAATGTATGAACTTGAAGATAGCACTACAGGAACTCAAGCACTTGCTTGCGTATCTGGTGAGTGTGAGATTGTAGATATCGGTCAAAACTGATATAATCTAGTTTAAGAACCCCTGTTTCTACGGCGAATACGTGGCAGGGGTTTTTCTATGATTTGTTAAACATTACTGTTATAATTTAGATATAAATCTGGGGTAGGTGATCAATTTGTCAACTAATTTTGAAGTTACACAAGGTTCCACATGGGAGCTTGATATAGCTTATGAATCAGAAGACGGATCACCAATTAACATTTCAAATTATACAATTGTTGCTGAAGTTCGAGATAAGCCAGGTGGTTTAGTTTGTGCTACAGCTACAAATGGCGATGGTATTGAAATGGTTGTTGACGAACACTACAATAGATTTATTATGACGTTTAGTGGTGAGAAAACTGCAAAATTTGCTTACCCTAAAGCTGCCTATCAAATTAGACTTGTTGAAATAGAAGATGAACTAATGTCAGGCTGGCTTAAGGTGGATAATCTCTAATGGCTAATAATGTTAATGTAACACCACAAATCGAAAAAATAGTACAAGTTACTAAAAAAAATAAAGTTGTTGTTCGTTCTCCAGGTATCGCTGGACCAAAAGGTGATCCAGGAACACAAACATTAACTGGACCAGGTGCTCCATCCAATTTAATTGGAAATGTCGGAGATCTTTATATTGATATAACTCAGAAAAACACCTATGGTCCAAAAACAGTTTCAGGTTGGCCTCCACTGCCTTTACTTGAAAATTTTAATAGAGATTTGCTGGGTCAAGTATTTAGTGTTGGTACTGCAGCAGAAGTGTGGACAATTCAACATAATCTTGGATATAACCCAAATGCTACAGTTCTAGATTCTTCTGGAGCGGTTGTTGAGGGAGATATTCAGTACCCCGATGAAAATACAATAATTTTAACATTCGTTGGGGCAATTTCAGGAAAGGCATATCTTTCCTAGAAAAGAAAGGGTAGGTAAAAAACATGGCAAGAAAATTCTTAGTTAATCTAGATCTGAATACCAACGAACTACAAAATGCAGTTATTCAGAACCTTTCTTCTGCCCCGTCAAGTGGCAATAAGGAAGGTCGTATTTACTACGATTCCGTAACCAAGGTATTACGTGTATGGCGTAATGGTGCAAATGGAATTGGTTGGTACGACATCGCAACAGGAGGAACAGCAGCTTCTGCTCTTACTCTTACAGGCGACGTAACAGGTTCTGCAAGCGTTGATCCAGAGACTGGATTAATTACTCTTAACACACATCTAAACGTAGCTGGAACAACAAACCAGATTGTCGTTCAAGATGTTTCAAACACAACTGAAATCTCTTTGGCGGATGCCATTGATATTGTTCAGGGTGTAACAATTGGTTCAACAAGCAATGATGGATATATCCACCTTGTTAATGCTTCAGCGGTAGAGTACGGAGCAATTGATCTTGATGGATCAAATCTACGTATTTCTGGAAACACTGGAGATATTGAGCTTCTTCCTGATAGCAATGTAGTAAGCATTGGCACAGGTTTTGGTGAACTTCACCTTCAAAAGACAGAGTACTGGAGAGATGGAGCACAGCAAGGTATTATTGCTGCTCAGTCTGATGGTTCATTAAGAATCACAGGAAACAATTCAGGACTCCAACTTGAAACAAATAGCGGAGATATCAAGCTTCGTGCACAGAGTGGAACAACCTCATTTAACAATGCAATTACAATCAACTCAGAAGGTACAATTACTGCTACCCAAGGCAACCTTACTTTGGCAGCAGATTCTAATGTTGTTGATGCAACTAGCGTTGAAATTCATACCACTAAGGTTGAATTGTGGAATGGTTCCAATCGTGGTGCAATCCTTGCTCATCCATCAGACGGCAGCTTAACTGTTGCTGCAACTGGATGGTTGCATTTAGAATCACATGATGGCGGAATTAGCATTGATCCAGACAATGGACAAACAACGTTCAGCAATCAAATTCGCATTGATTCAAATGGTACTATTGAGACAAATAACTCAGATCTTACATTGGCACCAGATTCTAATAATGTTGTAATCAATAACAATCTTGTTACTGATAGCATTGTTTCAAAGTCATCTGGAGCAGACACATTATATGTAAATGCAGCTGATGTAGTATTCCAGTCATCTAACGTATCAGTTGGCGGTTCTGGAATAAATGGTTCATTTAATGTTAAGGATTCAAACAGCAATAACGTTGTAACCGTAGATGCTTCTACAAACACAGCGACATTTGCTGGAGATGTTAACATTGATGGAGATTTGCATGTTCAGGGTACATTGACTGCTATTAATAAGCAGGAAATTGATATCACTGATAATACTATTGTACTTAACAGCAACTTTACTACTGGAGCTCCATCGCAAGATGCAGCTATTCAGGTAAAGCGTGGATCTGCTAATACAGTAGGAATTGTATGGTCAGAATCAAACACAGACTGGACATTGACAAATGATGGATCCCATTACTTTGCAGTAGCCCGCAAGTTTGTTTCATCAGTTGGTGATGGTTCTGCTACAGCATATGACGTAGTTCACAATTTGGGTACTCGTGACGTAACAGTCCAGGTCTACACAAATTCTGGATCATATGACCTAGTTGACACAGAAGTACAAATGAAGGATAATAATACAGTAACTATTGCGTTTGCAGTTGCCCCAGCAACTAATGCTTACAGAGTAGTAATTGTAGGATAGTTTAGTTTAGGAGATCTCAGTGGCAAGAAAGTTTTTAACACCGCTCAGACCGCCAGTACTCTCCTCTGACCCAGTAGGGTCAGAGGGTGACGTATACTACAATAGTGTTGAAAAGACATTAAAGTTATACGATGGCTGGGAGTGGGTTGCCATTGGGACTCCTACACAACAACAGAGTTTTGTAGCACCACTTGTATCTACCTATTCCCAGGGAAATCATACAAATGGTGCTATAACTTTTAATACATCTACAAATAGGCTTGCTGTATATTATGGCAGTGCCTGGAACGAATTAGCTTATGTTTCAGAAATTGGACAGGGTGGTGGAAGTTCATTCCCATCATATATTGATGGTGGCTTTGCAACCACAGTTGCCTTTGCCGATTCACTTGATGGCGGTGCCTCTGAAGAAGCACTTGGAATTCCAATTTTAAGTGGCGGAACAGCGTAAGAAATAATCGCTTTAGTAACTATAAATGATATAATTTTCTCGGAGGAATATAATGGCAACTAGAATTCAATTAAGAAGAGACACCGATGCAAATTGGTCATCAAATAATCCAGTAATGCTTTTGGGCGAAGTTGGATATAACGATGATAATGGAAAAATTAAGATTGGTGATGGTTCTTCTGCTTGGTTAGACCTTAATTATGCCACAACACTTCCCTCCGAACTATCAGATGCAATTGCTAGTGCTATTTCAACCTCCGAATCATACACAGACTCAGCAATCAGCACAGAAGTAACAAATAGAAATTCAGCTATTGCTACCGCTAAATCACAAGCAATCAGTACGTCAGAATCTTATGCTGATGTAAAAAAGTCTGAGGCAATTACAGCTGCAGAGTCATACGCAGATACAAAGAAATCAGAAGCTATTACTGCTTCAGAATCATATACAGACTCAAAAGTTTCTACTGAAGCTTCAGCTAGAACTTCCGCAATTAATGCAGCGGTTAACACCACAGAAGCTTATACAGACTCATCTATTTCAACTTTAAGAAGCTACACTGATGGGCAGGTTACATCAGCAAGAACAGCAGCAGAAACATATACAGACGAAGCAATATCAAAAGAAGTAAATGATAGAAACGATGCTATTGCATCTTCTTTGTCAACATCTAAATCTTATACTGATACAGCAGTTGCGGGACTTGTTGATAGTGCCCCATCAGTACTAAACACTCTTAAGAAAATTGATGAAGCAATTAATAACGATGCTAATTTTTCAACAACTTTGCTTGGAGACATTGCTACTGCCCAAGCAACATCTGAATCTTACACCGATAGCAAGATATCAACAGAGGTTTCTAACAGAAATGCAGCAATTGCATCAGCTAAAACTGAATCTGAAACATATACCGATATTCAAGTTGGTAACGAAAGAGATGCTAGAATTTCTTATGTTAATCAAGCAAAAGCAGATGCAATTTCAATTTCAGAAACATATGCTGATGGACATATTGCCACAGCAGTTTCAAATGGGGTAGCAGCTGCTGAAACATTTGCTACTAATGCAGCTAATTCAGCTCAAATAGCAGCTGAGGGGTATACAGATGCTGCTATATCAACAGAAGTAACAGATAGAAATGATGCAATATCTAATGCTAAATCAGAAGCAATTTCATCTGCAAATTCATATACAGATTCATCAGTTCAGACAGCTAAAACAGATCTTCATTCTGCAATAGAGACAGAAGCATCAAATAGAGATACAGCAATTAACAATGCTTTGGCAAATGCAGAATCTTATACAGATACTCATATATCAACAGAAGTTTCAAATAGAAACAATGCTATATCAAATGCAAAAGCTGAAGCAATTGCAACCTCAGAGTCATATACTGACTCTAAGATAGCAACGGAAGTTGCAAATAGAGATGGTGCTATACTTACAGCATCTTCAAGCACACTATCTTCTGCAGAATCTTATGCAGCAACAGCTGCTACTGATGCTTTAAATACATCTAAATCTTATACAGACTCAACAATATCTACAACAATTACAGATTTACAAGGTTATACCGATAGTGCAGTAGCAACAGAAAGAAGCAATAGACTTTCTGGCGATACAACAAATCTTAATAATGCTAAGTCTTATGCAGATGGCGTTGCAAATACAGCTCAAGCCAATGCTGAATCTTATACAGATTCTAAAATTTCACAAGAAGTAACAAATAGAAACTCAGAAATTGCGACTGCAAAGTCTCAAGCTGAAACATATGCGGATGGAGTTTCTGCTAGTGCTCTTACAGCAGCAGAAACATATTCTGATGAAAATACAGCACTAGCTATAGCAGCAGCAGAGGCGTATACAAATCAAAATACCCCAGTTGCTGGAACAGATTATATTGCTTTTTCTGAAAAGGGTGTAGCGGGGGGTGTAGCAGAACTTGATTCTACTGGTAAAGTTCCAGACTCTCAAATTAATTCAGATATTGCTCGTGTAGCAGATGTTAATTCAGAAATTTCTTCATCTGCCTCATCTACTCTTTCATCTGCTGAAACATATACAGACAATCAAATTGCATCTCTTGTTAATTCAGCACCATCTACCCTCAATAAGCTTAATGAACTTGCAGCAGCTATTGGTAACGATGTAAACTTTTCAACAACAATTTTAAATGATATTTCTACTGCTAGATCAGATGCAGAGTCTTATACAGATTCAGCAATTGCTACAGAAGTTACAAATCGCAACTCAGCTATAAATACGGCTAAATCTCAAGCAATAACAACATCAGAGTCCTATACAGATAGTGCTATATCTAGTGAAGTTTCTAATAGAAATTCAGCAATTGCAACTTCTCTTTCTACCGCCGAGTCTTATGCTGATACAAAGAAATCAGAAGCAATTTCAACTTCTGAGACGTATACAGATTCTGCAATTTCAACAGAAGTTGCTAACCGTAATTCAGCTATAAATACAGCTAAGTCTCAAGCTATTACAACAGCAGAAGGATACACGGACACTGCTATTTCAACAGAAGTTTCAAACCGCAACGCAGCAATTGCAACTTCTTTGACAACTGCAGAAACTTATGCTGATAATGCTAAAAATTCTGCTATATCAACTGCAGAAGCATTTGCTACTGCTGCAGACTCAACTCTTCATACAACAATTACAGGGGAAATTGCTACCGCTAAATCACAAGCAATTACAACTGCAGAAGCTTATACAGATTCAGCAATTAGCTCTGAAGTTACAAATCGAAATAATGCAATAGCAGCCTCATTAACAACTGCTGAAAACTATGCAGATGCAGCAAAATTAACAGCTGAGGGGTATACAGATACTGCTATATCAACAGAAGTTACTAATCGCAACTCAGCTATAACATCAGCAGTTTCTACTGAAGTTACAAATCGCAACAACGCTATATCTTCAGCTATATCTACAGAAGTAGCAAATCGCAACACTGCAATTTCAAATGCTACTGCTAATATGGTTCAAACAACAGATACTGGCTCTGTTACTTCCGCCATGATTTTAGATGGAACTATTGTTAATTCTGACATTTCAACTTCCGCAGCAATCCTTGCAACAAAGATTGCGGGAACTGCAGTAACACAAGCAGATACAGCAACAGTTACAAATACAATGCTTGCAGGATCTATTGCAGATACCAAGCTTAATACAATTTCAACATCTGGCAAGGTTGCAAATTCTGCAACAACTGCAACAGATGCAAATACAGCATCAACAATAGTTGCTCGTGATGCATCTGGTAACTTTAGTGCAAACTTAATTACAATTAACCAAACACCTACATCAGCTGGACATGCTGCTTCTAAAGCATATGTTGATAACTTAGCTGCAGGTATGAACTGGCATGGAGCTGTGCAAGCAGCAACAACAGGCGTACTCCCTGCATCAACATATACAGATGGAACAACAGACGCTAATGGAGGTAAAGGAATTGGAGCAACTCTTGTTGCTACAGCCAATGGGGCACTTTCCATAGATGGAGTAAACGTCTCAAATGGAAACCGTGTTCTTGTTAAAAATCAAGCAACATCTTCTCAAAATGGTATTTATACTGTTACATCAAATGGTGGAGCATCTTCAAAGTGGACATTAACACGTGCTACAGATTCTGATGATCATATTTTAAATCAAGTTCAAGCGGGAGATGCCGTATATGTACTTTATGGTGGTACAAATGGAAACCAATCATTTGTAGAAACAACAACTGGAACAGGAACAAATGGAGTACTACTTATAGGTACAGATGCTATTACATTTACACAGTTCTCAGGAGCAGCAACATTCGTAGCAGGAAATGGTCTTACACGCACGGGTAACCAGGTAGATGTTGTTTCTTCAACACTTAATGTTACAGCAGATGCAATAGATCTACCTACAGTTTCACAGACAAACACTACAGGCGGAAACCTTGCAAATGGTATTGTCTCTGCAATTACGGTAGATTCTTATGGTCGTGTTACTGGCTATCAAACAGGTGCTCAAAACGTTGCAAGCACATCAAATAAAGGAATTGCATCATTTGACTCAGCATCATTCACAGTAACATCTGGCAACGTAGTAATTAAAAATGCTGGTGTCTCAAATGCACAGCTTGCAAACAACTCAGTCACAATTGGTTCAACTTCAGTAGCACTTGGTTCAACTGCAGCAACTGTGGCGGGATTGACATTGACTTCTCCAGTAATTGCTCAAATCAGCAATACAGGAACACTTACATTGCCAACATCTACAGATACTCTTGTAGGACGTGCAACTAGTGATACGCTTACAAATAAGACAATTTCTGGTTCATCAAACACTATTTCTAATATTGCTAATTCAAGTCTTACTAATTCTTCAATTAATATAAATGGTTCAGCAATTCCGCTCGGAGGATCTGTATCAGGACTTGCTACAAATGCTTCTCCTACATTTACAGGAACTGTTACGCTTCCCCTTGGAACTGCAGGATATGTAACAACAACTTCCGCTGGTGTAATTTCAAGTGTAGCAACAATTCCAAACTCAGGACTTACAAACTCAACAATTTCAGGTGTATCACTTGGGTCTAACTTAAATGCACTTACAATTGGAACTGGTCTTTCAGGAACCTCATACAATGGCTCGGGAGCAGTAACAATTGCTAACACTGGTGTACTTAGCGTAAATGGTTCAACAGGTGCAGTAATAGGAATTGCAACAACAGCATCACCAACATTTACAGGTACAGTCACACTTCCACTCACAACATCTGGATATGTAACAACCTCTTCATCTGGTGTAATTAGCTCAGTTGCAACAATTCCAAATGCTGGATTGACTAATTCAAGCGTAACTGTTGGTACAACAGCAATTGCTCTTGGAGCTTCATCAACTACACTTGCTGGTCTTACATCTGTAACATCAACAGGATTTACTGGTGCACTTACAGGTAACGTTACTGGTAATGCTTCTACAGCTACCACCCTTGCAACACCTCGTGCAATTAATGGTGTAAACTTTGATGGCTCTGCAGCAATTACAATCAAGGCTGTTAATCCAAATGCTCTTACAATTGGAACGGGACTTTCAGGATCATCATTTGATGGTTCAGGTGCAGTTACAATTGCTATAGATTCAACAGTAGCTACATTAACTGGAGCACAGACTCTTACAAATAAGACTCTTACATCTCCAGTAATTGGAACTATCTCAAATACAGGTACATTAACACTTCCAACTTCAACAGACACATTGGTTGGTCGTGCAACTACCGATACTTTGACAAACAAGACATTAGATACTGCAGGTGCTGGTAACGTACTTAAGATTAACGGTACTCAGGTTTCAGCAGTAACAGGTACGGGAGCAGTAGTTCTTGCTACCAGTCCATCTGTAACTGGTCTTTCAACAGACACACTTTCAACAACTGGTAACGTAACAGTTGGCGGTAACTTGACAGTTAACGGTACAACAACCACAATTAACTCAACAACTCTTAATACAACAGAGCAAGTTCTTGTTATCTCTAATACTGCTACACCAACAGATGTGACTGCAAACGGTGCGGGAATTACTATTAAGGGTGCTACAGATAAGACATTTAAGTGGTACTCATCAACAGGAGCACTTACATCATCTGAAAATATTGATCTCGCATCAGGTAAGGCCTATGATATTGCAGGAACCAACGTACTAACATCTACTAAGGTACTTGGGCGTACACCAGGTGGAACAACATCTGGCGATATTGTAACAATTGATGGTTCACAGACACTTACAAATAAAGTTATCTCTGGGTCGCAACTTACATCAGGTTCTGTTGCAAATGCAGCACTTGTCAACTCATCAGTAACGATAGGTTCAACTTCGGTAGCACTCGGTGCGACTGCCACAACAGTAACAGGACTTACCCTTACATCTCCAGTGCTTAATAGCCCTACAGTTGGAACGGGAATAACTTTAAACTCAGGTGCTACAGTAACATTTGCAGATGGAACAGTTCAGTCTAGTGCTGGTGTTCCTTCTATAACAACAATTGCTGCACAAACAGCATCATACACACTTTCTTCTCTTGCAGAAAGAGATAGAACTATAACAATGTCATCTGCTTCGCCTATGACATTTACAGTTCCAAATGACTCTACGCTGAATTTCCCAGTAGGAACATCTATTGATATAATTCAAATTGGAGCAGGTCAAGTCACATTTGCAGGCGCATCTGGTGTAACAATCAATACCTCAACTGGACTAAAGCTTAGAACCACATGGGCAGCAGCAACACTATTCAAAATTGCTGCAAATACATGGGTTGTTTATGGAGATCTATCATCTTAAGGATAAAAAATGGTTAAACATATCGGAAGACACGCAGGTGAAGTTGAGGGTGAATACATCATCCCAAATACTCCAACAATTGGTACTGCTACCGATGTTGGCTTAAATAGACCATTTAATAATGGTGCTGCAACTGTAACATTTACACCAGCAGCAACTGGAACTTCAGCTACCTATTATACTGTTACAGCATATTCAGTGGGAACTAAGACGGCAATCACGGCGACTGGTTCATCTTCTCCAATTACAATTACAGGCCTTACATCAACAGGATCTTACACATTTACTGTTTATGCATCTAATTCGTTGGGTAGCTCAAAAGAATCTTCTCAAAGTAACTCAGTAACAATTACAACTGTCCCAGATGTCGCCTATAATCTCTCTCTTGTAAATAATGGTCAAAACTATGACTATGGAACTTGGACAGCTCCCGCTAATAATGGTGGTAAAGCAATTAGCAATTATCACATTACTGATAACCAAGGGCATTCTTATGACACTGGAGTTACAACCGCATACAATTGGAATGAGTCGGATAACTCTGTAGTTTCATTCTCGGTATATGTTGATAATGCAAATGGAAGATCAGCAGTAAGTAACTCGTCTAATCAGGTTACCACAACCCCATTTAGCTTTGCACCATTTGGTTTTACCCCATTCAGCTTTACACCTTTTGCCTTTACTCCATTTTCATTTACACCATTTGCGTTCACTCCGTTCTCATTTACTCCATTCGCATTTACTCCGTTCTCTTTTACCCCATTTTCTTTTACCCCGTTCTCATTCACTCCATTCGGCTTTACCCCATTTGGCTTTACACCATTCGGCTTTACACCATTCGGCTTTACCCCGTTTGGCTTCACCCCATTTGGTTTTACACCATTTGCATTTACGCCATTTGGCTTTACACCATTTGGATTTACTCCGCACTTTGGATTTACGCCATTTGGATTTACTCCACATTTCAGCTTTACTCCATTTGCGTTCGGCTATGGAAATAGCTTGAGTTTGGTTTCAACGGTAAGAACTCCAGATGGTGTTGTACCAGCAATATCATTATCAGAAGAATCAGCACTACTTACTTCAAACATTGAAACTAATGCTGATATATTTGATTTGACATCTTGGTCTGATAATAAGGCTACTGTATATGGAAATGAATTAACATATATTAAAGAAATATCTACAAGAACTTCAGATACAATTGTTATTGTAAACGGCGAGTACTTTACAAAAGAACATTTTATCTTGGTTAATAGAAGTGGTTTTGTAATGTTTGTTAACCCACAAGATCTTAATCCAGATACTGATCAAGTATGGTCATACTCAATGCAAAATTACAAGCCTTTATCTCAACTACAAGTAATTAATGATACTTCTTATGAAGTTGTTACGGTTAAAACATTGCCAAATACCTGGTTTTACACAGAAGATATTTTGTGCTATGATTCATATACTGCATAATTAAAACAATAGTAGATTAGGTTAGCATGGCTAAAATAGAGTTTATTCCAAAGTTTCGCCATTTGGCGGAAGCATTCCCACATCCCGTTCCAGTTACATCAATGTTGCCTGATTGGTGGAAGAAGCAAACAACTTTTTTTAATAATGATCAAAAACCACACAATGGTTTGATAAATGTAACAGTAAAAAAGTGTCAAGCCATTTTTGACAGTATGACGGCGGGGTATTATTTATTGTGCCCAATGGATATTTATGTAGATGCAACAAAATCAAAGCTTGATATTCAGCTACCAAAAGAATACATGAGTAGATATCATCAAATTATATCTACTCACTCTAAAGAGCAACTTCAAGAGTACCCTGCACCAGATGGATACCATGCAGATTTATTTAGAATACACCCACATTGGCTAGTAAAAACTGATAAGGGGTATAGCTCTTTGTTTATGCAACCAATGCACCTTAAAACAGACATTACAGCCGTACCTGGATTCATTGATACGGATCAATATATTTCAGATGGATATCTTTCATTTTTTGTACCAAAAGGTTTTGTGGGAACAATAAAACAGGGAACTCCAATTGTTCAAGTAATACCTATGCGTAGAGATGAGTGGACAAGTTCTATTAATGAAGATCCACATTCTGATAGATTGCTTGAAAAACAAAGCAGTGTTGTTAGATCTACATTTCAAAATGGCTATCGAATGAAGTTTTGGTCTAAAAAAAGCTACAAATAATGATTAACAATCCTGCCCCAGTATCTTCCCAGTCATGGCTAGATACAAAAACGCAATCTTTTGACACCATAGTTAAGGTATCTAATCTGCCTAAAAAATGGGGGGAATTTGAGTTCACTCAAAAGAAAGGGTTGTTTAGGCCAGTAAATAGGTATGTTGAGTTGTTTGGAAATATCCCAGAGCTAAAAGAGCTATCTAGAGACAAAGTAACTCTTTCATATTATACGTATGGCCAAATTTACCTTTTGTTAAGATCAGAAAGATCTCTTTATGCAATGGATAGAGTTTGGCAAAGACAGTTTTATCCATCAAATAATGATTATGATTTTGATAAATCTGAATTCTTATCAGATGACTGCTTTAAATTTTATGTTCCTTGGGTTATAGACGCAGATATTGATTATCAGGTATTTCAAGGTAGCTCAAGTGCTTTTTCCATAATTGAAAAAGCTGGCAGATTTCATAAATCTTTTGATGATGAGATTATCTATAAAACAGAGTTTGTTGATTTTTTCTTTAATGCGGAGGGAGAGCATATGGATGAGTTTGACCACTCTATTTTAGATATTGGAGAGCATATGTATGATATTTCTTTTGTGCCAACTGAAGATGTATATAAAGATTTAGAGGCTTTTTATGCCAGATAAAAAAGTTCTTACATATAGTCCAGGTTTTAATCCCGACAGAAAACACATTCTTGAACCAGAGCCTGCAATTAAAGTAGTGCCAGAATGGTACAAAAACCTAGCTAAATTTGAAGATTCAAATAGTACTAAAAAGTTAAGCCCTATTAATGATAGAGGAACTGACGGAGCAGCACTTGGCACTAAAGCTTGTACCCCATTTTTTGATGCATTGACAATGGGGTATGTTTATCTATTGCAAGATGACTTGCATGTTGATCTTGATCCAGATGGCTACCCAGTTCTATCTTGGAACGGGGATGAAATGATTTGTGATAAAAGACCAATTATTGATTTAGCTGTACCGCATCAACACCACCCACTACATTTTGGATGGAAGATGCAATGGTATTATGAAACACCAAAAGACTATGCACTACTAATAACACATCCCTTGAATAGACACGATCTTCCATTTACCACTATGTCTGGCTTGGTTGACTCAGATATATGGGGTCTTCCAGTATTTATTTCTTTCTTCTTAAAAAAAGGTTTTATAGGCGTTATACCAAAAGGCACTCCAATCTTGCAAATGATCCCAGTCAAAAAAGATGACTGGAGCATGAATGTTGATTATTCAGAAGAACGCTATGAGCATAATAAAATTCAAGAGGAAAAAAGAAGAGCTACTTTATTTGGCTATTACAAGAGATTTATTTGGCAGAGAAAGAAATATGACAAATGAAAAGTATTTCAGTCTTAATATATTCTTATCAAAACAAAAATTTGCCAGATTTTGTACAAGATGTAGTCGAAAAGTTTGATCCAAATGGCTATAAGCTTAGCGTGTTTATTATAGACCAAAACAATGTTGACAGAGGCAAGAAGTTTGAAATAGAAAAACAGAATACTTCAATATCCTATAAGTACGTAAATTGGGATTATGTTAGAAGCCCAATTGATTACAAGTCTGAGTATATCAAGGAGACCCTAAGCGACTTCTTCATGCAACTGGGAGACGAAGTGATTCTTAATCAAGACTGGAATATATACTTGATTAATCTTTTAAATGCTATGCCAGAAAAAACTGTTTTTTCGGGAAATCATGATATATCAATTAAGCAAAAGAATAACTTTTTCTTAATTGATGAGAAGTCTTCTTCTGATCAACTTAATCAAACTCAATGGATTGATAGAGACTTCATATTTTGCAAGACAGCGGATATCAGGACTATTGGGTACCCAGAAGGCTTTAAGTATTATGGGGAAGTTGAACTTATGTCAATGGATGCAACTATTAAGGGTTATAAAATCCTTGCTTTGCCAACTCAAACCTTTGATAATCGAACACGCCCATTAACTGATTTTCAGTATGTTTCATACTCTTTGACGCATAATTATAACAATTTTATTAGGTTTATTAATGAGAATAGTGATAAAATAGGGGTATATTGGGATTACGGCGTTGATCTCAAAGGCTTGCTACCGCTTCCTTTTGAAAATAACGACGTTGAGTATAATCAAAAGAAGGGCAAGTTTGATTATATTGGTGGTACGAGGTATATTGATACAACAAAGGTGATTAATTGATGGATAAGATAAAAGTCGTAGAAAATTTTATAACAGAGCATGAAGCAAATATTTTACTAGCTGAAATGCGTAGGCCAAGCTCACGAGAGCCATATCCAGATTATTGGAAAAATAGAAATGGTTTTGAGCCAGTTACTGGAGGCTCAGCAATACCCTATAATCAGGTCACCAGAGATATTATGCGGGGGTTAGCAAAAAGAGCCAACCTTGTTCAAAAAGAACACTTTAATCTTGATAAAGATGTTATAGTCACAAAGTCATTTGGCTCATGCTGGCATCCAGGTGGCAAAGGAAATCCACATATTGATGCTATTGAAAAAGAACCATTTATTGAGCAAAGTTGTGTTATATACTTGAATGATGAATACGAAGGTGGAAAAATTTATTTTCCACGTAAAAATTTCTCTATTAAGCCTAAAAAGTTTTCTGCAATATTCTTTCCAGGAAACAGCATGGAATATGAGCATGGTGTTTCAGAGGTTACTGCAGGTATTAGGTGGACAGCTTTATTCATGCAGTCTACTCAAAAAGAATTTATGGATCCAGATTATGAGGGTTGCTAATGTTTAACTACGAGATTGCAGCACCTGGGCTTGTTTATTATACAAACACTATTGAAAACCCAGAAAAAGTTATTGAAGATATTCTTGCTTTAGAAGAAAAAAGAGAAAAGCTAGGGCATGATTTAGTAAATATTAAGTCATGGCAGCCATGGGATTATGATTATGGCAAGCCAGAAAAAACTATTTATTGTTGGCAAAAGTGGATACCTACTCCAGAAAACTTAGATAAAAATGATCCATTTTATGAAGAAGCCTTAAGTATTTCTCAGAGACTATACGATGGATTAGAGGCTTGCGTAGATCACTACAAAAATGAACTGTACCCTTGGGCGGGAAGAAACTTAAAATCTAGAGAACACTCCATGTCCTTTTTAAGATATGATCAAGGTGGTTATTTACCAGCACATTCTGATCATGGGGTAAGTTCAAGAACTCTTTCTTGTGTAATGTATCTAAACGATGATTACACAGGAGGAGATATTATCTTCCAGCATTTAGATGTCAGGGTATCCCCAGAGGCGGGTTCTATTGTTTTCTTTCCATCAAACTTCCTTTATGTGCATGAAGTTGAAGAGATAACTTCGGGAAGTAGATATGCTGTACCAAATTGGTACCACAACAGAAAAGAAATTTTGTATTCGGACGGGACTGAGTAATGTCTTATACGGGAAGAATTCTATCAGATGGGCCATTGGGGTATTGGACCTTAAGTAACTCAAGCATTACAGACTTTACGTCAAACTTAAACTATGGTTCAGTTCCAAGCACGTATAGCGTTAACTTCCTGGACTCAGTTCCTTTAACCACATTTGCAACAGATCACTCTTTCAAGGGGTCTGCAAATATAACAAGCTCATCTTTGATTCAAATTAAAGATATTTACAGTGCTTTTTACGATGGTAGTGAAAAGTCAGTTTTTGGAATAGAGTTTTGGCTTTCACTGCCAAATAAAAATTCTTCTAGTCAGCAGATTATTAATTTTTATAGCACAACCTATAATACAAACGTAGCAGCTATATATGCAAAAGATGATTTTTTAAACTTTACAGTTAATGTTGGTGGCAACACCTATACTGTTACAAAGCAGATATTTAGCTGGGATTATAAAATGCATGTTTTTGCTGTCTATAAAGAGGGTATTATAACCCTTTATGTAAATGGATTATCAGATAACTCTGTTACAATTCCAACAAATCAATTCTTTACGGTAGCAAGAGATAATAGCTCTGTTATTAAAATTATTGGTGCAAACTCAGGGTATTCTTACAATATTAGTGATCTTGCATTTTATGATAGAGAGCTATCTTTAAATGAAATAAGATACCACATGATGTTAGCATCTGAAGACTCAAACCCAGTAGGATATGTTCAGCATGGAAGTGCTTACCACATACCTACAAATATTAAGCCACAGTCTATCTTGGCTGAAAGATATTTTAGAAAGCAGTCAGATTACGATTCTGGAAGCTTTTATAATTTGATATCTGACAATAGCGGATTGACTATTCGTCAGTCCTCTTCTGCACAATCATTAGTCGGAACATGGATTTATAATGTTCCAACTTCTCATCTAGGTTTGTTTGCAGGAGTGGACATATCTTGGGATAGCGGTTCAGCTGATGATTTGTCTGCTGATAGATATGCTGCGGTTTTTGCTTCTTACGATGGCGGGTCAACATATAATCAGATATCAAATGGAAAAGTTGTTCCAAACTTTATGAATATTGCTTTAAATGGATTAATGAATAATCTTACTGTTAAGGTACAAATATATTCATCAGACACCTCTTTAGATTTTCAACCAAGACTAGATAACTTGCTTGTAAGAATTTATAGAACTTTGCAATTCCCATCAGATTCGGGTGGCTTCTTAATGACTCCATTTAGTAGCACAACATTCGTTCCTAAAAAAGATAGCAATAGCTTTATCAATAGATCAAAAAACTTTGGCTTTTTATTTACAAAGCAATCAAATTCAACCGATCCAGGAAGAGCAGAAATAACTACAACAGCTGGCTCTATTGTCCAAACTGTTGATTTTTGGTTTCAGTATAATGGGTCGGGCAGTGCAGTATTTGATCACTCAACAGGATCGGATATTGATGTGTATGTATCTAATAATAAGCTATTAACTAGGGATCCTAGCGTATATAAGCTTTATGTCAATGGTCAAGATGCTACCTCAGCTGGTCATACTTTGGTAAATGGAAATGAGTACTTTGTTACAATTGTATATGGCTCACCTGTACAGGACAATATGTTTTTGAATAGTGCATCTTCAACAGCAGGTTATTATAGCCAATATACGCCTTCTGAGGCTGTTTACGGCTATATCTCAATGTTTCCTAACCAAATGTCCTTATCTGAGGTTCAATCCCGATATTTGTCATATTTAACTATTAATGTGTCTCCAGTTATTGATAGTTTAACATCCCTAGGCTCTATATTGGAGTACTCTGGAAGTTCTACAAGCTTAAATGGCGGTTCCCCAGTACTTTCATTTGTACATGTATAAAGAAAGTGTCGTTTCAATGTTCAAAAAATGCAATTTAATTAAATAGAATGGTAAAATATAGCTATGCCTAGAATGAAAGTTACCCCAGTAGAAGA
>Ga0208865_1000155_pt1 | contig 22630 bp, 8 predicted proteins | sample CryBogCBE02Aug09_FD_184565 | JGI IMG/M metagenome (GOLD analysis project Ga0208865, IMG submission 184565) | Freshwater microbial communities from Crystal Bog, Wisconsin, USA - CBE02Aug09 (SPAdes) (version 2) | ecosystem: Environmental > Aquatic > Freshwater > Lake | place: Crystal Bog... | reverse complement strand
TGGAGTAGCATATGGTGATTATGTATACACTGCAAATGGAACACTACTAAATGTCAATAATTATTCAACTAACGTAGGTATTCAATTTAACGATGCTGTAGGTGCTGGAGTATCACCTGTTCCATACAACCAATGGTTCATGTTTTGTATTGGTTATGATGGTGTTTCAACTTCAGCAGTAAACTACACTCTAAATGGAACTACACGAACAACAACATTATATTATGGATCTCCTGTATCAGTTACAAATCCTGCATTAAATTTATACATTAATGGTGTACCTTCAACAAACTTAGGTACAGGAGTTTTAATAGCAGAGATTATTCACTTTAACTCCAGTATTAACACAACTCAAAGACAGCAGGTTGAAGGATACTTAGCACAAAAATGGGGATTACAAACTTTACTACCTACTAAACATCCTTATTCATCTATTTACAACACATTTAATCCTACAAGTGTTTCAGGATGTAAATTATGGTTAGATGCTTCTGACCCTTTCGCAAGTGGTTCTTTACCTTTAAACGGAACAACGGTTTCAACATGGGTAGATAAATCTGGAAGTGGAAATAATGCAACTTCAGCAGGAAGTTCTGTTTCAACATCTTATTTAGGTTTAGGATTTGGAGGGTCTTCAGTTTTTACAGTCAATGGATTAGCAGGAACATTAGTAAATACACCTTTTGTTGTTTTTGTAGTTGAAACATTTACTGGAAGCTCATATGGTTTTCTTTTTGGAGACGATAATGTAAATAGCGGTGGATCTTATGGATACTCTTTACATATTGGATACAGAAATACAACTGATTTAGCATTTGCAATGTATGGTAGCGATTTAGAAGATACTAATATATCAGGAACAGGAAATACACGTATATGGGCGTTTTATTTACCGTCTTCATCAAATCGTAATACAAGACGCAATGGAACAGTAGATGCTATATTTTCAAATTATAATCAGTTACAAGCATTTACTGCTCCTGTTATTGGTCGTGTTTTTGGAGGCAACTATTATAACGGATACATCTCTGAAATTTTAGTATTCAATCAAGATATTGGATTAACGAATATTCAACAAATAGAAGGTTATTTAGCTAATAAATGGAAATTACAATCTTTATTACCATCTTCACATCCTTACTATTCACTTACTTCTAATCCATTTAATCCTACAAGTATATCTGGCTGTCAATTATGGTTAGATGCTGCAGATTCTACATCAGTTACTTTAAGTTCAGGAACGAATGTAAGTGCATGGAAAGATAAGAGTGGAAATGCGAATAACATATCTCTTACAAATGGAACAGTAACGTATGTAAATTCAAATAATTTAAACTTTCAGAGTGGTGGAATTCTACAGACTTCTAACTATATAACTATCACATCAGGATTCTCATTTATATTTATTGTTTGTCAAGCAACTGCTTTATCTTATTCTTTTGGTTATGCATTAGCTTGTAGTGATATTGCTGGTGGTGATACATCTATACGATTTGTTTCTAGTACAACATCACTTGGAAACGGTAATTCAAATGATATAGGTTATCCTTCAGGTTATTTTGTGAATGGAGTACTTACTGGTGGTAGTCCAGTTTCTATTCCATCTGGATACAATATTATTGGTGTACTTGTTAATAATTCTGGTTCTACAAGAATATCTTTATCCTCTTCATTTTATGGTCGTTACTTTGTAGGTAATATTCAAGAAGTAATTATATTTAATAGTCTTACTACTTCACAACGCCAACAATTTGAAGGTTATCTCGCATGGAAATGGGGATTACAAACGAGTCTTCCTTCATCACATCCATATTACAGTGCTCCTCCTGGAATTCCTCGACCATTATACTCTCGATCATTTCAACCTGTTGATATTACTGGTTGTCAGTTGTGGTTGGATGCTTACGATCTGACAACTTTATATCAAAATACTGGTGGAACAACCAAAGTAACAGCAGCAGGTCAACAGGTTCAGTTTTGGGGTGATAAATCAGGTAATGGTCGTAATGCTACATCATCAGATACTGCAATGACATATAATACATCAGGATTAAGTGTTCCTTCTATTTACTTCAGCGGAAGTCAAACAACTGGTTTTCAATTAAGTCTTCCTGTAACTGATGTAACTTACTTTTTTGTAATAAACTTGACAATTCCTAATTCTTCTTATCCATATGTATACAATTCTCATAACGGAACATCTCATTTAAAACAGAATTGGCAATACAACAATGCATCTCAAATGGATTATAGTGGTATTTCTGGTATATCAAGTGCTACAAACCCTGCTGGATTAACGGTTATTATGACACGTCAAGATACGTCTTCTACTGGTTTATTAGCAGGATGGCAAAATGGTACATTGATGGGAACTAAAAGTATGGGTGTTACTGGTGAAACTTTTACATCATTTACACTTGGAACTGATAATGGAGGCGGAACTCTTCCTATTATAGGTTATATTTTAGAAACGATTGTCTATAACTCTGTATTATCTACTTCACAACGTCAACAAGTAGAAGCATACTTAGCATGGAAATGGAAAATAAGAGGTAGTCTTCCATCTACACATCCAGGTTATATTCTTCCATCATACTCTACAATATTTACACCTAAATCTGTTTCTGGTCTTACTTTATGGTTAGATGCGGCAGATTCTTCAAGTTTAGTAATGTCTGGATCAAACGTAACTACTTGGATAGATAAAAGCGGTAATGGTTACAATGCTACATCTACAGGAACACCTACAGTAGTATCTAATGGTATTAATAGACTTCAATCTGTAAGTTTAGCTGGAAGTTCTTATTTTACTGGACCTATATCTATTACCGGAACAAGTCTTACATGTTTTGCAGTTGCTTTAACAACTCGTAGTATGCCAAACAGTAGTAGTGATCAACGATTAGTAAGTTTAGAAAATACTACAAATGTTGATTATGGACGAACAGATGGAACAATAGCACTTTTTAATCAAGGAGGTTCAGGTTGGATAGGAACATGGAGAGTATCTGGACCTATTGCATACAATGCTATAACAACAAATGTACCATTTTTAGCAGTTAGTGAATATGATGGAACAAATGGTTATTTATGGTATAATGGTAACGCAGGAACATTAGCATCAAGTTCTTCATCAGGAACATTTGGTATTACAAAGTATGGTATTGGTACTCAAGCAAATCCAACTATAGAATACTGGAATGGTACAATTGCTGAAATAATTATTTATAACTCTGCACTTACAACATCTCAACGCCAACAAGTAGAAGGATATCTTTCATGGAAATGGGGTCTACAGAGTTCTCTGCCATCCACACATGCATTTGCTAAGATATCACCTTAATTAAGTGCTTTTTGATACAACAATTGTTAATGTAGAACCTGTAATATTATACGCAATTGTCATTCCCTGAAAGAAACTATCAAATTTAGTTACTGACTCTGCGAGATCTTTTCCAATAATATACGAAATGTAATCATACATATTACGAACTTTTCCATCTGAACATGTAGTTGGAGGAACAATGTTAAACGATAATAAAGTATAATTTGAAGGAAATCCTAGAGTTGCCCATTGAACAAACAATGGATTTAATTGACCAATATTAGGTGTAACAATCGAAGAAAGTTCAGTTCGATCATTAGTTTCCTGTTGAAGAGTTGCAGTTTGATTTGTCATCAACTGATCTAAAGTTAAAAGATAAGTAGGTCCTGTAGGACCTGTTGGTAAAGGAAAAAGAGGAATAGGACCCGTTGGTCCAGTAGCATTTATTACAACTGGAAGAAGACTTGTAGTAGGACCTGTTACTCCAGTTACGGTTATTACAGGAGGAAAAGGACCTGTAGGACCTGTTCCGCCAGAAATGTCTGTCATTTATATGTATTATACAACAACTCTTAAAGTTTAATTACTACAGAATTCTTTGCTGATTTACGTTCCGATCCAGCTGAACGACGAAGTGCTGTTTTAGCAGCTGGTTTAGGTGCTGGTGGTGGAGGAGATGTAGCAATAGGTGCTACTGGAAAGGTAGGCATTGGTGGAGGTGGAGGTGGAGCGTTTACGCCTACCTTCTTTTCTTCCTTCTGAATTTTATTTAAAATATCACCTATTCCCATACCTGTTGGTGATTTCATTTCACGAACAGGTTTGATTGGAATTGTTCTTGTTTGTGGTGGAGGAGGTGTTGATGGATTTACGCCTCCTAAGAAAGACATCAATCCTGCTAATGGATTATTGTCGTTTGAAAAAGAAGGTGGAGGTGCTGATGCTGCTTGTTGACGGAACTGTTGAGTTTGTTGAGACATAGCAGTAGCCGCCATTTGACGAGCAATATCAGGATTCTGACGAAGGATTTCTTGGATGTTTGGAACAGGTGCTTTCATTGCCATCTGATTGGTTAAGTGAACCATATATACCATGAAACATGTGCGCATAGGAATACGAACAAGTGGATGCATTCTCATTTTATCACCGTATAAATCGTATAATTCTTCAAAATCTTCTTCGAGATCACCAACATTCATTTGAGCACTTTGTGAGAGACCATCTAATTGAAGACCGAACATCTTGACCATATTTACATTCTTGGACCCCCATTCAAGAGCAGACATACCAGTAATAAACCATTCAGAGAACTGTTTGATAGTGGCATCCATCGCCTTTTCCTTGCGAATGAACTCAATTTCCATTTCCATTTCGTCAAGTGGAGAGTCCATGGTAAATCGTTTGCGGATAGGAACCCCAAGTTTGTTGAGTCGTTCAAATTTACGCAAAAGTTCATACTTCTTTTTCATGATGGCATCCTCTGACATTTTAGGAGCAGATACAACAGGTTTCAAGTATGCTTCAGCATTCAAGTTTTCTACACCGTCCCAGGTCTTTGTTGTTCCTACATCTTCAGCAGAGGGAACAAGTCGGGGTGGAGGTGCTGGTTCGGAGGAGGAAGAAGGGAGGTCAGTGAAGTCAAGTGAGATACTTTCCATCTCAGGTAGTTTCGTGTCGGGTGCTGTCATTCCAGAAGCACTATTCATTAAAAGATCGGCACCAGGAACGTCCATTATGAAGATAATGTATCATCTTCTTAAAGTTAAAACGCGGGCGGATGTTCTAAAAAGTAAAGACCTTGTAAGAAACTATCTGCTAAATCATCTTTCTTCTTGTGCGATCGAAAAAACTCCATATTGCAGGGTGGACACAGAACCTCACAATGTTTAATTCCTGTTTTCTTGCGTCCTCGGTATGTTGTTGTTGCGTCTTCTACCATCGTTATGTTATCCAGTTTGTGAATGGCGGATACTCCCTTTGTTCTGAATCCACGACACGCAAAATACATATGTAACATTGCTTGGACTGCAAACATTCGTCTATCCAACTGATTTTCAAAAATAATCAAGTGTGAATCTTTCCACCAATCAGATCGTTTGTCTAAACAATTCACAATATCACCTACCAAATCAAGAACCCCTCCACCTGGAGCTCTTGCGTTTCCCTTGAATTTGGTCCATCCACTCTTATTCATTTCCGCCCAAATACGACCTACCAAATCTTTCTTGGTTTTTCCTTCAATTTTATACGGATTGCCTAATTCCTGTAGTTCAGGAATAGACTTTTTAGAAAGAGCACTTTTGGTCATCGTTAAACTTCTTGGTCTATGACGAGAACATGCTTGTACCCCTTCTCCTGTCTGTATCCACATCGCAGGTTTTTTACACTTGAAACAAGATGTCCGTGTATGACCGTTCTTTTCTGCTACTACATCGATAACATCCCATGCCGTAATTCGCATATCTGTTCTGGTCATACCTTCCAGAACACATACCGCTAGATTTCTGAGTCCTATATCAAAACTTACAAGTTTCATTTAGCTCGCTGCTTGAACAAGAGATAATAAAACTGGTTTTTTGTCGCTCTTATTAAATGGTATTCCTTTAGCAGTAAGTAGATCACGAAGTTGTGCTACAGTCTTTCCTGAAAAGTCAGAAATATCTTCACCAATAACTCCAGTTTCTTCTTCGTCTTCATGTTCTGGTTCTTCGTGAACAGAAACACGGTCGTCAACCACCTGCTGTTGAGATTCTGGAGCAACTTCTGCTTCTGCTTCGATTTCTTCTTCTACAGGAGGATGACTCATAAAAGAAGGAGGAGGGGTGGTGATGGCAATGGCAAGGGCATTAATTGCCTGTGACATGCGTGATTGTTGAATATATAACCAAGCAACGAGACCTGTGAGAACTAAAACAATTCCTGCAATTAACGCTACAATTCCATGAAAGAACTCCATTTACTTTATACTCCTTTGTTTTAATCTTTAAAAATCCGCATCAAACTGAATAGTCATTTCTTCTTTCTTGGCGGCGACCCCAGCCTTTGAATAATCTGATACTTTGCGTTCAAAGAAGTTTCCCTTACCTTCCAACGATATCATATCCATAAAATCAAATGGATTTTGTGCTCCGTATATTTTTGGAATACCGAGTTGAACAGCAAGACGATCCGCTACAAATTGAATGTATTGAGTCATCAATTTTGCGTTCATACCAATCAATGTACATGGTAAAGATTCACAGATGAATTCGCATTCGATGGCAACTGCACTTTCGATAATTTCCTTGATTTTCGAAGCAGGAATACCTTGTTGTCCGTGATACATTTCAACGGCAAAAACAGTATGTAAAGATTCATCACGAGAGATGAGTTCGTTTGAGAAGGTAAGACCAGGTAAGAGACCGCGTTTCTTCAACCAGTAAATTGCACAGAAAGCACCACTGAAGAATATACCTTCAACACACGCAAATGCTACTAAACGAGTAGAAAAGTCTTCGGAACTATCTATCCATTTCATTGCCCATTCACCTTTTTGTTTGATACATGGAATGGTATCAAGAGCACGGAAATAGTGTAATTGTTCGTTCTTGTCTTTGACGTATTTGTCGATTAATAACGAGTATGTTTCGGAATGTATACCTTCCATTGCGTTTTGGAAGGCGTAGAAGAGACGAGCAGGAGGACTTTCAGTATCGCGTTGAAATCGCGTTGCCAAATTTTCTTGGACAATTCCGTCGGCTCCGGCAAAGAATGCCAAGACCTGTTTAATAAACTTTTGTTCATTTTCATTCAAAGACTCCCAATCGGTCTCATCCTTAGAAAAGTCAATTTCTTCTGGTGTCCAGAAGGAGGCGACTGCCTGTTTATACAGTTGATAGATCTTGGTCTCAGTATTCTTGATTGGAAATAACGTGTATCGCTCACCGGGGGTTGCCATTCTTTACTATCTATACTACGTAGAAAGTAGTTAAATCATTCTCGTATCATAAAAACAATACGATGAGTGTCTATTCATCCACAGATCAAATCAATTTATTAAAGAACATTTTTACACCTGAGTTCCAGTTTGGGGCGGGAGGATACTTTCAACCAACTGTAAAAACTTACCTTCCAGGTAACGTAGAAATAGGTGACCCTACTACAAGTTATACTTTGCGTTTGAACGGGAATGCGTTGGCAACAGATTTATCAATAGCAGCATGGTCAACGTATCCTGCCACCACCAATTTAGGTATGACTTCAAATAGTATTTTGAACTTAAGTTCTATTCAACTTGTAGGTGGTAACTCAATAACAACAAATGTAGGAACTATCAACAACATTTCTGGAATAAAAACGATTAATGGATATCCATTCACTTTATCCAGTGCTTTAACCTTTGGTTCTGATAAAGTCATTATCGGTTCAGGAGCAGGACTAAACATTTCAGGTTCAGATATTATTGCCTTAGGATTGAGTGCTGGTTACGGAAATCAAGGAACAGGTTTAGTGGCAATTGGAGCATTGGCAGGAGCAGGAACAAACATATGTGGTCATACAGTTGCTATTGGTTCAGGAGCAGGATTAAGTAATAGTGCATCTGGAAGTGTATTTATTGGTTATACTTCCGGAACATCAAACATCGGTAATAATTCGGTTATGATTGGAAATACAGCAGGATACGGAAATAAAGGAAAAGGCCTTATTGCCATAGGGTGTAATGCTGGATTTTCCAATTTAAGTAGTGAAGTTATAGCACTTGGTACTAATGCTTGTGCAAACAACAGCGGTCAAACCGTCATAGGAATAGGATACCAAGCAGGACGATTAAATACTGCAAGTAATGTTATTGCGTTAGGAAATCAGGCAGGATACAGCAATTCTGCTTCAGGATGTATTTATTTAGGGAACAACTCAAATAATACATATGTTCCTACTGTAAATAGTAATACTTTCTTTGTTTATTCTGCACAGGCAAATACACCATTCTTACAGGGTGATATGAATTCAAATAGTTTGGGAATTGGAACAGCACCTGTTTCTGGTTTTGGTTTAGCATTACCAGGATCTATTCAAAGTACATTAAATTTAAGTAGTGTAACAACCTCTCCACTCGTTCTTAATTCAACAAACGCGTCTACACGGTTTTTCATATCAAATACTCTGAACATCTCATTTGCTACAGGTTCTCCTACAGGAGCACATTGGATAGTCACAAACATTTCAACAAACAGTTTCAATGCCTCTATTTGCGGTGGAACTGTTTTTGGTGGGTTAAATGTTTCTTTAGCAGGAACTTCCAGTAATGTAGCAAGATCGGTTACTTTTGTAAATGCCGGAAGTGGTAATTTTTACGCTTTTTAACTTTTTGCGTTCCATTTCAAATTAAGATATCCTTCTATTGATTTAATTTCTTGTGAATTAAGTTGATAATTAAATATTAGAATTTCATAGACATAACCTATATAATAATCATTTTGTGATCCTTGATTTCCTGCAGCTTGACCACCTAAACTTGTAGTACTAGAACCTGAAGGCCAAGGTAAACCACCTGGATATATAGTATAACCATTTATTCCAATATTTGTACTAGTTGGATTACTGTATCCTACTAATACATTTATCTTATTCGGTATTAAAGAATATACAGGTGTTTGTGCATAAAAATCCTGAAGCCATGCTACATAAGAAACACAAAAAGCACCACTACTACCTTCGCCAATTGCGATTGATCTGTAATAATCAGAACCAGATAATAATGCAGAATGATAAGCACCTGCTGTTTTAAAAACTATAAATACTGTTTCATAACTAGGTGTTGCTGTGTAATTTGTAGAATACAATGAGTTATTAAAGTATAAGGCATTTTCTGTTGTCAAGTAAGCTGCTTGTGTATATCCAGATGCTGCTACAGCATCATTCGTAGAACCATTAGTTCCTTGATTTTTCCATTTTGAAACAGATGCTGCAAAGTTTATAGTAAAACTTGCTACTCCGTAACCTGCACCTGTAGAACTCGTAACAAAATCTTGAACACTTGCATTATTATATATAACATCATTCGATGAACCAGCATATAAAAAGTTCATAAAAGTAGTTGAATAACGTGCACCTATTGCATTAGCAGAGAGAGTTCCATTTGTTACACTAAAATTTATAGAAACAATTTTACAGTATGTGTTATCAGTTACATATGCATACCATTTAGATGAACTGCCTGATGGTGCTAAAAATCCAGGATAGTTTACTCCTCCTATATAAGCTCCATTCATAATACATGTTCCACCTACCAATTGACTAAGTGAACTTATACTTCCGTTCATAGTAAGAGCTTGAGAATTAGTAGTAAGATAAACATTCAATGAACCAGAACCAGATGTTCCAGATGTTACAAGAGAATTAGGAACTGATGCATCATACCATACTACTGGTGAATAATTAGCAGTACCTGATTTAACATTTGCTGGAAAATAATAACTAAATGGTAATGTACTTGTAAGACTTCCTTGTAAACCCCATTTCCATGCTAAATATCCTTCCACTGATTCACGTTGTAAAGGAGAAAGACCGCCAGTGTAAATAAGAATTTCTGATAAATATCCAGTAAAAGGTTCACTTTGACCACCTGCATAATTTCCAATTCCATATGCTGTAATCCCAAATATTCCTCCTGAAGGTACTGATGTTAATAAACTGCCGTTTTTGTATAAATATGTTTTATAACCATCATTTATATTTGTACCAATTGTAGGAGCACCTCCACAATTAACACCGTATGCGTATATACCAGTTGCTCTGTAACTATCAAATATATAGTAAGGTGTGTTATATCGTTGATAAAAAGGAAGGAAATATAATGGACTATCATAATCAGCACTTCCTGGAACAGATAAACTTACAATACGTGAATTCACTGATGTAGGTTGTGTCATTTTTATAACTATAAAAACACTGATACCATTATTACTAATATTTACGCTTCCTCGGAACCAAGAACTTCCGTTGAAATAAATAGATGGATATCCTGTGTTCATACCATTTGTTTTATATATTGGAGTTCCAGTTGCTGTTCCATGATTTCCAGTTCCACTCTTATCCTTCCATGATGTTATTGTAGAACCATCAGAAGGAACTGTTCCATCTCCATTAGGATCTACACTATCTAACCATAACTTACAACCAGGTATTGAAGTTGGATCAAACGCAGTTACTAAATTTGTAGAAGTGGTTTCTGTTGCATTACCGTCATTGGCATTCACAATAATTCCAGTATATAATGTATCAGCTACTCCATTTGTCCATGTAACTGTTGAACCGTTCACAGAAGGAACTAAAACACTTGTACTGTCTGTTAATGCTGTAAAAGAAGGTTGTCCAACTGTTGTAGTTACATTTGCTACTATAGTATTTGAAGTTGTACGATTATAATTCTGTGAAATAATAGGTACTTCGAATGTATTTAGATTTGTTGTTGCTGAACTAATTGAAGTATTTGTTCCGTCAGTAGCAGTAACATAGATAGCAAAACTTGTTGGAGCAGGTGAACCACCAACATTTAAATTACTATATATAAGAGTTTTAGACCCTGTTACCGTTTTTAAAAGTGAAGTACCGTTATATACATAAAATGTTATTCCACTTACAGATGTTGTATTATCTCCATAAGTCCATGAAATAGTTATTGTGCTTCCAATAGCAGTTATAGATGGTGTTCCTGGGGTATATAAAGCAGTCGAAGTAACAGTAGATGAAGTACTTGTAGCTGAACCGTAAGAAGCTTGTATTGCGAAACTATAAGTTGTTCCTGATACAACACCTGAATATACGATTTGTGATGTAGTTTGAGACACTAATGTAAGATCACTTGAAATATTTACACCTGAAATTATAGCGGGAGATGGGACAGATCCTATATAAACTGTAGCATTTCCAGCATAAATAACAACAGATGAAATAGTAGGAGTAGATATAGGTGTTGTAATATTTGTTGGATAACCGATTCCCCACTTGTATTCTAAATATTTTTCTATTTCCTGTCTTTGTGAACTTGTAATTGAACTTGTATAGATAATTAGTTCTTTAATATATCCAATAAAATAACGGCTAAAAAAAGAAGAAGACATTGTAACATAAGTATTACCACTGTATACTCCAGCATTTAAACCATCAACGATGTTAAAACCACTAGGAATAACAAAATTTGGTCGAGTATTAATTAATGTTCCATTTACATAGTAACCATTTCCGTTTACAAAATCATTAATATTATCATTATTTAGTCTATTTAGAAATCCTCTTATAGAAAAATCACCACCACTTAATCCTGGAAACGCTACAATCATATTAAAAGTAGATGGATCAGTAACTTGATATACTACGAAAACAGTTGTATTTGCAGTTATGTTTATAGTATTTGCTGTTGTTGCTATTGCTCCTGATGGAAAATTTAAATACGAAGATCCTTGATTTAAAACACATGTAACAGTTTGACCTGTTATAGACATGTTGTTCGCAGTTCCACTTTTATCAACCCAAGTAGTTATAGAAGTGTTATTGTAAGGTAATATACCGTTAGCATTAGGATCAGCAGCATCTACCCATAATTTACATCCAGGTACATTTGTTGGATTATCAGTATACGATAATGGTGGTGAGTTATAGTATGGATGATTATTAGGAAGACTTCCTTGTAATCCCCATTTCCATGCTAAATAACCTTCCACTTGTTGGCGTTGAGTTGTTGTTAATGTAGTGTTGTAAATCAATATTTCGTTAAGATCACCCCATGGTTGTCCTCCACCTCCATATGGATAATTACCAAGACCGTAATATGTATCAGATAAAGATGTAGTAGCATATGCTACTGAACTTAAATTTAAGTCTCCATTTTTAGAACCACTAAATAAACCTGATTTACTAATATTTACAAAAAACAACATTCTTTGTGTTCCATCATTTGTGTAAGAATCAAATTGTTGAAATGCAGTTCCTGTTGCTGTTATATAAGAACCTATTTGAGTTCCATTTGGATTCATAATAATGTGGTGATCATTAGCATAACCTCTTATTAATGTTCTCCAACTTCCATTATTTCCTAAAGGTTTTCCTACAAATACAATAGTTCCACCAGATGTTGCATAGTTATGAGGAACATTTAAATAAAGAGTACTACTTGTATTTTTAAACGATACAGTATTATTTGCGTAAGTAACTGAACTACCATTTGTTGCGTTGTTTCCATTACCTGATTTATCAGTCCATTGAGTTACATTTGTTGTTCCTGTAACAGTTGTTGGATCCGCAGCATCTAACCATAATTGACATCCAGGAATAGTATTAGGAACAAAAGAAAAGGTATATGATGTTGGTGGTACATTATAAAATGGATGACCTGATGGAAGATTTCTCTGTAGACCCCATTTCCATGCGAGATAACCTTCAGTTTGTTGTCGTTGAGAAGTTGTAAGTGCTGAACTGTATATTAACACTTCGTAAACATTTGCATATAAAGCACCCCATAAAACACCAGGAGTTCCTCCAATAATAGCACCTGCCCAACTAGATAATGGTACACTACTTTGACTTCCACTTGCACCAATAGATCCACTTAAAAATGAGTATTTATATGAAGTAGATGTAGAATACATGAAACAACTTAACGTCGGAGGTTCTCCTGAAGTATATGCTGGAAGTGACGTATCTAAATCGTTTCCGTAGAAAGTAAATCTCCACCCTGATGGAGAACCATAAGGTTCATATCCAATAAGTAAATTCTGATTTGTTGCTTGTGCACTTCCACGAAATATAAAATTTTCATTATTGTTAACTCTTTGTGAAATGAGAAAAATTGTAAATGATGAGTTTATTATTGAATTTTTAATAGTATCTGGAATAGTAAATTGTTGAGAACTTCCAAGAAATTGAACTGCTTTTAATGAAGATGAATACGGTGGATTGTTTGCACCTGAACTTAGTAATGATATACCACTTCCACTTTTATCAACCCATGCAGATAAACCAGAACCATCTGAAGGAACTATTCCATTTCCATTAGGATCAGCACCATCTAACCAAAGCACGCAATTTGTTAGTGGAGGACTCGTGGGAATATAAGGAACTGTAGATGCAATAGACACATTACCATTAGAATCAGTTGCAGTAATTACAATATCGTATGTTGTTCCTACAGTTCCAGTAAATGATGAAGTTGTAGTTGTTAATCCAGAAACGACAGCGTATGATATTGTTTGACAAGCATTATAAAATGTAAATTTTATTCCGTTTAATAATCCAGAATAATTCCAATTTACTGTTACTGTGGTTCCACTTGCCGTTACAGTTTGTAAAGTTGGTGTATATAGAGTAGTAATATTTGAATTACTTGAACTTGTAGCGTTTGTTCCAGTTGCTGTTACTGTAAAACTATAATTTGTGTTTTGAACTGCTCCTGAAAATACAAATAAATTATTATTAGTTGATACTGAAGTTAGACCAGTAGGAGTAGAACAAGTTAATGTAATTCCTGCTGAAGGTGCAGCACAACTGACGTTTATGTTTCCTCCATTTTGGAGTATAGAATTTATAGTTGGAGCAGATATTGATGTTACAGATGTAGTTGTAGAAGAACTTATAGTGCTTCCATAATTATCAGTCGTAACCACATAAAATGAATAACTTCCTATTGTAATAGGAGGTGTCGTATAAACGTATTTATTGTTTCCTCCGACAGTAGTAGTAGGAGGTGAAAAAGGTATAGTTGTGTAAAGTGTAGATGAACTATCATAAACTTTAAAATTAGAGATATTTGTTGAACTAGAAGGATAAGTAAATGTAATGTAAAAATTACTACCAATAGCATTTGGTGTACTGACTGTAGCAGCTGTTGTTAAATCTGTAACAACTACAGTAGAAGAAGGAATACTTGTATGTGATGGACTAACTGCAACTACATAGTTACTATAGGTTGTTCCAGAAGTTTGATTATATGTATATGTTGTAGTTGGATGATTTACAGAACCATTAGAATACCCATTTACCCAAATTGCGTAAGAAATTGGTGTAACAAGCGAAGAAGCAGGATAAGACCAATTTACTGTAATAGTAGATGTTCCGTTTGCAGTAGCAGTAACATTCGTTGGTGTATTAATAGTTGTAAAATTTGAAGAATTAATTGAAGTAGAACTAGTTCCAGTTGAACTAATCGTGAAAAAATATTGTTTATCTGCAGAAGCACCTGTAAAAGTAAATTGTGGATTTGTTAATGTTAATCCAGTAGGAGTGTTTATAGATAGAGTTCCGTATACAGTAGATGCACAAGTAACAGTTATTGTTGATCCAGATTGTACTATAGAAGTTATAACTGGTGTAGAAGTAGGTGTAACATTGAAAACAGATGTAATGTTTGAAGCGACATTATTTGAAAAAGATTGAACCTGTATACTTTCCTGTGTTCCAACTGTTCCAGTATATTTACAAGTTGTTACATTTCCAACATTATTTGATCCCGTTGATGTGTATACATAATATGTAGTGGCATTTGTTACAGTGTTCCAACTTACTGTTATTGTAGTTCCAGATGCACTTGCAATCAATCCTGTTGGTGCTGCCAACGGCGTTACATTACTTGTAAGAGATGGAGCATAAATAGTGTAAGGAATAGAAATTGTATCTTGGGTAACATTTGATCCGTCCGATGATCTTATAAATTTTCGTGTAAAGTTAGAATTACTTGAAAAACTAGAAGATACGGTAAAAATATAATTTGAGCCAATTGATGCGTTATTGAAAGTAACAGTTTTAGTACCCGCAGTAATACTGTTTGAACTAAATGTTCCATCTGAACTTTGCACTGAATAAGTACAACTTCCTTTATCAGAATCATTCCAATTTACCGTAATTGAACCTCCACTCGCAGTTACTGAAGAAATGGAAGGTGGTTTTACGTAAAAAGGAAAACTGCTAGAAATAGTATTAGAAATATACGTTTTTTGACTGTAAAATTCAGCATAATAATTACCTGCTGTTCCAGATGATATTGGTGGAGGATTTACATTTCCAGAATATTGAACAACAACATTTGATGAAGAACCTCCTGTTGTGTTTAAATTAGTTCCATCAGGATAGTGAGACCATTGATCTGTAGAAATAACATTTGAAACAGTAGCAGCATATACTCCGTTCACAAGACTACATGAAGCAGTTATAGCATTGCTAAGTGTTGGAAACCCATATACATTAATAGATGATGATGCCGGACTTGTTAAAGTTCCGTATCCTGCTGAAACTGTAAAACTGTAATTTCCGGAGTTTGGAAAATTTGTTAAACTAGCAGTTTTTCCATTTCTTATTAAAGTAGTTCCTGATGGAATTGGACTTATTGTAAATGCTATAACATTTGTATTTGCTTCATCCCAAGTAAAGTAAACAGTACTTGAAGTAGACATAACAGCACTAAAATTTGTAGGAGCAGGAACTGGAACTGAAACTGAACCAGTTGTTCCTGCTGAACTTGTATCTCCGTTAGCATCGGTTGCAACTACTGAAAATGTGTATGTTCCAGGAGGAACATTTGTATATGTAGCAGTTATAGAAGAACTAGGAGCAGGATCTGTTAAACCAGTAGGTGAAGAAGTTATAGTATATGAATTAGCATATGTTATAGCAGGCCATGTAACTGTTATACTTGAATCTGTTTTTGTTGCTGTAGGAGCAGGAGTTGCTAAAACATATATAGTTGCTGAGTTTACAGTTGCTGATTTAAAACTACTTGTATTTGAGGCAACTAATGTAAAGTTACAGGAGCCAACAGCATTACCTGTATTACTACTATAAGTTGTAGAAGTTGTAGTATAATTGCTACCATTTCCTATATTTGAAATTAAAAATGAACATCCACTAGTAACTTCTGACCAAGAGAAATTAATTATAGAACCAGTGCTACTTACAACAAAATTTGTAGGTTTAGCAACAACAATTACTCCATTACTAGATGAATAAGAACTAGTTGATCCTCCTGGTAAAGATGAACGTATAAAAAAAGAATAAGAACCAGCAGCAAGATTAGGAATTGTAGTTGATGTTGTTCCAGAAGCAGCTGAAATATAATTATATGGTGGAGATATTCCATAGCAAATATCAAATGAAGATCCTTGTGTAGATTCTGTCCAGTTTAAAGTAGCAGTTGAATCAAGTGTTGTTACTGTAAAGTTTTGCGGTCCTGCTAATGTTACAGTTCCTGTAATAGATGCTGATGTAGATGGTATTGATTGTGAAATAGAAGTAACATAAAATGTGTATGTTCCTAATGGAATACTTGCTAAAGAATATGTTGTTGCTGTAACACCAGTTGTTGTATTATTAAACGTATTTGAAACATTAAAAGTAGCACCAGGAGTACTGTTATTCCAGTTAACAGTAACTGTAGAACCGTAAGTAGAAGTAGTTAAATTGTAAGGGGGTGTAGTAGTTACATTGACAGTAATATTACAAGTTGTGCTATAAATACCAGAGTATATTGATGTAATATGAAATATTTGTGATCCTACAGCTACAGTTGGAAATGTGGCAGTATTTGTATTTACAGTTTGAACAGATGTTGTTCCGTCTCCAGAAACAGTATATGAATAACCATTTCCTACTGGACTTGTCCAATTTAAATTAACAGATAACCCTGTAACAGTAGCAGTTACACCTGCTGGCTGTGTAGGAGCTACTTGAATATTAGCAACTGAACTATAAGTTGATAATCCACAAAGAGTTGAAATAACTTGAAAACTATAATTACCTGGTGTAGATACTGTATACGCATAGGGACTCGTAACATTTGATGCAATAATACCACCTCCGTAACTAATACTTGCTATACTATTAGCAGTTGTTCCTGTCCAAGTTAAAGTAATATTAGTTTGCACTGCAGTAATCGTAACAGTTGGACTAGCAGGTTGAAGTATATTTACAGTATAAGCAGTACTGGTTTGTCCTAAAATACCATTTGAACGACATGCAGCAGTGAAAATCAAAGGAGTTGTAGATCCTGGACTAAATGTTGTTCCTGTTGGATAAGGAATTAAAGCTGTATTCACTGTATCAACTCCAACATATGAAGTGTTGTTACTACATTTAACATAGTAATCAGTTATTCCAGGAATAAGAGCACCTAATGATTGAGCACTTGAAGCAGTAATATAGATATAACTCTGATCATAATAACCGTTAGTAATAGTTGCAGATTGTGGAGGAACCGTAAGTGTAACGGAAGGTGTAGGTCCGGTCCAAGTTATAGTTGTACCTTGACCATTGGTTAAAGTTATACTATTAAACGTATAAGTAGTACTTCTAATTCCTCCATTATAAACTATAGTTGTCTGTGCATTACTTGTAGGAGATGTAACTAAAGTTAAACCAGCAGGTGTTGCTACGTTCCAAGTTCCACCAGTAGTAGAATAAAGATTTAAAGTTATATTGTTATTTGCATAGTCTCCTGCTGCTCCTATATAACTTGATGTTACATTTACTATTGATCCCGGTGGTGTTGATTCAAACCCAGCATATCCTGGACGCACATTGGCGAACGGATGAGATGGAGGTAAAGAGAACGATGCCATTGTTATCTCACATTAGTAGTTTTTTAATTTTAATTAAACCATTTCCAATAAAGATAACCTTCAATTGATTTACGTTCACTATCTGTTAAGTTTCGTGAATAAGTTATCATTTCGTGAAGATGAAATGATTTAGATATAGTATCTCCAGAACAATCTCCTATTACCCATGGTGTTGGTGCTATATTATTAGTTACATTTGATGTACTAGATAATGTGTTAGCAAAGACCATGTTTCCATTAAGTATATTCCCACTTGAATTAGCAAATAACTCAAAAGTAGTTCCGCAAATTGTTGAATAGTTTCCGACTGTTAAATTGGTTATACCTGTTCCTGCAAATACATATGGAGAATAAACAGAAGTGCTTCCATTACCTGCGTAAAATGCAAAAGAATTGCCTGCCGTAGCAGTAGTTGCAGTAGTTAATTGTCCTGTTGAAATTAACATGTAAGAAAGATTTGGAACAGATGCTACAATAAACGAAGAAAATTGAGTCCCTGATGCTCCACTATTATATAAACTTTTCATTGAAGTTCCAGGACCGAAATATACAGAAGGTCTTGATGCTAATCCGAAGTTCGATAATAATGGTAAGACTACAGAGTTTGGTAAAAAGTTATTTATAACAGGAGATTTATCTGTCCATCCAACTACATTACAACCGATATTAGATATGGTATAGGAGTCGTCTGCGTCTATCCATAAAGTAAGAGATGATATATCTGTAGGAAAGGAAATCTCATTTATATCCGTTAAAGTTTGAAGGGTGGGTGCTGATAAATAATAAGGATGAGTAGTAGGAAGATTTGATTCAATACCCCATTTCCATGCTAAATATCCTTCCATAATTTGACGAAATGGTGTTTCAAGATAGGAATTATAAATACATAACTCTCCTAAATTGAAATTTGCTCCATATCCAGAATCGTTTCCTATATAAAATACATTGTTTGTGGATGTATTGTTATATGTTATTGAACCTTGTGTAGTTGATAAAAGCGTGTTTCCGTTACATGAAAGATAGACCATATTTCCACCATACCAAGCCCAATAAACTATAGTAGGAGATGAAGATGTTAAACTTAGAGTAGGTCCATAAAAACCAGAATTTGATGGATTATACGTTTGTAGAGGACTGTTTGCGTTTGTTGGACTATTGAAACCAAGAGCAGGACTATTATTGCTCCATGAAAATAATGCAAGTTTACTACTTTGATACTGTGAAGGTGTAAAGACTATTGAAATAGCACTTCCTTGTGGTGGAACATTTAAAGTTTTATAGATAAAAGGATTTGATGAAGAAGTAATTGGATTATTACGATTTCCAGCAAAGTAAAGTGAAGGTAAAGTTCCGATACTTGATAAAGTTAGAATACTTGTATTACCACCAATTGTAAAAAGACTTGATGAAGCTTTATCGCTTATACTTGTAATGATATTACCACTTTTTGTATATTGCGTAGTATCTGCCATATCCAACCATAAAAGAAGACCCGTGTATATATTAGGAGCAATGTTTTGAGGAACAACTTGTTCTCCTGAAGGTGGAAAACTTTTGTAAGGATGACCGATTGGAAGAAAGTTTACTAAGTTCCATTTCCATGCTAAGTATCCTTCAATTTCTTGTCGTTCAGTTGTTGAAATAGCACGATTATAAGTAATAATTTCGTTCACATGAAAGTTAGAAGATGTAAAAACAGAATATTGATTGGTTGATGTTCCTAGAACATAAGGTGTATTTGTTATGGTATTTTTTAGAGCTTTAATACGATTATCTAAGTTTGCATTAAAGTTATAATTTCCTGTTATACTATTTGTTATTCCATCGCAAATAGCAATTGAAACATTAGGAAGAGTATAAGCAGTAATATTTACGCTCCAATACGTATCTCCGTAAGCGTATTGATAAGGAGAATAAACTGTTCCATTTGATTGTGCTAATCCAAAAGCACTTCCTGAAACATCATTTCCTACGGAAAATCGCATGGTTGAACTAATTTGAGGACATTGATAGAGCATGATCATTGTTTTAGAAGAGCTTGGTGGTGATACATAGTATGGATGACTTGTAGGAAGATTTGTTTGTAATCCCCATTTCCATGCGAGATAACCTTCGATTTGTTGGCGTTGTGAAGTAGAAATCGAATAATTGTAATGTATAATTTCTCCAATAATAGCATTATCTCCGGTTACAGTATCCCAACGACCGCTAAACCATATTGGTGTCACTATGGTAGAATTTCCAACCGGAGTAATTGTTGTAGTTGATCTAGGTGTTCCATTAATACAGTAATTAGTTGCTTGAGTTCCTCCTCCATATCCAATAGAAAATATACACCACTGGTTCGTAGGAATAACTTGTGTTCCGAGAGGGAGAACAGAGTCGTTAAAAGTAGGATATCCAATAAAATTATAGAGACCATAATTGAATGAAGCAACATATCCATTATATCCAGTTGATCCAGCACAATAAAACCAACTTGGAGTTTTAATAACAAAAAATATAGTTGCATACGCCGTCCAAGAAAAAATAGGAATAGTCATGACTTGACTATTTGTCGCAATTACACTCAAGTTATTTTGTGTTGACTTTGTGATTGTTCCTGTTGTTAAAGGTGATTGAGTAGCAATATAACCATTTCCAGATTTATCGGCCCATGATACTACACGCGTACCTGACATACCGATAGTAGAAGAATCAGCACCGTCTAACCATAACTGACAACCAGGTATACTAGTAGGAAGAACTGATGAAACAAAACCTGAATTGTAAATAGACTGCATCTGTGCTCCATTTTGAAAATAGATAGAGGGTTGATTCAATGTTGTAGTAGACACAATTGGATAAATGTTAATAGGATTATTTTTGTATGGATGATTTACTGGAAGATTTCCAACTAATCCCCATTTCCATGCAAGATATCCTTCTATTTGTTGTCGTTGTGAAGTAGATATCGAATAATTGTAATGTATAATTTCTCCTACTTGAAGATTTCCATATATACTACCATTCCATCCATTTATTATAAATGGACCTGTTTGAGAACCTGATACAGGTGTTACTGGATTTGCATTATATGGTGTTCCGTTAATACCGTAGTTAGTAAGATAAGAACCATTATTGTAACCAATTGTAAAAATAAACCATTGATTTGCTGGTGCTACTGGTGTAGGAGTTCCTCCTGATGTATAATTGGGATCTCTTGTAGAAAGATTTGGATTCGTTCTATAAATTAAATCCCAGTTTCCTGTAAAAACAAGTGCTAACGGATTAGTTCCAGTTCCTAATCCCATCAACATTTTTCCTAAATCATGTTTACAAACAATAATCATAGTAAAAGCGTATTGCCAAGTAAAATTAGGAATTGACATACGAACATTAGGTAAGTAAATAGTTGAATTACCGTTTTGAGATTGAAGTGTTACAGCAGTATCTACAGGAGTTGCACTAAAATTATTACCGCTTTTATCATTCCAACTAGTGACAGATGTTCCAGACTTAACAATTGTAGAAGAATCTGCTGCATCTAACCACAAATAAAGTCCAGAAACAGATTTAGGAGTAAAAATAGGTGTAGGTGATGTAATGATTGGAAATGAGTTATAATATGGATGACTTGTAGGAAGATTTCCTTGTAATCCCCATTTCCATGCTAAATAACCTTCAATCTGCTGTCTTTCTGTTGTTGAAAGAACTCTGTTAAATACTAATATTTCAGATGTATTTGTATATGAAGTTGCACCTGTAACAATTGTTCCATGATATTCACCACCTAAAGAAAAACCTGGACATCCTGAACTTCGTGTATAAGAAGATACTTGTACTGATCCTGTATTACCGTTTACATATGAATTTAAAGTTCCTGTACCTGTTTCAGTATAAGACATCAATCGTAATGGATATTTATCTGAACTTGTTGATGTGCTATAATCATTGACGTAATTTTGATAAATACCTCCATAAAATCTTGATTTAGGAAAATCTGCATCAATATATAAACCAAATCCAGTTGTACTTGTCCAACTCCAATCACTTGGAGAAACAGGAGAAGCAGCAAAAACAGTTTGATTAGTATAACTTAATTGCGATAATGCTACTATGAAAAATGTATACTGTGTTAAATCTACTGTTGATGTAGAATTTGAATATGTCATATAAGAACCATTCTGATATATAGAACTTCTTCCTTCGTATGTTGAATACGTTGTTGTTCCAGAACCAACCGTTAAGTTTCTAGAATTTCCTGATTTATCTCCCCAAACTGATATAGATGTATTATTAGCCGGAGGAGCAGTTCCATTTCCGTTAGGATCAGTAGCATCTAACCATAACTGACATCCAGGAATATTTGTAGGTAAAAAACTTGTTGTAAAATCTGTTACAAGATTATTTCCTTTTCCCGATTTATCAGTCCAAGTAGTAACGTTTGATGTTGATGTTGTTGTTATAGTTGTTAAATCTCCTGCGTCCATCCATAAAGAAAGTCCAGATAGACGAGACGGATTAAACCTCTCTTCATTCAGAACCTTGGACATCCCTGTTATGTAATCATTGTAAATTTTACATCGCGTTCATAACTTTTTGAATAGATACCACCGATACTCCCGAATGAACCGAAAACTCTTTCAAGAATCGTCTCATTTCTACCTTGTTTTTTCCCGTCGATAACACTTTTGATATGAGTCCTGCTACCATAACTTTTGGCGTATGTTCAAGTTCTTCG
>Ga0208865_1000147_pt1 | contig 23266 bp, 8 predicted proteins | sample CryBogCBE02Aug09_FD_184565 | JGI IMG/M metagenome (GOLD analysis project Ga0208865, IMG submission 184565) | Freshwater microbial communities from Crystal Bog, Wisconsin, USA - CBE02Aug09 (SPAdes) (version 2) | ecosystem: Environmental > Aquatic > Freshwater > Lake | place: Crystal Bog... | reverse complement strand
TACAGCAACAGCTTCAGTTGGTAAAGCATTATTGTTTATGGAATCAGGTGATGATTCATTATTCACAGGCCCTAACAATACTGATATAGGTTCATATATGTACGCAAATTCAGTTAATGGTTGGTATGGATTCACAGCATCAGGTGGTGCAGGATATAACGCTACTGACTTATTAATATGGATGGATTGGCCGGGATTTGTAACAGGTACAACAAATGTAACTCCTGTTATAAAACAAACTGTTCCACAATCAAGTGGAGGTACAGATGCTTTTGGTAATCCAATAAATGCATATATGGTGGAAACAACAGAAGTTCCAGCGGGAACAGTTAAAGGTGCGGTACAATTTGTTTTTCTTGTACCACTTTCATTAACTAACAACACAGTATATACTCAATTCGGAATAAATTATTTAGGAGCACCTAATTCATTAACAGCGACAGGTGTGGATTATACACTTGATGTAATTGACCTTAATTACACAGGTCCTAACTGGCCTCACGGACATTATAGAATGTATACAGTTGCAGGAGCAGGAGCAGGATGGGTAACTGGTGATCCAGGTACTCCGAATCCAAATAATTTCTTCTTCAAGGCAAATTCATAAAACAAAAATGATATTTATAAAAAACAAAAAAATTAAATGAGTACATTTCAATACACTAATCCACTTAACACTTCATTAGCCGTTGTAGGACCTTCATCACCAACAAGTCTTAGTCAATTTTATGGTACTAATTTCAGTACCTATGGGATTGGTGGATATATGGAAGTTTGGTCGTTAAACGATTTAAACTTTTCAACTTTTGGAGCAACAGGACAAATACAAAATTCAGGAAACACAATTCCTGTAAATTTATATATAAGACCCGTTGCGACTCTTACTGATAAATTATTACTTAACAGTGATAATATTTCTACAGGTAGAAGAAGATTGGGAATGTTGGTTTATGTGTATCAATCAAACACTGTTTATCAATTTTCAATAGACAATTACGATACTTTATATAACAACGCAAATGCTGATGGTTGTATTGTTGCAAATGGATCAATAGGTTACTATGTTTATGATAGAGTTGGTGGTGCTGAGAAAACATCAGGTCACGCATTAATTTCTGCGTGGACAGGATCAACAATTGAGGGTGTAAGTGGAACAACAAGAAGTAATGCGAATTGGAGAGTATTTCACGATCCAAACAATATTGCTGTAACAGGTGCTACATACGATTCAGGTTCAGGAACTTTAACTTTATATAATGCCACAGGTGGTACACAACCTCTAACAGGATTTACAAGCGGTGGCGGTTCAAGTTCTAGTGGTACTTCAGGTACAAGCGGAACATCAGGAACAAGTGGAACATCAGGTACTTCAGGTAGCTCAGGTTCAAACGGTTCTTCAGGTACATCGGGTTCTAGCGGTTCATCTGGTACATCAGGCTCTTCAGGCAGTTCAGGTTCTTCAGGAACATCTGGTTCTTCAGGAAGTGCAGGAACAAGTGGAACAGACGGTCAATCAGGAACGGATGGTACTTCAGGTACTTCAGGTGTGGACGGAACAAGCGGTACATCAGGGACTAGTGGTGCTAATGGTGACAAATATTCAACAACATCTTCAAATAACTTAACAATATCATCAATTGGAACAACTTTAGATTTTACAATTGGTACAGGTTTAGCATATACAATTGCTCAAGAAATTGTTATTGCACATGATTCGATTAATTATATGGTTGCAAAAGTTAACTCATATAATAGTGGTACAGGTGAAATTAATGTTAATGTTGATAAAAATTATGGTAGTGGAACATTCAATACTTGGACAGTAAATTTAGATGGTGCAGTTGGTGTTACAGGTTCTTCAGGAACAAGTGGTACATCTGGTATAGACGGTACTTCAGGAACTAGTGGAACCGATGGTACTAGCGGAACTGATGGTACATCAGGAACAAGTGGAATGGATGGTACAAGTGGAACATCGGGTACAAGTGGAACTGATGGTATTTCTGGTACAAGTGGTACATCAGGTACTAGTGGTGTTGATGGTACTTCAGGAACAAGCGGAACATCAGGTATTGACGGAACAAGTGGTACTTCAGGTATAGACGGAACATCTGGTACATCAGGTACAGATGGTACTTCAGGTATAAGTGGAACAGACGGAACTTCAGGAACATCAGGAACTGATGGTTCTTCAGGTACTTCAGGTATAGACGGAACGTCTGGTACTTCAGGTACAGACGGCTCTTCAGGTACAAGTGGTATTGATGGTACAGATGGTACTAGTGGTACTTCAGGTATTTCAGGAGTAAGCGGTACTGATGGCTCAAGCGGTACTAGTGGAACAGATGGTACATCGGGTACAAGCGGAACAGACGGGTCATCAGGAACAAGTGGAATAGATGGTACTTCAGGTACCTCAGGTATTGATGGAACAAATGGTACATCGGGTACTTCAGGTACTGACGGATCTAGTGGCACTTCAGGTATAGATGGTACTTCAGGTACAAGTGGTTCATCAGGTATATCAGGCGTAAATGGTTCAAGCGGTACTTCAGGTATTGATGGAACAAGTGGAACAGACGGTTCTTCAGGTACAAGTGGTATTGATGGTACAAGTGGCTCTTCAGGAACTTCAGGTAGAAACGGTACAAGTGGTACATCAGGAATTAGTGGAACTGATGGAACAAGCGGTACTAGTGGTTCAGATGGAACAAGTGGAACATCAGGAAGTTCTGGTCAAAATGGTACTTCAGGTACGAGTGGAAGTTCAGGTATGGATGGAACTTCAGGCACTAGTGGAACAGACGGTACTTCAGGAAGTTCAGGAACAGATGGTACAAGTGGAAGCTCAGGTATTTCAGGTGTTGATGGAACCGACGGTACTTCAGGTACGTCAGGTATTGATGGCTCTTCAGGAACTAGTGGAAGTAACGGTACTTCAGGCACATCAGGTATAGATGGTACATCAGGTACAAGTGGTACGGATGGTACATCAGGAACTGATGGTTCTTCAGGTACAAGTGGTACTGACGGTAGTTCAGGAACAAGTGGAACCGATGGTTCAAGTGGCACTTCAGGTATAGATGGTACATCAGGGACTAGTGGTATTGATGGTACATCAGGAACGAGTGGTACGGATGGTACATCAGGAACTGATGGTACTTCAGGAACAGATGGAACGTCTGGAACAAGTGGAACTGACGGCTCAAGCGGTACATCAGGAACAGATGGTACTTCGGGTACTTCAGGTATTGACGGAACAAGTGGGACTTCAGGAATAGATGGTACGAGTGGTACAAGTGGTACAGATGGTACAAGTGGCACATCAGGAACGAGTGGTACAGATGGAACTAGCGGTACTTCAGGAACTGATGGAACAAGTGGAACATCAGGAACAGACGGCTCAAGCGGTACTTCAGGAACCGACGGTACTTCAGGCACTTCAGGAAGTGATGGCACATCAGGTTCTTCGGGTTTATCAGGTATTGCAGGGATTGATGGTTCAAGTGGTACATCGGGAACAAGTGGTTATTCAGGTGATAGATATGAAACATCATCTCTATCAACCTTAACAATAGGATTAGGTGTTCAAAATTTACAAGTAGGCACTAATTTAGCATATACATTAGCTCAAGAAGTTTTAATTGCTTATGATGTTAGTGATTATATGATAGGTTCGGTTATAACTTATGATAACTCTACGGGTAGTATGAGTGTAAATGTTACTTCTATTCAAGGTAGTGGTACATACTCAACTTGGACAGTTAATTTAGGTGGGGCATCGGGCGGTACTGGTTCTTCAGGTACAAGTGGAACATCTGGCACTTCAGGTGTCGATGGAACAAGCGGTACAAGCGGTGTGGACGGTACAAGTGGTACTAGTGGTGTCGATGGAACGAGTGGTACAAGCGGAACCGATGGTTCAAGCGGTACTTCAGGTGTTAGTGGTACAGACGGTACATCAGGAACAAGTGGTACGGACGGATCATCTGGTACAAGTGGTACGGATGGTAGTTCAGGTACTTCAGGTATAGATGGTACATCAGGGACCTCAGGAACAGATGGTACTAGTGGCACATCAGGTATTGACGGTACTAGCGGTACTTCAGGTATAGATGGTACATCAGGAACGAGTGGTACGGATGGTACAAGTGGTTCATCAGGTATTTCGGGTGTAAACGGTTCTTCTGGTACTTCAGGTATTGACGGAACAAGTGGCACTTCAGGTACAGATGGTACTTCAGGAACTGACGGAACTTCAGGTACAAGTGGAACCGACGGAACTTCAGGCACAGATGGTACTTCAGGTACTAGTGGCACGGATGGTACAAGCGGAACTGATGGTTCTTCTGGTACGAGCGGTGTCGATGGTACAAGCGGAACTAGTGGTGTGGATGGTACATCAGGAACAAGTGGTTCTTCAGGTATATCGGGAGTTAGTGGAACAGATGGTTCAAGTGGAACTAGTGGAACTGACGGTACTTCAGGTACCTCAGGTATGGATGGAACAAGCGGCACATCAGGTGTCGATGGAACGTCTGGAACTAGTGGAACTGATGGTTCAAGCGGAACTTCTGGTATCGATGGAACAAGCGGAACTGATGGTACAAGTGGTACTAGTGGTACTGATGGAACAAGTGGTACGGATGGTACTTCAGGAACTGACGGTACATCAGGTACAAGTGGTCTTGGTTTTACATCAAGAGGAACTTGGGATTCACTCACAACATATTACTTAAATGATGTTGTTGATTATGATGGTAGCTCATACGTTGCAAATGTTTTAAATACGAATTCAGCACCTCCGGGTGGTAACTGGAATTTAATAGCTCAAGCGGGCACTAATGGTACTTCAGGAACAGATGGTACTTCAGGTACAAGTGGTACGGATGGTACTTCAGGAACGGATGGTACTAGTGGTACATCAGGTACTGATGGTACAAGTGGAACAGACGGTTCAAGCGGTACTAGTGGAACAGATGGTACTTCAGGTACAAGTGGTATTGACGGAACTAGTGGAACATCAGGTGTTGATGGTACTTCAGGAACAGATGGTACTAGTGGAACATCAGGCACAGACGGAACTAGTGGAACATCAGGTATAGATGGTACCTCAGGATCTTCGGGTATCTCAGGTGTTGATGGTACAGATGGTACATCAGGAACTAGCGGAACAGATGGCACTTCAGGTACATCAGGTATGGACGGTACTTCAGGTACAAGTGGAACCGATGGTACTAGTGGTACTGATGGTTCAAGTGGTACTAGTGGTACAGATGGAACAAGTGGTACAGACGGTAGTAGTGGAACATCAGGTATAGACGGTACTTCAGGTACAAGTGGAACCGATGGTACAAGTGGTACTTCAGGTATATCAGGAATTAATGGAACTGATGGTACAAGTGGTACATCAGGTACTGATGGTACTTCAGGAACTAGCGGTACGGATGGTACATCAGGAACAAGTGGTACGGATGGTACTAGTGGTACTTCAGGAATAGATGGTACTTCAGGCACAAGCGGAACAGACGGTACATCAGGTATTGATGGTACTTCAGGCACAAGTGGCACTGACGGAACTAGTGGAACAAGTGGTATTGATGGTACATCGGGTACAAGTGGAACTGATGGCTCAAGTGGTACATCAGGTAGTGACGGTACTTCAGGTATTGATGGAACTTCAGGAACAAGTGGTTCTTCAGGTATATCAGGTGTTAGTGGTACTGACGGATCTTCAGGTACAAGCGGTACTTCAGGAACAGACGGAACTAGTGGTACATCAGGTATAGATGGGACAAGCGGTACAGATGGCACATCAGGAACAAGTGGTACGGATGGTACAAGTGGCACTTCAGGTACAGATGGTACTAGTGGAACTTCAGGTAGTGATGGAACATCAGGTACATCAGGTTCAGACGGAACTTCAGGAACAGATGGTACTAGTGGTACTTCAGGTAGTGATGGTACTTCAGGTACAAGTGGAACAGACGGTACTTCAGGTACAAGTGGATCTGATGGTACTAGTGGCACAAGTGGTACATCAGGACTTAATGGTGACAAATATTCTACAACATCAACAACAACATTAACTTTAGATACAGTTTCCGGTGATACGATTACTTTCACTGCTGGATTGGGGTTAGCTTATACAACAGCTCAAGATATTATAATAGCATATGATATTAACAATTATATGATTGCAAGAGTTGATAGTTATGACCCTGCTACAGGTATTTTCTTAGCGGCAGTGATTGAGGGAGGTCAAGGAACAGGTACATATAGCAACTGGTCAATCAATTTAGATGGAGCAGTTGGATTCAACGGAACAAGCGGTACTTCAGGAACAGACGGAACTAGTGGTACATCAGGTATAGATGGAACAAGCGGTACTTCAGGAAGTGACGGTACTTCAGGTACAAGTGGAACTGATGGAACTTCAGGAACGGATGGTTCTTCTGGTACAAGTGGAACCGACGGTACAAGTGGCACTTCAGGTAGTGATGGTTCTTCTGGTACAAGTGGAACCGACGGTACAAGCGGTACAGACGGAACGTCTGGTACGAGTGGCACAGACGGTACTTCAGGAACAGATGGTTCAAGTGGAACATCGGGTACTGATGGTACAAGTGGTAGTTCAGGAATTGACGGTAGTTCGGGAACGAGTGGTAGTAGTGGAAGTAATGGTAGTAGCGGAACAAGTGGAAGTGATGGTACTTCAGGAACATCAGGTTCTTCAGGTATATCAGGAGTTGATGGTACGGATGGTACATCAGGCACTAGTGGAACAGACGGTACTTCGGGAACAAGTGGAATTGATGGTATGTCAGGTACTGACGGTTCTTCGGGTACAAGTGGTACTGACGGTTCTTCGGGTACGAGTGGAACAGATGGAACTTCTGGAACTTCGGGTATTTCAGGCGTAGACGGTACAGATGGTTCAAGTGGAACATCTGGAACTGACGGCACAAGTGGAACATCAGGAACAGATGGTACATCAGGAACAAGTGGAACAGATGGTACATCAGGAACAAGTGGAACAGATGGTACTAGTGGTATTTCAGGTACGGATGGTACTTCAGGAACCAGTGGTTCAGATGGAACATCAGGGACCTCAGGAGATTCATTATTTGAATATAACCCTACAACATCAGGTTGGACAACAACAAACGAACTTACAATATCGGGTTCTTTGAATATTGATGGTAATTTGACTTTAACAGACACAACTGGTGTTGATTATGGAAATGTTTCATCTCAAGTGATGTTACTTAACTCAGGTAGTCAAGTTGCTTTTACACCATTACCAACAGGTTCATTATCATTAGATAGTGTTTTAGGTTACGCGGACAGTGATGGAACATTAGTATTTTCTAACATAATTGATGGCGGTACATACTAAAAATTGATTAAAAAAATATAAAAGGAGATCTAATAAATCTCCTTTTTTTTTGTATTTATAGTTATATGGCGATTTCAAGTACTTCAAGACCTTTTGCACACAACCCTGGCCCACCAATTAGTGGAACTTTACAAGTTGGTAATATTGCAATCGGGTTCACGGGTTCAACAAGATATGATTTAGATTATGGTGGCGTAAAATGGTGGGAAGGACCTGATGAAAATTTGGGATATGTAATTGCGATGCCATTAACAGAACAAACTGAACCGACACCAATTAGTGGTGTTTATGAATGGTTCAGATTTTACCAATCAACAGATTTAACTGATAGTACTTTTTTATATACGTGTAATTCATTACCAACAAGAAACGGTTTAACCCCATTCTTATCAACTAATGATGCAGTTAATTGGTTATACACTAATGGTTATTGGACAAGTTATAGTCCACCGCCAAGTGCGACACCAACACAAACACCTACACCAAGTGTTACACCAACAATAACTCCTACAATTACACCAAGTGTAACACCAACGTTAACTCCTACAATAACACCAAGTTCAACACAAACACCAACTCCAAGTGTGACGTTAACTCGTACACCAACAAATACGCCAAGTGTAACACCAACACTAACTCCTTCTATTACGCCAACGATTACTGTTACTCAAACACCAACAAATACTGTAACACCGAGCTCAACACAAACACCAAGTATTACACCAACAGGAAGTTTGACACCTACACCAAGTATAACACCAACAAATACATTAACACCAACACCAAGTATTACACCAACAAAAACATTAACTCCGACTCCAACATTAACTCCGACTCCAACATTAACACCTACAAAAACACCAAATATTGATGGTTTTAACTATACTGACTTTTCATCAACTTCAGGTTTATCTTTAGTTGGTAATGCAACTACATCATCAAACATAATTTATCTAACAACAAATACCAATGCACAAGTTGGAAATGTTTATAGATCGAATGTGACTAAATATAATAGAAATTTCTCTGTTCAATGGTCATTTTATATTGGTGGAGGTACAGGTGCCGATGGTTTTTGTTTACAATGGACTCCAACTAATAACACAACAGGATTATCAGGTGGTGGTGTTAGTAGAATAAATTCATCTACAGTTCCTAATGCTTTGAGTTTTACGACTTATACTGTTAATAATGTTACTTGGTTTAAAAATAACACATCTCAAGGTGATCAAAACTACGGCACAAGTTGGAGACAAACATTATATTATTGGTTAGATTACGATAATGCAGCTTCACAAGCTAAATTATATATTTCAACAACAAATAGCAAACCAGGTTCAGCTGCTTTCACATATTCAAGTTTCACTTTTGATAGTGGTTTATATTATATCGGATTTGGTGCTGGTACAGGTGGTTCGAATGATAATCAAGAATTAATTTCTTGGAAATTAACATTCACATAGAATATATTAATAAACTCATAATATTTATAGTAAATAAATTTAAAAATGAGTTTGAGTCCAATAACAAGAGCGTTCGCATATAATACAGGTTCCACAATTTCAAATACACAACAACTTGGAAACTTAGCAATAGGTAACGATAATACTATCGATTATTCACAAGATTATGGTGGTGTAAAATGGTGGGAAGGTCCTGATGAAACATTAGGTTACGTAATTGCAGCACCATATCCTGGTAATGATGAAACAACACCAGTTGGTGTTACGCCTTCAACCGCATATGTTGGATTTTATAGATCGGAATTTTTAACTGACGCCTCATTTTTATATTTAATAAATCATTTTCCTCCTTCAATAGGACAATCTACATTTACAGATGTCCCAACTGCTCTTACTTGGTTAACAAATAATGGTCTTTGGACCTCATATAGTGGTACACCAGTTACCCCTACACCAACACCAACAATAGCTACAACACCTACAGCTACACCTACAAGTACGGTAACAAGAACACCAACACCAACACCAAGTTTATCAGTTGGATTAACTCAAACAGCCACTCCTACACATACTGCAACACCAACTTTAACACCAACAAATACGGCTACAGCTACACCAACAAATACGGCTACACCAACAAATACAACTACGCCAACACCAACAACATCACAAGCAGGAGTTACACCAACTCCAACAACAACAACAAATTCAGCAGCATTCAGTGTTACTATTAGTCAAGTTGGTCCTGATGTTGTTATGACCGCATCAGGTTCATTGAATATCAATGGTCTAACTCTTGTACAATCAAACGCAGGACCTTATGGTGGAGGCGGAATAGGTGTTAGCACGGCAACATATTTGATGGGTACAACTGGTGTTAATTTCGATGAATATAGTGGGTTTACAACAAATCCAACAAGCTTCGGAGCAGGTGGTGGTTCATCAACATCAACATCAACTAGTGGTGACGTATTTGGAGTTGTTTTTAATATGGCTCCGCCATATAACTTAATAGTACCTGTTGGTTATACATCAGGAACAAATATTTCAAGCACTCAAACATTTGGTAGTCAGACATTATCAGGTATGGGCTTCACAAATGGAACATATACATATACTTGGGGAAGTGGAGCAAATGCATTTTCATTCAATGTAATCATAGGAGCACCTTCACCAACACCAAGTCCATCTCCATCGTCAGCTACACCAACACCTACACCAACAGTTGGATATAACGGACCAGGTTGGTTCTTCTATTCACCTGATAATCAAACCGTGATGACAGCTCCAGCAGCTAATGGTAATGCGACATTTATTAATACAGTTGGAGGTTTGGGAACTTATAGTCCAAATTATACAGGTGGTACATTATTATTATATTTCAATAACAATGATAGTGCAGGAACAAGTTATTTGACACAATTTCAAAATTTACAAACAAGTGGTGGTACACTTACAATAACTCAAGGAAGTAGTGTTGCAATATATTCAGGAATTTCAAGTGAATACCAAGTAAATGGTCAGTTTTTCTACCTTAATGTTACTCGTTCAGCACAAATGATACAAGCGGCATCAACAAGATTTGTATCAGGATCAACTATCTCACTTACATTCAATGGTGTATCAAACGTAACACCAACACCTACGCCTACATCAGTAACACCTACGCCGACACCTACAAATACACCTACAAATACACCAACAATAAGTTTAACGCCAACAAATACACCTACAACAAGTGTAACGCCAACGTTAACACCAACAATTACAACATCCAATACACCTACACCAACACAAACTCCAACACCAACTCCATTCCCAACAAATGTGGTAGTGGCAGCAGGTGGAGTTAATGCTTTGGGTTACTCATATGATAATGGAAATACGTGGTCAGCATCATCAAATGGTAATACATTTTTTACGCAACCAGCATATGCTGTTGCAACAGATGGAAATATGTTTGTGGCAGGTGGACAGATAAGTTCAAATACTTTAGCATATTCCTATGATGGATATAATTGGTCAGGTGCAACAAATGGTTCAACAACATTTACAACTAATGTTAGAGGTATCGCATATGGAGGTGGAAAATGGGTAGCGGTTGGTATTTCATCAGGTTCAGCTAAAATTGCATATTCATATGATGGTATTACTTGGTCAGGTGCAACAAATTCGAGTGTGCTTGGAAGTGCACCATTAGGTGTTGCATACAACGGAAGTAGATGGGTTGCAACCGCTCAGAAAGGTGGTGGAAATACAAATACAATAGCATATTCTGATGATGGTATTACTTGGTCAGGTGCAACTAATAGTTGGACAATATTCTCAGGATCATGTTACAATGTTGCTTGGGGTGGTAATAAGTGGGTAGCGGTTGGTACAGGTATAAATAGAATTGCATATTCAACAGATGGTGTAACTTGGACAGGATCAACAAGTGGTAATAGTATAATTACGGGTACAGGTTACGGTATTTCTTATAACGGTTCACAATGGATTGCTGCCGGACAGGGTACAAACTCATTAGCATATTCGTCTGATGGTATTACTTGGTCAGGTGCAACAAACGGAAATACAATATTTTCATTTCAAGCATATTGTGCAACGTGGACTGGTACCAAATGGGTTGCAGGTGGTATAGGAACAAATCAACTAGCTACATCAACAGATGGTAATACTTGGTCGGCAACAACCAATGGTAATACCATAATGAATAATAGAGTTCAGGCATTGGCTGCAAAATATACTGCACCGGTTTCTCCAACTCCAACTCCAACAAATACTGAAACACCAACACCAAGTGTTACACCAACTAGTACACTTACACCAACACCTAGTATAACAGCTTCTGTTACACCAACATTAACTGTTACACCAACAAATACACCAACGAACACATTAACCCCTACTCCAACACCGACAACTCCTCCTATGGACCAATGGTTCTTCTATGTGATGTCAGGTTCTATTCCAAATTTTAGTACGGTCCTACCAGAAAATAATGGAAATATAATATTCACTCATTCAAATGATTCGATATCGACATATAATCCTAATTATAGTATAGGTGATGGATTAAATATTTACATAAATCAACGTGATAGTAGTGGAAATGATTATTCATCACAATTTAATGATTTAATAACTACAGGTGGAACAGTAACATTAGTTCAAGATGGTAATCAAGTGATGTACTCAGGTTCATCATCGGCTTTCCAAGTAGTTGCTGCACCTAATAATTCAACTTATTTATTTTTCCATTTTGATACAGGCACAAATGATATTGTCCAAGTACAATCTATTTCAAGTATTTTGAATTATACAGATCCAATAAATGTATTGTTCTATCAAACAGCACCAACACCTCCTTTAGGTTTAGATTTCACAATCGAATGGTTTATGAAATCAAATAGTTGGAATATGCCAACAATACATCCAAGACCATATAGTATTACCGATGGTGTAAGTTATATGAATGGAGTTTCAATTGAGGGTGGTTATGGTAATACAATGTATTGGTGGTCAGAAAGCAGTCCTCAAATAACAATAACAGGTTTAAATATTGATACTACAAGTTGGCATCACTATTGTATTGTAAGAGATAGTGGAACTGTTAATTTTTACATCGATGGTGTTCTAACAGGAACAACGGTATTTAATGATAATATTCAACCAAGTTTAGCAGGAACTGTTCCTCCGTTAGTAATCGGTGGAGAAATAAATGGAGGTAGTCCTGATAGTTTGATAGAAGGTAAAATTACAAACTTCAGATGGACAGATGGAGTTGTTTATCGCGGCCCATCACTTACAGTTCCAACAGCACCATTGACAGCATATTCTCAAACTAAATTATTATTAGGAGTATCAAGTAGTAATCCATTTGTAGATTCTTCAACATATGCAAATACAATAACAAATAATAATAGTGTAACCTACGATTCGGATTCACCATTCCCATCATATTATGGAGTTGGTAGCTTAAATTTCAATGGTACTGATTATTTAACAGTCGATACATCAACAGGAAACTTTGATTTATAAAATAAAAAAAAATTAAAAAACAAAAAAAATGTCAAGAGTATACACAACAAGAGCATTTGCTTACAATAACACAGGAGACCCAATAGGTGATGCGGGAAACATCGGTCTTTTATCTTATCAAACAGATCCATCAATTGATTATTCACAAAATTATGGTGGAGTAACTTGGTGGGAAGGTCCTGATGAATCTACTGGTTATGTTATCGCAATTGTAGATACATTAAATAGTCAACCTACACCAGGGGGTGTTTTTCCTCCATCGGCATCTGTAAAATTCAAACGTTCTACAACTTTGTCGGACCCATCAATGGTGAGTTTGGTTAATACAGTTTTCGATCAAACTTTTGTTGATGCGAATTCTGCTGTTACTTGGTTAAATAACAATGGATATTGGACATCATATAATTCGTAATTTATAAAAAAATTAAAATGGCAATAACAAGAGCATTTGCATATAATACAGGTGGTTCAATCTCAGGAACACAACAAGATGGTAATTTAGCTATCGGAACAGATGACAATCAAATTATATCTTCAACAAATGGCTTGGAGTATGATTTATATGTTCAATAAAACTATTTATTTAAAAAGAAAAAATGTCAGTATCATATATAACAACCCCAATAGCATCTAATCCAGGTTCACCTATTTCCGATACAACACAAATTGGAAATTTGGCAGTTGGAACTGACCCATCAATTGATTATTCACAAAATTATGGTGATGTTCAATGGTGGATGAGTCCAGACCAAACCAATAATTACATTGTAGCATTTCCTGTTCCAGGTAACAACGAACCTGTACCAGTAGGAGTTACACCAACATCAGCATCAGTTGGTTTTTATCAATCAACAGATTTAACTGACGCTACTTTTTTAAATTTAGTTAATTGGATGTCTTCAGGTAGTTATGGTTCTACTGTAACCGATGCACAAACTTGGTTAGCGAATAATGGTTGTTGGACATCTTATGGAAGTACAACAGGAGTAACAGGTGAATGGGTATTATATGTGGATTCTTTAGGATATTCACCGGCTTGGGATTCAGGAAGTATTACATTCCCAAATACCCAAGGTTCAAATGATTCAGGTTTATCTGACCCAAATTTAATTTTAACACAAGGTGCAATATATGTCAATGAGTTCGATTCAACGGGTACTGAAAAAGGTACTTATTTACAACAAGCAATTGGTAATACCGGTCAAATCACATTTAGACAAAATTCAAATTTCATAACATTTAATTTCTTACCCGATACTTTTGAAGCAAATGGTGCTAGTCTCAATCACTTAGGTATAGCTTGGGACATAGCGGATGCTACTGGAGCTAATGATTTAACTTTATTTGAATCATCTAATACATCTTTTACAGGTTGGGATGGTACAGGTACTCCTAATAGTTCTGAGTTTTTAAAAATAGGTGTAGCATTATCATTTACCTTAAATCCATCTGATATAACATATGTAGGTTACAATGCTATGACTCCAAATGGTACATCAGGATTTACAAATAATTCTACTAATAGTATTGGTGATGCATATATGTATTATCAAATAACAAGTGGTTTAACGACACAAGTAATAAATTCATATGATTCTTTAGGACTTTCAATTGGTATTTCTTATATTTTTAATGTTACTTGGGGAGCAGGTAGTACAGTGTCCACAGGTAAAGTGAGATTAAAATATGACGGGGATGAGATATATATGAGCCCGATTGATTTAAGTCATAATGATTGGATGACAAATCAAACCTACGGCACTGATCCAACAAATCCAAGTTTGATGGGCACTTTCAATTTCCCTGCAACATTCACTCCATATTTCCCTGTTATAGAATCTAACGATAACTATTGGTGTTAATCTGATTGTTTATGATAATACATAGACCAGCAAATACTCGAGGGAATCCAAGGGCAAGTTGGATAAATTCATATAGAACGTTTAGTTTTCCATCTTATTATGATGCACGTTATATGAATTTTAGTCATTTACAGACTATTAATGATGACAGAGTTCAACCTGGTGGACATGTACCAATTCACGAACATAAAAATATGGAAATATTCGGTTATGTTGTTGAAGGTGTTTGTAGACACACAGATAGCCACGGAAATACGTTAGATATTCCTGCAGGAGCGGTTCAAAGAATGAGCACAGGTTCAGGAATTAAACATACAGAAGGAAATGCGTCTGAAAATCCAAATAGATATTTACAATTATGGATTAGACCAAATGTTTTCGATACAGAACCCATACACGAATGGTATCAATTCACAAGAGAAGATAAACTTAATCAATTTTGTGATATTACTTCCAAATTATCAATCAAACAAGATACAAAATTTCTATCAGGAATTTTTAATGAAAATTTTACATTTGATTTGAATTCTAATCGCAATTATTATCTCTATGTTATATCAGGAACATCAAATGTTAATAATATACCATTAATCGAAGGCGATGGATTGAGTTTTACACAAGAAGAAAAAATTCAAATTTTTCCTGATACAGAAACAGAAATTATTTTATTTGATTTAGTCTAATATTTATCATAAACACATTTAAAATGAATTATAAAGTAAAATTAACTGTTATAAACAAAAATAATATTAAAGTTAAAGAAGAAATTCAACACCAAGAATTAGATAATCCCACTATTGCACAGATAAAAGCATTATCAAATCCAAATACATATATTAACATTAAAACACAGAGAGTAGTTGCTAATAATATGAATGCTGAGGACAATTATCTCCCAAAAAAACCTTTTATTCATCACATCATCGAATTAAATTAAAATAACACAAAGGAAGTTCTAAAAAAACTTCCTTTTTTATTTAATAAAACTATTTATTAGGTAACCTACATAGGTTATTAACCGTGATACATATCACAAACAAAGGAAACCATACATATGGCTCAAATTATTAAACTTCGTAGAAGTTCGGTAGCGGGTAAAATCCCTACTAACGACCAATTACAATTAGGTGAATTATCAATAAACACCACTGACGGTAAGCTTTATTTTGCTAAGTCAGGTTCAATTGCACCATCAATTGAAGAAATAATTACAACTAACACATATAATACTGGATCGCTTTCAATAAGTGGTAGTATTAATTTAATTGGTGATGGTCATATTAGTGGTGCATTACATCTATCGAATAGTCTTTTTTTTGGAGATGATGATGGTATCGAATTAGGTAAATTAGACATTGATGGTGGTTTTTATTTACACGCGAATAGTGCTAGTGGTTCGTATCCTTGGTTAGGACTTGATTATAATCACAATACATATGTTTGGGTTAACCAAACTAATGTTGGTGTAGGTTTATATGGATTTGGTCCTGATAGTGGTTCTTTTTTAGAATGGGACTTCTGGGGTGATGGTAATTTATACATTCCAACTGGTAAAACAATTTACGATCAAAATAGTTTTTTAGTTTTTGCCGATTTGAGAACAGGAAATACATTCAATGGTGACCAAAATATCAACGGTAATTTAACTGCTACTGGTTATGTTTCAGCGTCTCAAGTAATAGGAAATATTGATGCGGATAAATATTTAAAACTTCCTTTATATTCAAGTGAACCAGTTGGAGAATATACGGGTTCATTATATTACAATACAAATGATAATAACGTATATCGTTATGATGGTTCTACTTGGTTATCAAGTATAGGAACCTCAGGTTCAGCGGGTTCTTCAGGAACAAGCGGTAGTAGCGGTTCTTCAGGTTCAAGTGGTATTGATGGAACTTCGGGTACTTCAGGTTTATCTGGAACAGATGGAACATCAGGTTCTTCTGGAACTGATGGTACAAGTGGTACGGATGGTACAAACGGAACTTCAGGAAGTTCAGGAACATCGGGTATGAATGGTACATCTGGTACAAGTGGTTCAAGTGGGACTTCAGGTAGCTCAGGTTCATCAGGAAGTTCAGGAACATCTGGTTCTTCAGGTAGTGATGGAACAAGTGGTACTAGCGGATCTGATGGTTCAAGCGGAACAAGTGGTTCGGATGGCACATCAGGAAGTGACGGTACTTCAGGTACTTCTGGTTCTGATGGTTCAAGCGGAACAAGTGGTTCGAATGGTACATCAGGAAGCGATGGTTCAAGCGGTACTAGTGGTTCGGATGGTACATCAGGAAGTGATGGTTCAAGTGGAACTAGTGGTTCTGATGGAACTAGTGGTTCTGACGGAACTAGTGGTACTAGTGGTAGTGACGGAACATCAGGTAGTGATGGAACAAGTGGTTCATCAGGTATTTCAGGCGTAGATGGTACAGATGGTACTTCGGGTACGTCTGGTTCTGATGGTACAAGCGGCACTAGTGGTTCGGATGGTACATCAGGTAGTGATGGTACAAGCGGAACATCGGGTAGCGACGGAACAAGCGGTACTAGCGGTACTTCAGGTTCAAGTGGTACTTCAGGTTCAAGTGGTTCTAATGGTTCTTCAGGTACAAGTGGTAGTGACGGGACTTCGGGTACATCAGGTTCTTCTGGTACAAGCGGATCTTCAGGAACGAGTGGTTCTTCAGGAACTTCAGGTAGTTCAGGTAGTGATGGTACTAGTGGTTCAAGTGGAACTTCAGGTTCTTCAGGAAGCTCTGGAACATCAGGAACAAGCGGTAGTGATGGAACAAGTGGCACATCAGGTAGTGATGGAACAAGCGGAACTAGTGGTAGTGATGGAACAAGCGGTTCAGATGGAACTTCAGGCACAAGTGGTAGTGATGGTACATCAGGCACAAGTGGTTCAAGTGGTAGTATATACACAACAACATCCTCGTCAAATTTAACAATATCAAATATAAGTGGTGATACACTTACTTTTGTTGTAAATGATACAAATTTAGCATACACAACAGCTCAAGATATAATTGTCGCACACGATGCTAACAATTATATGATAGCAAAAATTGTTACATATTATTCAGGTTCCAATACAATTGTGGCTTCAATCGAAAGAGGAATTGGTTCGGGAAGTTATTCAGATTGGTCAGTTGGATTAGATGGTGCCGTTGGTTATTCAGGTTCTTCGGGTACATCAGGTAGTGATGGTACTAGTGGTACTAGTGGTTCAGATGGTACTTCAGGTACAAGTGGTAGTGATGGTACTTCAGGTACAAGTGGTAGTGATGGTACTTCAGGAACAAGTGGTTCTGATGGAACTAGTGGTACATCAGGAAGCGATGGAACTAGTGGTTCATCTGGTTCTTCAGGTACAAGTGGTTCAAGTGGTTCATCTGGTTCTTCAGGTACAAGTGGTTCAAGCGGTAGTGATGGTACATCAGGAAGTTCAGGAACATCAGGTTCTTCTGGTAGTTCAGGTTCTTCGGGTTCTTCAGGAAGTGATGGTACTAGTGGTACATCAGGTAGTGACGGCTCTTCAGGAACAAGTGGTTCTTCAGGTATATCGGGTATTGATGGAACAGACGGTACTTCAGGTACAAATGGTTCTGATGGAACTAGCGGTACTTCAGGTAGTAATGGATCGTCAGGAACAAGTGGAACATCAGGTTCAAGTGGTAGCTCAGGTTCTTCAGGAACTAGTGGTTCATCAGGAACATCGGGTAGTTCAGGATCAGACGGAACAAGTGGAACATCAGGAACTAGTGGAAGTAATGGTTCAAGTGGTACATCAGGTAGTGATGGTACTTCAGGTAGTGATGGATCTTCAGGAACAAGTGGTAGCGATGGTACTAGTGGTTCTTCAGGTATTTCAGGAGTAGACGGAACTGATGGTACTTCAGGTACTAGTGGAAGTGACGGAACTTCAGGTACAAGCGGTAGTAGCGGTTCATCGGGTTCTTCTGGTAGTTCAGGAACTAGTGGTTCAAGCGGTAGTAGCGGTTCTTCAGGTACTAGTGGTTCAGCAGGAACAAGCGGAAGTTCAGGTTCAAGTGGAACAAGCGGAAGTGATGGTACAAGTGGTTCAAGCGGTACAAGTGGCTCAAGTGGTAGCGACGGAACTTCAGGATCTAGTGGTTCTTCAGGTTCATCAGGTAGTGACGGTACTTCAGGTAGTGACGGTACTTCAGGTAGTGGATTTACATTAAGAGGTGCGTTTAGTTATGGTTTATATTATGCAAGATACGATGTTGTAAATTACAATGGTAGTTCGTATGTTGCAAACGCCGATAATCAAAATGAAACGCCTGATTCATTAATATCTTGGGATTTAATCGCTCAAGCAGGTACAAGCGGAACTTCAGGAACAAGTGGTTCAGACGGAACAAGTGGTACATCGGGTTCTTCAGGGACTAGTGGTTCAAGCGGTACATCATCTTCATATTCAAGCACATTTTTTGCTTCTATTACTGTAACTCAACCAACTTTCGGTTCAAGTGTTGGAACAGGTTTATCATATACAGCAGGACAGACATTTATAACAATATATCAAGGAAATACTAACATATATGCCACTTGGGTTGTAACATCATATGATCCAGGAACAGGTTTATTACAAGGTAATTTACAAATGGGTCATTGCGATGGTGCAAACTGTAATGGTTTCGGTACTTGGTATTTGAATTTAGCAGGTGAAGCAGGTTTAGATGGTTCATCAGGTTCTTCAGGTTCAAGCGGTACTTCAGGTACTTCAGGTACTTCAGGAACAAGCGGTAGTGATGGTACTTCAGGTACTAGTGGTAGCGATGGAACAAGTGGTACTTCAGGAAGTGATGGTACTTCAGGAAGTTCAGGAACATCAGGTTCATCTGGTAGTTCGGGTTCATCTGGTACTTCGGGTACAAGTGGTAGTTCAGGTTCTTCAGGAACAAGTGGTTCTTCAGGAACGAGCGGAACATCTGGTTCAAGTGGAAGTAGCGGTAGTTCAGGAACAAGTGGTTCATCAGGATCAAGTGGTACATCAGGAACAAGTGGAACGTCAGGAACTTCTGGAACTTCGGGTTCGAGTGGTTCTTCGGGAACTTCAGGAACAAGTGGTTCATCAGGTTCTTCAGGTAGTTCAGGTTCATCAGGTAGTTCAGGTTCTTCAGGAACAAGTGGAACTTCAGGTACATCTGGTACAAGTGGAACAAGTGGTTCAAGTGGTAGCTCAGGTTCATCAGGTACATCTGGTACGAGCGGTACATCAGGTTCTTCAGGTACAAGTGGTTCTTCAGGAACATCAGGTTCTTCTGGAACATCAGGTTCAAGTGGTTCAAGTGGAACAAGTGGTTCTTCTGGAACATCAGGTTCTTCTGGAACATCAGGAACCTCGGGTACAAGTGGAACAAGTGGAACATCAGGTTCTTCGGGTTCTGCAGGAACAAGTGGTTCTAGTGGTGTATCGGGAGTAAATGGTTCTGATGGAACAAGTGGAACAAGCGGTACCTCAGGTCAAAATGGTAGAGATGGTATCTCAGGAGGTCAAATATATTATTTCAACCAATCAAATAATACTAATACAGCATTTGGTAGTCCGACATATAAAGAAATGTCTACAACAGCAACTACAGTATCTCAACAAAGCTTAGTTGTTTCAACAAATGGTAATACAAGTGCACATTTATGGGAAACATTCGCAACAGATACAGGTTCTCCTGATGTTAGTTTAATACCTGGTGGTGTTTGGGGTTTCAATTTAAACATTACTTGCACTGATGCAAATGCGTCAAGTATAGATTTATATGCAGAAGTATACAAATATTCAATTGGTGGAGCTTCAACTTTATTATTTACAACAGGAACAGTAACTTTACAAACAACATCTACACCATATTCTTACTATTTTGATTCATTCTATGCAGGAGCGGTATTAGACCCAACAGATAGAATTTATACAAAATTATATTCAACAAATAATAATAGTTCAAGCATTTCATTTACTTTTTACACTGAAGGTAACGCTAACTATTCTTATTTAGTTACATCATTCAACGCACCTTCAGGTACGTCAGGTACTTCAGGTACGAGTGGAAGTTCGGGTTCTTCGGGTTCAAGTGGATCATCTGGTAGTTCAGGTTCTTCAGGAACATCCGGAACATCCGGAACAAGCGGAACAGATGGTTCAAGCGGTACTTCAGGTAGTTCGGGTTCAACAGGAACAAGTGGTACTAGTGGTTCATCAGGTAGTTCAGGTTCAAGTGGAACGAGCGGTTCTTCAGGAACAAGTGGTTCTTCAGGTACTTCAGGAACAAGTGGTTCTTCAGGTTCTTCAGGCACGAGCGGTTCTTCAGGAACGAGTGGAACTTCAGGTTCGAGTGGTAGTTCAGGTTCTTCAGGAACTTCAGGATCAAGTGGTTCTTCAGGTACAAGTGGTACTTCAGGAACGTCTGGTACGTCCGGTACAAGTGGTACATCTGGTTCAAGCGGTTCTTCAGGAACAAGTGGAACTTCAGGAAGTTCAGGAACTTCTGGAACTTCAGGTTCTTCGGGTTCAAGCGGAAGTTCAGGTTCATCAGGTTCTTCAGGTACTAGTGGAACATCAGGTAGTTCAGGAACTGATGGTACAAGTGGTTCTTCAGGAATTAGTGGAATTTCAGGAAGTTCAGGAACTTCTGGAACTTCAGGTTCATCAGGTAGTTCAGGGTCCTCTGGTACATCAGGTTCTTCCGGTACATCTGGTTCAACAGGTACTTCAGGAACATCAGGTTCAAATGGTTCTTCAGGAACTAGCGGAACAAGTGGGTCTTCGGGTTCTAGTGGGTCATCAGGAACTTCAGGAACTAGTGGAACATCAGGAACTAGTGGAACTTCAGGTAGTTCAGGATCTAATGGTTCTTCGGGTTCATCAGGTAGTTCAGGTACATCAGGAACTTCAGGTTCTTCAGGTACAAGTGGTTCTTCTGGAACAAGTGGAACGAGTGGTACATCAGGAACAAGTGGAACTTCAGGTTCATCTGGTAGTTCGGGTTCTTCAGGATTAAGTGGGTCTTCAGGTTCTTCTGGAACATCAGGTACTTCAGGTAGTTCAGGTACAAGTGGTACATCAGGTACTTCGGGTTCTAATGGTTCTTCAGGTACAAGTGGATCATCAGGTTCTTCAGGTACTTCGGGTTCTGCAGGTTCTTCTGGTAGTTCAGGATCGAGTGGAACTTCAGGTTCATCTGGTAGTTCAGGTTCGGCCGGAACAAGTGGAACATCAGGTTCTTCTGGTTCTTCAGGAACAAGTGGAACATCAGGTTCTTCTGGTTCTTCAGGAACAAGTGGAACATCAGGTTCATCTGGTTCAAATGGTTCTTCGGGAACAAGTGGAACAAGTGGTTCAAGTGGTACTTCAGGTACTTCAGGTAGTTCAGGTTCTAATGGTTCTTCAGGAACATCAGGTTCATCGGGTTCATCTGGTTCTTCAGGATCTAGTGGTTCATCAGGTTCTTCGGGTTCAAGTGGAACGAGCGGTTCTTCAGGAAGTGCAGGAACAAGTGGAACAAGTGGTTCAAGTGGTACTTCAGGAACATCGGGTAGTTCAGGTTCTACGGGTACATCAGGAACATCAGGATCAAGTGGTTCATCGGGAAGCTCAGGAACATCAGGATCTAGTGGTTCTTCGGGTTCTTCAGGAACAAGTGGAACATCAGGAAGTTCAGGAACAAGTGGCACCTCGGGATCATCTGGTAGTTCAGGTTCATCAGGTAGTTCAGGTTCTTCAGGCTCTACTGGTACAAGTGGTTCTTCTGGTTCTTCGGGTACATCAGGGGTTTCAGGTACTTCAGGTACAAGTGGAACTTCAGGGTCTTCGGGTAGTATATATACAACAACATCAACAAGTGCAATTAATATAACAGGACTTGTAAGTGGTTCAACAATATCATTTACAGGTGATGCAGGATTAGCTTATACTATTGGTCAAGATGTGGTACTTTCATCTTCAGCTTCATCAGGTACAACAAACTACATTGAAGCAAGATTAACAAGTTATAACTCAACTACAGGTGCATTTACAGCAACAGTTGAAATAGCTGTAGGTAGTGGTTCACATTCAGATTGGTCAGTTGGTTTAGCAGGTGCAGTAGGTTACAGTGGTACATCAGGTACAAGTGGAACATCTGGAACATCAGGATCAAGCGGTTCATCAGGAACGAGTGGAACATCTGGTTCTTCAGGCACAAGCGGCTCTTCAGGTTCGAGCGGTTCATCGGGAACTAGTGGAACAAGTGGTTCTTCAGGTTCTTCTGGAACATCTGGCACATCAGGTAGTTCGGGTTCATCTGGTTCAAGTGGTTCTTCAGGTAGTTCAGGTACATCAGGTTCAACAGGAACAAGTGGAACGAGTGGTTCAAGTGGTTCTTCTGGTTCAAGTGGGTCAAGTGGGTCTTCAGGTACTTCAGGAACATCTGGTTCTTCGGGTTCAAGTGGAACAAGTGGTTCTAGTGGAACGTCAGGTTCATCTGGAAGCTCAGGTTCTT
>Ga0208865_1000146_pt1 | contig 23569 bp, 24 predicted proteins | sample CryBogCBE02Aug09_FD_184565 | JGI IMG/M metagenome (GOLD analysis project Ga0208865, IMG submission 184565) | Freshwater microbial communities from Crystal Bog, Wisconsin, USA - CBE02Aug09 (SPAdes) (version 2) | ecosystem: Environmental > Aquatic > Freshwater > Lake | place: Crystal Bog... | reverse complement strand
AACGCAAACCGTTATTCTTCCTGATGCTACTACAGTATCTTTAAGTCAAGGATTTATTCTTGATAATGATTCAACGGGCAACGTAACGTTATTAGCAAACGGTGGTGGCGCTTTGGGGGCGGTTGTACCGGGCATGGCAGCATTTGTTTTTTGTGAAAACAATAGCACAGCGGCTGGTAGCTGGTCTGGTTATATGTTTGTGCCGGGCGCAGGACCGAGTGGAGCTGTAACTTGGGGTACATCTGGTTTAAATATGGGCGGAGGAACTCTTAGTGGGGCTACATGGGCTGGCAGCACTATTTCCATGACTTATGGTGGCACTAATGCAAGTTTAACAGCTACTGCTGGTGCTTCAGTATATTCTACAGGCACAGCACTAGCTTTGTCTGCGGCAGGTACTTCTGGTCAATTATTAACATCTGGTGGGTCTGGCGCTCCTACATGGACATCCGCTTCTACATTGACAGTAGCAGCAGCCACCACAGCAAGCACTGCAACAAGCGTGACAGGTGGATATGTTTCATCTGCTGTAGCCGGTACTGGAGTTTCCGTATCCGCCGCTACTGGCGCAGTCACAATTAGTATTGGTCAGGCAGTAGCAACTTCTTCCAACGTACAATTTAATGCTATTGGTGTAGGACAAGCTGCTTCAGCTACTGCTGGAACAATTTTTGCAACCAATAATATTACCGCATTTGCTGCTTCTGACCAAAAATGGAAAGAAAATGTTGAAACAATTGATAATGCCGTAGAAAAAGTATCGGTTATTGGTGGTAAGTATTTTGATTGGACAGAAGAATACATAGAGCTTATGGGTGGACATGACCCATACTTTATGCCTAAATCAGAATTTGGGGTTATTGCTCAGGATGTGCAAAAAGCATTTCCAAGGGCTGTTAGAACACGAGAAGATGGTTCTTTAGCAGTTGATTATCCAAAACTTGTAGCGCTTGCATTTCAAGCTATTATTGAATTAAAGGCGGAAATAGACGCACTAAAGGGCAAATAATGTTTGGTTTAACAGTATTTGCTCAAGCCCCATTTAATGCTTTTAATTCCAATATTTATGGTGGACTTGTTAGCGAGGGAATTAGCTCAGAATCTGACATTGATGCAGTGATTGCTACATTCAATAGTGTAATTACTGAGCCTATTTCTAGCTTTGTAGACTCACAAACTGTACAACAAATCTATGGAGTTCAGATAACTGAACCAATTAGTAATTTTGCTGACTCCATGCCACAACCAGCACAGACTTATGCTGTAATAGTGTCTGAGCAAATAGTTACAGAAACAGATTCAGAAATTAGTATTTTTGTTTTTACTGCAACAATTAACGAAAACATATCTGCTGATTCTGATATTGATTCAGTAATTGCAAATTTTAGTAGCGTTATAAAAGAAGGTATTAATGTAGCAGATTCTCCTTTTGGTCAAAAAATATTTAATACTGTTATTACTGAAAATTTAACTGCTGCTGATATTAATGTGGTAATTGCAGCATTTTTAAGCGTAATAACAGAAAACTTTAGCCCAGCAGATGCTGAATCAGTTATTGCAGCGTTTAAATCGGCTATTACAGAAAATTCTACATTAGCAGATAACACAACTTCAATATCTGACTGGATTAAAATTATTGATTCACAAACACCAAATTGGGTTGTAATTAACAACTCACAATAAGGATTAACATGACAACGACATATTCACCATCGCTTAAATTAGCCCTTATTGGCACTGGAGATCAATCTGGCACGTGGGGTCAAACCACCAACACCAATCTTGGTACATTATTAGAGCAAGCAATCACAGGTGTAACTGCTATTTCTTTACAGGGAATAAGTTCGTACACACTAACAAATTATAATGGCACATCAGATGATGCCAGAAATGCAGTGCTTATATTTACTGGAACACCAAGTGGCGCTCCAACAATTACAGCTCCAGCTCAAAATAAAGTATATGTAGTAGTCAATAATACTACTCAGCCATTAACTATGGTTGCATCTGGTGGTGCTACATCATTAGTTATTCCAGCATTATCTACAGGTCAATGTTATTGCGATGCATCAAATGTCAGCGGCAGCGGTATTGGATTCTATTCTGCCCAAACCACAGCAGCAGGAAATTGGAACGTAGGCGGTAATTTGCTTGTTTCTGGAACCTCGTCATTTACGGGTTCTGCAATTATGAGCACCTTGACGGCTACCGCTATTAATTCGGCTACTGTCAGTTCTTCTGGAGTACATATTGCCTCCTCTTATACTGGCGCTGGAACAGGACTTACAGGAACCGCAGCCAGCCTTACCGCAGGTGTTGCTCAAAGTATAGCCAATTCTGGTGGTTGGAATATCACTCCAAATGGCAATAAGTTATACTTTAACTATAACGGCACGAACGTTGCTAGTTTAGATTCTTCTGGCAACCTTATTGCTTTGGCTAACGTAACTGCTTATGGAACACCTTAATGTACGACTATTGGCTTTGGGATAGCGCTTTACCTAAATGGTTTTGCGAAGAACAAATTAAAAGTATTGATGGAGTTAAAACTGTTGAAGGTCAAGTGAAACAAGATGATGGAAGCTTTTTAGCAGATAAAGAAAAAAGAATTACAGATGTTGTTTGGGTTGATCAAAGTTCGCCAATAGGCTGTATAGCGCAAATTTATGTCAACATGGCAAATGAAAGAGCTGGTTGGAATGTTAATTTATCTAATTGCGTAGATATACAAATTGGCAAATATGACAGTAGTACTCAAGGATTTTACGACTGGCATACAGATGATGGCTATAAAGTAGGTAAAGATGGTTTAGTTAGAAAACTGTCAATTAGTATTTTGTTAAATGATGATTTTGAAGGTGGTTTGTTTGAGTTTAAAAATTTTGACAATCAACCATTATTAAAACAAGGAAGCATTATAGTGTTTCCTTCATTTTTGCAACATAGAGTAAGTCCTGTAACGGCAGGATCAAGATATTCAGCAGTAACATGGGTCAGCGGACCTGCGTATAGATAGGATTAAATTATGACATTAAACGCATCAGGACCAATCAGTTTAGCGGGTACAACCGCTGGTGTATCCATTGAAATTGAAAATGGTGGTAATGGCACAACTCAAATTAGTTTAAATGATACTGCCGTAAGAAATTTGGCTGGTGTACCAAGTGGTGCAATTACAATGCCAACCAATTTTTACGGAAAATCAAATCGTGTTGTTCAAACTGTTACTCTTGGAAATACAGCAAATTACACATTTAATCCAGCAAAAATTAGCGGATACGTTGCTGGTAAAACTTGCGCTACATTGCAAATTAATAGTGGTGTTTATGTTTACTCAACCTCTACTGGTAGCCCAGCACTCTCCGTAAGTGGTTGGTCTCCCGGTGATGTAGTAAAAATCAATAATGCTGGCTATATTTTAGGTCAGGGTGGTAACGGTGGAAATGGTGGTTGTGGCGCTAGTGCCAGTGGCGGTGGCGGTGGATCACCGGGCGGACCTGCGCTTTCTGTATCTTTTGCAACCTCTATCAACAACAGCGGTGGAGTAGTAGGTGGCGGTGGCGGTGGCGGTGGCGGTGGTGCCGGAGTAAGGGTATATAGCGTTTGTGTTTGTTGTTCCGTTTACCAGTCTTTTTCTCAAGCAGGTGGAGGAGGAGGGGGCAGAACTGGATTAAACAATTCTAGCGGCGGATCTGCTGGTTATAGACAGGGATGTTATGGAATTGGTCCAGATGCCAGTCCCGGTGGAACAGGAACATCAGGTGGCGGTGGCGGTGGTGGTGGTGGTGCTACCGGCGGTGGCGGTAGAATTTGCGCACATGGTGGATCTGGTGGTTCTGGTGGAGGATGGGGATCTGGTGGAGGTTGCGGATCTTATGGATACAGTACCGGTGTACCAGTTTGTTCTGGTCGTAGTCAATATGGCAGCATTGGCGGCGGCGGAGGAGGAGGTTCAGCAACTTATGGTAACGGAAATATTACTTGGACAAACACAGGAAGTCGATACGGTCCATTAAATTAAAATGCAAATTGATTACAAAATAATTAGATTTAATCCACAATTTGGTTCAATTCTTGTAGAATTCTTTTTTGAGGGAGAGTTTGTAGAAAGATTCAATTTTGATATTCCATTAGATGATGATGGATTATTTATTGTTGGAGATCAATTACACTTAATGTTGCTGGGATTTTTTCCATTTGCACATCTTCAAAGACGTAAATTGTTAAAAGCTGGCATACCCAATGCTGATGTAATCCAATCATTAGTAGTACAACCTGATAAAGAAAATGACAAATAATCCAGTAAATTCTTATTCCTATTTTGCAGCTCCAGTTTACGAAGTAGATGCACCAGAATTTTTAACTGTTACCAGAAAAATATCTAATGAGTATTTAAAGCAAAGAAAAAATGTAGAAAATTTAAATCCTCATTATCCAGTCTATATGACTGAAAATATGCACAATCATCCAGAATTAGCTGAGTTTGCAAATTTTGTAGGGCAAACAGCTTGGAGCATTTTAGATTCTCAAGGCTATGCAATGGATAATTTGATGACTTACTTTACAGAAATGTGGACTCAAGAACATCACGAACATTCTGCTATGGATAGGCATATTCATAATAATGGCGCTGTGCTATCAGGATTTTATTTTTTAAATTCTCCAGAAGAAGTTCGAGTTGTGTTTCATGATCCAAGAGATTCAAAAGTTATTACTAATTTGCCAGAACGTGATTACACTAAAGCTACTCACGCTAGTAATATGATTAATTTTAAACCAGTCAATGGCAGACTATTATTAAGTAATTCTTGGTTGCCACATTCGTTTAATAAAAATATTGAAAAAATTCCATTAACCTTTATTCATATTAATATTGCTGTTGCTCCTGTTATGCAACAGCAAAATCAAGTAGAAATAATATGAAACATCAAGTAATAAATTTTAACAACAAATCAATAGACATTTTTGATAATTTATTTTCTTTTTCAGAAATAAGTCATTATGAAATTTTTATCAATCAATCTATTTTTCGTGTTGGTGGTAACGATAAAGGTTTTATCCCTGATTTTATATCACAACAAATTTATTCTAAATTTTCTGAAGCCGATGTTGAACAAATGAAATTTGTTGAATCAGATGGATACAAATTTTTAGAAAAAGAATTTAATTTAAATTATAAAAATACAAAACAAATACGGGTAAATTTAAGCACTTCTTCGGAAAGAAATAATTTACATACAGATGGTTTGGATGGAAAAACTTTAATCTATTATCCAAATTCAGTTTGGAAAATAGAATGGTCTGGTCATACCATGTTTATGGATGAGCATTTAGAAAATGTTAAATATACTTGTTTATACAAACCCGGTAGGGTTGTTTTGTTTGATAGTCAAATACCACATATGATTTTGACACCTAATTCATTTTGTCCAGTCAATCGTTATTCTTTAGTTTTTCAATATAAATGACTATGAACAAGTATCGTATTCGTTTTAACAAAAGTAGGGGAACGAACGGAAGAGGAACGTTCGCCCATGTATGGCGAGTATTTGAAGGTCAAAAAGAATATATTGTTAAAAACTTTCGTTTAAACGTTCCATCTTTTTCAGAAAAAGAGGATAATAGTGAAGACTGGAATGTAGTGTGTTATGGATATTTAACACTAGATCGAAACACTTCCACCGCTATTATCAATGGAGACAAATAATGAATTTCACTTTTTCGTGGATTATGGACAAACTTGGCTATATGCCAAAGATTGACATGGAAATTGGCAAGGTTGCTCAACCTTGGTCTTTTCCTGCGCCCGCAGCCAAAAAGAAACCAACTGTTCAAAAAGCTACTACTCGTACTAAAAAAACAATGACTGTTGCCAAAAAAGCTAAAGCTAAAAAGGTATGATATGTCAGAAGTTAATGAAAAGGCTGTCTTTATTGAAAAGATAGCATTTGCTGTTTTACCTATTCTTTTAGCTTGCGTAGGCTATTTAATGTCTGCGCTTTCTAGTCTAAGTCAAGATGTTACTGTTTTAAATAGTAAGATGTCTTTAGTAGTTACCAGCGACAATAAACAAGCTACAAATACTGGATCTGAATTAGCTCGTGAAAAATTGCGGCAAGATTTAGAAAAAGATATTCAATTAAATAGAGATCAGATTCAAGCCAATAAACAAGAAATTGCAATTATTGAGGAGCGTCTTAAAAATACTATTGGTTTTAGCAAAAAATAAAGGCGCACGATGAATTGGTTAATACATTTAGTAACAGGAAAAGATAATGAAACCCATGATGTAGCTCGTTGGTCTTGGGTAACTACAACTGTAGCTGTTATTGCTGGTGCTGTTTGGAATGCTATTCATGGCGGTGCTATGAATCTAATGGATTTTGCCCAAGCTGTTGGCATTATTTCTGGCGCACATGGCGCAGCAGTTATGATGAAAAAGGACACGGAGCCACAGTGATGTTATATGGAACATATGCCAAAGCTATATTACTTATTGCTCTTGTATGCGGGGTGTTTTTCGCTGGCTGGCATACTAGGGATCGTGATTTTACTATTTACAAAGATCAAGTCCGTATTGAAGCTGAAAAAGCTCAAGCACACACGGAATCGATCAAAAAGCAACAAGAAATAACTACCAAAGGAATACAAGATGAATATGATGCGAAGCTTGCTCTTATCCGCCAGTATTATGCTAACGGGGTGCGGAACAACAATGGTGGCAACTCAGTGTCCAGCATTTCCACAACCTCCAAGCTCTCTGATGCAATCACCGCCTACAACGAACTTGCTTCCAACTGCGCTCAAACAACCCTCCAATTAGTAACGCTTCAACAATGGATTAACGAACAAATGGGAATTAAATGAATTTAGAAGCGCTTGGAATAGATCAAAAATGGGAAGAACCATTACAACAAACTTTTAATAAATACAGTTTAAACACCGCATTGCGGCAAGCGGCTTTTATAGGACAGTGCCAACATGAGTCAAACAATTTCAGAACTTTGGAAGAGAACCTTCATTACTCTGCCGCTGGACTTATGCGTACATGGTCCTCAAGATTTCCTAGTACAGATGTGGCTGAACAATTTGCAAACAATCCAGAAAAAATCGCTAACAAAGTGTATGCAGGACGGATGGGAAATACAGAAGAAGGCGATGGATGGGCTTATCACGGCAGGGGGCTTATACAGCTAACTGGGCGGGATAACTATCGTAATTGTGGCGATGCTTTAGGTTTGGCTTTAATTACAAATCCTGAGCTTTTGGCAATGCCTAGAGGCGCAGCTCTATCTGCTGGATGGTTTTGGAATAAACATGGTTTAAACGACTTGGCTGATTCTCGTGATTATGAGACAATGACTAAGCGGATAAACGGTGGAACGTTGGGTCTGGACGATCGTATTGCCAAAATTAATAAAGCGTTGGAAATATTAGGGTAAACCCTATGATTATCAATTTAATTTCTAAACCATTTAATTATGTTGTGATTGATGAATATTATGATGAAAATGAATTAGGTCTAGTTATGCAAGAAATTCAAGCCCTAGAACCACATTCTCTTTCGGCAGAATTTACTAAATCATCAAAAAATGGAACAGGAAAAAGCGGCAAAGGTTTGTTTTTAGATATATTTTATGAAAATAATCGATCTGCATCTAAAATATTAAATGCAAATCGTAAAATTTTTGCAGAAGAATTATGTAGTGTTTTGGAAAATTTTGATTCATCTTTTAGGCATTTAAAAAATTCTAATTTTGATTCTACGCTTGTAAATTTTTATAAAAATAAACAAGAATATCCTGCACATAAAGATTGTTCTACCATTTCAACTGTTACGTTTTTAAAAGTAGGAAATTTTACTGGCGGTGATTTTTGTTTTACAGAATATAAAGAAAGAGTACCTTTTAAACATAATAGAATTGTTATATTTAATGGATGTGTAGAGCATCAAGCAGAACCAATATATACAAATGATTCTTCATATAGATCAACAATTGCTCAATTTATCGGTTACAAATAATGCCATTACAAAAGCTTGCTTTTCGTCCCGGTCTATATCGTGAAGGTACTGCCTACTCCAATGAAGGAGGGTGGTATGACGGGGATAAAGTTCGTTTTCGTTCTGGGTTACCAGAAAAAATTGGCGGATGGACTCAAGTAAATCCAAATCAATATTTAGGTATTTGTCGTTCATTATGGACTTGGGTTGATCTCTCATCCAATGTGTTTATTGGTGTTGGGACTACATCTAAATATTACATTTACTCTGGCGGTACTTATAACGATATTACTCCCATAACTTTTACCAGTACGTTAACCGCAACAGCAATTGCCACTACCGCCAGCTCTACTTCTGTAACTATTACCGATACTTCTTATAGTCCATCTGTTGGGGATTTTATTAATATTCCCAATTCAGTAACTGTTGGCGGAGTAGTAATTAGTGGCGAATATGTGGTAACTGGAGTTACATCTGCTACAACTTATACTATTACCACAACCGTAGCTTCTTCCACAACTACTGGCGGACCGATAGTAGTTCAATATGAGGTTCCAACTGGAGCGGCAACATATTTTTCAAGTAACGGATGGGGAACTGGACCTTGGGGCGGTATATCGCCACCTTTAACAGCAACATTAGGGACAAATCCATTTACAACAACTTCTGGAAGCGGGGTGGTAATTGTTTCTCAACCATCCACTCCATATACTTTAACTGGACAGTTTGTTTATTTTTCTGGGGCAAGTAGTTTAACTGGTACTGGCATATATGCCTCCATGATTAACAATACATTTAGCGTTACTCCAATTAGCGCCAGCTCTTATAGTATTACTATGCCTAGTGGATATTTAGCAAAAGCAACTGTATCTAGTGGCGGTTCAAATGTGGTGGCTACAGAACAATCTGGTACTCGTGGGTGGGGAACTGCATTTACTGGAACTGGAGCAGGAAATCAATTACGACTTTGGAGTAACGATAATTTTGGACAAGATTTAGTATTTGCACCACGTGGTGGCAATATTTATTACTGGGTCGATGCCAATGGTGTTGGAACGAGAGGTGTAACGCTTTCTTCTTTGGCTAATTCTAATGCTAGTACTATTACGTCTTTGACGTTTGCTAGTGGTTCTTCTACAGCGATTGCTTCTGCTCCTGCGGGTATTTATCCTTATTCTTATATTACTGGCACAGGAATACCTTCTGGCGCTTATGTAGCGTCAAATTATGTTATTGGATCAACATCGGTTCCTCTTTCTATACCATCAACAGCGGCTAGTAGTGGTAATTACACTATTTCTTATTCGGGGGCTTATGTACCGACTCAAGTTCTTCAAGTTATTACTTCATCCATTCAAGAATTTGTTATTGCATTTGGTGCAAATTCCTATAATGGCGGTTCTTTATCAAATGATCCGTTTAATCCGATGCTTGTCAGATGGTCAGATCAAGCAAATGCTTATCAATGGGTTCCGCAAGTTACAAATCAATCTGGTGAGTTTCCATTAAGTAATGGTTCTTTTATTGTTGGTGCAAGAGCAACTCGTCAAGAAATATTAATTTGGACAAATACCGCCCTTTATACTATGCAGTATGTTGGTTATCCATATGTATGGTCGTTCCAGTTATTGATGGACAACATATCTGTTATGTCTCCAAATTGCATGGTAACAATTAATAATATTACTTATTGGATGGGAACAAGTAAATTTTATAAATATGATGGCACGGTTCATACATTACCATCCGCATTGCGTCAGTATGTATTTGATGATTTGAATATTAATCAATCATTCCAAGTATTTGCTGGAGCTAATGAAGGATTTAATGAAGTTTGGTGGTTTTATGTCAGCAATGAAAGTATTAATAATTCAATAGATAAATACGTTATTTACAATTATGTAGACAATGCTTGGTCTTATGGAACTTTTGAAACAGTTCAAATTACCGCTGGTAATTTTGTTGTTGGTCAGCAATATGTAATTGCTACGCAAGGAACCACTAACTTTACACAAGCTGGAGCGGCGAACAATAATATTGGAACTTACTTTGTTGCCACAACCACAGGATCGGGAACAGGAACCGCTTGGGCATTAAATGGTAGGAGCGCTTGGTTGCAGAATAATATTCAATCCAATCCAGTAGCCGCAGATTATAACAGTCGTCTTTTGTACCACGAAAGTGGTGTAGATGATAATGCTACATCTCAAACACAACCAATTTATGCTTATATTCAATCATCTGATTTTGGAATTATGGCATCAGACAATAATAATTCTGGTCAGCATTTTGGTTTTGTATGGCGCTTATTACCTGACGTAAACTTTAACGGTTCTAACGTAGCTAACCCCCAAGTTACGATGGCTTTATATCCCCGTTTAAACAGCGGAGCACCTTATGGATCAACCGATTTAAACCTTGTTACTAGCAGCCAAGCTTATGCCTACCCCACTCCTCAGGAATATACAATTCAGCAATTTACTGGTGAAGTTTATACCCGCCTACGGGGTCGTCAATTAGCGTTTAAATGCTATTCCAATACGATTGGAACGCAATGGCAATTAGGAACTACTCGTTTTGATGTAAAACAGGATGGCAGAAGATGATAGAGCCATCAATTGTTCCAACAAAAGCACCAAATTTACCTGTTGCTGGAGTTGATTACGACCAATCTTATTTTAATCAAATCTTAAACACTTTGCGCTTATATTTTGTGCAAATTGACAATTTTTCTAGGATTACTGCAACCGTTCGCTATGGAACAACTGCACAAAGACCAGCAGTTGGTCAACTAATTGGACAGCAATATTTCGATACTACCCTTGGTATCCCTATTTGGTATAACGGAACAAAATGGGTTAATGCCAGCGGGACTGTTGTTTAAACGATATATCATGGTAAAATGAGCAAAATTCTTTAAAGGAATCTATATGGGCGGCGGTGGCGGAGGCGGTAGCAATTTACTAGATATGGGGCTAATGGTAGCCGCAGGTATTGCTGCCCCCGAATTGGCTGGTGCAATTGCTCCTGAGTTAATGGGAGCTGGTGGTTTTGGCGCTGCTGCAATGGGAGCTGCTACTGGCGCTGGATTAAGCGGTTTAACCGCTGCTGCAACAGGTCAAAATCCATTAAAAGCTGCCGAAATGGGTGCATTAGGAGGTGCAATTACAGGTTATATACCTGATGTGGCTGCGGTTGCTCCCGGAACTCCTACAGTGCCTACATTATCGGGAGCTACAGTTGATGACATGGGTAATCCTCTGCCAAATTTACCCAGCACTGGCGCACCTCCAACTCCTGCATTAAGCGGTCCAACGCCGGGTTATGTTGCTCCAACACCTCCAAGCAATATGTTTGGCAGTACAAATATATTTAGCGATGCTGGAACAGCTCCTTCTAATACTCAGTTATATACTTCTGCTGGTATTAATGCTTTAGGGGGTTTAAGTAAACGACCAGTGGGAGCTTATACTCCTCCTAATGCTATTGATACTGGTGGTTCGTTATCTAAGTTTAAATATGATCCAAACAATTACAGCCCTGACGTTGTAGTTCCACCACGTCCACCATATCAAGCAAATTATTCTGGTATGGCTGGTGCGGCTGAAGGTGGCATTATGAGCTTGGCTGGCGGTGGTTATGCCCACGGTGGAAAAGCATATAGCTTAGGCGATTATTCAGATGGTGGACGTTTATTAAAAGGTCCGGGAGATGGAATGTCAGATGACATACCAGCCACAATTGGTCATAAACAAGAGGCTCGCCTTGCAGATGGTGAGTTTGTAGTACCAGCCGATGTTGTTTCTGGTTTAGGAAATGGCTCTACTGATGCTGGTGCAAAGCATTTATACAAAATGATGGATAAAGTACGTCATGCACGTACTGGAAGAAAAACACAAGGTAAACAGATCGAAGCGGAAAAATACGTCCCAGCATGATAATTAAACCCGTAGGGCATCAACATATTAGCCAGACTTGGCACTTAATTGAAAAATATATTGTTGAATCCCAACAGTACGGCGGTGGAGATTACAGCTCAGAACACGTTAAAGTATATTTAACAAATGGGCAGTGGATGTTGTTAGTAGCAGTAGATGAACAAAATGTAATACATGGTGCAATGACCATAACATTTAATAATTACCCTAACCATCGAGTTGCCTTTATAACAGCGACTGGTGGCAAGGGAATTATTACAAGAGATACTTTAAATCAATTAAGAGAAATTCTTAAAGGTTTTGGGGCAACAAAGATTAGAGCGGCAGTAAGACCTTCAATGGAAAGATTACTTTATCGGGTAGGTTTTTTTAAACGATATACGATTGCAGAGACACAAATATGAGAATGAAGAAACCACATTTTGGAATGTTGCCCGAAAAGGCTTTTCAACCACGTAATGGTCGTATGGCTTTTGCTGGTGGCGGGATGACTTTATATGGTTGCTGCGGTCCTGCTCCTTCTCCTGCTCCAGCAGCTCCAACTCAAACTACCGTACAAAATACTAATATTCCCTGCTATGCCAAGCCATATGTACAAACTATGCTTGGTGCTACTACCCAACAGTTATTTAATACCACTGGTAGCGGTTGCTGTATTCAAATTACAGGTGTAAAACCTTACGTGCCATATAGCGCCAATCCACAAGATTATGTAGCTGGATTTAGCCCATTACAGCAAAAAGCTCAACAAGGCGCTGCTAATTTAACTACTCCCGGTCAGTTTGGCGCAGCTACAGGAGCAGCAAGCACAGGTGCAAATCAAGCTTTAGGCGCTGGACAAGGATTGCAAAACACTTTGACAAGCGCTCAAGGCATTGGTCAATACATGAATCCCTACATTCAAAATGTATTGAATCCTGCGTTGGCACTGCAAAATCAACAATATGGTCAACAGTTAGCACAAGAGCAAGGTCAAGCAACTAATGCTGGAGCGTTTGGTGGAAGCCGTGAAGCATTGATGGCTGGTTTAAACCAACAGAATCAAATGCTGGCTAATAATCAATTGATTGGTAATGCCTATAACACTGCCTTTAATAATGCTCAAGGTGCTGCTACAAATGTAGCGGGAATGAATTTACAAGGCGGTCAAGCTGGAATTGCTGGCGGTCAAGCATTAGGTCAATTGGGCACTCAGTGCCTAGCTGCTCAAATGAATGTGCTTAATACACAGAACCAAGCTGGCGCAGCACAACAACAAAATCAACAGCAAATTATCAATCAAGCGGTTCAAAATTATGCTGTGGCACAACAATATCCAGAGCAGCAATTGGCATTTATGAATGCTCAATTACGTGGTTTGCCACTACAGTCTTCTACTACTCAAATGTATCAGGCTGCTCCAAGCGCAGTTTCTCAAGCGGCGGGTATTGGTACTGCTGGTATTGCAGGACTAGGTTTATATAACGCTATGAGCGGTAATACATCTGATATCCGTGCTAAAGAAAATATTCAAGCGGTAGGATGTTTGCCTAATGGTTTATCAGTATATGAATTTGAATACAAAGCTGAGTTTAAAGACAAGGCTGGTCATGGTAGATATCGTGGTGTTATGGCTCATGAAGTTGAAGAAATCATGCCACAAGCAGTTAATGTGGATAGTGATGGCTACAAGCTAGTTAGCTACCCAATGCTTGGCATTAAGATGGAGCAAGTATGATCAACAGCTTAATGAGTCGTATGGGAGAAGCGCAAAAGCTCTCTATTCCACAATTGCAAAAAGCTATTCAAGATGGCACATTGCCTCCCTACGTAGGCATTCCGTTGTTGCAAGACAAAATGAGACAACAACAAATGGCTCAAGCCAAACCACAGCAACAACAGCCACCAATTGCACAACAAGTAATGCAAGAAGCTTCTATGCACGACCGTGGTGTAGAAGCGCTTCCAACTAATTTGCCAACTGAAGAAATGTATGATGGCGGTATTGTGGCTTTTGCTGGCGGTGATTTAGTAGGCGATCAAACAGTAGAAGATTATCAAGATCAAGCCGAAGAAGAAGAAGATCAAGACGCTATGCAAGCTGCGCTTGAAAATCAAGCAGCGGCTAATGAAGGGATTGGCTCCCTCCCCAACAAGGGATCGGGTATGAAATTTACCGAGCCAGTTCCCGCTGGCGCATCCAAAGGTATCGATGCTGACATGGCTCGCAAACATAACGTAGGCAATCTACGTCCTGTTGGTTTTAAATATGAAGGACAAATTGGTGTAAGCCCCGGTGGTTTTGCCATGTTTGAAAATAGAGATTACGGCATCAAAGCTTTGAATCATGATATCGGTGTTAAATTGGATCGTGGTTTAAACACCCCAGAAAAGTTTATTAGCGTTTATGCACCAGCAAGCGATAAAAATGATACAAGCGCCTACATTAGAAATGTTTCTAATGCATTAGGCATTAAACCAAATCAAGAAATTCCTAACACACCAGAAGCTAGAATGATTTTGGCTCAAGCAATTACTCGTCAAGAGGGAGCGGAGAAAGCCACTGCTCGCTTTGCTGAAGGCGGAATTGCCCATTTTAGCGCAGGTGGTGTTCCAGTTTCTTCGGCTCCATCCAGCAATGTAGGTAATCTGATGATGGAAGGTTTAGGATTAAATGGCAATCTTTCAAACCCATCATATTTGGGTGAAGGAGCTATCGATCCAGATCTTTTGCAATCACAAATGCAACAATTTGAACAGCCAGTAAAACGTAAAATGACTTACGAAACAAAAGGTCAAATGGGTCCGACTGATTCAGAGTTGCAAAAAAATGCAAGCATAGATACTTCTACCTCAAAATCTGAATCCAATATTCCATCGGAATCAATTACAACTAAGCCAATTGATCCATATCAAGCATTAATGGATAAACTTGATGCTAGAGAAGAGAATGCTAAAAAACAAAAGACTATTGATGGTTACATGGGTCTTTTAACTGCTGGTCTTGGCATGATGGGCGGTAGCTCTCAGTATGCTATGGAAAATATTGGTAAAGGCGCTTTAGCTGGAGTTCAGCAATATGGCGAATCACAAAAGCTTGCAGCATCTGAAGCAGCTAATCGTGATAAGACTATGGCTTCATTGATTCGTGCTAAACAATTGGGTGATATTTCGCAAGCTACGCAAGGTAGATTAAATACTCAATTCCAACAAGCACAGTCTGATAAAGTAACACAACAAGCACAAAGTAATTTCCAACAAGCATTAAAGATGAGACAGGCTGCTTTAGCTAAAGATCCTACTTTCTTAGGTAAGACTGAAGCTGAACAAAATGCATTGCTCTATAGTGATCCAGTGGTGCAAAGATATGCACAAGCCGCTGGTTTTGATCCTTCATTGTTTGGTGGTAGTGGTGGTTCTGGCATATCATCTGACGCTATAGCAGCAGAAAAAGCAAGAAGAGCAAAAGCGAATCAATAATGGATTTGTCTAAATTTTCTGATTCAGATTTAGATGCTCTATCCACAAACGACTTAACTAAGTTGTCGGATAGCGGTTTATCTCTTCTTGAAAAATTACATAAAGAAGAAAAAGAATTTTCTGATATTAAACCCGACACTGGGTTCACTGGTGCGGCTAAGTCTTCCTACGAGAAGATGAAAGGCGAAGGCGCTCTTGTTCTAGGCAAGCTTGGTTTGATGGATACCCAAGGCGCTGAAGACTACTACAACAAGCAAAAAGGTAAAGCTGATAGAATTTTTAAACCCACTGAAAAAGGTTGGGATGAAGCACCATTTGAAAAGTTTAGAGAACTATTAGGTAGCTCTGCTCCTTATATGGTTGCTCCGTTGGGAGCAGCAGCCGCAGTAGCTGCCGCACCCGAAGCAATTGCTGGCGCTGGAATTGGAATGATTGGCGCTCCAGCCATCGCTGGCTTTGCTGCTAACGTTGGTCAATTTACTGGAACCAACTTGGGTCGTCAGGTTGACGAAGGCAAAAGTTTAAACGATGCCAATTTAGCAACAGCAGCGGCAGCGGCAGTTCCGCAATCTATTTTAGATATTGCTTCTGACCACATGATTCCCGGTGTTCAAAATATTTTTGGCAGAGCGGGTATTAAACTAGGCGATAAAGAAGCCGCAGCAATAGCTAAACAACAATTAGCCAATAGTATTCCCAAAGGTAAAATTGCTACCGCTTTAGAGTATGGTAGTAAAGCTGCCCAGACTGCTGCAATAGAAGGTTTAAACGAGGCTGGTCAACAGGTCTTTGAACGTATGCAAGCTGGTTTAGATTTAACTGACACGCAAGCTCGTCAAGAATACTTTGATAATCTGATTGGCGGTGCAGTGCTTGGTGGCGCTATATCTGTTCCCGGTCATTACTATGACAAAAACGTAGAGCAACCACGTCAAGCCAAGTTACTAGAAGCTCAACGTCAAGCTGAGGCTCGTAAAAAACAATTAGAAGAGCAACAACGTCAGCAACAACAGTTGCAGCAGACCTATCAAAATTTAAACGTACCACAAGCAACCAATCTGTTGCCAGCGCCAGAAAAAGCTGCGCCTGTTCCAGAAAAGAATATGGCTCCTGCAATTCAGCAGGATATGTTGCAAAATTACAACGGTATGTTTGATCAGCAAACTATTGATAATGTCTTTGGCAAAGGTGCGTTTGATCAGATAAACGAAAAACGGGAAATGGAACATGGCAAACCCCGTTTAAATCAAATGTCCATAGAGGATCTGGCTCACGCTGGGGCTAACCCAGAAGACTTGAGCCGTCTTTTAACTGTTCAACACGACTATACCAACGTAAAAGAAAAGAACTTTGCTCCCGCACAGATTTTAAAAATGGCGGAAAAGAAAGGTATTGAAACAGGCACAGGCGGTTTTAACTCTTTCTTGATGCGTACCACTGGTACAGACAATTTACAAGATATGACTTATGCCCAGCGCCATGCTGTGGCTAAAGCTTTAAGCGCAGTTCCCACCAATGAAGGCGCTAAGACCATTCTTCCCGAAGGTCATACCAATGCCACCCCTTGGCATCCAGCAGATTACGATGATGCAGTCAAAGCTGTTCAAGCTGACTTAGCTGAAAACAAAGAACTTAGCCAAGCTGACATTATGAAAACTATTCATAAGGCTACGTTCTTGGGTCAAGGCGCTGCTCCACGAGCCGAAGATGCCAAAATGTTGTTGGACGAAATGGTACGTAGGGGTGATGTTAGTTTAAACATCAGACCAGATAAGTCTTCTACACCAGATAATCCAAAGTATTTACAAACCGTAATCCCAGCTCACCCTATGGCTAATACCCCAGCGGGTATGGACGTTCGTAGAGAAGTCCTTGGTGAAGGCAGGGGCAGACGTGAAGTATTTAGTCTGTACGAGAACGGTGAACGGATGGGTAGCTTCCCAACCAAGCAAGAAGCCGAAGAACACGGCATGAGCCGTTTGCATGATGATATTCTTAAACAGACTATTACTGCTGCACCGCATCAATTATTACCAAACGGTGAAATTCACCCATTGGCAAGACGATATGCGGAGATGGCTAAAAACGAATTAAACGAGCGCCAAGGCATTTCTCGTGATTTTAGAGGTGTAACCACATCCCAAGGATTAGAAGGCGCTAATGAGCGTTTAGCGAAGCTTGGTATCTTTAATGAAAAGGTTCAAGAGTTAGCCCCCGAAATCAAGAAAGATCTTGAAAAACGCTTACGTCAATATGGATTGGCAAACGTAGCCGTTCGCATGATGGATTCTATAGCCAATGGTGCGGCTAATGCGGCTTACCATGCTGGTTTAATTAAGATGGCAGTCGATGCTGAAGATCCTATGGGTGAACTGGATCACGAATCTATTCACGCTTTAATTGATTTAGGCGCATTCAGACCTGATGAACTCCGTGTATTAGAAAACAAAGCCAAATCCGAATGGCTTCAGAAGTACATCAAAGACACTGGCAAGTACGACTTGTACAAGAAACAGTACGAGTCCGAAGGTCGGGACATGAAAACCTTTGAAGCAGATATGTTAGAAGAATCTGTTGCTGAAGCGTTTAAACACTTTAATAAGCAGCAGCCGCCAGCCGGGATGGTTGGTAGCCTGTTTAAACGCATTAGTAAGTTTTTTGAAGCCGTTAAGAATGCATTCAACGGTGCTGGATTTAAAACCGCAGATGATATCTTTGAAGGTATAACTCGTGGTAAATTTACACCTACCGTAGAAGGAACAACAAATGAAAAGCGCAGTCTCAGACAATACAACCCCGATGGATCTCCAAAATCTGAAGTTCGACCCAGCGGTCGAGGCAATGAAGGCATCGCAGGACTTGGAGACAGAGGAAGAGGGCAAGCACCACGAAGCCTTGCGCCGCTTGAAGGTGCGCCACTTGTCCAAGGCGCTACAGGACCAGACCCAAGAATAGTCAACATTGCCAAGCAATATGCTGAAGCAAATGGTATTCCATACGAAAGACAACAATCGTATGCAAAAGTTGACGAAGAAAGAGCACAAAGAATTGCACAAGCATATGAAAATATGCAACACGCACCAAATAATCCTAAAGTCAAAGCCGCTTACAAAGATTTAATTCGCCAAACTAAAAATCAATATAAAGCTTTAGTCAACGCTGGCTATAAGTTTTCTTTCTTTGATTCCAAGACAGACCCATATGATGGCAATCCTTGGAATGCAATGCGGGATCTACGTAACAATAAGCACATGGCAGTTTATGGATCCTACGATGGCTTCGGTACAGAAGGCATAACCGACAAAGCATCTAAAAACAATTTAATGTTAGAGAAGACTGGTCTACGCTGGAAGGATCAGAACGGTGTAATGCATCCTGTTACAGCCAACGATCTTTTCCGTGCGGTTCACGATGCTTTTGGTCATGGATTAGAAGGTGCTGGCTTTAGAGCACAAGGCGAAGAAAATGCTTGGCAAGCCCATGCCAAAATGTTTACAGGTTCAGCCTTGGGCGCTTTAACATCTGAGACTCGTGGACAAAATAGTTGGTTAAATTTTGGTCCGTATGCCGAAAGAAATAGAAAAGCAAAGGTAGAAGACACTGTTTTTGCAGACCAAAAGATTGGCTTAATGCCTGATTGGACGTGGAAAGAAGGTTTACACAACGCTGGTATTTCTCTGGGCAAACAACAAAAAGGTGCGGCAACATATGAAGCTATTCATTACAGCAATGAGCCAAGAAAAACATTAAATGGTTCTGCGTATGGTAAAGGCATTAGAGGCGCTGAAGCCAATCGTCTTGCTCAGTCAGATGATCCACGTATTCAAAAGCGTGCTTATTTCTATATTCCTAATGAATCGGGTAGATATAACTTTCCAGAAGCGGGGGTAGGAAACCAAGCTCACAAACAAACGTTTAAAAATATCCTGCCGCCCGGCACAGAAGCTCAACGTTTAAACGCAGAAGCTAATGGCAATCCAAATAAATTTGAATCTTTAGTGGTTGATGCTGGCTATGATGGCTACGCAGTTCCTAATATGGGAATGATGGTTATCCTTAACCACGACAATATCCCAGTAGAACCACGTGGCACACGTGCACAGATGCAAGATACTGGCGAAAAGTATTCTTTAAAAGCACCCGATACTCCCGAGTTTAAAAATTGGTTTAGAGATAGTTTAGTTATCAATGAAGATGGTAGCCCAATGGTGGTATATCACGGCACTTCAGCCGTTGACAAAAATGGCAAACCATACGATACATTTAAATTAAGTAAAGAAGGCGCTTTGGGCGCTGGAATTTACCTTACACCAGAGGCTGACTATGCCAATAATTATGCTGGCATTCCACGTCCAGAAGTTATTGATGCTATGGAAAGGCTTGGTCATAAATCAATTACTGAACCTTTAAGAGAGGCTCAACGAACTGGCGAAGGCATACCAAGCGGAAGAATGATCCCGTTATTTGCTTCTATTGAGAACCCAGTGATTGTTAAATATAACGGACAAGGCGATCCAGCAAAATTAGCTTTGATGGCAATCGGTGTTAACGAAAATCAAGCTGAAAAAATTACAGAAAAAGCTTATGAAGAAACGGGCGGTTTAACTAAACAATTGATGACACGTGCTAGAAATTTAGGTCACGATGGTATTTTCTTTTATCGTGACGGAAAACTAAATGAAGTAGTTGCTTTTTCACCTAGTCAAGTTAAATCAGTCTTTAATCAAAGACCTTATCGTGGTATTGAAAAATACTCCCTTACAAACGCTCCACCCCAAACTTTAACAACTTTAGAAAAGCAGGAATCAGCAGGTGAGCGTTTAAACAACACAATACGTGATGTAAAAGACGCAGCGCAAAACCAAGAGTTCTGGACTGGGCTACGTAATAACTGGGTAGACAAAGGATCCAGCCTTACTAGGACATTACAAAACCAAGAAGTCTATAAGGATGGAGTACTTCGTGCCGACTTATTAACACGTGCTTATGCTCAAGTAATTAACTTGGTTAAAAATGGTTTGCAAAGCGGTATCCCAATTATTAATAATGATGGGTCAATCATCATTAAAAGCGATGCTGTAAACAATTTGGCTAATAGCCACATCATAGCTGACAAGCTAGATGACAATGCTCAAGTAAAAGCGTCAGGTTTATCAGGTCGTGGATTTGTAGCTGAAGTAGCTCGTGCTATGCGTGGTAAAGAAATTTTAGAAGAAGATGCACGTCTTGGCTTAAAACGTGAACTTCAAGTTACTCCCGCACAAATTGCTTGGGCTGAACAGCAAATTAAAAACGTTCCAGAACTAAATCAAATCTTTAGCATTTGGAAAAATGTTAATACTGCATTGGTAAATCTATGGGAAGCGGCTGGATTGCTTGATAAAGCAGAAGCAGATTCTTATCGTGCTAAAAAGCATTATGTTTCTTTAGCGGCTTCTAAAGCTGACTTGGAAGAGATGATTAACAATCAATATACAAGTAATGCTCCCGGTCTTAAATCTACCAAAAAGATATTTAAACTTGAAGGTTCAGAATTAGATCGCAATATTTGGGAAAACGTAGATAAGCAATATGCCGCTATGTTAACTGCGGCTTATCAAAATCATATCCGCAAAACCGCTGTAGATCAGCTACGTTCTATTGGTATGGCAACAACATCCCGCATCAACGAAAAGGGTAACGAGGTTCCTCTGTATCGTGGCGATCCCAATATCAATTTGCGCTATAAAGAAAACGGCAAGATTGTCGATGCTATCGTACATAATCAAACTGACCTAGCCGCTTTTGAAGCGATGCACTATGAGCTAAATCCAATCATGAAATTTATGGCTGGCTCTACAAAACTGCTTCGTGCTGGCGCTTTGTTAAACCCAATGTTCTGGTTACGTCAGCTTATTAAAGACCCAATCCACGCTAACTTGGTAGCCAACAGCGGTATTGTTACACCGTTCCATTCTGCTGGTGAATTCATGCGTATCTTGATGAAAGATTCTGAAGAAGCCAAACTACTGGCACAACGTGGTGTTATCGGTCAATATGACAGCACGATTGATATCTATGACTACTTAAATCAAGTAGGTAAAGAAAAATCTAAACCAAGTACTTTAGATAAAGCTTTACATAAAATGATGCAAGTGCACGAAGCTTCTGATGCCGCAACTCGTGTAGCCATCTTTAAGAAAGAAAAAGCAAACGCTTTGACTAGGGGAATGACAGAAGCTGATGCAACAAACTTTGCTGTAATGAAGGCTCGTGAATCGATTAACTTTGCTGTGCATGGAAACTCTAAAACTTTATTCTATGCTCGCCACATGGTTCCGTTCTTGTCCGCTTCCATTACATCTTTAGATACCGTTTACCGAGCAGCTACAGGTTACGGTTTACCGCCCGCAGAAAAAGCTGCGGCACAGAAGCTGTTTAAACAACGTGCATTCATGTTGGCAGCTATGACCACAGCTTATGCGATGTTGATGCAAAATGACGATGACTATAAGAAGTTACCTGATTATGTTAAAGACAACAACTGGCTTATCAAAAATCCTACTGGTGATGGATTTATCAAAGTACCAACCCCATTTGAGGTCGGCTTCCTATTCAAAACAATCCCCGAAGCGGCAGTACGTTATATGTACGGAACAAGCACAGGGAAGGAAGTACTACACAGTTACTGGGAGGGTGTAACAAACAACTTACCCGGTGGTGCGCTGCCGATTCCACAACTGTTTAAACCAGCTATTGAGACAGTTACCAACCACAGTTTCTACACAGGTAACACTATTGAAAGCTTGGGCGATGCAAGACTACCAGTAGAAGATCGTGGACGTAATGCTAGTGAAATATCTAAAAAATTAAGTAAATCGGGATTGGGTACGATTGGTTTGTCCCCAGCTAAGATTGATAATTTGATACAAGGCTATATGGCTGAACTGGGTACGTTTACTACGGGTATGGCTGATAAGGCTGTATATGCCGCAGAAGGTAGAACTCCTCCCGCCACCAATCTTGCCAAAGATCCATTCTTTAAATCATTCTTGACAGATCCAAATGCTGATAAAGCAGTAAGTGATTTCTATCAATTAGAGCAAAACGCTAATCAAGTGGCGCAAGAATTCACACAACTCAAAGCTCAAGGCAGAGCAGAAGAAATTCAATCTTTCATCAAAGATAAAGAAAAAATGCAACAGATTGGAGCCGCACCAGCCCTACGCAGAATTGGTCAAAGCATGACGGCAATCAAAAAACAAATTAATTTTGTACGTGAAAATCAAGCTATGTCACCCGAAGATCGTAGAGATGAAATTAATCGCTTGACTGCTCAGTACAATCGGGTAGCTGAACAAGGTGTAAAACTCGCTTCTTCCATCGGACTTCCACGTTAGAGCTGTTGAAGGTCATCATTCCCTTGTAAGCGGAATATGTCGTTGCACATCTGCAAAAGGGAGTCTTCAGATATTCCATGCTCCCTTTCAAATCCTTTACGTCCCATGCCGTGAATGCCGGTATTTCCACGGTGGTGTTCGGGACAGAGGGGGATAACAGGCGCAGTGTCTCGCTTACCACCTCTTCGTATATGGTGAATTTCGGGCGGGGTCCCCTCGTAGCCTTTGTGCCAGCACAATATGCATCCCAAATTGGCGAGAGATGAGAATAGTTTTTTTTGCGCCTTGGTTGACATTTCATGCAACTTTTTTATAAACGGCAGCAGTTACACGCAGGACATACTCTAGGTCGTTTAAACTGATTTGACCCATAAGCTGTAGGATCTTCATTACCGCTACATCATTATCTAGTGGGGTTGGTTTGACTAAAGCTTCACCGATCATTTGTCATGCTCCTCTTTAAGTTTACGGATTGTTTCTACTTCAATTAATTTCTCTGCGTAATGTATCACTTTTTTTAGGTCTTCTATTCCGCCTTTTCTGCGCCAGCGGGTAGTGTATTTAACAATGTTTCCCTCTAAATATCCTAAACCATTGGCAATGATGTAGTCCCAAGGTTGAATCGCATTCTCAGCATAGTGTTTGCCAGCTACTTGATATTCGTTTGCTTTCATTCCTCTTGTGCCTTTCTTAGTATTGCTCTGCCCAATTCAACAGGAAAGTTTCTCCAACCACCATCGGATTTTTTAGATTCTGTTAAAGCAAAGTCTTGCTCCACAGTTCTAAACACT
>Ga0208865_1000134_pt1 | contig 24424 bp, 29 predicted proteins | sample CryBogCBE02Aug09_FD_184565 | JGI IMG/M metagenome (GOLD analysis project Ga0208865, IMG submission 184565) | Freshwater microbial communities from Crystal Bog, Wisconsin, USA - CBE02Aug09 (SPAdes) (version 2) | ecosystem: Environmental > Aquatic > Freshwater > Lake | place: Crystal Bog... | reverse complement strand
TGTTCTGAATTTGGATTATTACCTACAATCGCTTGAAATTTTTCTATTGTAATCATTTTAGTATATTGCTCCCGCTAATTGTACAGCACCCATTAAAATTTGATATGCTTGTTGATTTTCTGTTAAGTCATCAGCAGCTGCATTAATATGACCCATAATATTTAAGTTACCAATCAATTCTTTATAATCTTCAGCAGATAATTGACCAGTTTGATACTGTTGTGTATATTGGTCAGCTAAGTATGAAATTTCTTCTAATTGACTCATCTTGGTTTACTCCCGGTAACTTGTTGAATTTTATCTGCCGTAATTTCTATGATATTTAGTTTTGCTTTACAATATACAGGACTTGGATTTTCTTTTTTGTATAATTCTTCAACTATTGTAAATAATCCTTGTTCCATATTATATGATGCTTCATTTCTTGGTAAATGTTGACTATAATTTTTTAATTCTAATGAAGTTGTATATAACATACTTACAGTAAATTTATCACAAGTACCAAATTGAGATATGGTTCTTAACTTGTTAATTAACATATATTCATTGACATCATATTTTGATGGGAAAACAATATCTGTTACTGTAGCACAACCAGATAAAACTAATAAACAACACAACAATAATTTTTTCATGGATTTAATTCCTTTTGTTTAGCTACCCATTCTTGTAATGCTTTTAATTGTTCGGCAACTTGTTGGTATTGTCCGTAGTTTTCAATGATGGTTCTTTCGGCCTCAGAGAGTGCAATTCCGGAGGCGGTACCATCAACTCCTGTGGAGGTGTCGGGAACGGTACCTTGAGCGGCGTTGTCGTGCAACCTAACAAAAGATTCAGGCAAAGTACACATACGGTCATCTTTAGTATTGACTTGATTGAGTATTTTTTCATTTGTTTCCTTTATCACTTGGGTTTGTATAATGTAATGTTCAACAATCTTTTGTGTAATTTCTTCTTGTTTGGCTTGTAATATTTCTATTTCTTTTTTGTAATCAACCAAAACGTCTACTCTACCTTTAATATACGCACCACTCAAGCTTAAAATAATACCAGAAAAATATACAGCAATTATAACTATACGATATTGTATAGGCAAAAATATTTTGATTAATGAACTTGATATAATCAAACATATACCAGTTCCCATTATAACTAATGGAATCCAAGCTGGTAGTAGACCGAACCAGAAATTAAGGTTAAACAATTGTCCGATAAACATTTTATGTTAATATCAATTCTTTTTTATTTGTCTTTTCTATTTTGATCCAGCCAAAATCGGATATTTTATAACCTGCAAGTTCTCTATCTTTTACTGTAACTTTAACATCATCAAATTCTTCTGTAATCCATTTTGCTAAACTATAATTATCTAAACCTTTTATTTTTAATAATGCTACGTTTGATGTTATTGTGACTTCTGCTGATAAACCAAACTTTTCTTTAATTCTAGTAGCAACTTTATGAATCACTTAGAAATCCTTTCGTTTGCCAATACCCATCGGTAATCGTGGATCGGCAACTTTTTTCTTGCGTTTTCTCAAATCAACACCCGGTTCACCAGACTTACTACCTGGTGGTTGTCCCATACCTGCAACTTGACCACCGCTTGTTGTATTTGTTGGTCCAGCAGCAACAGCGCCTCCTGCTGCTCCTCCGCCACCGCCTCCACCCATTTCTTGGATGTATTCTTTGAAAGATTTCATATTTTCCTTAATACGTCTGCTATATGCATATCTACCGGTATATCATCAGTAAATATATTTTTATTATTAATACCGTATACTATTTTTGGTAATATATTTAAATAAAGCAAAAAAGTTTTCAATATATCATAATCTCTTTCATCAATTCTATAAAATAATATTCTTGATGTTGGTTCTGGCCCAAAAACATTATTTAATAGAATGATATGATTTAATATTAATCTTTCTTTAAGTGATTTGGTAACTTTGTATCTACGAAATAATCTTTTGAGATATTTGGTTCTTTTAATATCACTTTCAAATTCAGACATTACACAATTTGGAGTATTATAACACTTCATTGCATATATCATAATGTTTTCTTCATTCAATTCTTCAAACATATTATTGTGGGTATGAAACCATACCCACCCTTAACAATTAATATTAAACACCAGGAACGAAAGGGCTACCCCAACCAGTATTACCAGAATAAACATTTGATGCTGTTGGATTTGCTAATACAACTAAAGTTTCATGACGGTAACGAACTGTTCCATCATTATTAGTTGTTTTGATAATATTAACCCATCCAGCGTTTAGATTACCTAAAGAAACAGCTTGATTTGCTGTCATTCCTCTAGTATCTGTTACCAAAACTGTGTTTGCATTATATGCACTACCACCCATATTTGGTTTAGATGCACTATAAGCAATAGTTTTATCAAATTCAACAGTAAATCCAGCGGATACAGTATTAAACAGATTATTAGTTAATGTAACTGTATTACCACTTGTTGAAGAAACGGTTGTATTAGAGAAGAACATACCTGGTACGCCATTACCTGCTTGACCACCATAAGTGTTTGCTCCATTTGCCCAAAAATAAACATATTGACCAGCAACAACGCCAATATTAGCTACGTTATTTTGAGCACCGTCATTGTATGAAACAACAATGATATTGTTTCCAGGTGTATTACCAGTTAAAACTGGCAACTGAATTACTTCTCTTGTCTGTCTTTCGACATCCCATTTTGGTTTTGCATTTGGCGCATCTGTATTTGACCATGCTGGCATTTTTTTCTCCTTAATTAGCCTTGGTTATATTGTTATTTATCTTTCTTCTTTTCTTCTTTTTTATCGTCTTTTTTCTTGTCATCTTTTTTGGTGACATCTGGCTGACCAGGACGATTACGCATCATTGGATCGATTTCAACGGTATCACGTTTTTCACCAGTTAATGTTGTACCACCAGTCATTATTGCAGCAGCCGATGGTTTTTTCTCACCTTCACTATCTTTTTTATCAGCTTTATCAAATTTTGGTTTTTTACCATAAGTTTGTACCGATTTATCTTCTTTTTCATGGTCATACAAATCTTCTTTGACCATTTTATTTTTAACTATCATCTTAATCAGTTTGGCTCTAGATGGTTTCATTTTTTCATCAGCGAGTTCTTTACCACCATTTGCACCATCAGCTGGAGATATCTCAGCAGCCTTTGGGTCACCCATTAAATCTCCACCTTCTTTAAAAGTATTAAAATCGGAACGTTTCCTAACACCTTTTAATTCTTTAGCAACAAAATTAGCCTTAGGTGAATTTGGATTCATATCTTCATTATGCATAGCCGCTCTATTTGCTTTGATTTTATCCATTATAGCTTGCGTTTGGTCTTTATGTGGTAGATGTTCAATACTTTTCATAAATTCTTTGTGTGCTCTATCTATATCACTCAAATGTTTACGCCACCTATCAGCACCAGACATTCTTTTTGTTTTCTTTGCTTCATTCATTTGTGTTTCCTCAGGAGTCAATTGAGTTGTTTGTGAACCTTGCGTTCTATCTATTGTTTTTAAAGCAGTTGGTGCATTTTTAATTACGCCTGATTTATTTAATTTTCTTAAAGCTCCAGGCGGCGTTTTTACCAAATAATGTTTTTCAGCTTGTTTAATTCTTTGCACGTGTTGTAATGTGGGAGAATCTTTATCGCTCGACCTTGGTTCTCCAGCTTCTTTACCACGAATTTTAGGAGGCTTTACACCTCTTTTACTTGTGGTCATATCTTCTGATACTTGATTCTGTGCAGAGTATTGTCCTAATTGGCCAGGGTCCACATAATTAGTACCTCTGGCCGGTTCAGGATTTCTCTTAACAACATCTTTGAGAATTTTCTTTAGTTTAGACGCCACCAGAAATTTTCCCCATCATTGTTTCTTTTTTAAGTTTTTTAAATGCTTGACGAGCTAAATCTTTTGCACGACTCATTGGTGTATGTACTGCACCAGATTTATCTTTTACATTTTTTGGATTTTTTGTATAAGGACCTTCAAATGGAATTTCAGCTGCTTCCATTTGATGGTTTTGTTTCCATCTCATGAATTCATTTGATTTAGCATAACTAATTTTTTTATCTCTTGAAAGATTTACTGTATTAAGTCCCTTTTGTGAAAGAAATTGGTCTAATGCAGAATCTTCATCTAATTCTTCAACTTCTTCTTTTTTGAAGGCATCTTTTTCCATTTTTTCAAAGTGAGATAATTCTTTATTGTGCTCTTTTTTTTGATGGTCACGCATCTTCTTTAATTCACCACGAACTTCTTCACTTGTAATATGTTTTTCATCTTTAAAGTGTGTATATGGATTTGGGCGACCCAATTTATCATCAAATTTAATATCTACAGGACCTGGATTAGTAGTAATCTTTTGTTTCTCTTTTGTATCTTCACCCTTTTCCATATCACTTGGAGCTTCCATGCCGCCACCACTCTTTAATTCTGATTTAAAATTTTTAAATGAATTTGTCTTAGCAACACCACTTACACGACCACGTAACATATCAGTTGAGTGTGTTTCTTTTTTACCTGTTGAAACAACTTCTTCAGCCTCATTGAAATATTCTTCTTTAACTGTCATATGACGTTCTACTTTAGATAAACGGCAACCTTTTTCACAGTTTTTATGAGCTTGTCTGATTGCATCTTGGTCATCTTTAGCAGTAAACAACTTCATACCACTCCATTCACCCTTTTCGTTTTCATAGTGAGCAGCATGTGTATGTGAATCATTCTTTTCGGATAATTCAACTTCTTCTTTTACTTTACCTGTACCAAAGTATTGACGAGGTTTCAACAAATCTTTAACAGTCTTTTTACGGTCAACAACATCAGCCATTTTTGTTCTTGGAGGATTCTTTTTGTAACTTGCATCACCTTCTTCAATTTCAACTTCTTGTTCACTAATTACAAAATCGTATGAACCGTTCCATGTATCAGAAGAATCTTCTTTCATCGCTTGTTTTGTAGCAGTAGCATACATTACATTCTTCCAATTTTTACCGTAACGCTGTTTGAAACCTGCCATACCTTTTTTCATTGACATGACAATCTTTTCACGCTTCTTCATTTGAGCGTCAGTCATTTCTTCTTCACCAAGATTATTGTCGGTAAATTCTTCAGGAGCACCAGCCAAAGGACCTTTAGCTTCGGTCATAGCTAATAACTTAGAAGCAAAAGTACCTTCTTTAACAGTATTCTTTTGGCCTTTGTGCATTGTTATATTATGGTGACTAACTTCTTTTTTAGCAATCTTTTTTGCTTGTGGTTCAGTAACACAATCACCATCTTCTTTTACGCTGTGGTGATATTGTACACCTGTAGAGCTTTTATTATTAATATTTTTTTCTGTTGGACCTTTTTTAACATCATCAACAGGAGATTTCAACTGGTCTTTGCGAGCTTTCATCGAATTGCCATAACTTGAACCATATACTTTCATGCCGGTAGCAGTAGGTACTTTCTCAGCAGCTTCATCCATTTCAATGGCTTCTTTGTAGGATTTAACAGTAACAGGATATTTTTTACCTTGGAACTCAAAATGAGATTGGCCAGATTTACGAGCAGCATGAGCAGCTTTATGAAAGCCTGTTTCATCTATTTCTTTTTTCTTTGGTTCAAGCAACAATTCTTTCTTTTCTTCATTTAATACAGAATTAACCGCATCAATCATTGATTGTGATACTTTATTTTTTGCAAACATTTTTTTCTCCTATTTTATCTGCATTTCCACTTGCGTAATGCTAGTGCTTTTCTTGTTGGTTTACCATTAGGTTTCTTCATTGGACCTTTCATGCCAGACATTCTAGCACAAAATGATTTTCTACGCTTGGCAGCTTTACTACCAGGTTTTACTTTGCCTGTAACGGCCATCTTTAATTTAGAACCTGGATTTTCTCTACGATAAGACATAATGCCTTTACGGTTTAATCCACCAGTAGCACTCTTACCTTCTTTTCTACGCCAAGCGGCAGTTTCAAATAATTCTTCGTCTGTAACATCTTCTAAATTTTCCCAAAGAATATCTGGATCAATATTGCTTTCTTCAGCAATACCATCAACAACTTCTTCTAAGATATCAAACAATTCTTCAGTATCATATTCTTCGTAGAATTCAACTTCTTCATTTTTAGATTTTAATGCAGCTTTAAGTTTAGCTTGTTGTTCTTTTTCGTCTCCGCCTTGGTGGCCTAATGCTTTAGCATGAGCAACTTCATGTCCAGGTTTTCTTCTATTTGCTAAAGTGTCATATTGTTTTTTACCCCCAAATAACTCAGCACCTTTATCACGACCACCAATAATACCTTTTGTTATTGGATGTCTACTAGCATAATCTGACCTTTCGTCCAATTCAACTTCTTCTTTATTAAACGCCTTGTTTAATAATTTCAAGGTATCTTTCTTTACTTTTTTTGAAGTAATTGGTTTAACCATATTTGCATCTTTATTTTTAACACCAAGAGGATAATCACCGTGGCGTTCCTGTGATTTTTGACTTTTATCCATTTCATCCAATTCAACTTCTTCATTATTTGTTTGTTGGTAAGTAGGTCTTATTTTATGAACTGTAAAACCTTTCTTTTGGAGTTCTTCAACAGCATGGTGTGATGATAGAGCAGAATATTCAACTTCATGTTTTTTTTCACCAAAATGAGGATGTGAAACCGTAGCATTATAAGACACGTTAGCACCTTCATCCAATTCAACTTCTTCTTCTTTACAAGATCCTTTTGAATATGGTTTTTTACCAGGAACTGGTTTGTATCCTGTCCAGCATCTGCCTTTTTCATCTAAAAATTGCTTAAAATTTTTCATTTTTTCTTCTTCTTTTTATCTACTTCTATACCAATTTTACGGTCAGCATATGTTTCCATAGGCTCTTTATTACTACCACCCATTAAAGTACCTCCGACACCCATTGCTACTTCACCTGGACTATCTATTGCTTCTTTTTTAATCTTCTTTCTAAATCTATCAAATGACTTCTTTTGTTCATAAGCTGAGCTTAGAGGATTCGCTTGAACTGAACCACTCTGAGCACTAAAATTAGATACGTCATCATTGTTATAATCTACTGTTTCGCTGTATGTTTGGTTGCCAAGTCCGGCGCCTGCTGCAGCACCTTGGCCACCCGCTCTTGTATCGTATGTTGGTGTAACACCATCCGGTCTAGCTACACGTCCTGCACTTAAACTTTTATCGCCTTTTTTTTGCTTTTTGAGCTTGTCTTTGTCGTAGTTGAAGTTTGGTTCTTTGGCCGGCGGGTTGAATTTGATGGTTGGACCTTTTTCTTCGGTGTTATAACTGGTATTGTAGACGCCTGACCATGCTCCACCGGAGTGTCCTCTACCGTTAGGGTCTTTTCTTGGACCGGTATCTCCTGAGATTTGGTCTTTTCCGTAGACAAGGGAACCGGAGTTATCTCTTTTGATATCGGCTGGTCCTTTTGCTCTAAAACTCGGGTTGTATTTTCCAACGGTTTTAAGCTGAATAGCTTTTGCATTAGTTTTCTTAACATTTTCTTCCTTAATGGTTTTACTTAGCCAATTATCAACTACCATATCTACTTTCGTAGAATCCAAGAAATTTTGAGTAGTTTGATATATTTCAGTTATATCTTCTTCTTTATTATCTAAATTTCCTGTATTATCAAAATTGATAAAATTATTAAATAACTCGGTGAAATATTTAGTATTTTCTTGAGATTTACACCATTTTTCTTGTCTAATTGATTCTACCATAACTCTAGACAATGAAGAATTTCTTTCTTGACTGGTTTTATTATCGGTATTAACAAAAATCATCATGGTAGAATAACCGATTTCTTCTAATTCTTCTTTGATATGATTAATCTTTTCTAAATCATCTGCTGGGCCATTAATAATAAGTGGATTTCTGGTTCGAACTGATTCAAATTTTGGATTCATTGATTTCATTGCAAGTTTATGTTTATCATTAAGAATATCAAGAACTTGTGTGAAATTTAATTCGGTTGCTTTCTCAGAAGCAATGGCTTCACGAATAATAACATCTTTACCAGAACCTGGCCCACCAGTAATAAAAATAGCTTTGAACATACCACGATTATAAGATTCGTTTAATCCCATACCTTTACGAACATCATGCATTAACTCTTTTGCGTGTTCAGCGGAAACATGATGTGGTACGCCTTGACGGAATGAAGAAAAGTCATTATTCTTTGCATGCTCTCTCATTTTAGTACCAGACATACCTTCTGCACCTTCAGCATCAGGATCACGGTGACCAGCAGAATGTACTCTTATTTTTTTAAAATTATAATAACCATGTTTACCTTTTACACCATTATATTTGTGTAATAGATGTTCCATTTCTTTAACACGGTCAGACCCAGCAATAACATGAAGTTCGTCATGTCCCATTCCATGTAATTTTGCAGCATGGTGCAATATTGTTGGATGTTGACTAGATGAAGATTGAAAATTGGTACCAGAAGAATAACGTTTTAGGTGTTTAATCTTCTGTTCGCCAGATAAAGGATTTTTCTTAGAATCTTGTGAATGTGAAACTACAACGGTGTGTTTAGCTCCAAGTTTTTCAGCTGTGGATTTTACTTTATCAATAAGTTTTAAATGACCAGTTGTTGGAGGATTCATGCGGCCAAACGCCATCACCACCGGTTTGGCACTCTTTTCTGCTTCTTCAAGTATTTCTAAAAATGATTTCATTAGTGTGAGTACGCTGGAGTTACAGTATAGTTTGAAGTATCAGATTTTAAAGCATTACTGTTTGTTTTTGGTCTATAATGTGCTAATGCAGTATGTGAACCATCTTTTTCAACTTTGTGTAAAGTTACAGTAGCACCACTTCTTGATACTGCGTATTTTGTTTTTTTACTATTAAAAACTTTATTTAAAGGATGTTCACTTCCTGGAGTAACTGAAGCTTTAACTTTATGTTCTTCATTACCCATCACATGAACTTTAGACCAAGGCATTCCAGTATGTGGTGTTAAATGTTTTTTCAACATACGACCAACCATTCTATGTCCTTCATCTCCGGTATTGTGTAATAAATGATGTATGTGGTCATGTAATTCTTCAGCTGTTGCTTTATGTACAGGTTGAGCTAATTTACTTGCTTTTTCTTCAACAGAAGAACGATTTGGTACACCTTCTTTCTTTCTGACAGCCTCGATATATCTTCCCCTTTCAGCAGCAGACTTATCGCCGTGACCCATTTCATGGTGAACTTTTTTCAATCCATCTCTTGCAATTTTTTCTGTATTTAATTTTCTAGTTGAATGGTCCAACATACCATCTAAATGTATTGCAGGATTTTTAGTTGTTATTCTTTTTGAAGATTTAGATGATTTTAATGAAAATCCTTCATAACTATGCTCGTGTCCGGCACCAAATTCTTCTTTTAAATGACCTGGTACATAAGTTTTTACTGTAACATCCGACGGATTATCTTGAGTATCATTATGTTTGCCATTAGTAAATCTTCCAATGTCGCCTTCTTTTGCTGTATGACCAACTGCAGCAATTCTAACGTGTGGTCCATGTTTTTGTTTCAATGATTCTATCATCGAACTTGCTGCTGCTTTACCGTGAGCTTGTCTAACTCTAAATTCTTTTTCTTGTGTTTTATTTGTAACATATTTGCTCTTCATATCTTTTAGAGCTTTTTCGTGCGGCGCCAAATCTTTTTTATGCTCTACTGAACCATATGTTCCATGTTGTGTGTGCATATGATGAATTAAGTGTATAATTGCTGAGTGTTCTGTTACTTTTCCTCCAGTATCACCTAAAAGTCCTAATTCTTTTTTTTCTTCATTTAAACGTGTATTTTCTTCTTCAAATTCTTCGTGCCCAGCTTTTTCCAATTCATCTTTAGTCGGATGTTCAGCATTATGTTCCCAATGAACCAATTTTGTTATACCATTCAAATTTTTATTATAAAAAATAGCATGTTTACCATTAGGATTATTGAAGATATGAACATCAACTTGGTGACCATCTTTTGTTGTATAAGAATGATGTGGTTTTAAAGAACTAAAATCATGGTCATCGCCAAAATTTTCTTTTAGTAATCCTGCCCTTTCACGATAAATCATTTCTTGTATTGTTGTCATTTTCTTACCTTTAATAAATTGGCACGAGCAAACTCGGCACGGTTGACTAATTTTGTTGGTTCACCTGCATGATTCACTACAAAACCCTCAGGACCAGTTCTCTTACTATCTATATGATGTTCCAAACCACCTTCATGTTGTTCCAAATTTTTAACTAAAATATTTTTAGCTTGTTGTAAATGATGGTGCATTTTTAACAAATTATCATAGTCTTTCTTGTGTGCATCTATGTGTTTTATGTGTGCAGATAACTCAGTATTTTTACGAGCTTGTGCTGCTGGAGTTTTTAACTTACTGGATATTTTTTTATACTTATCAGTAATGTGAGCTTTTAAACCCTCAGCTGACGGTGTTTCACCTGTTCTAACTGTATGATTTATATAGGTTGCTAAGTGTCCGGATTCACCTTGATGAGGTTCTGTGGACTTATACATGGTTTTACCATGTTCTTTGTGTATTTTTTCAGCCGCATCCATATGTTTATGAAACTCAGCTTGGTCTTTTTCAGAATAATGAATTTGTTTTGTGTCGTGATTAGGTGATTTTTGCCAAACATCAGGATGTTGTTTGAAATTGTGTAAGTCTGGATGAGAATCAGCTTTCATCGAGGTAATATCTTTACCGTGATATTGTGTGTGAGTTACTATACCAATTTTAGATTTTTTGATTCTATCAGCTTCATCTCCAGATGCGGTATATTTAATTGTGTTAGGTGTAAATGATACTTTACCATTCTTCTCATTTTTTAAATCAGTACCAGAGTGCATAATATCACCTTGATATACGCCAGTTTTTGGTGCAACTTTTTTGAGGTGATTTAATGCTGCGTGGAGTTTTTCTACCAATCCTGGCGCATGACCATGGTTTTTTACGATATCTGCGTGTGTATAATTAATCTTTGGATTTTTGTTAAAAGCAGATTTTGAAGCTACAAAGAATTTACCATTTTCTGGATGGTGTCCAAATACTACTGCAGGAGAACCATCATATTTCATTGTTAAAGCAGAACTATCTCCACCAGACTTCATATGTTCATGAGCTTGGTTTAGTGCGCCTTTGGCGTGTTCAAATCCTTTTTTACCGTGAAATAGAGGTCTATCTTCAGCATGATGTATATGCTTAAGTTTTGAACCTTCTTCGGTTTCTTCTTTTAAAAAAGTTTTAAACGATAACATTGATTTCCTTACAGATTTGCAACACACTTTGGTTGCCGTACACCTTATTTATACAACTTTTAAAATTTGATAATATAACTGTATAAATGTTGGCTTCGATACATAGGGCTAAAAATGTTCGGTTTAAAATTTAGTTCCTTCGAAATCCAGCCAATAAGTTCGCATTTCACCTTTACCCTTCAACAAATAGAAAGGTAATGTGTGTACTAAACCTCGACTAGAGTTATAATAGATAAGCTCTTTAGGTCCAGTATCAAGAGCCCATGCAAAATGAGATGTACCGGTATCACCACCTATAAAAACCTGTGTATTCATAATGTGGTGAAGATTTTCTATAAAATTGGTACTGACTTGCCATCTAGATGTATCATAATCAGTTAAATCAACATTAGGTGATACACAAAGAACTCTTTCAAAGTTATTCGGATATCCTTGTTCACATATTTTTAATATTTTTTCAAAAACTGGCTTAGGCCAATTTCTGTATGTATTGTACGGAGCATCTAAGACTGGACATACAACAATTTTGAATTCTGGTTTTTGATGGTTTGGTATTTTTACCAAATCTCCAATGATATCACGAAAATCCCACAGATTGACATTTTTCCAAGGTAAATCTTGATTTCCTTCAAAAGCAGAAAAATAATCGGTCATTCCAATCATCCAAGTATGAAAATTTTGTACATATTTTTCTTGACTTAGTGCCGCAGGATCAATCCAAAATCTAATTTTATCATCATTAACTTTTCTTAGATGTTCAACTACATTAGCAACTGCAATTAAATCTCCGTTGCGAATACAATTACCAAAAACACCTTTACGAATATTATAAATCATATTACTAAATCCTTAACATAAACTAATTTTGATTTGCGATTACCATAATAGTGTCGCTTGAAGTCAAACTCAACAGGTTGACCATCCCACATTCTCATATCTTCGTCCCAGCAAACAATAGTTTCTTTATTCATTAAATCAGCAATAATACCAATACCTGTAAACGTAGTAATAAAAGGATTAGGATTATTTTTAATAATATTCAAATTTTCCATAATTGGTTTTGAATAGTCGAGATAGATTACTTTTAATGGGTCTGGTTTTACCCCATGTTCAACTATATTGGTATTTCTTCGTGTATCAATCGTTTCATGATTCCATCGGTCACCAATGACAGTTTTACTCATAATATCACTTAAAGTAAAAGGCATTGGTCCAACCTGTATCTCAAAATCATCATCCACTTCAAACAACATTCTGTAATTATCATTCACCCAATTCTCATAACGACAAGTTTCAATAGGTCGATTTTCATTCTCTTGGTCCATGCGAGTCCATGAACTAAGCTTCATAATATCACCATAGGTAAATACTTCATCAGCAAATTCAACTGAATTAAACATTGGCTGATATAGTAAAAATTCTTTAATGCCATTGAACTTACGCATTTCTGGTCGAATAATAATATCAATTTTTTCATTAACATATTTTGAAATGCCAGAAATTACTGGTAAAGCATTACAAAAATCACCAAGATTGGCCGTACAATCAATTTGTATTTTCATTATATTCCTTAAAAGCAACAAACCAGTTATCTGGAGATACTGGATGTAATTCAAATATATTTGGTGCAAACAGATATGACATCAATAACATAGTTTGGTCATCATCAATTAAATCGTTCTTAACCATTTCTTCAATAGAATGGTGAACAAGATATTCTAATTTTGACCACATTTCTCTGCCAGCAACAATACACGGGCCAGTAATATGGACATCATTATTAGCAATAACATCTTGAATAATTGTTCCTTCTTTCCATTCTTTGATGTTAAACAAATGAATTTTTTCTTTATTAAACGGATATTGCCAAAGTTCTACACCATTAAGTGTAGATTCATCACGGCAATAACCAAAGTCAAGCCAAGCAACCAAGTCAGTTACAGCATGACCTAGTTCAATAGCTTTAGAAACAAAAGTGGATTTTAAAGCATTTACTACAACATAATCAGCATTCCAATATTCTGGATTGCGTACTTGCATGGGATTTATTTTCGCTTGATATTCTGGATTCTTTTGAACCGTAGAAACTTTTTCACGGAGTTTTTCAAATGAATTTTGAAAATCAACTACAAGAATTTCGGTTGGATTATCTTTACGATAAAATTTAATATCTTCAACAAATCTTTCTTCGGTATACACAATCATTTTATTTTTGATTGTGCTCATATTACCAAATCTTTGTAGATAAGTTTGATTAGTTCTCTGTAAATAATGTGGTAGACCTTTGTCTGGAGTCCAATCACCACGACCAATATCAAAGAAGGCTGTTACAATAGTAATTTCATTCATAATAATATTTTTTATAATTGTTAATAATTTGTATATCGCTTGATTGGTTACTTATAAACGATTCATAATCAAATCCAGGTTTATGGTTATGTGTATCAGTTCTATGTGGATTTACCGAATAATCTTTTCCACAAAGATAATAATAAACATTCATCAAACAATCAACATAACCTAAAGGTGGATATTGATTATGTAATTTATAAATTTCTTCAAGATACTTAGTTATTTTATCATAATTTTCTAAAAATGTCAAGACATTAAATATTGAACCGCCACCAGCACCATACTGTTTAAATGTAGGTCTTTTACCACAAAACTTTTCAATTAAATCATGTATTTCTTCCGGTATAATATTACCAATTTTTGTATCAGCACAAGCGTGTTCCCAAGTTGCTTCTACCGTAATTGGTCTGGTAATTAATACATCATCTTCCATCATAATAATATGTGATGTGTTGCATCGTTGACAAGCTTCTTTAAATCTTTCTAAAAATTGAAGAACATTCTCAAGTGTCCATCCATATTCACCAAAAGTACCACCAAGGCGATTTTCATAGATTACACAATCACAATTATATTGTTCGGCAATATTAAGATATTCTGGTCTATTTCCATCAACAGCTAAAAAATAATAACTATCAGGATGGTGTAACCTGACATTTTGAATAGCAACTTCTGTAGATTTCGGATAAACCGAAGCAATATGAAAAAATGATATCATGCTTTTATTCCATAAAAATATAAATCCATAGGTTCTGTACCACTAAACCAACCTAAACTAAATTGAAACTTTTTAAACATTGATTCAATATCAAAGTGTTCACGAAAATCTTTTTCACTTAAATTTCTGTAATATTCCCAACCAATATTTCTTGTTAATGGTGATGCATCTGGATCCGACCTACTTGTACCATGTTCTAATCTAGCACCAGTTGCACAAGTCATTATAATCAATCCGTCAGTCTTACACATTCTGTGCATATTAGTAAATGTTGCAACCCATTCTGGATTATGTTCAAAACACTCACATGAAATAATTGTATCGAATGTTTCATTTGGTGCATCAAAGTCTTGACCTTGGCAAACAATATCAACACCATTTCCTGGTCCTACATCAATTCCAACGTAATCACAATTAGAGAAAAAATCTCTTGCGGATCCATTAATGTTTAGACTTCCAACTTCTAATACTTTTTTGCCATTAAAATAACCAGAAAAATTATTTTTAACTGATTGTAAAAATTCTCTTTGTTGTGGATGTGACATTTTAATATCCTGACCTTTTTTTGATTAACTCTTTAACTTCTTCATTATCTTTTTGTTCTGCTCTTGGTACAAATAAAGCTTTTTGTCTTTTATTTTTTACATCATCCGTTGGTATTAAATAATAAGTAGCAATACTTTTTCTGTATTGTCCCTCAGGTGAAAATATACCTTCGGTTACTCCATGCCAAGAATTTTGTGTAGTATCAAATATGACTGCTCGATTAAAAAGTGGAGGTATTGATTTGATAAGTTCTTTTGGTTGTTGTGTTTCTTCATCATGTGACCATAAACCCAAATTACCACCCCAAGATTCTTGCCAATTAGGATTCATGTATACAATTAAATTGAGTTTGCGTTTCATGTCTAATTTAGGATGAATATCATAATCAAAATGAACATTCAAATAATCACCTGCTTGGTGCATGTGCACACCACCTCCGTGTAAACCATAATCAGCAACTAATTGTTTTTGTTTAGTTAGTGTTCTAAGATTATTTACAAATTCAAAATCAAGCAAATGAAATATTGCTTTATAAACATTCTTATCAAGTTTTAACCAATTCTGAATAGTTCTTTTCTTTTCAATCGCATTATCATATTTGCCATCAACATTTTTCTCGTAATCGGATGGTAAATCTTTAACAATTTCTTCTGCAAATTCTTTAGTAAAGAAATTATCAATCACTACATGATTAAATGGTTCTTGTGAAAGAAAATCTTCAGATAATTTATTCCAATTTTGTTTATTAATATACATTATATTTTTGTTTTATATTCATTTAAATAATTCATACCACCAGCATGGTAAAAATTTACTCTTTGCTCACCGATAAGTAAAAGTTGGCCATCAGTTTTATAATCCATACAAACATCATCTAACCAACCTTTTTCTCTAATATATTTTTTCCATGCCATCTCTGCAATATTATCAAAGCCATATTTTCTTAACATATCAAAGTTCCATGTTTCTTTGATAAAACTAATTTCACCAAAGTAAGATAACATAGCACACTCATCACCATTGGTTGTTGCCACCAATTTTTTATTTTTAGAAGCGTGTGTTTCAATAATTTTGTTAATATCAATACTAGGATTTACATCATAATTTGTTTTAAATACATGAGTAAATCCTTTTGATTGTAGATAATCTAACCCCATGTTCATGCAAGTAGTTTCGGCAGGAGTATTATTAGTCATGGTATTTCTACCGTCAACTAAAGTTGAATTATCGGCATCATAAAGAAAGCTATCACAATACTTTAATGCTTTTTCTGTTACCAAAGTATGGCTAGTTAGGCAGATATGGTAACCGGATTTACTTAACTTCTCACAAATTGTTTCGGTCATAAAATGACGTATTTCATTATCACAATAAGTTGTAATAAGAATGGCAATTTTATTTTTATCCATGAACTCTCTTTAGAATTGTCAAACCATTATTATTGATAAGTCTTTCAATCAATTGCCATTCAGGATGAGAATCTATAAACTCTTGAATAGCAGGCCAAATACCTCTGCCACCAAATTCTCCGTTTGTAGCATAAGTTGTTGTGTCATGGAAACCAATATACTTTCTTGCTTTATTGGCATGTAACTGTAATTCAACCTTTACTTGTTCGTAGATATGTAAACTATCAACAAATAAGAAATCTGTTGGTGCAATTTCTACAGCTCTTGTATCATCAATATGTAATGTTACATTACGACCAGCATTTCTAAAATCTTCAAATAATTTTGGAATATAATCATGTGGTCTATATTCATAACTATGTAATTCAATATCATGTCTTAGGAAAGCAAGTGTGCTTTGTGCATGACCAACACCCAATTCAGTAACGTGTTTACATTCAGATGTTAATTGCGATAATAATGGTAAATGCTCATGAATGTCTGTATCTTTTGCACAAGCGTCTTGGTATAATTGTTCAAAGTTCATTTTTAAGTCCTGTAAATAAAATATTGTGATTCATCTTCTTGTCCGTATTTCTCTTGGACAAACTTCTTCAAAACTGGTACTCTATCATATTGATGTACGATTGGGTAACATACATTTCCATATTTCACTAAACTATCTTCAAATGTAGGTTCTCTGTATAATAAATTTGGTCTAAATTGTTCTATTTTTGATGGATCCATAATTGTACCCAACTCAGCAGCCCAATCAATTGTTTTGGCAACAACTTCTTTGAAAGGTTGTGTATTGATTAATACATTGAATACTGCTTGGTCAACAATAGGAATAGGCCTGTTTGTTGCATTCGTGAAAATGTTGAACACCATATCTTTCACATATTCGGATGTACCACCAAATGTTCCAACATTAAAGATTTCATTTTCTTTGAATTGGTCATAAACATATTGTCCGTAAGCTTGATGTAAATTTTCATTGCCCCAAGGTTCGTCTTTATATTTTAAACCTTCCGAAGCAATAATGAGTTTATATCCCATTTCACACAATCGTTTAATATCTTCAAATGGATTTGCTTGGAAATAAACATCTTTTACATCTGTGGTAACAACATAGTTATATGTTTGCCAATGACCACATAAGAAGTCATAAATTGACAAGAATCGTAGTACATGAATAGGTACATTTTGTACTTGTATCATAGGTATAACAACAACGCCTTGTTGTGTTAACCATTGTACTGTTTCTTTTGATGTACTGCCGGCAATTAAAACAACATCTGTATTATCGTCAGCAACTTCTAATGCTGATAATACCCAAGGTTTTAATTGATTGATACCGTAGTTTGTATAACCACCGATAATTAGATTTTTTTTCGCCATGGGAAAACTCCATCATATTTTTCATTCATTACTGCATTACCATTGATAAAAAATTCTTCACTAACAGAACCTTTACCGCCATCAACACGATAACTCACCGTGTATTCATTTGTACAATCCCATTTAGGAAAGTGTTGAGTTATTGCTTGTAAAAATACTCTATCTTGGCCCCAACCACCATGCCATACAGATGCTATTTTAGTTGCAACATCTGTTTTGATGAAGTATGTATTAGTATCTATGTGATGTATTCCATGATATGTTGTCCATTTACCTAACGATTCACAATCATCGAAACAAGCAAAATCACCATTCTTTTTATGAATTTTACGGAGAGAATAACACCAATCAAGATTTCTATTTTCGATTGTTTCAATACATTTTGCTACGTGAGATTGATATAACCAATTGTCTTGGTCAAGGTACATAACATAATCAGTATTGACTAAATGTGTAAAAGCAGCATACACACGATGGCCATAGAAACCTTTGGCTCCCACATTAATTGGTAGAGTAGCCATCACTAATCTATCATCATCAAATTTACATTTTATTTCAATTGATTTTTCTAATGCTTGTTCTCCGTCAACCACAACATAACAGATAGTATCTTTGTATGATTGATTCAAAACAGATTCAATCGCATCTCTTAACTCTGGCGAACCAGTAGTTGGTATAATCACCGTTGCACTCATATAATCACCTAATAATTTGTATGTCTTTACCTGAAGTCCATACTTCAAGTTCTGTTCTCAGTCGACCCTCTGATTTAAGAGTTTCATATCTATTTATAGCTTTATTCCGCCACCATTCAACAATGTTTACCAATTCATGTTTATCATAGTTTTCGCCTTTTACCAATTGGTCGGTCTTACAACCAAGCACATCTACTATGTTACTAAAACCATAATCTGATACATAATATCTTTTTTTCTCTGTCAACTTTTTGGCGTTCTCAATCGTTAACAAGAATGCCTCCCCTTCAGAAGTACCTTTAAGTGCTGTTTTAGTTAAAGCTACTATCTTAGTAAAGGTCCTTAGCTTTCTACTTGTAGTTGATTCATCAGTTCCTAGAATATCTCCACCAATTCTACTCTCAACAAATTCTTTTAAATCGGTATATGTCTTACCGTTAATCATCGGTATCATATCAGAATCAGTTAAACCTTTATATCGAATATATGGTTTCATACCATCATATTGAGATACTGCTTTAGTTGAACCATACAAACTGGTAGTTTCAAATAAACATAAATTCATACCATATTTTTTGTTTACAATTTCTCTAACGGTATGTGATGTGCAAATGGCTGCTAGTAATTTACCACCAAGATAATTAAAGCCAAATGGCTGACTTGGTACAATTACAAAACCCATAATTGTAGAATGATTGAATCGTTTAGCAGTATCTTCATTCTGTATCCAAACTTGTCCAAGCATTTCATTTCTTGGTTTCATATAGATAACAGGTGAACCTAATCGAATGAATCCTAGAATCTTTCCTGAGTTTCTTTCTCTGACTGCCAGTTGTATATTTCTTCCAACTGGTGCTTTATTGACATGAGATGATGTAATCGCAAGTAATGTTTCCCAAGTATCATTTGGTATTTCACACACTTCTATATCCATATCTTTTGGGTGCATTGTAAAATCTGAAAACAAATCATCTTCAGGTGGAAATAATGAAAACGGTATTTCAGCCACCGATTTCAATTTTTCTTCTCTCATGTATTGCTCAATGTTTGCCGTATTACTAAAATAATCAGCAAACACTTTAGCACAATGAAGTGCATCATCTCTAGTTAATATCATACTTTAAAGCCTTCAAATTTCTTTTCTTTAGTACCAAAAGTGTTTAATGGTTTATCTTTATGGCCAGCATCTGTAATATGTATCTCTGATGATTGTTCGATATCATATAACTTCATTTTAGCACGGTCAACACCAACAGTAAATCTTTTGTAATATGTTGGGTCATTGTAACGATTCTTTAATTGTTTGACCATAATTTGACCAAGTGCTTCTAAATCTTCACTCGTAATCAAAGCAAACATCAAGTCTGCGGTGGCTGGCAATCCAAATGATTCTGAGGTATCTTCAAGACCAGGATCGCTTGATGTAAATCCTGAACGAGTGGTCTGTGTGGCACTAACGATAGGTACATTATACTCAACAGCAAGGCCTCTGAGTTCTTCAGCAATTGACTTGACATATGTGTAGGAGTTAATATTTGCGCCTGCTTTAATACGAGATGAACAACAGATATTAAGATAATCAACAAAGATAATATCAGGTACGAAAGACTTTTTAAGATTAAGTTCATTGAGTAATGTTCTAAAGTGTATAGTTGAAGCCGAAGCAGTTGGATATTCTTTAATGATTAATTTACCCGTACATTTTTCACGAACACGAGCAACTTTCTTATCATACAAATCTTTTGGTAAACCCATCAAATCATCAAGTGTTACGTTGAGAAGGTTAGCATCTATTCTTTCAGCAATCTTTTCTTCAGCCATCTCCATGGTGATGTACAAAACATTTTTGCCTTGTACCATACATCCTGCAGCCACATGGCACATAAAGAGAGATTTACCAACTCCCGTGCCAGCCAAAGCAATATTAAGCGTTTTCGCTGGGAGTCCACCTTTTGTGATTTTGTTAAAACAGTCCAAATCAAAGGGAATTCTTTCTTCCCTACGGTGATAAAAGTCGTATCGTTCATCTGAGTCCTCTAAGTAATCATGTCCTACGGTTGTATCGAAGCTTATTGCTAGAGCATCCGATAATATTTTGGGAATCGAACCCTTGTCTTTTGTTTTGTCTTTGCCATCGAGAATAGAAATAGACCCCAATACTGCATTGTATATGGCCTTCTCTTGACACCACTTCTCGGTTTTGTCAACAAGCCATTGAATCTCGGCTTTTGAGTCGCTATCTTTTGACATTTCTTGGAGATAGTCCTCACACTTCTGAACTTCTTCATCTGTAAGATGATTCTTTTCCTTGACGGCAATACTAAGTGCTGTAATCTCCGGCGCATTATTATAAGTTTGCGTGAATTGTGTAATTTCATTGAATAGTGTCCTCTCTGTCCTGTCAGAGAAATAATCTTCTTTTATGAATGGTAATACTTTTCTTAAATAGTCCTCATTATAAATCAGGTGTTTCAGTATCGCTTGTTCCAGTTTCATCTACTATTTCCGTTTCAATGTTTGCCGACATAAGTTCGACCAATAAGTTGCCAATGTAGTTTTTAAAATCTTCATTCTTTTCAAGCTTTCTAGGCTTGTCTATGGTAGATTCTAACACATCATAGGCGAAAAGTAAATGCATTTCATCATTCTTTTCCTCAAATTTAACCTTACCATATTTAAAAATAGTATCTTTATATTCACCTTCTAAGAGTTTGATATTAACCGTTTCTTTATCATTCTTAGGGTAAATAAAACAATAATCAATACCTTCAATCATCTACCATCTCCTCTACTTCTTCATGTAAAATATCTCCTGTAGCAATTTGATATTTGCCTTGGACATAATCACGGAAACTTTGGCTTGTAATAATAGGCATCCAAAAGTCTTTTGTATCAGTTTCTTTGATACGATATTTCTTATCTTCTATTTCACCAGTATCTTGGTTGACCTTAGAATACCATCCGTTCGTTGGCTTGATAACGTGTCCGGATTCAAGAGCGATATCAAGCAGACCAGACCAACGGCTGATACCACCATTATGAGATACGGTAACAGGGATTTTAGATTTTTCACGAACATATCTTGATTTCTCCACATTAATAATAAAATTATAACCTACAACTTCAGTACCTTCTTTTTCTTGCTGACGACCAATAATGAAAATATTATCAGCAGAATAATAAGAACCTGTACCACCACCAACGATATCTTTAGGGAACATTCCAATTTCTTTGTAAGTATGATTAACAACAATCATTGGAATATCTTTAAGAGATAAATGTGGTGTAACCATTCTGAACAATGACTTGACCGCTTTAGCTCTTGTCATATCAGCAACTGATTTACCTTCAAGTGCATCATCAACTTCTTTCTTTGAAGCAAGATTACCAATTGAATCAATCACAATAATTAATCTATCTCCTCTTTCAACATTAGAAATCTGTTGCATTATATCTGATTTTAATTGTTCAATGTCAGTAAGAGGAGTATGAAGCACCCTATCAGTATCAATTCCAAAAGAATCGAAATAGGACTGAGGTGTACCAAACTCAGAATCATAAAATAAAAGAGCCGCATCTTCGTATTTCTCCAAATAAGATTTTGCCATCAAAAGTGAAAAGGCAGTCTTAAAGTGTTTTGATGGTCCTGCCCACATTGTAAGACCTGGTGTTAAACCACCGTCAAGTTGACCAGATAAGGCCACATTGATAATTGGTACTGGTGTTGGAATCATGTCCTTACTTGTGAAGAACTTTGATTTAGATAGAATAGCAGACTCTTTGATGCTGGTATTCTTTTTGATTTTGTCTAATATACTCATAATATTCCTTTAATTAAAAAAATCTTCAAGCGAACTTACCTTCTCAGTTTTCCATTGAATACAATCAAGGATAACTTTAATAGGCTCTACAAAACATTTGTCAAATTGCATATCATAATCAATATATTTGTGTATGTCAAATTCTTTAGGCAATCTTGCCGGAAATGAAATCACGGTATCTTTAAACGGATTTGGCATTTTCAAATAACTGTACTTCAACTTCTCACCTTCTTGAATCAATGGATATTTTTTAGTTAAATCCATTTGTTTCAAATAATGATTATACAGTATGGCACCCTTTACATGAATCGGAGTACTCAATTTATATAATGATGTAGCATCTGTATATTTAGCTAAGCCGTTACAACCTCTTGGTGAAGATATTTCTTCTGGTGGTAAATTTTTAAATTCATCTTTAAAATTAGCAATAAAGTTATGCATATCATTTTCTGTACCAGATATCATAATGCGAATTGCTTGCTTCATTTTTTCACGAATAACATATGGTGTAGATGATTTTACCATCTCAAGACCCATTACTTTCATTTCTGGTTCTTTATACTGCACACCTTCATTATTGTATACGTTGAGAATGTATCGTTTCTTTGCCGTCCATATTCCTTTATCAGACAAGCCTTCACGTTTCATCTGCATTTTCTGCGTAGGTGCCTTAACATAATCAGCAAGTTCTTGATAACACTTATCAATATACGGTTGCAACTTATCATTACAAACTTTATCCATAAATTTGATAACATCGTTTGTATTAGGTATTCCCTTGTTGTAGACACGATTAACCAATTCTCCAAGACGAAGATAAATCGAATCAGTATCACTCGCAATAACGTAGTCAACATCTTTTGTTTCTAATACCTTATTCATGTATTGGTTTAATTTTGCTTCTATCCAACGAATTGACAACTGGCCTGCAGTAGTAACACCAAGAGCCATACGGAGGTCATAAAAGCGGAAATACTGAGAGCCGCATGCTCCGTAAAGAGAATTTAATCCGAGTTTTTTTGCTAATTGTATATTATTATTTTTTGATATAGATTTCTTTAGATTATGATACATTTCAATTAATTCAGTATCGGATAAATTTTTATAATCCATTATTTAATTTTCCATAATATAATTCTACATCATTGTTTCTATATACTAAAGCTCTTGTAAGATTAGGATTCCTTTTACCATCTTTTCTGAACGGTTTCTGTTTTTTTAACCATTCGTTAAATTCTATATCACTCATATTAATATACTTTTCTTTTGTTTTCAACCTAGATTCACTAATTTTTTTGGTTTTTTCAGTTGAACAAGGAGATGATTTTCTATTTTTAGGATAATTTATTATTTTCATTCCTGTTTTTTTAACTCGCATTTTTTCAATACCATTTTTTATTGACTCCTCAGAAGCTCCAAAATATTTTTTTCCAAACATATCATTTCTTATTTTTCCTTTTTTAGCTTCATGTATTGCTAGTTTAGCTGAAGCAAATTGTTTAGATGTATAACTAACTTTTCTGTGGTTATCGCCACCAGTACCTAATACCATCATATGATATGCTTGTGCCATTTTTCTTGTTTTGTGATTATTAGTTCCATATCTTTTTTTTAAAAGTTTCCATAAAAGGTGGTGTGCAATATAGTGTTCCCGTAAAGTTAACTTAACAATATTTTTATTTTTTCCGTAAATGGACTCTGGAAAAATATGATGGTTTTCATAATCTTGTCTTTCAAATATTACTGTTCTAGTTTTTGCTTTTCTACAAAGTTTTATATAATGTTTTATATAATTCATTTTTTTGTCCTTAGATTTTAATACCTTTAGTATTTATAAATAAAGACTATTCAACTCTAAGATTTCTTCTTTCTAATTCAATTAGAATTAACTCCAATTGTTGTTTTTCCTTTAACATTATTTTTTTTGCATCTTGCCTTTCTTTAAACATTTTTTCAATTAAACTTGGCATAAATCCTTTAATGTCGGTTCTGAAGAATTGTCCATTTGGAGTTAATGATGCTGTCACCAAACCTTCAGTATTTACTTCTTTTTTTAACATTTTATCTAATGTTACACCTTTCGATAAGATTCTGCGCATTTCATCGGTATAGTTTTCAGGTTCAATTAAAGTTTCAGGACTTATATTGTATTGCATCATTAAACTTGGATAAAGTGATGTTAAATCAAACGA